>Ga0182012_10007179_pt1 | contig 11192 bp, 14 predicted proteins | sample 612S2SmetaG_FD_120486 | JGI IMG/M metagenome (GOLD analysis project Ga0182012, IMG submission 120486) | Permafrost microbial communities from Stordalen Mire, Sweden - 612S2S metaG | ecosystem: Environmental > Terrestrial > Soil > Wetlands > Permafrost | place: Sweden: Stordalen | collected...
GCCTTTCTCATGTCCGAACAGCTCACTTTCAATCAGAGTTTCGGGAAGAGCGGCGCAATTGACCGCAACGAATGGCTCGTTACTGCGCTTGCTCAAAGAATGAATGGCCCGCGCAACAAGTTCTTTCCCGGTACCGCTTTCGCCGGTAATTAGAACGGGAGCAGTAGTGGGCGCCACTTGGCGTAACACCGCAAAGATTTTCCGCATGCTTTCCGACTGGCCCACCATTTCTCCAATTGCGCCGCGGAACGTCAGTTCACGTTTGAGTTCGTGAACTTCACTTTGCAATCTACCGTGCGCAGAAGCGCGATCAAGGAGTAGTTCAAGCGACTGGGCGTTGACAGGCTTTTCAAGAAACCAAAAGACGCCGAGCTCATGAACGGTCGCCACGGCAAGTTCCATGCTTCCGTACGCCGTTAGGACGAGAGTCGGCGGTAACGACCCTTCCGCCTTCAAATGACGGATCAATTCGAGGCCATCCATTTGCGGCATGCGGAGATCTGTAATCATGACCGAGATTGATCCCGAGCCGAGGATCGCCAGCGCCTGAAGGCCATTCTCAGCTTCCTCGACTTCGTAGCCTAGGCCGGAGGCCAGCGTTTTTACATGCTGCCTTTCCGCTGAATCGTCGTCAATTACCAGTAGCCGCATGGGTTTTAGGTTTGCCCGATTGTCGCACGAACGGGCCGATGGCAGTATTCTTGTGCATCATGCAGCGTCAAGAAAGATATCAGCTTCATTGACGTCGCGATCTCTCTGTTCCTGGCAACGCAGACAGAACTGCGCCCATGGTATCGCTTTGAGCCGGGTTGCTGAGATCTGTCCGCCGCAGTCTTCGCAGGTACCATACATGCCATTTTCGATTGAATCAAAAGCACGGCGTAGATCGTGCCGTAATTGCGCATCGCGGTTCAGCAGATCAACTAACAAATTGCGTTCTGCCAAAGCTTGAACGAGATCAATTGGATCGGCCGCGTTCTCAATCTTTAGCGGTTCGTGATCGCGCTTGAGGATTTGCAGTTCCGCCATTTTCGCTTTGAGTTGCTCTCTCTGTGTCTGGTAGCTCGTTTGTTTCAAGGTTTTCTCTTTCTCCCGGTCGGGAATCAAAAAATTTCATGAATCGTTAGGCAATTGACGGGCCGATACGTAAAGACCGTTCAATCTGTGTGACTTAACGTCCAGCGCGAACTGAAGAAACGAGTTCGAGACTTACAAATCTTCCCAGAGTTTGGAAAATTGAGGCAGGTATTTAGTGAAGGCCGTTTGGGCTGTTACACTTGCTTTTAAGATGGCGGCGCTTTTGAAACACCGAGTCCTGCTGGTGGATGATAGCAAAGAAGATCGTTTTTTGATCAAGCAATCATTGCTTAATGCAGGTCTTGATTTAGCGGTTGAGGAAGCGACAGACGGCGAAGAAGCAGAAACTTACTTGTCTGCCAAACTGCAGAGCGGCGTGTTGCCAGACTTTGTGATTCTAGATTTGATGTTGCCGAAGCGCTCTGGCCTGGAAATTCTAACTAACCTTTCCCGCAACGGCCTCACGAACCGAATGCGAATTATTGTGCTTACTTCCGTGTTGACGGAAGATGAGAATGCAAGGCTGCGTGACTTGGGAGCTTGGCAAGTGTTCGAGAAGCCAGTGGATTTGGACGCGCTGTTGGAACTGGGTAAAAGCGTGAAAACCTTGACTCAGAATCGAATCAACGTTCTAGAGCGGTAAATCAAACCAAAAAGTCGACCCCGACCCTGGCTGTGATTCCGCCCACAGCGAGCCCCCCCAGGAGTGTACGGTCCGCTGGCAAATCGCCAGGCCCAATCCACAACCCGGATAGGTATCAGCGGAGTGGAGCCGTTCTAGCGGGCGCATGATCTTTTCGCAAAATTGCGGGTCGAAGCCGATACCGGTGTCGCTAATTCCAAGGACTGTTTTATCGGGCGACTGTTCCACACGGATATTGATTTGGACGCGGCCTTGGCGAAACTTGAGAGCGTTGTCGAGCAATTCGCGCAAGACAATCTCGCAGGAATAGGGCGCAATGATGGGGCACATATATAACGCCTGTGCATCGATATTAGCGTCCCGGTTGCGGTCGGCCAAACGCCGAATGGCCGAATCGAAAATGATGCCGAGTTTGGCTGAAGACTTCCCGGCTGCCATGGAACCAGCAGCTGCATACTGGGCCAAGCGGGTGAGCAGCATTTCTATGTCGCGATTTGACGCCAAGACTCCATCGAGATTCGCGCGAGCGTCGTGAGGCAGCGAATTCGAGATTTGACGTTCGAGCATCTGGGCACTGGTGAGAGACTTACGCAAATGCAGTCGAATATCGTGAATGCAAGCGAGCAGGAACTCATCATCGGTTTGTAGAAAAGTGCCAGGATTTTCGTTGCGCATTTTGGCCCACCTTTCAAAGGGAACCTTTGACTATTGAATCATCGAGCTAAGGAGCGTGTGCAGTTCGCTAACCATTCGCTACAGAGCCGACAGGAAGCATGGTTTCGTGTTGCAGTGTAGGAATAATGTAACCGGATGGGTAGAAAAGTAACGACCCGAGTATGCGGCTCGGGATTCAAGCGATAGTTTAAGACAGCGCGGGAGCGATCAACCTAAATAGTTTAAATACAATGGCTTGCGACTAATTATTGAAGAAACTTCTTGATGCCACGGCTACTTCACGAAACCGAGCTTTTTAAGATCGGGCTGGGGCAGTGGCTCGTTGAACTGCGCCTGAGTGAAGGTCTCTTTCATCTGTCCGTCAACCAAGGCGACGCCATATGGCGGATCGACAAATGGAAAGGCTTTCTTTAACTTGTCCAACTCGAGGCTAGTGCTTGCTTTGAAGCCAGTGTCTTGCAAGAAAGACGCGGCCCATTGCGGGTTTACGGTGGGAATTGAGACGATTTTGGTGTCGCTCCAGTTCAACTTGGACATGAACTTTGCGGCTGCATCGCAATGCATGCAAGATGGATCGTAGAAGAACAGGAAAACTTTGCCTTCCGCTAAGTTTTGCGGTTTGCCATCTACGACGACCGGGACTGGAACTTGGACATTGCTGTGAATGCGCGCGTTGACGCCGTAGCTCACGCCAGCTAATACTGCCAAGGTGGCTAAAGCCTGTAAGGGCAACTTGGCACTGAGGACCTTGGCGGACCAAACGAATGCGGCCAAGCCAAGCAGCAGCATTACACCGTCGCTAATGAAGAATCCGGGACCGATGCTGCGCTTGATGATTGGAAAGCAGCTACATTCCTTGCCGACAAGTGCGCTGTAGTAATAGCCGATCCAGCCAAGGAAGAAAACGATCAGGCCTGAACCAAGGAAGCCGCCCCACCTGCGTAAACGGGGATGAAAGAGCAAGAACGCAGCGAACAATTCCACTGTGCCCAACGTAGCCGCCCCCAATGTTCCTAAACCAGCTGGGACCTTTGCCTGTTCCAGCAATTCGCCAGTTTTGAATGGATCGAGCACTTTCCAGCCACCGGACACGAGAAAAATGATCCCGAGCAAGATGGCGGACACTGCGGCGATATTTGAGGTCCAGCCTAACTTTTCGGTTTGATCCTGGCGTACAGCCATATCCGCTACGTTTTGCATATCTCCTCTAATTGTATTCTTGTTGGTTACCAATGAGAAAATCCTGCGCCGTACTTTTATTCGTTTTCGGCTTTGCCATGAAGGCCGTTAGCTCGGACAAAATTGATGCGGAAGTAAAGGCGATCACCAAATCCGCCCTTTTAATTGACACCCACAACGACATACCAAGCTTCACGGTAGACGGCGCCGACATTGGCAACTCTCCCAAGAACCACACGGACATTCCGCGGCTAAAGCAAGGCGGCGTGGGCGCAATTTTCTTTTCGGTTTATGTGTCTTCGAAGTACGTGGAGGGCAACCACTCGGCGAATCGCGGACTGCAAATGATAGACACTGTTTACAACGATATCCTCAAACGGTATCCCAAAGACTTTACGCTGGCGCTAACCGCAGCCGATATTGAGCGTGCGCACCGGCAGCATAAAATCGCGGGCTTGCTGGGCATGGAAGGTGGACATGCAATTGAAGATTCGCCTCGGTTATTGCGAGATTATTATCGCCTTGGTGTGCGCTACCTGACCCTGACTCACACCAACACCAATAGTTGGGCGGATTCTTCGGGCGACATGAAAAAGCCGGAGATCACACATCATAACGGCCTTACACCGCTTGGTAAAGACATCATCAAAGAAATGAACCGTCTTGGAATGATGGTTGACATTTCCCACGTGGCCGATAAGACTTTCTACGATGCACTTGAGGTTAGCCAAGCGCCGCTGATTGCTTCCCACTCGGCGTGCCGTGCGATTACGGATGTTCCGCGCAATATGACGGACGACATGATTAGGGCGCTGGCGCAAAAGGGTGGCGTGATTCAGATCAATTTCTACTGCAACTTTATTTCGCAGAAATCGGCGGACGCACCGAAGGATAAGCCTGTGCGGGCCACCATCGCTGATGTTGTCGCTCATATCGACCATGTCAAACAAATCGCAGGGATTGACGCGATTGGCATTGGTACAGACTTCGACGGCATCGAATGCGCGCCCGAGGGGCTCGACGATGTATCGAAATTCCCGAACCTGACCCGCGCGCTTCTCGAAAAAGGCTATTCTCCAGCGGACATTAAGAAGATTTACGGCGGTAATACGCTGCGGTTGATGCGGCAGGTTGAAAAGGTGGCAGCAGGTTTGCAACATTAATGTCTCGCAAGCCGAGACCTATTAATCCAATGTTTCGAGACCAATTACTATGAGTAATTTTTGCGACAGTTGCGGCGCGGCGACGGGCGCGGGGAGATTTTGCCGAAGGTGCGGGGCCCCAATCGCAAGTGCCGGGCAGACGGCAACTTCAGCGCCTACCCGGAACAAGGCACCACAAACTGTAAAAGTGGTGTTTATCATTCTTGGGGCGATGATCGTTCTAGGCCTTGGGGGTACTGTAGCAACCTACTACGTGGTGAAGAATAAGTTTGAGCAAATTGCGCAAGCTAATGGTGGAACGAACTTGAGCGACGCGATATCAGACGCTGGGAGGGCCCAGCAAACGCATGCGGGATGCGAGATTTTGAGCAAAGAAAAGGTAGCTGAAATTCTGGGTTCAGCGGTCGCGCGCGCGGAGGGCAACGAAGCGGGCGATATAAAGGAATACTGCAACTACTGGTCGAAACCAAGTGACGGTCCAGCGGCCGGCAAAGACAACTCTGATGCGGCGTCCAACGATCGACCGGCCACTTTGAAGGACCTGCAAGATCTCGCCAAGAGTATCTCGGCGTCGGCAAAGGGAAACGGGCCACTGCTGGTGGTCCAGATTTTTCGTGGGACAGCAAAGGTAGCGCTGGTTAGCTTGAAAACAGCGAGTGTCTTGACTGGGCAAAAACAGGAAAAAGTGGAAGGCCCTTGGGACGAAGCGTACTTCGGGCCTTTCGATGCCGTTTTATTTGTTCGCAAGGGCGACAGCGGTGTGATGCTGGATATGCACCAAGCCCCACAACCGCGCGAGAAATCTTTAGCGCTTGCGAAAGTAATGATGCCAGGAATCTAGAGCCCTTGAGTCTTTGCTTCCTGCCACCAAAGTTCCATGTCTGCAAGTGGCGTATCGGCAAACGCTTTCCCAGATCCTGTTACTTTGCGCTCCACGAAGCCAAATCGTTCCCTGAATCGGGCGTTGCTTTTACGAAGGGCCTGCTCTGGATCAACTTTTAGACGGCGTGCGAGGTTGACGACGGTAAAGAGCAAGTCTCCTAACTCGTGCTCGATGTGTTGAGGATCGCCGGAATCGTGTGCTGCTCCTAGTTCTTCAGCTTCCTCGCGAACTTTTGCCAGCACGCCATTTATGTCCGGCCAGTCGAACCGCAAGGCAGCAGCTTTACTGCTGATCTTGTCCGCTTCCATCAGTGCGGGCAAGTTACGCGGAACGCCATCTAGTGCGGATACCGGTGGCGTTAAGCCTTGCTCTGCCTTTTCCTGCTTCTTGATCTCGTCCCAACGAACCTTAACGTCTTCTGGCGTTTCTGCCTGCGCGTCGCCGAAAACATGCGGGTGGCGCCGTACCAGCTTTTGATTGATAGCGTCGAGGCAGTCGGCAATGGTGAACAGGCCCTGCTCGGCAGCAATCTCGGCGAAAAAAACTGGCTGCAACAAAAGGTCGCCGAGTTCCTCTTGCAGCCCTAGCCAATCCTGCTTATCGATGGCATCCATTACCTCGTAAGCTTCTTCCAGTAAGTACGATTGTATGGTTTCGAAGGTCTGCTTACGATCCCACGGGCAGCCGCCAGGCGCGCGCAGACGAGCCATCACCTCAACCAATTCACCGAATTTCTTGCTTGCTTCCGCAAAACGTTCTGCCATGGGATGATACTCGCACAGCCGCAACTCAGTAAGATGGAGTGTTGTATGGCAGATACTCCTAAAACACCATCTGATTTTCCGCTACCCCCTGCAAACTTCACCTTTTTAGTGGAGTCGATTATGATGCAAACTCAAATGCAACTAGGACTTTTCAACTTTGGCGAGAAAGAGGACAACGAACCCAACCTTCCACTGGCGCACCACACGATAGACATTCTTTCCGTGTTGCAGGAAAAGACGCGCGGAAATCTCACGACCGAAGAACAGCGTTTGCTTGAGAATGGCTTGACTGAACTAAGGTTTCGCTATGTTCAGGTTTCCGATGAGCTGAAGAAAAAGTCCAATCCCGTGGCCGCTCCGGTTGAGAAAAAAGACGATCGGCCCTTAATCATTACTCCAGACGGCGGGAAGGGAAGCAAAACCGAATAAATGCTCGAAAATTTCGAGCGCGCTTCCATATTAGTTCTGGGTTCCGGCACAAGCGTTGGGGTTCCGATGATTGGCTGTCATTGCAAGGTTTGCACCTCAACTGACTCGCGCGATAAGCGATTGCGCCCCTCTGTTCTTTTGCGCTTCGGCGAACAGAGGGTAGTGATCGACACGACGCCCGACTTCCGCTATCAGGCACTTCGCTTCAACATTGACAGGCTTGATGCGATTCTTTATACCCATTCGCACGCCGATCACATTCTGGGGCTAGATGACGTGAGACCCTTCAATTTCATGCAGAAGAGAGATATTCCCATCTACGCTTCCGCTGAGGCACTGCTCACTATCAGGCGGACCTTTCAATACGTTTTCGATGAATCACCATCGGAGTCAAGCCGTCCCAGGCTCACGCCAAACATTTTCGATTCCGAGCCGATAGCCGTCGGCGGTCTCGATATCCAGCCGATTCGAGTAGCACACGGACGAGGGGTAGCTCATGGGTTTCGCTTTGGCGATTGCGCCTACTTGACCGACCATAGCGAAATTCCGCCGGCCAGCATGGAGATGCTGACCGGGCTAGATGTGCTGTTTCTGGATGCTCTGCGCCACAATCCCCACCCAACGCATTCCACGGTGGAAGAATCGCTTCGTACAGTTGATGTGCTGAAACCCAAGCGAGCCTTCTTTACGCATATTTCGCACGACTTGATGCATGGAACACTGGCTGCTCGCCTTCCTGCCAATGTGCAAATTGCTTACGACGGGTTGGAAATTCCTATCGGAAGGCTAGGCGCATGAAGGCTCGAGTTTACTTTTCGATGGATACCGCGCAGGGAAACTTTGGTCCTTGTGCAGTCACGATTGGGAATTTCGACGGCGTTCATAGGGGACATCAGGCCCTGCTTAAAGCTACTTGTGAATATGCACGGCACAATGGGGTGGCCCCGTCGGTGTTGACGTTCCATCCGCATCCGGCTGTCTTCGTTGCGCCGCAGCGGGTGCCGGAATTGATTTGCAGTTTAGAGGAACGAATTCGTTTGTTGAGCGAGGCGGGCGTGGAAAAGATTCTGGTCTTGCCCTTCAATGAGCACCTTGCGCTCTTCACGCCCGAAGAGTTTGTTTCCCAGATTATCGTCAAAGGCTTGCGCGCAAAGGCGGTCTTCGTCGGCCAGAATTTTCGCTTTGGACACAAACAGGCAGGCGATACGCAAGCTCTGGCGGAACTTGGCCGGACTTACGATTTCAAAGCGCATTTTATTTCGGCGGTTAGTTATCGCGGAAAACTCGTTTCCAGCTCCGCCATCCGGCAACAAGTGGGAGTTGGAAATGTTAGCGCTGCGGGGCGATTGCTAGGCAGGTGTTTTTCGTTGCAAGGGCCGGTGGTGAAGGGGCAGGGCATTGGCTCGCAGCAAACTGTGCCGACACTTAATTTGATTCCGCCTGCCGGCCAAGTTCTACCGCGCGGCGTTTACATTACGCAGACGATAGAAACCGCAACTGGCCGCGTGTGGCCTTCCATAACAAACTCGGGCACCCGACCCACGTTTGACGGTGCTGAACTGACTGTGGAGACGTTTCTGCTGGAGCCTTTAGATGGAGCTGCTCCGCAAAGTATCCAAGTGCGGTTCTGCCGTTTCATTCGAGCTGAGCAGCAGTTCCCGGATGCAGCGGCGCTAAAAGCGCAAATCATGATGGATGTTGGGCGTGCCAAAGCCTTCTGGCGCCGTGCTCTCCCGAAGCAGGCTGAAACTCGGTAGAATTTGAGCATGGCTACTGCAAGGGTTCATTTGGATACGCGGGAACTTCTCGATCTGGCGGGGATTGGTAAGTCGATTGAAGCGAATCTTCGTGGACTTGGAGTCAGCAGTGTCTCGACACTCGCTTCGCGGGAAGGTGATGAGCTTTATCATGAACTCTGCGCCCAGACTGGTACGGGACAAGATCCTTGTGTTTTGGATACGTTCCGGTGCGCGGTGGCGCAAGCGCGGAATCCAAAATTGCCAGCGGTGCAACGCAATTGGTGGTGGTGGTCGAGGCAGCGGAAATTGGGCAAGTTAGACTCGCTTTAGTTTGCAATTAGGCTGTTCCGTGAGCAGTAGCGAATCCCCGGATGCCGGTCTTTTCTCTCATTTACCGGTTTCTGGGGGAATGTAGCCGCTTACGAGGTCGATGGCCGCCGTCAGTCCTGGCATCCCTGGTTGATGGGCATTCAGAAATTCGAGATTGGACAATACGCTGCGGAAATTTTCGAGCTTGCTCTTAGGAGTAAGTTCAGCTGCGTAATTGAACGACTCAAATGATTTTTCAACTTTCCCATCAATAAGCTGCAAGGTTGCCACGTCGTACCAAGTCCAATAATCCGCAGTTCCCTCTCTGATCTTTTTCTGGAAAAGCTCCAAGGCGGCTGCGTTGTAATTATTCCTCTTTCGCAAATCGCCAGGCAAATTTCGTGCGGCCAGGAGAGACACCAAATTAACCAATGCGTAGGTACTCCCGCTGTTGATTTCGTAGGCCGCTTGGTAACTCTCGATCGCTCTGTCAATTTCGTTAAGCCGTCTGTACGCTCCTCCCATGCCAGCCCAAGCGTCGTCGTCATCATGGTTTTCGGGCAGAGCTAGATATTCGCGGTAACTTTTAATCCCTTCGCGGAGCAGCCTTTCTTTTTCGGACTGAGTATTGCTTGCGGATGACTGACGGACCTGCTCAAGAGCTTCGATCTTCAGATATTTCTGTTTTCTTGCATGTGTCACTCAGCCCTCCAATTCCTTTTTCTCCAATGCCTTGGCTTTGTCTTTATAGAGCAATCCTTCGTCCTTACGCAGAGGATCCGCGTTACAAAGTTCGGCGATTTCATAGAGCAGTTCAATAAGCGCGCTTCGCCCAATGCTCTTCATTTCACTCATGGATTTCAGAAATTCGATCAAGGCGCTCTGGCCTTTCGGGTCCAGAGATAGCGCATGCTTGTGGTCGGATAGGTAGTTGAATACATCCCTCCGATACTCGGCACCGTCCCTATCAATGGCAAAGAGGCGTTCAGCTAACCGCATGACCAAGGGGCTTGCCGCACTAGCGAGATCCGCCATACGCTCACGGAAGGGCTGACCAGTGTACAGTTCAACAAACTCTTGGTACAGATTTCGTTCTGGTTCTGGTTTCGTAAGATAGGATACAACGAACGTTTCAATATCCTTTTGAGCTTGGTCAGCTTCCTTTAACCCCATCGAATAGTAAATTACTCTGAGATGGCGGACGTCAAACGGAATAAAGTTCTTAGCCTTTTCATGGCAGATCAAAATATTGCCCGAATCTTTCACGGAGAGACGGATTCCGTACTCGAGGAGCACATTTGGATTGTTGGAGGTGATATCTGTGATGGTTATATCGGCGAGGCAAATTTGCTTTATTAGCTGTTGAAGAATGCCGCCGCTCTGTGGAATCTCTTGTCCTCTTAAACAATTAGCCTGAACGTCTAGTTTACTGTTGCTATTCACATTTGAAATCGCCTTTTTTATGATGATGTTATAGACTTCATCGAAATCGACCTCTACCTGTACTTCACCAGGACGTGGCTCGCAGGTGGAAGGCTTTTCGCTGAGACCCCACCTGTTGTCTTTCACCAAAGCGATGGATCCGCTCTCCCGGTTAGATGGAGCGATAACGAAACAAGCTAATTCCCTCGGCATAAGTAAGTTTGCCTACTCAAGTGCGACTTTCAATTTTGGAAGCGCTGTGAAGACGAGGCTGTCATCAGAACGAGTACGAAGCCCAGTCTTTATGAAATCTCGTAACAGATTTTGAGCGGCGTGAGCCTCGGCAAGTGTGATCCCGTAGTCAAGAACTCGAAATCCTCTGATGTCGAATGGGATTTCGGTTCCGCGCTTTCGCATAAGAATAGTAATGGAGCGCCTGAGGGCGTGACGTACGCCTAGCTCATAAAAAACGTTCGGGTTCAACGACGTAATATCTACGATAGCTACATCTGCATTGAAAATCCGCTTTATCATGTCCGCGTGAACCCAGCCAGAATTGGTCACTTCATCGGAGCGAGTGCATTCCAGGCTAAGGCCTTCCACAACCGGTTTTATTAAATAACTGTAAACTTCATCGAAATCAAGGCCAGCTTTCTCACCGAAGGGCATCAGCACAAAGCAGCTTGTTTGAGATTCCATAGCCAAGACAATACCACTGCGGTCATTGTGCAATAAGAGCTAAATTATAAAATCCAAAAGAGAGATGATAACAGCCTCCTATGAAGCTTGACTCGCGTTAAATCCAAAGAGCACCTCTGTATTCAAATGAATTACTCTGCCCCCGAGCTCGTCTACTAAGTTCACCATGTGCTCGGTCCCTCCTGGGCGATTACTGGGCTCGCCGTCCCA
>Ga0182012_10007180_pt1 | contig 11191 bp, 11 predicted proteins | sample 612S2SmetaG_FD_120486 | JGI IMG/M metagenome (GOLD analysis project Ga0182012, IMG submission 120486) | Permafrost microbial communities from Stordalen Mire, Sweden - 612S2S metaG | ecosystem: Environmental > Terrestrial > Soil > Wetlands > Permafrost | place: Sweden: Stordalen | collected...
CAACTCCACCCTCTGATCACTCGTCAACAATATCCGCGCAGCAACTCGCATCGTCCGTGCCCTCTATCCTAAAGAACACGACACGATGATATATGTTGCTATTTATGACGCACTACACTAGCGGATTCCACCGCGATTCCACATCGATCCTTACCGCTCCGCACCTCGGCATTGATCTTCGAGATGTTGAAGATGTTGATGTGTACACCGCTCTCGCCGAAAAGGTCGGCGGCGCGAATGCCGCGCCCGCTTTCGTAGTTGTCGCCGGTGATGATCTCGGGCGGCTGCAGAGCGAAGTCGGAGAGGCCCTGGAAGACATACTTCGATGTGCCGGGCGTAAAGTCGGCAATCAGCTTCGAATAGATGGTCAGATTGGGAGCGAGCACAAAGAAGTGCTTGATGTTCCAGGCATGATTCAGGTAGGCAATGAACGCGCCCATGAGGCGCGTTTTGGAGGTATTCGGAAACCAGGGAATACAGCCTCTGTTCGTCGTCGTTGGGGATGAACTCCTGGACCAGAGCGTGGCGGTTTGTGTAGCTGACATACGACAGGACTTGCCGGCGGAGAGTGCGCTGGCAAATCGGCCGGATGCGCTCCCGAAGCGCCCGGTAGTCGTCTGGCGTGTTCATCCGCGAAAACTGGCTGCGAAAGCTCTTCAGGTCTCCGAATGTGAATTCGTCGATGATGCTGACGAGACCATAAAGCTCGAGCAGAGAGTTCTGCAAAGGTGTGGCAGTAAGGAGCGCCTTTTGCCGATCTGCGAGAGCCGACTTGATAGCGTTCGCAATCTTATTGCTTGCCTTGTAGACGTTCCTCAAACGATGAGCTTCGTCAATGACAACGAGGTCCCAAGGCGTTTGCCGAACGTAAGCATCTTTCGTTCTTGCGAACTGGTAGGAGCAGAGAATGATCTTGGGTTGGTCGAACGGATTGAGGTTGCCACTTTTTATCGATTCATTGAACGTCTTGGTTTCAATGATTGCCGATGGAAGGAAGAACTTGTCGGCGAGTTCCTGGCCCCACTGTTTACGCAGGTTGGCGGGACAGATGACGAGTAAATGGCGGCGACGCTCCGCCCAGCGCTGGGAAAGCAGAATGCCAGCCTCTATGGTCTTGCCAAGGCCAACCTCATCCGCCAGGATTGCCCCTCGTGAAAGCGGGGACCGGAATGCAAAGAGCGCGGCCTCAACCTGGTGAGGATTGAGATCAACTTGTGCATCTGCCAAGGCCGACGTGAGGCTGTCTATCGACGCAGAACTCGACCGCTTGGTCAGCTCATGGGCGAAATACCGGGCGTGATAGGGGGTCAGGTTCATCTGTTTAGCAATCCATTCCTGATTGGCGCCTTTCTGCGTTTCGAGCCTCAATGTGGCAGAGACACCGACTGGATCAATACTTCGTTTGTCTCCGATGTTCAGTCAGCCCCACCTTCGTCATCTTTCCTGCCATGCTTTTTCGGGAATGCAGGTAAGAGGCTGTACGTCTCTGGTTTCGGTGATCGGGATTTTCTATGACTTCGAGCTGAGCCTAATTCCGATGCGGCCAGCGACTCGGTGAATCCTTCCTCCAAAGTCGCCAACCAATCTTGAGCGGCCTGGGTCGTCCTCATCGTCGCCAATCGACCGTCTGTCTCTGATTTCTCGACTGAAATCCACTCTTCCCGGATCAGTTTTCTCATCAACTTGCTGAGGCGAGGTTGGTTGACGGCGAGTTCTCGCTGCACGCCGGATTGCGAAACTCCTGCGTCCAGGCTACCTAGCTGTAGAAGGCGAATTAGGAGTCTCGGATCCTCTTTCACCAAAGCCGGTGGAAGTTCGGATCGCCATTTCAACCATATTCTTAGGAAAAGATTCGTTGCTGAGTGCATGCCCGTAAACTCACCACTGGGTTTGTGTATTCATCCTGGAGCGCACCCCGCACAGCAGCTGATCGCCCTCTATATTCCGGATGGAATAGATTGTACGCCTCTGATTCGAAACAGGCTTTATTCCATTTGAAATTACATTGCGATGCACATCCCAAGCCCTCGCTGATTCCATTCCAAACGGAATGTGATCTCGGGAAGACTCCGCAGTATATTCCAAATGGAATGAACAGAGGGCTTCTGAACGCCTTTTAAGACTATATTCCGCAAGGAATGCATCCTCGATGTGATCTTGATTTCTGATCTTGCATTCCAATCGGAATGTATCTTCGGCCACCTTATTTGAACGCTGCCCGCAATTGCTGATGTCGGGCCTTGGAGCCCGAACAATGGCGTGTATTCCCCGATTTCTTGCGGGGCTTTGGTGGAAATGGGCCCAGGCGCAGACTGTGGACATGCTCGACGCAGGTGTCTTTCTTGCAACCTGCTCGAACAAGAGTAGGCGGGTTTCCGTGAAGCGAGGTGCGAATACGTACCGCGTCGGCAACTGGCCGAAGGGGCTCTCCGGGTTTTTTTGATCCCGCCGGAGCGGTGGAATATCCGATCCCTTCAACAACCACTGGAACGCCTTAGGAGAAGGTGTGCCCAGACAACCCATGGCGGGCTCAGCAGGGTATGAGTACCAAGGAAACATTGAGCCGGCCAGAGAACGGGAGAATAGATATGACCGGGAATATCAATTGGTATACGCTGATCCCGGAGAAGGACCGCATCGTCGTCGACGCCACAGCAAGATGGTTGCGTCCGGTGTCATGGCAATGGTTCGTTACCCTGACGTTTCCCTGGAACGTCACGAGCGAGACCGCCGATGCCAAGCTGAAGCAATGGCTGAACCTGATCGAGCGGACCATGCGGACCCGGGTTTGCTTTGTTGCCGGCAAGGAACGGGAGCTGTCTATCGATGCGCTGGTGGATGTCCGGTCGCCATTCAGCGATTACCTGAAGCAGCGCCGCTATAAGGCCAATACCGTGCGCACGTATCGGCAGAACACCCGGCGCCTCGTAAGATGGGCAGTGCAGCTCGGCTGGGTTTCCAGCAAGCAGTCGGTGGAGGAGGCTTGGAAGCCCCTCCTGGATGCACTCGCGGGCAATCCTCGGGCGTACACATGCATCATCTTTCACGCGATCCAGAACCAGCGGCCTCCATCAGCGTTCTCTGTCAGCGATCTTGACGACTGGGGCGAGTCAATGTTGAAGGCGGGCCGTCAGTACAGGACTGTCCGCTCGGGGAAATGGAACTTCCGCAGGGCGGTCACAAACGCAGGTCTCAATCGCCTCCTCCCCAAGCTCGAGCCCGCGCCGCGCAAAACTGCATACCGGGTGCGCGCAGATGAACTCCCCGAGCCGCTTCGCTCTGAGATTAGAGAATTGCTGGTCTGGAAACAGGCCAGGTTCGCGAAGGGTAGGCCACAGAAGACGAGGCATCGGCCAGCGAGCGCCAAGTTGTTGGAGAGCAACATTTGCAGGCTGTTTGGCTTCGCCTCGAAAATCGGCAATTTTAGTAATGTGACCTCCCTCAGATCACTGTTCACGGAGGAGGTAGTTTCTGCGTTCGTCGAGTGGGGTTTGAACGAGCGGGGGCTCACTCGAACCACACTTCTGCACCTTTCTCTGATCTATGGCGCAATGCGCTACCACCCGAAGCATAAGGATCAGGATTACGGATGGTTCAGCATCTTGCTCGACGAAGTCCCAGAGGATGATCCCTCAATCTTGCAGGAGAAGAAGGCCAAGAAGTCAGCGCCGTATCAAGATCTTTGCAAGATTCCGGCGATGATAAGGGCCGCGAGGATGAAGCTCTCTCCGGATGATGTCAAGACTTCGCGCCTCGCTCATGATGAACTCTTGATGCTGTGGCTCACGACACTTCCGTGGAGACAGCGGAACCTCCGCGAGTGTCGCCTCGGCGACCCTGCAGTTGCGAATTTGTTCTTCGCGCCGTTGCCTGCTCTCATCCACGTCGCGAAACCGAAGTGGGTGGAAGAGGCCTTGGCAAGCGACCCCAAGAAGGCCTTCTGGCAATTCTATTTCCGAGAGGACGAGACGAAGGTCGGTCAGAGGGTCCGCGGCATCTTGCCGCGACGGCTGATCCCTCTGCTGGAAGAATATCTGGCTGAGCATAGGCCAAGGCTGGTTGCCAAGATGGATCCGGGCACTCTGTTCGTGAATGAAGATGGCTGCGCAATTGATTATCAGATCATGACGTACCACATCTCTGAGCTTGTGTTGAAGTACATCGGGAGACGCACTACACCCCATTTGTTCCGCGACGCCTTCAGCTACGCCTATCTTGAAGCCCATCCCGAGGATTTTCTGACGTTGAGTAAGATCCTTTTTCACAAGAGCATTCGTTATACGCTTTCCGTCTACGGCAGGAACTTCGATGAGTCGAATGGAGTTCGCCGAGTCGACGAATGGCTCGGCGCCGCTGCTTAAGAATGCCAGTGCTTTGCCATCCACACCAACATGTTGAATCGCGCGTTGCCCGAGCAACGCCGACCCTGCGCACGAACCCCTACCGAGGCTAAGAAACCTATGCTGACCAACACACAATCAACCACGCAAGAATTTCCCACTCAAGCCCTGATGCGCCCTTATGCGGTGGCCAAACGTCTCGGCGTCTCCGAGCGCTGGGTGCGAGACCACGCTACCAGGCGATTTCCGAAGTTGCCCGTCGTCAAGCTCGGACCACTGCTCAGATTCCGATCAGCAGATGTTGATGAGTTTGTCGAACGCCAACGGGATGACCACTCTGGTACAAGACGCTCACATTAAACCCCACCTGATGGGCGCGACAGCATAGCCGTTGCGCCCTCCCATCTACAACCGCAAGGAAGCACGACAATGACCCTCGAATATCAACGCGGAACTGTGTTTGTTCAAGGCAAACGCCGCAAGATGTGGTATGGAAAGTACCGCGTCTGGCAGAAAGATCCTTCTACGGGCGTTTCATCCGCGAAACAAAAGACGAAGAAGATCGGTCCGAAATCAGAATTCACGAAGTTTGCGGCCGAGGAACGACTCCACCAAATGATCGCCGCGGACAATGCAAGCGCGCCTTCTCTGCCGGCGGGAACCGCGACCAAAGATCTTACCCTGGAGTGGTTTGTCACCAATCGCCATCTTCCAATGATGGCCTGCCGCGCAACGACGAAGAAGTGCACTGAATATGAGATCAAGCGCTATATTCTCCGGCAGTTTGGGAATGGACACTTGAAGGAGATCGGATTGTTCGACCTGCAAACTCACCTGAACAAGCTCGCTTTGAATTTCTCTGATTCCGTTGTGCGCCACACATACTCAAACATGCGGTCGATCTTCAACAGCGCGGTGGATCAGGACTTTATTGCAAAATCTCCGGCTCGCCGCCTCCAGATGCCCGACACTCGACCGCCCGACAAAACCGTCATTCCAGCTCCCACAATCATGCAGATCCTGGAAGGCCTCCCTGATCCTATGGATCGTTGCGCTTTTGCAATCGCAGTATTCTGCGCATTGAGAACATCAGAGGTTTTCGGCCTCACCTGGGGTTGCTGCCAAGAAGACCATCTTGCCATCAAACACACAGCGTTCGAAGGGCGGTTGCAGCCGAACAAAGTCAAGACAACCGATAGCCGTGCGCTCGTTCCGATTCCCGATCTTGTCAGGCCTTACATTGAGAGCTGGCGCGCCGCCAGTGAAGACACCAACCCAGACGCACTGATGTTTCCGACGAATGGCAAGCGGTCGCGTAGAGGGCAGAAGGTACCCTTCGACTCAACAAACTTCATGGAGCGCCGCATCTATCCAATCGCGGACAAGCTCAAAATCTCACGAAGCCTTTGCAGGTTCCAGGTTCTCCGTAGGACAGTCGGCACAGATCTTCAATCCCACGGAACAATGAAGGACGCACAGACAGCATTGAGGCATCAGAGCGTTAAGACGACCGCGAACATATATATGCAGCCGGTTCCTCAGAGCGTCACAGCCGCATTGAATGCTCGAACGAGAGCCGTATTCGGCACAGCGAATCCCAGTGATTCAGACCGATCAGCCGCAAGGAAAAAGGGCGACAAGTAGCTCGTCACGCCTACGTAGTATGACCTATTTGGCACTGAGAGCTTGTACCAGGCTCTCAGTGCATTGGAATCAATACAAGTTTCATTTGAAAAATGCTTTGGCATCGTTGACTCCCAACTCGAAGCCGGTTTATCGGGATTATTACTACACGGGTTGATCTTCCGGTTTGGCGCACCAGGAAGAAGTCCTGAATCAGTTCTCAATGAGTGACTCTGCCTGTTGGCGTAAACCCAGAATTCCACTTAGGCCGATTCGCGGGCGCTGGGCGCTCTTAAAGACCAACTATCCCGGCGGATACCCTGGTCTCGATTCATCTTCAGAACTACGCTGAGGGTGCCCCCGGTCCCTCGCTTTTGAGGACCGGGGATTGAGGGTCTGTCACGCTATCCCTGGTCCCAGAATCGGGACCAGGGCCACCCGCCCGGCTTGCCGAACACCGGCAAGAATAGGAAAAGGCTCAACGTACGCAAGCTACCTCATCGTCTATCTAAAGAGGATGGACTGCTTAACAATGTAACCCGCCGGTTTCTTCTGCTTTTCGATTGCGCCCGCGTCGACGAGCCGCTGTAACCACACTTTGGTTTGCGCGGCAGATACTCCCAATTCAGCAGCAATCTGGACTTCCTTCATTGGCACTTTCAGTAGCTGCAGAATCACCTCCCGAGCCGCTGCAAACAGCCTGTCTGCTGGTGTTGATGTTGTCGTAGGCGTCGGCGTGACCTCCGGTGCCAGCAAAGCCGATGGGATGGAGTCAGGCGTCGGCTCAGTCGATTCGTCAACGGCCGCGACAGATGGGGGAGTCGCTGACTCGCTGCTCATTACAATCCCCGGTTTTATTTCCGGAGTTGGATGAGTAGCGGTTGGGATGTTCGCTAGCCTGTCTTCCGGAAATAGCGAGAGATCAGTCTGAGGATATGGCGTTGATGCAGGAGTGCCGGCTTCAAACACTCCTTCAAATGTTTTAGTGTCATGCGGGTTCGGCCAAAGGCGCGCTCCTTTGCTTCGCAGGGCGTCAAGTGCTTGAGACGAGTCTCCCGTAGATCGAACGTACACGGGCACGAACTTGAGCTTGTCCAATTGCTCGACTGCACCAGTCCAGGTACCGCCTTTGTTGAAATCTGAGCTGACAACCAAAGAGGCCTCAGCCAGCGCGTAGATCAGTTTGTTGCGTTGCATAGCATTACCTACATGGAATCCTGCACTCGGGTCGTATGGAGTTATCAGAACCAATTGACCATCGAGCAACACGTTACGATGGTCGCGGTTCATAGTGGTCTTTTCTAGACTGTCTGCCAGAACTCCGCAGACCTTCCCCCCATCTTCAAGCGCTCCGCGCATGGCAGCCTGATCGATGCCCTTGGCACCGCCTGAAACTAGAGTGCGGCCTGCCCGAGCAGCCAAACGTCCGATAGACATGGTGTAGTCAATCAACGCGCCGTCCACATGGCGCGATCCGACGACGGCAAGGCCTCCGGTTTCCAACAGCGCCATGTCTCCGCAACCGTAAAGCACGGCTGGAGCATCTTCACGAAGCCGCGCCTTCAGGCTACGCGGATACTCGGCATCAGCCCGACTTACGACCCAAATGGCGCGTGCTTGCCAGCGCTCGATTACTTGGCTCAACAGGAATCCGCGCCCTAGCAACCTCTGTAAGCGGTTCTCGTCGATCACCGGCTGGCATGCGCGCAAGATTTCGGCCGCATCAGGCGAAACCAGATCTGCGGGCTGATGCTGGATCTCCCGCAGATGACGAGCAAAGCGCTTGTATTCTCCCGGCGAAAGCAGATCGGGCGACACGCTTCCGCGTCCCGCGATGAGGGGAGCTGTCAGCAGCAGTATTGCTTGTGTATTGGTTGAGAGTGTTAGCTTCATTCGTCGTGCCCTGTCTGTGAGAGGGCCATAGGCCACACTGCACCGCTACCGCTTTTGCGGAGGAGCCATGCAGAAACCGTCAGCGTCCACCGCGAATCAACCATGTCGTCAATAAGGAGAACCGGTCCGGCTGGGAGAGGCTGGCCGGTAAGGGCGAGCGAACCATCGATGTTGCGCGCCTGCTGGGTACTGTTTGCCATCGTTTTTTGTTCAGGTCTTGCGTCCGTTTTCGCTATGACCTTGTGGAACGGTAGATTTAGCTTAGCAGCCAAGCGCTGAGCGAAATCAGGGACCAAAACAGGATGCCGAAGCGAAGGAACACAAGTTACCCAGGTGGGAACTGGTTGTGGATTCCACTCAGCGATCATCTTTGCACACGCAGCTACAAGATCGTCGGAAAAACTGCCATCATGGTATTTGCCCTGTCGAACCAAGCCTCCCCAACCGGCATCACCCCAGACGCAGAGTGCTTTACCGTGTTCGGCTTGATGAGCAGGCGCTATCAATCCCTTCACGCCGTATTGAGGCATACCGCCATCGGGCCACTTCTTGCGCGGCTCGATGGACAAGCTGGTTCGACGAAGAAATGCTACTGCTGCTTTGATCAGTTTGCCCTCCGCCGTTGTAGGCAGTGCAGGCAAGGCCGGGGCGGTGACAACGCTTGGATCACCGTCGAGTGCACCGATCAAAAAACCCATGTGCTCACCAAATGGCAGGCAGACATAATCCTGCATTTGTTGGTGCTCGTCTCTTCGCAGTGCAGTGAGACGTTCCGCACGATCCCAAAATGCTTCACTCAACGTTGCAGCTGTGAGCTGCCACTTGCTGCCTTGTTTGGCGATGGGAGCTGGTGCTTCAAGAGAGAGCAACGCAATCGTTTTCTCGATGCGTCCCTTGCTCAGATTGACCCTGGTCATTAGCTCAGGTACAGACAGGCCGTTAGGTTCTTCTTCAAGTGCGCCCAAGACAACGGCGACTTCTTGTCTGGTCGGAAAGGCGCTTCGGATAAACCAGTCGGTGATGTCAGACTCTTCCTCGCCACTGAGCAGTACGCCATAGGCGGAGTCCAGCGCTCGTCCAGCACGACCAACCTGCTGGTAGTAGGCAACGACCGAGCCCGGCATCTGATAGTGAATGACGAACGCCAAATCGGGTTTATCGTAGCCCATGCCCAAAGCTGTCGTGGCAACCAGCGCTTTGACTTGATTGTTAAGCAACGCCTGTTCCAGTTGCTCACGGCGATCACCGGTTTCTCCGGTATAGGCCTCTACATTAAAGCCTTGAGTCTTTAGCCAGTCAGCGACCTGATTAGCATCCCTTACGGTTAGCGTGTAAATGATGCCGTGGCCCTGTAGCGTGGCGAGTTGCTCGGCCAGCCATGCAAGACGTTCGGCTTGGCTAGGCAGGCAGATGGTCTGCAAACTGAGCGAGGTGCGATTGAGATCGCCACGCGACACCTGGAGTTTTGGTCCAAGCACTTCAGAGAGGTCATCCATGACCCTGTTGTTCGCCGTTGCCGTAGTAGCGAGAAGCCTAAGATTAGGTGGCAGCGTCTTGACGATGCGCTCAAGCAGTCGGTAGTGAGGGCGGAAGTCGTGCCCCCAATCAGAAATGCAATGCGCCTCGTCGATTACCAGCATGGAAATCTGTGCGGCGATCCCCGCCAACACCTGGGTACGAAAGCGCTCGTTTGCCAGCCGCTCGGGCGAGATCAACAGAATGTCAATTTTCCCTTTGGCAAGTTTGCCTTCGACTGCCGTCCAGTCGTCCATGTTGTCCGAATTGATCGTGGCGGCGCGAACGCCCATCCGCTCTGCCGCGGCGATCTGGTTTCGCATCAGCGCTAGCAACGGCGAGATCAACAGTGCGGGGCCCGCTCCAGCTTCCCGAAGCAACTTGGTTGCGATGAAGTAAACAAAGCTCTTACCCCACCCGGTCTTCTGCACGACCAGCAAGCGGCCTTTGCCTTCGACAATGTGGCGAATGGCATCCTCCTGGCCGTCGCGGAAGGTTGCGTCTGCACGTCCAGAACCGATTCGAAGAAGTTCCTGCGCGCGTGTTGGATCATAGGCCACGTTATTGTTCTCCCTTGCTTTGGTCGGGCGTTCTGTGGCCCATGGCCAACACTGAATTCTTGACGCCGCACAGCGCTAGGTGATCTCTTAACCAGAGTCTAAACCGTAGCGTTCCGCAGCATTCCATGTTCGATCCTGCCTGCAAGAAATCAATGCTACTTTTTCTTGCATCCGGCGGACAGCGACCACCATACAAGCTATTGATAATAATGCAGAAGACTGCGTTTTGCATCTGGCGGGTGGCCCCGGTCTCATGCTGCCGATCTTATTAAGTTGAGGGTGCCCCCGGTCCCTCGCTTTTGGGGACCGGGGAAGAGGACGTATCGGGTCAGCGGAAGCGAATCCATTTGGACAACTGGCCGACGCATTATTATCCACTCCGACTCCCTCCCTACCGGGCCTCTTCTATTTTTGGCTTCATCCATAGAGAAATGGCCAAAAATCAACTGGATCCAATGGTTCTGTTGTCCCCGGTCCCCAAAAGCTAGGGACCGGGGCACCCTCATCTTGAGGAAACCATCTCTATCGCAAAGATTCTCTGTTGATGCCAAATCGCCGAGTCACTCTGCGAGCACACCAGTGCATCCGTCGGGTCAGGAATTAACATTTGGTTCCGGTCCCGGAAGACTCGTGAACAGTGGCCGATTTGCCGTGCGTCAGACGTGACTTTACGTAACTCGAAAGCGCACTTCAATTCAAGAACATTGGCGGACACACTGAAAACAGAGTTTCCGCTCCAAATGCGGTGAAATGCGGTGAAATGCGGTGAAATGCGGTGAAGTTCTCTTCGGGAATTGCTCTAAGTTATTGATTTATTGGCTCCTCAGGTAGGACTCGAACCTACAACCCTTCGGTTAACAGGGGAGTCATCAACCGTGGAGCACGCGTGTTATCAACGGAGTAGACAGGAGCGAAGAGGACAATTCGGAGTCTCTATGGCGCGCAATTCGGCGAAGAATTCGGCGAAGTCTGCGCATGAGTTGAGTATCCGGCCGTAGGCCGAATGCTCATCGGGCACAACCGCTTCTGGAAGCCTGGTCGTGGACAGAACGGACGCCTCAATCGATCATTGATCCTCCGGCATTGAGCTGGGATGGGAAGGCAGGCCCTCTGACTTAGGGGAGCGCTGGTCAACTTCGCTAGTGTAGTCCACCACACAGATGGTCATTTATTCAAGACCGCCCGAGCGCGTGTGACCTTTTCCAGGATGTCAGTGGCTTTGGCGGTCCAGATGAAGGGCTTGGGATTCTGATTGTGGCC
>Ga0182012_10007182_pt1 | contig 11189 bp, 8 predicted proteins | sample 612S2SmetaG_FD_120486 | JGI IMG/M metagenome (GOLD analysis project Ga0182012, IMG submission 120486) | Permafrost microbial communities from Stordalen Mire, Sweden - 612S2S metaG | ecosystem: Environmental > Terrestrial > Soil > Wetlands > Permafrost | place: Sweden: Stordalen | collected...
AACAAGACGCGATTTGCATAGAGACTCTGGAATCAAACGCTTATACTACGACCAAATCGCCAAAGGACCGGCGTTCTGCGCATAAGCGGATTGGTAAATCGGCTTCCTTGAATACTTGAGGCCTGTTGGCAACTGTACATCTAACGCCAAAAGGCCGATTTTGCTCGATACTAGTTACTAGCCTTGGGGGTTCCATGCCAGACGGCGTTCTCGCCAACAAAACGACGCCTTCAGAGCAAGCCGCACCGGCGGTCAGGAGCGGCATCTCCCTGCTATGGCCCGCGCTCGCCTGCCTGGCTGTGGCCCTGGCGGTTGGAGCGGTTGCCGCCCGGCTGGCGGCCGGCCCTCGATTCGATGGTCTTCTGGGATTTGCTGCAAGCGCGGCTGCAGTGGTGGTGGCGTTGCGCCTCCTGGTCCGCGATTCCGCGCCGTCCCTGCCAGTTCCAGCGCTCAAGCCCGATCCGCTCAGGGATCTGTTCGATTCGGCTGGCCCAGGCGTGGTTGGCATCGGCCTGGATGGCCGCCTCACGTACGTCAATCCCTCTGCTGAACGCATGCTCGGCTATCACGCCGAGGAGTTGATGCGCGAGTGGGCGACGGTTGACCTGCTGGGCCCCGGTGAGGGAGCGCGCCTGGTTGCAGAGATTCAAAAGATCTGCGGCATCGTCGACAGACCGCCGGAAGCCACTCCCGCCGCGCGTATGGCCGCTTATCTGGAATGTGTGCGCAGCCTTCCGCCCAGCCGCGTTCCCAGCTTTGACGCGGCGTTACGCCGCAAAGGTGGCGAACTGCTGCATGTTACGCTGCACACTTCGGCTCTGCGGGACGCAGCCGGCATCATCACCGGCATGGTGGCTGTCGCCATAGACCAGGGCGCGACTCTGCGCCAGGACCAGGCCCTGCGCGAGTCGCAGGAGCGCTATCGCGACCTGTTTGAAAACTCAAGCGAGATGATTGCCACGCTCAGCCCGGCCGGCAAATTCCTTTATGCAAATCCTGCCTGGAAGCGTTGCTTCGGCAAGGATATCTCCGAGCTGATTGAGATCGATTCTTTCGAAGAGCTGTTTGGCCCAAGGTGCCGCACTGAGGTTGGCACCCTCTTTCGGCGAGCCCTGGATGGAGAAGCAGTGGACCGCGCGCCGATGCGCTACCACACCCCGGACGGCCGGGTGCTCGAGTTGGAGCTGAGCCTCAGCCAGCGTCAGAAGGCCGGGAATCCGCTGGCGATCCGCTGCCTGATGCGCGATGTGACGCAGCAGAAGCAGCGCGAACACCGTCTGGCCCTGCAACTGGTGGTGAGCCAGATCGTTGGCGAAAACGCATCCTCCGATGTCGCCGCAATGCGCATTCTTGAAGCCTTGTGCGTCTCTCAGGGCTGGGATATGGCCGTCAAGTGGGGGGTCAACGCGGAAGAAAAGCGGCTCGAATTCGGTTCCGCCTGGGCCGCGCCTGGCCGCCGCGCCGAGACTTTCATCCAGGACAGCATGGGGCTCACCCTTCCCATCGGCATCGACCTTGCCGGCCGCGCCTGGCAGGAAGGACGCCCGGTCTGGTTCTCTGACCTGGCCTCAGTGCCGGCTACCCCGCGTGTTCAGGCCGCTTTGCGCAACGAGATGGTCTCCGGATGGGCGGTTCCGGTCCGCGAAGGCAACAAGGTGCTGGCGGTTCTGGAATTCTACTGTCATTTCGGACTGCGCGAAGACCGCGAAGCCCTGGCCGCCGTAGAAACTGTCGCTGCCTCGCTGGGACAGATGCTGGCGCGGTCCCACGAACGCGGCCGGGCGGAGGAGCTTTACCGGCAGCAGGAGATCCTGCTCGACTCGGTTGCCGACGGCATTTGCGGCGTGGACCGCAAGGGGCACATCAGCTTTGCCAATCCCGCTGCTGCGCGTTTGCTCGGTGCCGACGCCACCAGCCTGACCGGCAAGCCAGTCCACGAAGTGCTCCACGGCGCGGCCCCTCCCAATCGCGTGTGCAGCGAAGAGTGCCCGCTCCGCCGAGCCAGCGGCCGCTCGAAAGCTGCTGCCGGCGAGGACACGATCTTTCGCGGCGACGGCACTTCGTTCCCTGCTGAATACGTTCTCACTCCCATTGCCGATCAGGGCCGGTTCTCGGGCTCCGTCCTCAGCTTCCGCGACATCAGCCAGCGCTACGCACTCGACCGGCTGAAAGACGAGTTCATCTCCACGGTCAGCCACGAACTGCGCACCCCGCTCACCTCCATTCGCGGCGCTCTTGGACTGCTCTCCTCGGGCATGCTCGGCCAGAATAACGACAAGTCGGCAAATCTTCTGCGCATTGCTCTCAACAACTCCGACCGCCTGGTCCGCCTCATCAACGACATCCTCGATCTGGAACGTATCCAGAGCGGGAAGGAGCCACTGGCCTTCAGGCCGGCACAGCTGGACCTTATCGTTCGCCAGGCCATTGACGGTATGGCTCCGGTGGCCGAAGCAGCGGGCGTGCAGCTGATTCACGACACAACCCAGGTAGAGATCGCCGCCGACGCCGACCGGCTGCTGCAGGTTCTCACCAATCTGTTGTCGAACGCGGTCAAGTTCTCTCCGCCCAATTCCACCATCTCGGTGATGCTGCGCCCCGGCTCAAGCGGCGTAACGCTTTCCGTCATCGACCAGGGGCGTGGTATTCCCGCCGACAAACTGGAGGCCATCTTCGGGCGATTCCAGCAGGTGGATGCCTCCGACTCCCGCCAGAAAGGCGGGAGTGGCCTGGGACTGGCCATCTGCCGCACCATCGTCAAGCAACACTCCGGACGCATCTGGGCCGAGCGCAATCCCGTCCGCGGTTCCACTTTCAGGGTTTTCCTGCCTTACCAGCCGGCCCCCATTGAGCCCACCAGAAACCTCTTCGACCATGAAGCAGGTCACGGGACTGTGCTGCTGGCGGATTCCGACCCCGCGTCCAGGCCGCACATCGCCGCGCTGCTTACCAGCCACGGCTACCGGGTTGTAGAGACGACCAGCGTGGAAGAGACTCTGGCCGCGGCCCACGAGAGCGTCGAAACCATCCTGCTGGACACCTCGCTTGACGGCATGAATGGCTGGGAGATTCTGCCCCTGCTGCGCCGCCTGCGCCCCGACGCACGGACCCCGATCGTTTTGCTCTGCGTGGATAAGCGCCAGGACCCGGCCTTGCTGCCTAAGGATGCGGAAGGATGGGTCTCGAACCGCTTGAGTGACGATGCCCTGCTGGGCGAACTCGCCCGCGTCCTGTGCGGACCCGGCGAAAATGCACGCATTCTGATTGTCGAAGACGATCTGGACCTGGCCCGCGTGATCGGCGATGTCTTCACCCGCGATGCCATCGAAGTAAAGCTGGCCCACAGCCTGCAGGAAACGCTGGACGCTTGTTTCTCGTTCCAGCCCCACTTGCTGGTGCTCGATATTGGCCTGCCCGACGGCGATGGCTTCAACGTCGTAGACTGGCTGCGCAAACATGAGAATCTTGCCCGGCTGCCCCTGGTGGTTTATTCCGGCCGCGATCTCTCGCCTGACCAATGCCGCAAGCTGACCCTCGGCCCCACGCAATTCCTCACCAAGGCACGGGTTCAGCCCCAGCAGCTTGAGGCGCTGGTTCTTACTATGCTGCGCAGTTCGCGGCACGCGGAAGAGATTGTACCGCCGGAATCGTCCCTGCAGAAACCCTGATTGGCCGCTTCAAAACCGGCGATTTGTTGCCAGATGAGTTGCCCAATCTACACCTTTGGTGGCACCCCCATCGACAGACCCGCCCGGACGGTCGACAATGACGATAGCAGCTCTGACAAAATACTGATCCGAGATTTCTGCGTTCGAGGTTTTCTTATTTATGTCTCACAGGATACTGATTATTGACGACGAAGACGATATTCGCGAAGTGGCGGCCCTCAGCCTGGAGACCGTCGCAGGTTGGCAGGTCTACGTGGCCAACTCCGGTGCGCAAGGCCTGGCGCGCGCTGCCGAGCACCAGCCCGACGCCATCCTGCTCGACGTGATGATGCCGGGCATGGACGGGCCGACTACCTTCCGCGAACTCCGCAAGAACCCAGCCACTGCGCGCATCCCCGTCCTGCTGCTGACGGCCAAGGTGCAGAGTTCGGATCAACGGCGCTTCGCCGACCTGGGTGTTGAAGGCATTCTCTTCAAGCCTTTTGACCCGCTGACGCTCTCTAACCAGATTTCGGACGCCCTGGGCTGGAGCTGATCTTCATGGCCGCCGACGCACAAACAGCGCTCTCCGCGGCCTTGGACCGGATGTGGCATGTTCACCTGCCGGAGTTGCTGGAACGCGTCGATATTCTTGAGGCTTCCGCGGAGGCCTTTGCCGCCGGTCCGCTCTCGGTGGATCGGCAGCAGGCTGCCATGGCCGCAGCCCACAAGCTGGCCGGTGTTCTGGGGACTTTTGGACTTACCACTGGGACGGTACTGGCCCGTGAACTTGAAATGATTTATTCCCGCCAAAACGAACCTGACGCTGACACTGCGGAGCGGCTCGCCACGATTGCCGCTGAGTTGCGCTCCCTGATCGAAAACCGCAATTAGGTGCTCAAAACGAGTTGTTCCCCATGGTGGTCCTAAAGGATGTTTACAGCCCGCGCCGCCAACAAAGCTACAGTGGCGAACGAGATAAGCGCCTGAACCATCATCAGCAGCTTCGCCCAGGACGACAAAACGGGAGAGTCTGTCGGAGAGAATGCGGTGCTGGTATTGAAAGCGAGAAACAAGTAATCCACAAACCCCGGACTCCAGGAATCTTCCTGCATGTCACGGCTTCTCTGCGGGCTCAGTGTCATCTGCGGAAACAGAAAGGCCCCATCGGTATGAACGCCGCGCACTTCACGAGCCTGGGGACCACCGGCATCGAGGCGCCAATACCAGGACGCGAACACCAGGATGTTCGTGATCCACAGCGCGGCTGCGGAGCGCAATAAATCTTGAGGCGATTCCTTATGCGAGGGCAATGCCGCAACCAGCAAGCCAAGTGACCAGACCATGTCAACCGTCACAATGGACGTCAACACATACCCCAGAATCTTGTTAAGGTGATCCAATCCCCGTTGCCGCGCCCATGCGGTAGGAATCCACAAGACGGCGACGAGAGTGATCAGCAGCCAATCAGGGCCGATCGACAGGGATTCTGGCAGAGCCAGGCGCAATCCACCCACCGCAAGCAGAGCGAGCATTGCAGGCCAGCGTGGTTCTAAGCGTTTCGGCGTGTTCGTCATGAAGGTTTCCATTCTGCCTATACGTTTACCAAAGCGAAAAATCGCGGTCGACCCATGAAATTGAGGCTGATCAGACTGACCTTTATTGAACCATAATGCGGCGCTTCAGCGGCCTGCGATCTCGAACCTGGTGGTTTGTCTCGAACGGTTCCGCATCCCCGTTTTGAAGGTGGGTATAAGTCTGAGAGACGCTAAATGTTCGGGTTGGCGGACAAACCGGCCGGAACACGAACATGGCCCAAAGAATGTGCTTGACCCTGGAATGCATTCCGGGGTTGATACTTGTCGTATGAGTGCTGGGGAGAGCCCAAAACGAAGCCTTCGTGCTGGCACCCTCAGCGGCGCGGCGGGTGTAAGCACAGATACCCTGAGGCACTACGAGAGGCTTGGTCTGCTCCAGAAGCCTCCCAGAACCCAGGGCGGCTATCGTGCCTACCCGCCCGAATCGCTAGACCGGGTTCTTCTCATTCGCAATGCGCTGGATTGTGGATTCACATTGAAGGAACTGGCAACCGTTTTGCGGGTGAGAGACGGAGGCGGTTCCCCATGTCGAGACGTCGCGTCACTTGCCCGCGAGAAAGTGAACCAATTAAGCGCCCAAATTGCACAACTTGTCCGCCTTAGAGATTCCCTGAAGCGCACCGTGGACGAGTGGGACCGTCGTCTGGAGAAAACACCAAAGCATGACCGAGCACACCTTCTGGAATCGCTGTCTTGCACAGAGACACAACACGCTGACAACTCAGATGGAGGAGAAGATGAAAATACTAGTATTAGCCGCGTCTCTCGCACTTCCGGCTTTGGCCTGCGGTCAAAGCGCAACATCGTGCCCAATGCACAAACAGCAAGGGGTGTCTGACGACCATGCTATGGGGGTTGACACCCGGGGAGACCACGCGATGGGATTCTCACATGAGGCGTCCGCCCACCATTTCTTGCTCCTTACAGATGGTGGCGCAATAGAGGTGGGCGCGAAAGATCAGGACGACAAGGTCACTCGGGACGAGATACGAATGCATTTGTCCCACATCGCGCAGATGTTCACGGATGGCAACTTCCAAGTGCCGATGTTCATTCATGACACTTTGCCGCCAGGGGTCCCCGTGATGGAATCCAAGCGAAGCGCAATAACCTACACATTTGAGCAGACGCCGACGGGCGGGCGAGTCCGCATTGCGACCGCTGACAAGGATGCGCTAGAGGCAATTCACCTGTTTCTCAGTTTCCAAATCGACGATCACCGAACGGGCGATTCGAAAGCTGTTGAGTCACCGCGCTAGACGTATGCATTCGCACATGCAAAGCTCATTTCTTTGCGAGTTGCCCCGTTGCGTCTAAGTCACCGGCAAACCAGAAGTAACATTTTTCGTAAACATTCCGCACGACGTGCCCGCACGCCCGGTCGGAACACCGCCTGTCCCTTTCCTTGGTTCCGCCGCGAAGCCTCTCCGCAACCATGGCGGAAGCCCGTGCGGAGTTGACGAAGTCCGAATTCGAAATGCGCGCTGGTGGTGAGTCGATCCCAGGAGAGAATCGCGTAGCTCGTTGCACGCGTTCCGAGTGATCCGATCGATTGCGGCCCATTGAGATTTGAGGTTTCCCACCCATTTCACGATGAAACTGTGAAATGGATGGGGTACCCACATTTGCTGCTTGGAGAGATCACTTGAGGTCGAAGCGATCTAGGTTCATTACCTTGCTCCAGGCGGCCGCGAAGTCCTCAACGAACTCCTTCTCTCCGTCGCTGCTCGCGTAGACTTCAGCGAGAGCGCGCAGCTGCGAGTTCGACCCGAAGACGAGATCGACTACCGTGCCTGTCCACTTGTGCGCACCGGTTGCCCGGTCGTGGCCTTCCAGCAAGCCTCCGGGGGCGGTTGACTTCTGCCACTTCGTGCTCATGTCGAGAAGATTCACGAAGAAATCATTGGTCAACGTTCCAGGACGCTTGGTGAAAGCGCCGTTTTCAGACTGCCCGAAGTTGGCGCCCAGCGCGCGCAGGCCGCCGATGAGAACCGTCATCTCGGGAGCGGTCAACGTGAGCAGGTTCGCCTTGTCGACCAGCAGTTCCGCCGCCGCTGCCTCGAATCCCTTGCGGGTGTAGTTGCGGAATCCATCGGCGAGCGGCTCAAGCGGTGCAAACGAATGCGCATCGGTCTGCTCCTGCGAGGCGTCGGTGCGGCCCGGCGCGAAGGACACCTTAACCGCGTGGCCAACCTTCTTTGCAGCTTCCTCGACGGCTGCCGTGCCACCGAGAACGATCAAATCAGCAAGCGAAACCTTCTTCTTTCCGTTGGCGTCATTGAATTCCTTCTGGATGGTTTCGAGCTTCGCAAGGACCTTGGCTAGTTCGGCAGGCTGGTTGGCCTCCCAATCCTTTTGAGGAGCAAGGCGAATGCGCGCGCCGTTGGCTCCGCCGCGCTTGTCGCTGCCGCGGAAGGTTGAAGCGGAGGCCCAGCCGGTTGTGACCAACTGGGAGATGGAGAGTCCCGAGGCGAGGATCTTGGCCTTTAGAGCGGCAATATCCTTCTCGCCGATCAGCTCATGATCGACAGCGGGAACCGGATCCTGCCAGATCAGGTGCTCCTTGGGAACCAGGGGCCCGAGATAGCGTGCGACGGGGCCCATATCGCGGTGCGTGAGCTTGAACCAGGCCCTGGAGAAGGCGTCCGCGAACTCGTCAGGATGCTCGAGGAAGCGCCGCGAAATCTTCTCGTAGCTCGGATCGACTTTCAGGGCGAGATCCGTGGTCAGCATTGTGGGGGCGTGGCGCTTCGATGCGTCGTGAGCATCGGGCACGGTACCCGCCGCGGATGCATCCTTGGGCTTCCATTGGAAAGCACCGGCCGGGCTCTTGGTGAGTTCCCATTCATACTTGAACAGGTTTTCGAAGAAGTTGTTGTCCCACTTCACCGGGTTGGTGGTCCATGCGCCTTCAAGGCCGCTGCTGATGGTATTGACGCCTTTGCCATCGCCAAAGCTGTTGCTCCAGCCCAACCCCTGTTCTTCGATGCCGGCGCCCTCAGGTTCGCGGCCCACGTACTTGTTAGGATCGGCAGCGCCGTGGGTTTTGCCGAAGGTGTGTCCGCCGGCGATGAGGGCAACAGTCTCCTCGTCGTTCATGGCCATGCGCGCGAAGGTCTCGCGAATATCGCGTACCGCGGCGGCTGGATCCGGCTTGCCATTGGGTCCTTCCGGATTCACGTAAATCAGGCCCATCTGCACCGCGCCGAGAGGATTCTCGAGCTCACGATCGCCCTTGTAGCGCTCGTCGCCGAGCCACTTGGTTTCAGGTCCCCAATACACGTCCTCTTCCGGCTCCCAGATGTCGACGCGCCCGCCACCGAAACCGAAGGTCTTGAGTCCCATCGACTCCAACGCCACGTTTCCGGTGAGAATGATCAGGTCGGCCCAGGAGAGTTTGCGGCCATACTTCTGCTTGATGGGCCAGATCAACCGGCGGGCCTTGTCGAGGCTCACGTTGTCAGGCCAGCTGTTGAGGGGAGCGAAACGCTGTGCTCCGCGGCCACCGCCGCCACGGCCATCGGCGATGCGGTAGGTGCCGGCGCTATGCCACGCCATGCGGATGAAGAACGGCCCATAGTGGCCGTAGTCCGCGGGCCACCATTCCTGCGAATTGGTCATTACCGCGTGCAGATCCTTGATTACGGCATTCAGGTCGAGGGTCTTGAACTCTTCGGCGTAATTGAAAGCCTCGCCCATGGGGTTGGAGAGCTGGGAGTGCTGGTGGAGGATCTTCAGATTCAGTTGCTCCGGCCACCAGCTTGCGTTGGCGGGTGTGCCAACCACGGTGTGTTTGGGTGCGCCGTGGCCAAAGGGGCACTTTGCTCCATTTCCCTTTGCTTCGGCCGCCTGTGCTTCGCTTATCATGGCGTTTTGATCGTCGACTATGGGTGGTCCGGGGTTCTTTGCCTGGCTTTCAGACATGGGCGCTTCTCCTTGGTTTCAATGTTGCAGTTCTGTTGTCCATTCCGCATCGTGCGGCACAGATTCGATGTTCAAAGGGCTGGGCAGGTCACAAACTTCCGCCGCAATCATACGCCTACCCCTTGAGGCTAGTCTGTGGACCTTCCATAAGTAAAATCAATTGTTTCTACGGTGATGATTCTCCTGCTCTATGATGAGAATTGCGTCACTCCGGATCGCCGATGAACCTTCAGGAACTCCGCTATCTCGTCGCCGTCGCCGAGCACCGGCATTTTGGCCGCGCCGCCGAGGCATGCAACGTGAGCCAGCCCACGCTGAGCAGCCAGATTCGCAAGCTGGAAATCGAATTGGGCGTCACCCTGCTGGAACGTACGAACAAGCGCGTCGACATTACCCCGGTGGGCAGCCAGATTCTGATCCACGCGCAGCGCGCACTGGCGGAGGCTGGGCAGATGGAAGCGGTGGCACGGGCGGCGCGCGATCCCTTAGTGGGCTCACTCAAGCTGGGCGTGATTCCGACACTTGCGCCGTACCTGATGCCGATTCTGCTGAAGCCTTTGCGGCAGGCTTATCCGGGACTGGCCATTGAGCTATGGGAAGACCAGACACGCGCGCTCATCGACGGCCTGCGCAACCACCGGCTCGACGCGGCGCTGCTTGCCACGCCGCCCGATGCCCCGGAGATCACTGAGATCGCGCTGTTCGACGAACCCCTGCTCGCTGCGCTGCCCCTCGATCACCCACTGGCCGCGCTTCGCAAAGTGAATGAAGAGTCGTTGGCCGAAGAGATGCTGGTGCTTGCCGACGGCCACTGCCTGGCCAACCAGGCACTCGCCGCCTGCGGTAAACCGTTGCCGGCAAAAGGCGGGTCGACGACGCAGCGGAGCGCTCTGCAAAACTCCATGCAGGCCGCGACGCTTGAGACGCTCGTTAACCTTGTCGCTGCCGGCTACGGAGCAACGCTCATTCCCGCGCTCGCTGCCGGTTCGCTTGGCCAACGCGGAATTGCGTTGCGCCCGCTGGCAGGACAATCCCACCGCACCATCCGGCTGGTCAGCAGGCCGGGTTTCCCGCGCCCACAGGCGTTGCGCGCGCTGGAGAAAACCATTCGCCGCGCTGTCAGGCCCTATGAACGAAGCGGCTGGTCGCTTTCGTCCTGAACTGTTCGCGAAAAGAGGCCCTGAGGTGGACCCATTGACATGCCGGGCATGTCGCCGCATAATAACAGATGTCATCTTCGAACGGGACGGCTTGGCAAGCCGTGAGTTGACGCCCGCCAGAAATGGTCTCCACCCAAGTGTGGAGGTTGAAAGAGGCCCTGATTCGTAAGCTTCCAAATGGAGGTCCAAATCGGACCTCCTTTGCCATTTAATCCCTGATTGGTTTCCCGACCAAAGTATTGTACAGAATGATCTCAAAGCGGATGCGCTTTCCCGCAGGCAGTTTCTCCTTCTCGCGGACGAAGGCACTCTGCACGTAAAGATTAAGCCTCCCCTTTATCGATGAACGCGACGCAGTGAAAAAGACGTCATAGTCCACGCGCTGGCCGTCCTCTTCGATAAGTTCAACAGTGAAGAAGTTTCCATGCCTGGTGTGCATGCATTTGCGCCTGACGAGCGTCGCAATAATGTCTGGAAGTTGCTTCGAAAGAAAGAAGCGTCGAAAGTCAAAAAGGCGTGGGTCCCGATTATGAGGGTCAAAACGGGAGCGGTAGAAAAGAGCAGGGTCGTAATTTCCGTTCTTCGGCAAGTCACTTGAGAAGCAATGCTTGCTGTAGTTCACATCCACATTGAAATGTAGGGCGGGTTTCTCACCCTTCGCGGCCACTTCTTAAATAATCGTGCAGGGATGCAGATGAGACAGATCGTAGGTTTCTTCTTCGAGCCTGAAGGCTTCCCAATTCACTACTACTCATTCAATAGCGTGGTGAAAAAAGCCTTATTTCTTGCTGAAAGAGCCCCACTCTCCACAATCCGCCCCACCCACGCGTTGACTTTCCAACGCCAAATTCATATCGTCA
>Ga0182012_10007183_pt1 | contig 11188 bp, 7 predicted proteins | sample 612S2SmetaG_FD_120486 | JGI IMG/M metagenome (GOLD analysis project Ga0182012, IMG submission 120486) | Permafrost microbial communities from Stordalen Mire, Sweden - 612S2S metaG | ecosystem: Environmental > Terrestrial > Soil > Wetlands > Permafrost | place: Sweden: Stordalen | collected...
GCCTGCACCGCGCGGTCTTCGAGCGCGTTCAACGGCGCGTCGGCAAACAACGTCCACCAGGCGTCTTTGGGCACGTTGTCCAGCGGCCGGCCCTCCTTCCAATTGCCCGGCGCCTCGGTCTTGTACTGGCCGGGCAGCGCATTGGTGGGCGCCTGGTAGTCGGGGCCCACGGTCAGCAACCCGGCGGAGGCGGAAGCCGCGGTGAACAGCAGACCGGCAATCAACAACCCCGCCACCGCGGCTCCGGGGGCCAGCGGGGCGTTCGGGGCGACCACGGGCGCGCGGTGTTTCTGCGCACCCAGTTTCATCAGGGTGACATAGAACACCGGCGTGAGAAACAACCCGAACAACGTCACGCCGATCATGCCGGAGAACACCGCCACGCCCATTGCCTGGCGCATCTCCGCCCCAGCCCCGCTGGCCACCACCAGGGGAAAGACCCCGGCGATGAAGGCGATGCTGGTCATCAAAATCGGCCGCAACCGCAGCCGGCAAGCCTCCACGGCGGCGTCCAAGGGGGTCAGGCCTTCGTCCTGTTTGCGCTTGGCGAATTCCACGATCAGAATCGCGTTCTTGCACGCCAGCCCCACCAGCACAATCAGGCCGATCTGGGTAAAGATGTTGTTGTCGCTCCCCTTGAGCCACACCCCGACGATGGCGCAGAGCAGGCACATCGGCACGATCAAGATGATGGCGATGGGCAGCCGGAAACTCTCGTACAGCGCCGCCAGCACCAAGAATACCAGCAGGAGGCACAACGGCCCGACGTACACGGCGGTGTTCCCCGCCAGAATCCGCTGGTAGGTGAGTTCCGTCCATTCGTAGGACAACCCGCGCGGCAGCGATTCGTCCATGATCTTGCCCATCATCGCCTCCGCCTGGCCCGAGCTGTAGCCCGGGGCCGGCGCCCCGTTGAGTTCGGCCGCCGGATAGCCGTTGTAGCGCATCACCCGGTCCGGACCGTGCGATTCGGTCACTTTGACGAGCGTTCCCAGCGGCACCATATCACCCCGGTCATTGCGGGTCTTGAGCCGGGTAATATCGTCCGGGTGGGACCGGAACGGCGCATCGGCCTGCGCGAAGACTTCGTAGGTGCGGCCAAACCGGTTGAAGTCGTTCACATACAGCGAGCCCAGATAGATCTGCATCGTTTCGAAGAGATTTTGCAGCGGCACGCCCTGGGTCTTGGCTTTCACCCGGTCCACATCCGCATCCAGTTGGGGCACATTCACCGTGAACGTGGAGAACACGCCGGCCAGTCCGGGCGACTGATAGCTCCGGCCCATAATCCCCTGCAGATTTTGATAGAGCGCGTCATACCCGAGGTCGGCGCGGTCTTCCACATACAACTTGAACCCGCCAATGGTCCCCAGGCCCATGACCGCCGGCGGCGGCACGGCCAGCACGTAGGCGTCCTGGATGGCGGACAACTTCCGGTTCAAAGCGGTGGTGATGGCGGGACCGCTCAGGTTGGGCGTCCGGCGTTCCTCAAACGGTTTGAGGGTGAAGAAGACAATGCCTTCGTTGGGCGCCACGCTAAAACCGCTGATGCTCAGTCCGGGAAACGCCACGGCCGCCTCCACGCCCGGCGTGTTCAGGCCGAGGTCGGACATCCGCCGGATCACCGTTTCCGTGCGGTCCAGGGACGATCCGTCCGGCAATTGCGCGAAGGCGATCAGATATTGTTTATCCTGCGTGGGCACAAACCCGGTGGGCACCCGGTTGAAACTCCAACCGGTCAGCACCACCAGCCCGGCGTAGAGCACCAAGGCGATGAAGGCCTTCCGCAGCACCTGGTTCACCCCGGCGGAATAACGTTCGCCCGCCCAGGCGAACCCCCGGTTAAACGGACGGAAAAACCAGCCCAGGCACGTCTCCATGGAGCGCCACAACCAGTCTTTCGGCTCGTGGTGGCTCTTGAGGAGCACGGCGCACAACGCGGGCGACAGCGTCAGCGAGTTAAAGGCCGAGATGACGGTGGAAATGGCAATGGTGATGGCAAACTGCTTGTAAAACTGGCCGGTCAGGCCGCTGATGAACGCCGTGGGGATGAACACCGCACACAGCACGAGCGCCGTGGCCACAATCGGCCCCGTGACTTCGCGCATGGCGCGCTTCGAGGCTTCAAACGCGGTCAGGCCCAGCGCGATGTTGCGCTCGACATTTTCAACCACCACGATGGCGTCATCCACCACGATGCCGATTGCCAGCACCAGGCCGAAGAGCGACAGCGCGTTGATGCTGAAGCCCAGGGCCAGCATCACCGTAAACGTGCCGACCAGGGACACCGGCACCGCGGCCAGCGGAATGATCGCCGCCCGCCAGGTCTGGAGAAACAGGATCACCACCAGCACCACGAGCAAAATCGCCTCCACCAAGGTGTGGATGACGGCTTCAATCGAGTGCCGCACGAACACCGTCGGATCATAGACGACGGAATAATCCACGCCCTGCGGGAAGTTTTTTTTCAGTTCCTCCATTTTGGCGCGGACATCGGCGGACAATTGCAGGGCGTTGGCGCCGGGCGACTGGAAAATGGGAATGGCCACGGCGGATTTGTTGTTCAACAGCGAGCGCAGGGAATAGCTGCCCGCACCAAGTTCAATCCGGGCGACGTCCTTGAGCAGGGTCTTGCCGCCATCGGGCGAGGTTTTGACGACGATCTGGCCAAATTCCTCCTCCGAGATCAGCCGGCCTTTGACATTCACCGCCATTTCAAAGTTGACCGGGTCCTTCACCGGCTGCTGCCCGACCACCCCGGCCGCCACCTGAACGTTTTGCTCGCGGATGGCATCCACCACATCGCTGGCGGTCAGGTTGCGGGCCGCGATTTTATCCGGGTTGAGCCAGATGCGCATCGCGTAATCGCCCGAGCCGAAGATTTCCACATCCCCGGCGCCCGGGATCCGGGCCAGCACGTCCTTGACCTGCAAGGTGGCGTAATTTCGCAGATAGATCTCGCCGTAACGGCCGTCCGGGGAAAACAAATGGACGACCATCGTGAGATCGGGCGACTGCTTGGTGGTGGTCACGCCCAAGGTGCGCACTTCTTCCGGCAGCTTCGGCAAGGCCTGCGCCACGCGGTTTTGCACCTGCACCTGGGCCTTGTCCACATCCGTCCCCAGCTTGAAGGTGACCGTGGTGGTGAGTACGCCGTCCCCGGTCGCCTGCGAGAAAATATACAGGGAGCCTTCCACGCCGTTGATCGCCTGCTCCAGCGGGGAGGCGACCGTTTCCGCAATCGTCTTGGGGTTCGCCCCGGGATAGGTCGCCCGCACGACAATCGTGGGCGGGACGACTTCCGGGTATTCCGCGATGGGCAACCCCCACATGGCCAGGAGGCCCATGACGAAAATGGCGATGGAAAGCACGCCGGCAAAAATCGGCCGCCGGATGAAAAAATCTGAGAAGTTCATGGGGTTGGGCGGGAAGTGCGTTTAGCGTTTCGCCGTCGTCAACGCGGGTTTCAATTCCGCCACCGCCGGCTCCGGGGTGACCGCCATGCCGGGGCGAACCCGGGACAGGCCGTTGACGACCACCTTGTCCGACGCGGACAACCCGGTCGTCACCACCCGCAGCCCGGCGATCAACGGGCCGAGCGTCACGGGCCGGTACAGGACGGTGTTGGTGGCGGACAAGGTGAGCACGAATTTGTCGGCCTGATCCGTGCCGATGGCGGTTTCACTGACCAGCAGGGCCTCATGCCGGGCGCTCAACGGGAGCCGGACCCGGGCGAACAGACCGGGCACCAGGCGGCCGTCCTCATTCGGGAACACCGCCCGCATCAGGATGCTGCCCGTGGCGGGGTCCACCCGGTTGTCAAACGATTCCAAATATCCCTGGTGCGGATAATCCGTTTCATCCCCCAGTTGCAGTTCCACCGGCACGCGCCCGTCGGCGGCCGTTCCCAGTTGCTTGTCCGCCATCAGTTGGTTGAACTTCAGCAAGGAGGCCTCGTCCACGTCCGCGTCGACATAAACCGGATTGACGGAAACGAGGGTGGTCAGCAGCGAGGCGCCGCCGGCGACCCCGTTCACATAATTGCCCTCGGTCAGCAAGGCGCGGCTGACCCGCCCGTCAATGGGCGCGCACACCTTGGTGTATTCCAAATCCAGCCGGGCTGATTCCAGGGCCGCCCGCGCCTCCTCGAACCGCGCGGTCCGCGCGTCCGCGTCCTCGGTCGAGATCGCCTTGTTGGCCAGCAGTTGCGCCGTGCGGTTGCTCTCCCGCTGCGTCTGGTCAAACTCGGCCTTGCGCTGGTCATACACCGCCTGGTTCCAGCGCGGGTCAATGACAAACAACACATCGCCTTGTTTCACCAACTGCCCGGATTGGAACCGGACCTCCTGAATGTAGCCCGAGACGCGCGGCCGGATCTCGACCGTTTTAACCGGCTCCGTGTGGCCGGTGAATTCGCGCCATTCCACAATCTCCTGCTGGGAGACCGGGGCGACCGTCACGGTCGGGGCGGCGGCGGCGGGGGGGGCGGCGGCGGGCTGGCCGCCGCAGCCGGGAACTAAACTGATGGTTGCCAGTACTAAAACTGATGCTGAAAGGCGCAAAAAAGTCGTGGTCATGGTGGAATACAAAAGTTGGGTTAAAAGTGGTGGCCGGGCAATTCTCGGGAGCGGTTCAACGCGGCGGGCTCAGCCCCGCACGCCGGCGAACGCCGGAAGGGGCCGGTAAAGGGACTGCCGGCGTTTTTCCCAGACGGCGGCGGCCTGCGCCTTTTCCGCGGCCAAGGTGGCGAACACCAACTGCGGACAGCTCGTGTCCCAGGCCAGCGCCTCGGCCTCATTCAAGACCAGCTTGAGCAGGGATTCATGACCGGCGAGCTGCGCGCCAAACTCCTCCCCCAACCGGGTTTTCACCTGTTCGAATTGGGCGATGAGTTTTTGACAGGACGCCAGGGCGGCGCCGGCCAAAGTCAGGTTTTTGCGGCAATCATTCAGTTGGTTGTCATTGGCGTTCATATTGTCCCTTCATTTTAATAGTTGTCTGTATGGTAAAGTATTTCGTCAAAAAATATTAAATGGCGGCCGGCTCCGCGCTCGCGGCACCCAACACCTCAAACACCCCGTTGGCCAGCTCGCGCAACACTTCCACGTTGTTCTGGATGCGCGCCTGGGTCAGCAGGCCTTCCATATAGGCCCAGACCAGCCGTGACTTGGCGGCCGCATCCGGCGCGTGGACCAACCCCGCCGCGTGGGCGTCGCGCAAAGCGGTTTCGAGATACCTGGCCTTGTGCTCCAGAATCTCCTGGATTTTGGCACGCAGTTCCTGCTCCTGGGTGCAGACCTCCGCCCCCAGGGTGCACAACGGGCAACCCAGCACAAACCCGCTCTTTTGCCGCATTTCCACCTGCATTTCAAAGGAATACTCGCAATAGCGGCGGATCCGTTCCAACGGGGGAACCGTCGGTGAAAAGATCGCATCCAATTCGCGCCGCTTTTCCTGGAAGGTCACCTCCAAGGCCGCCACCGCCACGTCCGACTTCGATTTAAAGAAGTAGTAAAAGCTGCCCTTTTTGACGCCGGCCTTGGCGCAAATATGATCAATCGTGGTGGTCCCGTAAGAACCTGTCCAGATCAACTCCAGAACGGCATCCATTAATCTTGCTTTGGCATCACTGACACGGCCCATAATCTTATTCTTTCAAAAATCGAACTGCTGGGTCCAGGCACGTCCCGAACCACAAAGCGAATTTATCATACTTTACTAAACAGTCAACTATTAATTTAAAAATATTTTGGTCGAAGCAACGAACCAAAGGACTAGGTGGCGGGAGGGCCTGAATTTTCAACCGTGAAATACGCCAAATACGCGAACAAAGGCCGGGGTTTTAACCGCAGCAACGGGTATTTGTGAACGCAGATTATGGGTGAACTCTTTTTTCGGCGTGGGGCATTTGAGGCATTTCTGAATCATATCTGTTGGGTGACCGGATTCTCTTTTTGGAAGAGCCGGCCACAGCCAACGGCAAAATTAATGTGCGCCCCCCCCTGCGACCCTGATATTCTGATGCCATGCTGATCAAGCATTTGAAAGTGGCCGGGCTGCTGTCCTTCGGCCGGACGGGGATTGACCTGCCGATGCAGGGATTGAACGTGTTCATCGGCCCGAACGGCAGCGGCAAGAGCAACCTGATCGAAGTGCTGGCGCTGCTGCGGGCCTGTCCCAAGAACCTGCCCGCCCCGGTCAAGGAAATGGGCGGCATGCGCGAGTGGCTTTGGAAAGGGAAGGACGCACCCAAGGAGGCGGTGATTGAGGCCGTGGTGTCCAATCCCGGAAAAAGCATGAATCTCCGGCATTGGCTGGGGATCCGCGAACATGGAACGCGGTTCGAAGTGGCGGATGAGCGGATTGAAGACGAACAGGCTTATGCCGGCAAATCGGAGCCCCATTTTTATTACCGTTATCAGCGGGGGCACCCGGCCATGCACGGATTTCAAGGAGGAGGAACGCAAGCTCAAGCGGGAGCAAGTCCTGCCCGAGGAATCCATTCTTTCCCAGGTCAAAGACCCGGAACGTTACCCGGCTCTGGCGCGGTTGCAGGACGCGTATGCCAATATTCGGATGTTCCGGAATTGGTCGTTCGGTCCGGGAGCGTTGCTGCGCCAAGAACAAAGCACCCAGGGCAGCAATGACTTTCTGGAGGATGGCGGCGACAACCTGGCCTTGGTGCTGTCCCGAATCCGCAGCGGCGATTTGATGCTTTCGCTTAAAAAGTTGTACGACGGCATCGAAGACATCAGTTTCAACATCCAGACCGGCGCGATTCAGTTGTGGGTTGATGAGGCGGGGGGTGGACGCCGCAAAACGCCAACAACCAGGCTCTCAGACGGAACCCTGCGTTATCTGTGCCTGCTGGCCCTGCTACTGCATCCCGAACCGCCGCCGCTGATCGTGATCGAAGAACCCGAGTTGGGCCTGCATCCGGATGTCCTCCCGCATTTGGCGGAATTGCTGACCGCCGCCGCGGAACGGACGCAACTGGTGGTGACAACTCATTCCCGGATGCTGGTGGATGCTTTCAGTGACCAACCGGAGAGCATTATTGTTTGCGGGAAGGAGAATGGCGAGTCGCGCCTGGAGCGGTTGAGCGCGGGCGATTTGAAGGAATGGCTGGCGGAATACTCGTGAAAGGGATTTCACCGGCCAAGGTCGGGGCCGCATGTCCTCATGCCCAAGCGCTCTTCGACCGCTTGCGGAACTTGTAAACCTCCAGTCACGCCCGGACAAACCACCGAACGGGACTTTGAAACTTTGGCCATGAGGCCGGACGCAGGCCGGCAGAGTTTGTGTGCGCCCTTGGAGAAGGTCATCACGCAGGCGGTCAGCCACGCGCGACGAGTTACTGATGAGACGCTGGGATGCACGACCAAGCCGGAGTGCGCCCGTCCTCGGGCGCAGCAACGAGAGAATGCCAAAAGGCCTTGGAAAACCAGTCCGTGTCGGTGCCATCTGGCGTTGCTGCGCCCGGGGACGGGCGCACTCCGCTGTCGCCTTTCCCGCGGCCCTGGCAGTAATGGGGCCAAACGATTACTTCCTGGACCAGGTTGTGACGGTTGAACCAGCCGGGGGCGGTGGCGGGAAGCGGCAGCGGGTGGCGGACCAAATAAACATGCCAACAGCCTTAACGGACCCGTTTCCGCGCCGGCGGAACGTCAACAAAATATCTGGTTCTGCGGGAGCCGTTTACGCCCAAATCATTGTGCCGTCATTGGAGGCATACGAAGCGAAAGCGGCAGCAGGCCGGCAGACGCCCAGGGCGAATCAACAGAACGCCAAAGGAGCGAGTGAAGCCTGACCAATCTGCGGCGAGTCCGCAAAATGGTTTCTGGCGGGGGTTGATCCTTGACGCAAATTCCCAAGCCTGCTTTTATAAAGCCATGCTAACAAAGGCCAAAGGTAATAACGACCGTGCACGCGCCATGTTAGAAGGCGGCGCGACACCGGTCGTGAATACCAACGCCAAAGACCCGTTTCTGATTCTCTTGCGGCGAGAGACGCGCACGCATTTCATTTCCTGTGTCGTCGCATTTCTTGCACTCGCTGCGAGCAGGTATGTCGGGCTTCGGGCCGCCAGTTCGGATGCTGTGCTGCTTGCCCCGTCAACCATTGGTTTCATAGCTGATTTTGCGACCGCAGTGTTGATGCTCACGTTCTTTCGTGTGCTTTACGGCATTCCGCTTTGGTTTGTGCGGCCAGCGATTCGCCGTGTTGGAGTCTATGTTATGTTCACGCTTGTGTTCGGAGCGCTTTTCACGATGCGCACGCAGCAAGCACTGGGAGCAAGTGTCGAGCCGGGCGGCGTCCGTTTTTATTATCCTTTTCCTTCGGCTGCTGTCTTTGTTCCGCTCGGCGAGCTTTCGCGGCCGCGTCTGCGCGAGACATCGCGTGTCAGCATTGTAGAGTATCCCGACACCTCTTATCGCTTTGTTCCTGCTTTTCAATTCGATGCGGCCGGCCAGGCAAGATTGCGCTTACTTTATCAGGCACTCACGACGGTCACAAACCGTGCCGCCTCCAAACAAGATTCGCCGTAGAAACCGTCGCTGGCAATGGCCGGTAAATGGCGCAGGCGCATCAGCGGGAAAGAACCAACAGCAAAGCATGACCATTCCGCGGCAAATCCGCAGAATGGTTAACATGGTCACCATTGTGCCGGCCCGTTGACTTCGGGAGCGCGGCACGCCGGGGTTGTTTCCATATTTGTTCATCAACAAAGCACTGTTACCATTGCGCCATTGGGTTGGGTTCGCGCAGTTCTTTTGGGGTCCAAAAGCAGGGCTTTGCCCAGCCACGCGGGAACAACGAGTTCCAACAACCTGCGACTGGTCGGCAAAACCGCAGCGACCAACCGCGTTGGCTCCGGCGACTTGTCAGGCGTTGCGGTTGCCCGGAAGAGGCATCGCATTAAAATGCCACGTGGCCGACGTTGATCTTTGACCAGACACTGCGCTTGCCCCGCTTGGTGAACTTTTGCAGAAAGGCCGTTTCATCGAAAGTTTTCTTCTGGCCATCGATCCAGCCAAAACAGAGCGCCTCGTCCAGTGCTTCCGCGCAGGTAACCGTGGGAAGGCCGCTCGCTTTCCTGGCAATCTTCAGCCAAATTCCAGGATGGTCGGAATGATGACGTGTGAGCCAATGGCGAAGCTCAGAGGCAGTGACAAAGGCGGTGATGGGCTGCTCGGGCACACAGGCGGCTCTCAAGATGTGCGCAGCGACGCCTAACATTATTATTCACCCGAACTCAGATGCGCATATTGCGCGTTGCTTGGATGATTCATGGTTTGATCTTCCGCCTGAAAAGCACGCGCGTCAAACTGATTTTCAAGGGTTTGTGAGGATTTCCCCGCCCGCCCAGAAGGAATACCCCGCGCAGATTTTGCCACATAACGGATTGCTAAAACAAACGAAGCAGAGGACCAAGCGGAGGGGAGGCCCCGAATTCTCAACCGCGACCAAGCTGCTTCCGACCTCAGGGCAAGATCACCGTGTTCATGGACTGGGCGGGCACATCCAGCCGCAGCGCGGTCGCCCCAACGGCCACCGTGGCGGACACGGTTTGGGCCGTGTCATTGGCAAACGCCAGCACCTTGCTGCCATCGGGATTCGCAAAGGCGACGACGGCTTCGAACGGTCCGCCGGAGACCGCGATGCGGCGGGCGCCGGGAAGCACGGTCGCCGAGAAATGCTTCATCGCGTAGAACTCGGAATTGTAACTTACGGTCTCGGTTTTGCGGTCCACCGTGAGCAGACTGTTCTGCTTCCAGTTCCAGCGGCTGAGGCCGGATTCATCCAGCACCAGGTTCCAAAAGAAATAACTGCCGGCGAAGTGCGACGTGTCCTCAACGATGCGCCCGAACGTGGTCAGGCCCTGATCCCAGGCGTTCCACCCGCCGTAGCACTCGGTCTCAGTTTGCGCGAGTTTTTTGCCGGGATATTGTTCGTGCGTGGGGAGCAGCAACTTCTGGCCGCCATATTGAACACCAACGCCCACGATCTCCGGCGCGGTTTTGGGATCGCCCAAGACTGGCTCCACATAATCGGCCAGGTTGTCGTTGACGAGCGTGCCCAGCCAGACCTCAATCTTGACATGGTCATGCTTCAACCGGGGCAGCAGATAGTCCCGCAGGAAGAGATTCATTTCCGCGCCGGTCCAGGCGCATTGCGGATAAAGGTTGTCGTTGAGGAGCGGCTCGTTTTGCGGGTGGATCGCGTAAAGGTTGATGCCCTCGGCCCGCCAGGCCTGGACGAATTTGGAGAAATAAAGCGCGTAGGCGGCGAAGGTTTGCGGGTCCGACTTGATCCGGCCCTGGCGGTAGCGGCCATTGGTGGTCATCCAGGACGGCGGGCACCAGGGCACCGCCCACACGCCGAGCTTGGGCTGATAGGTCATGGCGGCCTTGATGAAGGGGATCAACGCCTCGCGATTACGCCCGATGCTGAAATGCTTCATCTGGTAATCCCCGGGCGTTTCGTCGAGGGAATACCAGCCCAGGGAGAAGTCGTTCGCGCCGATGGGGGCGCGGCAGAGGGTGAAGTTCGCGCCTTCAGGAGCGAACAACTCCTTGAGCGCCGCCTCGCGCTGCCCGGCCGGCAATGCCACCAAGGCCTCCCAGCCAAGCTCGTTGAAGCAGCCGCCAAAGCCGTCCATGGTTTGAAAGGTCGTTTTGGGATCAAACTGGATCGGGTCGGCGGTCCCGGGTGTGGCTGTGTTCGTCGTGGCCAGCTCCCGCCAGCGGGATTTTTCCGTGCTACAGATCCAGCGGACGCCGGAGCTCAGGGAGGATCCCGAGTTGGTTTGGGCAAAACTGGCACCGTTGAGCTGCAACGATGCGATAATGATGATCCGCGATATCATGGTCATTGCCGCTCATTTTATGGAAAAAAGCCTTTTGCCGCAAACGAAACCGCAGATACATTTCAACCGCAGATGGACGCAGATAAAAACCGCAAGGAGCCGTTGATCCGGAAAGCATGAAACCACGAAAATGCACCATCCTATGGGTGAACCCCTTTTCCTTGCCGGAGACACCGAGTCGGCCGTTGCCAAGCGAGATGCAATCCACAACGACGCGGAAAGACCGCCCCAACCTTCCGCAAGGGCGACCGACCCTGCTGCAAAATCCTTCGCCCTGCGTCTGAACAGTTAAACGCCTGGACGATCAATCCACAGAAC
>Ga0182012_10007184_pt1 | contig 11188 bp, 10 predicted proteins | sample 612S2SmetaG_FD_120486 | JGI IMG/M metagenome (GOLD analysis project Ga0182012, IMG submission 120486) | Permafrost microbial communities from Stordalen Mire, Sweden - 612S2S metaG | ecosystem: Environmental > Terrestrial > Soil > Wetlands > Permafrost | place: Sweden: Stordalen | collected...
GAGATTGGCGTTGCCGAGCAGCGAGGCGGTCTTCTCGCCGAGCCGCGCCCAGATGCCGGAGACTTCCTGGAACGCCAGCATGAAGCTCATGTTGAGCCCGCGGCCCATCGCCAGCATGCGGTCGAGGCCGGAGGTCGCGTAATAGGCCAGCTCGTCGAGGACGACCGGGAACGGGGCGGGTCCCATGCCGGGCTTGTCGACTTCGGTGTAGTCACCCTCAAGCGAGGCGCCGAGCAACTGCGCCATCATGCCGCGCAGCGAGGCGACCACCAGCTTGCCCAATGCCGCGAGGGTCTGGTCCGAGTTCTCCAGCGCCGGCAGGATGACGACCAGGATGCGGCGGTTGAGCACGACATCGCGCATATCGATGTCGCCGGTCTCGACCTTGAAGACATGGCCGAGGCTGACAGCGAGCTGGGTGAACGTCGCGGTGAAGTAGAACTGCGCGAAGCCGTGCTGCTTGCTGGGCTCGTCGCCCTTCTGCTTGTCCAGCGGCACCTCGGGGTCGTAGCCCGGGAGTTCGCCGAGATAGGCTTTGAGCGGCCAGATGATGTCCTCGGGAATCTCGCCGCCGACGTCGGTCTGGGTCTCGGCGCCGGTCTCAGGGTCGCGCAACCCAAACCGCTTCTCCATGGCGAGCCGCCAGATCCAGCGCAGCTCGATCGAGTAGCGGATGACCTCGATGTTGAGCGAGATGCCCTTGTTGTCGCGCAGCCAGACCAGCACCGGGACAATCGTGGCCATCAGCGCCACCGCGCGCTCGCGGAACACGCCGTTCGAGTCATTCGCCGCCTGCTCGCCAAGCTGGCTCGCCAGCAGCTCGCGGATCGCATCGGCATTGCCGGTGGCGAAGGCGTTCCAGGTGTGGCTCTCCTTGAGGCCGCTGGCGACCATGAAGTTGAGCGCGCGGACATCGTCCTCGCGGCCAAACCGGCGGGCCAGCGCCAGCACCTTGCCGTACAGGTCGCGGTCACCCTTGCCGTCCACCAGCACGAAGCCGGAGCCGTGGGCGAGCGCGTTGGCGAGCAGGCTCAGGATGGCGGTGGTCTTGCCGGAGCCCGTCGTGCCCGGGAGGGTGATGTGCTGGCGCGCGTCCTCGGCGGTGGCCCACAGCTCCTGGCCGTCAGTGTTCCAGCCGATGAACAGCACCCCGGCCGCGAGCTTCGGCTTGCGGCTGCCCGGGGTCGGATTGCCGTAGTCGGGCCTGGCGGCGCTGCGTGGCAGGCGCATCGGCAGCTCGACCCGCCGGGTCAGCACCCAGAGCGCATAGAGGAGCGACGCCGGGACGGTGATATCGACCACGGCGGGCTCGAAGAACGTGCCGACCGCGGCCACGCCCAGAACCAGACCGGAAGCGGAGCCGCGCAGTCCTTCCGACAGCCGCGTCGTGAACGGCCGGATGTCACGCAGGCTCTGCGCGCCGGTGCGCTCGAACTGCTGCTGTGGTCCGACGATGCGGCGGCCGATGATCGACATTCAGTCCTCCAGGCCGAACGGGTTCTTGCGCGGCTGGCCACCCGCTGGGGTAGGGGCGGCCTGCCCGGGCGGCGGGATGACGGTCGGCGGCTGGCGCAGCTGCTGGGTGAACTGCTCCGGGATCTGCCCGGCGCCGGCGCCGGTGGCGTCGCGCGGAGCGTTGAAGCGGCGGGCCAGTTCTTCGATCGCCTCCGGCGTCAAAGGAGCGTCCCGGGAGTAGGAGGGCGGTAACGCAGCCTCCCGGGCAGGGGCAGCGGGCCGGCCTGCGCCCGCTGGCGGCCGGGCGGCATAGGTGCCCGCCACGAAGGCCACCCCGAGCACCATCGTGGCCACAAGGCCCTTCAGCAGGGGGCGTCCGGAATGGCGGGGGTAACCGTCGGAATAGCGGGGGGATGCGGGCGCAGCCACCACCGCGCCCGGCACCGTGAGATTTGGGGGGTTGCCGATGGTGACATGGACATCGGCCCCGTCGGGGAAAATCAGGTACATCAGTCGGCCCTCCGTGATTGCGTCGATCCGGCCCATCGTCGCCGGGTCCCGTGCAAACGGAGCCGGCGGAATTGCGGGCGGTCCGCGCCTGGCACCGCGCAGCGGCCTTGCGGGCAGGCCCGGCGGTGTGGTGGTCTGGTGCACGCGGCTGTGTAGCGAGGAGCCAGAATGGCCAAGGACAAGACGGAGCAACCCATGATCGCCGGGTTCACCGCGGCGGAGCGGGAATACATCCGCAGCGAACTCGATATGTTCTTCTCGACCCTGCCGAGCGTGGCGGAGGGCTTCCAGATCAAGAGCTGGCGGGGCGGTCCGAACGCCGGCAAGCCCAAGATTCCGCAGGCCGCCCAGGGGCTGCTGGACCGGGGGATCATGCGGCTCGACCTGACCGGCCGGCTGCCGCTGCTGTTCTTCACCGACGCCGGGCTTGAGGCGCTGCGCACGATGATGGCGGACGGGCGCCTCGCCGACCCGAAGAAGTTCGCCCATGTCCGGCAGGAACTCGGGATCGACCCGGTCGACCCGGCGCTCCAGGCGGCAGCGGCCGAGTAAGCCGGACAGCGCGTCACAGGCGGCCACGGCCGTCTAGCTGCCATCGGCCCGGGGACTGCGCTCGGCAGCGGCCTTGCGCAGCGCCTCGACCGCGCCGTCCTGGCTGGGCCGGCTGACCGGCGCGCCGGCGATCCGCTCCACCGCCCAGTGGTCGCGCGCGCCGATCGCCTCGACCCGCGGGTTGGGATGCAGGTAGCGGCCGCCTTGGCCGGTTGCGGTTTCTCCCTCGCCGATGCTCCATCGCCCGGGCTGTCCACCCAGGGGGTGGCGACCGGCCGGGCCTTTCACCTTTCAGGCTGATGCGATCATGGGCCGGGGATTATGCTGGAAGGCCATGGCCTCACTGGGGAGCGCCGGGCCATCCAAGAAGCCTCCGTTACACCTTCACCGTGGCGGCCACCTCGCCGCTGTCGGGGTTTCCGGACCGGACCAATCCGTCGGCGCGCGCGGGGGGGGGGGCGCGACGGACAGCTCTCCGGGCAGCAGTCTCCGCAGTCTCCCCTCTTGCACGGACTCGGACCGTGTTCCAGCTTGCCGTTGCGCCAGCGGCGGATGGTTGAAGCGTCCGATCACACGTTCTTTGCAACGGACTACGACCCCAAGAAGGGCACGGAGGGCACGCTGCCGCACGCCCGCCGATGCGTTCGCGGGAGGCCTGGTGGCCAGGCTCGACCCCCGCGCCTGCTCGCCCCGCGATCGTCTCAACAGCTTGCCGCTATCGGGAAGGAGCTTCTGCGCATGGTAGTGGGCTCGATCTCGCCGGGCTGCACGGGTGCTATTGCCGATGTCGGGCGTCGACAGACGGCCGTCTGTTTCCTTTGCATTTCGCTCGCCACGCTATTCCTGCCGATAACGGCCTTGGCCGCCGACCAAGATAATTCAACCGACACGTTGGCGAACAGCGGGGGGTTGCCGCCGTCATTCCCACAAACGCCGCCCGAGCAGTCATCGGGCCCGCCGCGATGGACTGCCTCAATCGAGGCTATCGTCTTGGAACGCTTCGGCAGCGGGGTAAATCAATCGCTGGTCGCACGCCTGCCGGGCACGGTACCATTCCTCAAACCGCCGTACGACACGGCGACGGCACCAAGCGTCGAAGCTTTCAATGCCAGCCAGTTTCCACAAGTCTTTTCCGCGGGTCCGAAAATAGGCCTGACTTACCATGGCGAGTCCGGCTACGGCGCGGAGCTGTCGTATCTCAACATCCTCAAACAGAGCGCCACCAAAATCGTTGGCCCCGACTCTCCGCCGGACTGGCTGGTGATGAAGGCTCCCGGCATCTTCTGGCAGACTCAGGATTTTCCGTATCAAGGAATGACGTGGAGTGACACCACGGATCTCTACAGTGCTGAGGCCAACGGGCAATTTAATCTCCCGAGCCACGTCAGCCTTGTAGCCGGGGTCCGCTGGCTCCAATTGAACGATTATCTCCTCGGGACGCTGACCCCCGCGGATCGCACAGCGCCGACGTGGAAACAGAGCAATCCCGGGGACAATGTCTTTCAGGTTACGACGGGCACAAGTCCGGCTGGAAATTATCCTCCCTTCTGGAATACTGGAACGACGAACAATCTTTACGGTGCGCAAATCGGCATGGAAGGAACGATATTCAAGTCTGGTGGCTGGTCGCTGGACGGGCTGATCAAGATCGGCCTTTTTGATAACAACGCCAGGCAGTCAACCGGGGTCAGCCTTCAGAAGCAGGTGTACCCATCGACAGCCAGCACCAACCACGCCACCTTCGTCAGCGAAGCTGGCGTGCAGTTGAAATATCAACTTACCAGGGGACTGGCGCTCAAGGCAGGCTACGAAGCGCTATGGCTCGACGGCGTTGCTTTGGCGACTGGACAGATCCAGGAAACGGTGACTCTGGCAAACGTGCGCACACGTGGCGTGAACAGCGGGTCAAACGTGCTTTTCCACGGAGCCACCATCGGATTAGAATATTTGTTTTAGTTCGGTTTCGAGCTGACAGCCCAGCGGAGCGAATCCAGCGCCCCACGCCCACGCCTCATGACGGCCGCGATGGATGTGTCCACGGCCTTGACCCGTCCGGACGTCATCGACTGCCGCCAAAGGGCGGCGGCGGTCTGGCCTGACCGTCGTCGCGGCCGGATCAACAGTGCCTCGAACCCGGCATATCGGAACGCCAGGGACGCCGGTGGCGGGAGGGCCACAGCGGAGGATCGCTTTCCGCGGCACGAGACCGGCTACGCCAAGCGGCATGTGGGGACGGGTTACGGCCCCAGACGGAAGGCAAATGCAATTGGCTGGCCGCGTTGGATCGATGATTTACCAATCCTCTCCCGCAGGCCTGCGAGCGATTTCCTTCAGCGCGGGGCGAACGCCTGATCAACCGGCTCATGTTGAAACCGCCGCAAGGCAGAGACGTGAAGCGGCGCGTCACTGGGCTACGGTAAGCAGAATTTTAATACAGGAGCATCTACCCTGGTGCCCATGAGAGAGCTTCTTCACACCGAGTTCGCAGGCCTGCTTTTCCGCGCCGGCGTCAGCCAAGCAGCGTTTGCCGACCTCACAGGCTATACGCCTCGTCATGTGAACAGCTGGTGCCGCGGCCGCGCCAGGGTGCCGCCCTGGGCAGCGGCGCTTGCCGTTGTCCTGCGCGGGCATTCCCCGGCGGACATTCAGCAGATGGTCGAGAGTGCAACGATGTGGGCCGACGGTTCAGGTGCCCCGGTGACAGCCGGGTGCGGCCAGCCGGCAGCCGACGGTCACCGCGATATCCGCGGAGCACAACCCGCAGGCTGACGTTAGGGGCGCCCCGAGCCAGCGTGAGATCGAGAACGCAGCGGGCAGCGGCGGACCCCAAGCACCTTCCACGTAACAGCTGCGGCCCGTTCACCGACACCCTTAATCCAGCCGGCGCACAGTTACGTTTATCGCCGCCGTTTGGGCTGCGAGCGCAGCGCCCCAGGCTCCCCATGCTGGCGGCGCTGCCGTGTACTGCGGCTCACGGTCACTTGCAGCCACGGTCTGTCCAGCCTGTCGCATACTGGCCTTGCAACTCGGCAGTGCTGTGCCAGGTGGCGGGACTCAAATCACGCAGATTGATTCCTGCGCCGTCAGTGTGTGAGCCTGGCGGCGCCTTTTTCCGGGCGAAGATGCTGGCCAGTAGCTTTTGCTGCGCGGCGGAAGAGTTGGCCAGCGGTTACTGCCGGGTAGCGCTTGTCACCCGCCGCCAGCAGCTTGACCGTGCAGTGCCGCACGATCCGGGCGGGGTTCCCCTCCGTGCCAATGAAGGTGAGACTTCTACCCCCCGGAAGTCTACACTCGAAGGCGGCGGAAGGAACATCGTCTGGAACGTCTCGAACAGACGCCACAGACCGGGCCTAACGCAATGGTTCGGCTCCTGGCCAGCGTCCTTGGGGTCGGCCTCGAAACGGCAGACATGTTGGTGCAGGAAGTGCTCTCGCGCAACCTGCGCGACCGCAGGGCAGTCGCACGCTATGCCGGGCTCACCGGTGCGCCTGATGAAAGCGGTTCCAAGAGACGCGAGAAGGGCCTCGCCAAGTCAGGCAATGCCCGTGTGCGCCGCGGCTTGATCCAGCTCGCCTGGCGCTTCCTCTTGTTTCAAAAGGACAGTGCGCTGACCAAGTGGTTCCGGAGCAGGACCGAGGGGCCGAGCGGCGCGCGGAAGACAAAGATGATCGTCGCGCTCGCTCGCAAGCTGCTCATCGCGCTCTGGCGCATGGTCACCACCGGCGAGGTCCCGCACGGTGTCGTGCTGCGACAGCCCGCCTGACAGACACCACGACAAGGAAAGCAGGAACGGAATTTCGGCGCGCTCGGCAGACGCTATCCTGCACGGCCGGCCGATCACGATCCGAGGTGGCGGTGACCCGAGCCAGAACATGGTCATTGAGCCGTTCGTTAAAATGGGCCCGCCGCGTGTGGGTGACGCGAAATTCCTGGCTTATGAATCACAAAGCGTCGGCTTCCGGCCGAAGGCAATATGCATGATATTCCGATCGACTATCCCCTCTGGGGTAGCAAGAGAGGCGACGTTCGCCCGAAGATCCTTCCTTAACTGGGCAAGTGTATCCGGCGGCAAATCTAGCAGTGAACGTGAAAGGGGGTGGTTGATGATGCCAGCCCAAGCGGCATCGATCTCACTCAATGGCATGATTCGCTGAGTAATGATTTCAGTATGTATGTTCGCCACTTCAAATTCCACATCGGTAAGGGCCTGCCTGCAAGCTTCTTGGGTGTGGAGGCGCGCGTATCCCAATGAAATACCGTGGCTGAAGGCGAGTTTTGCCAGCGTGCTACCGGCCGCCGTCGAGTTCTCGGCTGGAGCATCAAAACCAACATACCCGCCCGGTTTCAAAAATCTATGCCACCTTCCGAGAACTGCTGGTATATCGGCCATGAATACTAGTGCTGCCGAGCAAAGAATTAGATCAAATCCCTCCCGCGGCAAATCAGCCGTGCCCGCGTCCCCCTCGCAAAGTTCAATATTTGGCAAAGCGAGATCGTCAATTTTGCGGCGTGCGTGCGCCAGCATCTCGGGCGAAATATCCAAGCCTACCACGCGGCCGGATGCACCCACTCGGCGCGCGGCCTCAATCGCAACCAACCCTGTGCCGGTTGCGACATCGAGAACAGTTTGACCTTCCTTAATCCCCGCTGCTTCGATGAGCCTTGCGGTCAAGCGGGGGTGAAAGTCGCCAGCGTCATACGTGGCGCTCCGTCGGTCAAAATAGGCGGCCACCTCCGCCGCAAGATTACAGTTGTTGTTCATGAGCCCCCCATTTTGTTCCCAAACCCCATGATCGCTAGTAGGCAACCACAAGCGCTCGTCGTGTGTGCAAAATACTTCAATTTTGCACCATGCCGAAAGTCCGCTTTCGGGCATGACCTCGCCGTCCGGTGATGGCCGTGCAGGGCGCAAACCGGCCGCAGGCGGGATAGGCCTGCTGAGCCGTTGCGCCCCCAAGCAAATGACCTGCCGTCGGTGAGCCTCCCGGGTCTGTGATCCCACGGTCGGCGCCAGCCGATCACATAATTGGTCGTCACATCATGACCCACGCAACAGGGAGTTCTCGGGCATGAGGATTGAGCGCTGCCGCGCGTTGCTGCTCGGGCTCGTTCTGGCTGTCGCATTCGTGCCCACGGCGATCGCCGACGACATGACGATGATGAGCCGGCCCGGGCTGATCAGCGGCCTGCTGCCGACGGTGGTTAACATCACTTCCGCCATCGGACAGTCCGAGACCGCAGCGATGGACGTCGCGGCGAAGAGCGAGCCTGACACGCAGCCGAGAACCCTCACTGGGTCCGGCTTCATCGTCGATTCGGCCGGCTACATCGCGACGAACTACCATGTGATCGCCGGCGCGTACCGGATCATCGTCATGTTCTCAGACGGGGAGACCACGCAGGCCAAGGTGGTCGGCTATTCCCGCCCCTGCGACCTCGCACTCCTGAAGGTGACGACCAGCCGGACGCTGACCGCTGTCAAATGGGGCGACAGCGACGTCTTGCAAATCGGCGACCCTGTGTTCGCCGTCGGCAATCCGCTCGGCCTCGGCCTGTCGGTGAGCGGCGGCATCGTCAGTGCGCTCAACCGGAACATCATGGACACGCCGTACGATCATTTCATCCAGACCGATGCAGCGATCAACCACGGTAATTCAGGCGGGCCGCTGTTCAACATGAAGGGCGAGGTCGTCGGCGTCGATACGGCGATCATTTCTCCGACCACTGGTTCCGCCGGCCTCGGCTTTGCCATTCCATCGCAGGGTGCGCAGTTTGTGGTCGATCGCCTGAAGCAGTTCGGGTGGCTGCGGCCCGGCTGGCTGGGTCTCAAGGTGGACCAGGTCACGCCGGAGATCGCCGATGCCTTGGGCATGAATCCACCGGAGGGCGCGCAGCCGGAGGGATCGATCATTTCCAAGGTGTTCGAGGATGGTCCGGCGGCCAAGGCCGGTCTACGCGTCGGCGATGTGATCCTGCGCTTCGACGACCAGAAGCCCCCGGATGAGCGGGCGCTGCTGCGCAACATCGTCACGGCGCATCCCGGGGAGACGGTGAAGCTGACCGTGTGGCGCGCCGGCCACGAATTCGAGACCAAGCCGACGATCATCGAGTGGCCGAGGCAGCTATGGGACCGGCTGAATGCACCGATCGAGACCGCGCCGGTCGAGCCGGCCATCCCGCCCAATCTGGGGCTGAGCCTGGTGGAAGTGACCGACGAAGTTCGCGCGAAATACGGCCTGGAACAGGGCCAGACCGGCGTGCTGGTTGCCGGTGTGATGGCGAACACTGATGCCGCCGATCGTGGCCTCGCCACGGGTGACGTGATTCTGCGGGTGCAAGACCAGCCAGTGGCCTCGCCGCAATCGGTTCAAGCGGTGATCGACTCGGTTCGCGAACAGAAGCGGACATTCGCGGTGATGCTGGTATTGCCGAAGGTGCAGCAGTTGCCCGGTCCGAAATGGATGGCTTTGCGGGTGGCGTCGGGATGATCGGCAGCCAGCCGGTAACGACGGAGGGCGTCGGGATGGCTATTCCAAACCCGCGCGGATGCAGCCCAGTCGGCGGAATGGCTGCTTCGGAGAAGCGGCGCCGTGCGTCTGAACGGCAGAATCGAGGCGCAAAGCAGCCATCAAGGACCCGGCGGCGCACAACTTAATAGCACACCGCTCGCCAGCGCGGTGGTCAGCCTTCGTTCTTGTTGTGTGCTAGGCGGGAAGCCCCTCCGCTACAAACGACAGGTCTAGCTAGCGCCTCCCGGAATGAATGCGCTGAGCCAACACGCTGCGCCGGTCCCGTGGATGGGTTTCTTCACACCCGTACCCGCTCCACCTCATCGAGGCTCATCTCGTTGAGGCGGCGGTCGTAGAGCTGCGTGGTGCGGGTGCTGGCGTGGTTCGCCATGGCCGCAGCCTTCTCCAGCGTCCCGCCGTTCCTGAGATACGCGGTGATCCCGGTCGCCCAGAAGCTATGGTTGCCGATCTTGGTCTTGATGCCGGCCGCCTCGGCGCGGCGGCGGATCATGGCATAGGCGTTGGCCTGGGGCAGCGGTGTCGTCGTCAACCGGCCGGTGCCGCGCGTCATGGTCGGCGATGATCAGGAAGAATGTGGCGGGCGGGCCTGGATCGGACATGACGCCTTATGCCACGGCTCCTATGCGTGCTAAAGGACGATATCATATATAGTTCGGGCGGCTGGTTGGAGCGGGAAATCGGAAGCATGAAGGCTCCGGCTTGCGCCGGAGCCTTCACATTGCGTGACGACCAATTGGCCGACGCGATCGTATCAGCCGGCCAGAGCAAATCCGGCGGCGGTCATCCAGGTCGCGACGGCGGTCGGCATCAAACAATGAGACACTGGATCACCTCCTTTCAGTTGTTGACGGAAGCGTCTGATGTGGCGCGGCCGAGGCTGCGGCGCAAGCCTATTACATGCGTCGTCGGGGCCCCGCCGCCAATCCGCTACACGCCTTGCCGACCGTGCCACGAACGATCGACGCAGTTGAGCGACGGCCTGCGCCCGGCAGCCCGCCGGCGGCGGGCCGCCACGGATTGTAGGTTCAAGACGGACGGACGGTGCAAGCTGGGGATGATTTCCGCAGCGGGTTCTATCGTCTGCGACCGGCTTTCCGTGGTTGCCAGGAAAGCGCCCGTTTGCCAGGCGCCGCCGGTACCGTTCCGGCGGCGTTTTGCTGTTATGCATAACGACACACCGCATCCGCACGAAAGGCGCACATGGCTGTGAGCAACGTGGAACGACAACAGCAACGGCGACCGCGAAACGAGGGGAACCCCCGGGGGAGCAGCACCGAACAGGCGGCCGAGATCGAGCGGCTTCTGGCGATGGTGGCCGAGCGGGACCAGGTGCTGGCCGTCTTGGAAGACGCGAGGTTGGACGCCCAGAGCTACGAAAGCGCGCTAAAGGCGAGGATCGCGGAGCTGAAGGCACAGGTGGCCGGGCTGGCACCGCAGGCCGGGCGCCGGAGGACCAGCGTCCGTGGCGGGGGCGCGCCGCTGATCCGGCTGTACGAAGAGCTGCCGCTTCGCAAAGATGGCGGCTACTATCGCGACGATGCGGATTGGACCGCCGATGAGGACCTCGTCCAGGAGGTTCTTGAATCGCTGATGCGCAATCAGCCCAAGGTCCGGGCCGAGGCCGCATCACTGGTCGCCAGGCTGGCCGACCTGCTGGAGCGTTCCGGTCCGCAGTTCATAGCCGCTGCCCGACGCCATGTGGCCTTGACCAAGGTGAAAGCCACCGCCGTGGCGGCCGCCAGGGTCAAGGCGAAGGCGGCCGCGCCGACCCGGAAGCCCGCCACGAAGACCATGAAGCGCCGCAGGGCCGCCTGATCCCTGCCAGGACAGCCGCCGGCGCCGCCGGCAAAGTTCGTTCCGGCGGCTCCCGCCGCCGCCTGGAAGGGGCACCCACAACGGCCGGCTGCCCGCGATCGCCCCGAAGGGTATGCGGTAACCGGTTAAGGTCGCAGAAGGTTTCTTATGTAATTACCTCTAGGCCGGCAGTCCATGTCATCGAAGTCAACGACGGCAAAAACGGGGTTCCTCGCCATCTCAAGTGGAAGCAAGTATATCGAGCTTGCCGGCGATGAGGTAGATCATCGCCTTTAGGTTGCGCAGAGTCCGGTAGCCGCGGGCCTTGGCCTTGGCAGCCTGGACGA
>Ga0182012_10007185_pt1 | contig 11188 bp, 11 predicted proteins | sample 612S2SmetaG_FD_120486 | JGI IMG/M metagenome (GOLD analysis project Ga0182012, IMG submission 120486) | Permafrost microbial communities from Stordalen Mire, Sweden - 612S2S metaG | ecosystem: Environmental > Terrestrial > Soil > Wetlands > Permafrost | place: Sweden: Stordalen | collected...
GCTCAGCCGCATCTCTGCCGCCGGCCATTTTGCCGAGTGGTTGAATGTGGGCAACTCCGCCGCGCTGCTAGCCGGTCACGCTCCAGCCGTCGCCGAACTCGCCGCGCGCCACGGCATGAAGGCCATGCTCCGCCCCGGCCTCGCACTCTACGGTTTAGTCCCGCGCTTCGACCCCAGCTTCGAAGGCAAAGAACCTGAAACCCTCGCAGCAGCTCGCGCAGATCTCAAACCTGTTCTCAGTTGGAAGTCCCGCGTCGTCAGCGTTCGCGACATTCCAGCGGGCGCGCTCGTCGGCTATAACGGTACCTTTGTCGCCACCGAGCCCATGCGCCTTGCGCTGATCGCCGCCGGATACGCCGACGGCCTCGATCGGAAATTAGGAAACCGCTTCAGCCTGCTCGTCCGCGGCCAGCGCGCTCCGCTTGTGGGCCGCATCAGCATGGACCAGTCCGTGATCGACGTGACGGAGATTGCAGGCGTCTCAGTTGGTGACGAAGTCGTGATTCTCGGCGCACAAGGCAGCGAAACCATTAGCGCCTTCGACCACGCCGAGGCGTCAGGGACGATTCCGTGGGAAGTGTTTACGCGCATCGCAGCACGCGTTACGCGCACGGAAGTCAACTGACCTTTACTGTGTCACCGGCTGCTTGGGCAGCGCGCCATCGGCCTTCAGATGTCGTGTGCCGGGCGCAGCGGGGGTTACTGGAGTCATAGGCTCCGCAGTCACAGACGACTTAGTGAAAGCCGCCGACCCTCTCTTGATGCGCAGATCGCCGTTGCTCGTGCTCAGGCTGATCTTCGATCCTCCCGCGCCGATGCGTCCGCTCACCGACTTGTTCGTATCGCCGCTCACGCTCAGCCCGAAGTCGGTAACAATATCGCCGTTATGCGTGCTGCCGTCTACCGTTGCCTGCGCATTGGCCGGCAGCGTAATGTCCACGTCGCCTTTGCTGTTCCGCGCGTCCACGGCGTAGTTGCCGTCAAGTTCGATCGAGATGCTGCCGTCGCGGTTCACTACCGATGTGTCCCCCGCAATCTGGCTCAGGTCCACATCCTTGGAGTGGGTCGTCAAATGCACGGGGCCCTTGGAGCCAGTCACGCGCAGATCGTCGTTGTCGAGGGTCAGGTCGCCTTCGAGCGTTGCGAGTTGCAGATCGGTTACGGAAGTGTGCAGGTGGATGGGGCCTGTGACGTTTTGCAGATGCACGTCGCCGGGGATGTCGCCGTTCTGCTTGACTCCACCCTTGATGCCGGAGAGTGTGACGTCGTTCACGTCGCCATCGAGAGTAACGTCTCCCTGCACATCCTGCGCGAAGAAGTCGTCGTGCTTGCCGTTGGTGAAGTGGACCACAACCGGACCGGTGATCGAGCTGAGGTGAATGTCGCCACGGGCTGTCACGTCGATGCCTGCGCCCAGGCCGGTGGCGGTCACGTCCTCCAGCGTGGAGTTCACCGTAACCCGCGCCGTCCTGGGCACAGTGACGGTGAGGTTCACGCGCCCGTTGCTGTTGCCGTTCGATACGATGGACACAGCGCTGCCGTTTACGTTGAGATGCGGCGCCTCTGCGCTGAAGATATTTTTTGCGTCCGAGTCCTGGTTGGCAAACGCCTCCTCGTGCGCGTCGACGGTGACGGTTGCCCCATCGCTGGCTGCAATCTTCACATCGCCGCGCGGGTTGTCGATCTCAACAAGAGAATTAGCGGGAATCGGCGCGCTTAACGCCGGCATGTCGTAGTCGTGCTCGGGCTCGGAAAACATCCGGGAGAAGTCATCGTCGTTGAACTGCCAATTGTGCATCCACGGAGCAAAGTGATTGTGGCTGGAGGCGATCAGACCGATGAAAACCAACAGTAGAATCAGCCCAATATGGCTGCGCCTGCGCACGGGCGCGCTGCGCCGCATATCCAAAGCCCACTCGCCTAGCATCGCGATGCCGGCAGCGATCAGCAGAATCGGCCACCAGTGCCCGTACCAGGCCCAGAACTTCTCCCCGGAGATGTGGCCGCTTTGAATCAGCAGCCAAACTGCGCCAATGGTAACCAGCACGACCGGGCCGACAATCGAAGGAACGCGCGGGCCGTACATACCGATCCGATTGGCCTTCCACGCATCGCGCTGGGCGCGCCATGCGGCCTTCTGCTGCTGGCGATAGGCGCGCCAGTCAGTCCGCGGATCGTAGGGCGGATACGGCGGTGGCGGTACGCTTCCCGGAGGCACATTAGGAGGCATGCTGCTCATCACTGGCCTCCATTCGCGTCGCCGCCAAAATCGTGCGACGCAGAAACTATGGCTGTTCCCGTCGCAGCGACCTGCGCGGAACTCTGTGTTCCGGTCGCCTGAGTCGCGTAGGGCTGCGCCGGATTATAGGAAACAGGGCCGCCCGGATACTGTTGCGCAGGCAGATTCGGATCATTGGCGATGGCGGCGCGCTCGGCCAGCTTGATCACGCCGATCAAGATGAGCAGCAGCGGCACAAAAATGTCCCAGCTTGCAATGTGCGCCTCATGCAGCAAGGCAACCGTGCCCAGCAAAAGCAAAATAGCCGGGCCCATCAGGCGATGAATCAGAATGTATCGGTTCACAGAGAACCTCCTTTGGAATCACGAACTCGGCGAATGATGAGCCACGCGCCCAGGCAGATCAGCAGCAGCGGCCAGGAAAAATGCAGCAGCCGCCCGGAGAAGATATCGAACTGGTTGAGCAGAAACAGAATGCCTAACGCAATCAGCACGATGGCGGCAACCGGCTCCCGCCTGCGCCAGTGGAGTGGTGGAACGGGCGGTATGGGTGGTGGCGGAGGCGGCGAAAAGGGAGTCGAGTACGGCTGATAGGAATACGGCGGCGCATAAGCCTGAGCTCCCGCTAGTGGAGGATAACCCGCAGCGGCGCTCGTCGCGGAACTCGCACCCGACGGCCCTGCGCCTGGCTGGCCGTTATATGGCGGCTGGCGCTGGCTGGTTGAGTGTTGGTTCGACCAGTTTTGAATCGCGTCATTGAGCCCCAGCGGATCGGGCAGTGGCAATCCATCGCGGCGCGCCTTGGCCGTGTGGTACGCCTCAAACATCTGATAGATAATCCACGCCGGCACAAAAATTTGCAATGGGCCATGGTGATCGGCCAGGCTGGCCAGCACGGCAAAGATTGCCACGTGGATGAAGCCCTTCAAGAACTGCCCGTTGTACATTGCGCCCACGCCGGGAATGATTCCGAGTACCGCGGCCACTGTAGGATTGGGAACGCCCCTTGGTGGAACAGCATAGCCCGATGGGGTGAAGGGCGCAGCCTGCCGCCATGATGCATCGCACGGTTCGCAATACACCTGTCCCGCTGTTCCCTGCCGAATGCAGCTTGCGCAGAGCGCTTTGCCGCAGTTCTGGCAATAGGCTGTTGCCGTTGCTCCGCTGTGATTTACGCAGTCCATATGCTGCTCCTGTTCCGTGCGTCCAGCGCGAAATCGTCGTCAGTCGCCAATGTAACGGGCAAAGACTCGTTGAGCGGCGCCTCGTTAATCGCGGGCGCATTGACTGCGCTGTCTTGCTGGTTATGATTTTGCCCCGCCCCACCCGACACGCCCGGGCCACCCGGTTGCGATTGCCGTCGCTTTTCGTCCTGGCTTTCGCCGTTGATGTTACTGCGCAGTTCGCGAACGCTCGATTCCACCACATGCACAACGCGAAGATGATCGTAGTAGCGCTCCACCGGCACGGTAGCCGTGGCCAGCCGCCGCTCCAGAGTTGCGCGCACCATCGCCGGCCTTATCGCATTCAGACGCAAATTTTCCAGCCTAACGCCGCCAAGGTTCAGCATTAACGCAACAGAGAAGAAGGCCATGGCCGCTGTCATCATCAGCCGCGTGGCAGCAGCGCGCTGGGCAAAACCGATAAAGCCCGGACTCATAGTCACTGGCTGATGCCATTGCTCTGCAGCAGGCGCAGCTCCGGCGGATCCAGCCAACGCAATCTGGTCCGGCCTCAGGCCGGGGCTGCGTCCCGGTCCCGTACGGGCAAGAATCTTTTCCAGCAGATCATGAGGCACCTCCGGCTCCGCGGATAAAAAACTCAGCCACTCCTGCCCTCGCCGCGCCTCTTCAAACATCGCCGCGCACTCGCTGCATCCGGCCATGTGCGAAGAGAACGTCGCCTCGTCCTCGACCCGCAATTGCCCGTCCAGCGCATCGGCCAGCAGCGTCTCCCACTGTCCGCAGGCCGCTGACTCCGCCATGCCTGCGCCAGGAATGCGTCTTGATTTCCAATCTCTGCGCTCCGTCATTTACATCACCTCCCGTTTAGTACGTTCGAGCAGCCGCGCAAGTTCCGCGCGCCCCCGGCTGATGCGGGACTTGACTGTCCCTTCCGGTATATCCAGCACCTGGGCAATCTCCTTGTAGTCCATATCTTGTAAATCTCTCAAGATCACCGCTTCCCGCAGATCGACGGAGACCTGGGCCAGCGCCGCCTGCACCATCTGGGCCAGCTCCTTGCGCGCCGCCGCCTCGTGAGGCGAAAGAGCCTGTGAAGTCAGCCTGTCCACAGGCGTCAGCTCCTCCGCAGCTTCCCAGCCCTGATCGAGAGAAGATGTAGCTCGCGCGTTGCGCATCCGGCGGTAGTGATCCACCAGCAGGTTGCGCGTCATGGTCGCAATCCACACCGACAGACTGCCCTTGGTGGCGTTGAAGCTGCCCAGGTTGGAGTAAATCTTGAGGAAGACCTCCTGCGTCACGTCTTCCGCGTCGGCAGGATTTCCCGTAAATCGATAACAGAGCCCGTACACACGCCTGTGATGTGTGCGCACCATCTCCGCCCACGCGCCCGAGTCGCCGTCCATGCAGCGGCGGATAAGTTGTGCCCCATCGGTATCGAGCACCTTACCCCCCATTCCCTGCGGCGCTGCAAACACCCTCGCCGCCTGCGCGCGTGAAGTTGGCGGTGTACCAGCATCGCGAGCAGCTTGGCCTTTCGTGCCGAAGGCGCGGTCCGCCGCACCGCAGGCGCTCCAACTTAAGGTTTCCGCACATTGCATACGAGGCTACTACGAAAACCATCCCAATTCGGTTCCATTTGAAATGGAGAAAATTATTCTCAGGCGGCATGTAATGGGCTTCTATTCTGCCCCCGTCTACCATTTCACAACAGGGCGCTTATCCAGCCCTGCACGTAAGCTGAGAGGCTGGCTAGATTGATGAACTTGAGAATGCTTTTCCCCGTATGCGTCGTTTTTGCGCTCGCTGGTTGCAACGCCGGATCTTCGAACGTGGCAACAACAGGAACCGGTACAGGCACCACAACAACAACAAGCAGCACCCTTGTAGCCAGCCTCCAGCCCTACTCGACCGCTACTGGCACGGTGGCCACGTACAGCTCTACCGGCAGCATTGACACTACAGGAATATTTTTCCAGCCCCTCGGCACCAACGGCCGCACCTGCGCCACCTGCCACCAGCTCAATCAGGGCATGTCCATCAACGCCGCCTCGACTGCGGGGTTGTTTACCAGCAGCAGCGGCACCGATCCGCTCTTCGCCGCCGTCGACGGCGCAAACTGCCCCACAGCAGCCACAGGAAACGCCACAGCCCACAGCCTGCTCATCAACAACGGGCTCATCCGCATCGCCGAGGAGCTGCCCGCAAACACGCAGTTCACCTTGACCACGCTCAACGATCCCTACAGTTGCGCTGTATCCCTTGACGGAGTCACCGGCAGACAGATCGTCTCCGTCTACCGCCGGGTTCTGCCTTCCAGCAGCCTCAACTTTGTCAGCGATGTGATGTGGGACGCGCGCCAGACCGTTTCTCCGCTTGCAACGGAATCGACCCAGAGCGCAAACCTCGACACCGACCTCACCTCGCAGGCCGTCAATGCCGTCTCCACGCACGCGCAGGGAACAACCACGCCCACCAGCTCGCAGCTCGGCGCAATCCTGACTCTGGAGCAGGGCTTCTACACCGCGCAGATTACCGACAACAACGCCGGCTCATTGAGCGCAGGCGGCGCAGCAGGCGGCGCATCCGGACTTGCCGCGCAGAATTTTTATCCCGGCATCAACGACGCCTTCGGCGGCGATCCCACCGGCGCAAGATTCAACCCCCAGACCTTTACACTCTTCACGGCCTGGCGCAACAGCACCAACGCCCAGCAGGCGAGCATTGAGCGCGGAGAAAACCTCTTCAACACTGCGCCGTTGGCAATCGCTAATGTTCGCGGCATCAATGACAATCCGGCCCTGGGCAGCCCGGCCGTGTTCAACGGTAGCTGCAGCACCTGCCACGACACGCCCAACGTCGGCAACCACTCCCTCTCGCTGCTGCTCGACACCGGCGCAACTCGCCAAACAGCCAGCGAAACCGACCCCGGAATCCTTGCCGGCCTCGGCCAACTCACCGCGCCCAGCCTGCCCGTCTATCAGATCACCGGCTGCAAGGATGCCAACGGCAACGCAGTCACCTACGTCACCAGCGATCCCGGTCGCGCTCTGGTCACAGGCTTGTGTTCGGATGTGAACCGAATCAAAGTCCCGACCCTGCGCGGCCTATCAGCGCGAGCACCTTACTTCCATAACGGATCTGCCGCCAGCCTCCAGGAAGTGGTCAACTTCTACAACGCGCGCTTCAACATGAGGCTGAACCCAGGCCAGATCACCGACCTTGTGAATTTTCTGAACGCGCTCTAGTACCGCTCCGAAAACGACGGCGCAACAGGATTCTCAAACAGCGACTCGTCCCGAGTAACAATCGTCAGCCCCGACGGGGTCACAAAATACCGCTTCTTGTCTTCCACCGGATCGTAGCCGATGATGGTGCCCTCGGGAATATGAACGTGTCTGTCGATAATGGCGCGGCGGATGCGGCAATGCCGGCCGATGTTTACATGCGAAAAGATGATGCTCTGATCAACTTCGGAGTAGGAGTTGACGCGGATATCCTGCGATAGAACCGAGTTCGACACCATGGCGCCGGAGATGATCACGCCGGCTGTGATAATCGAATTCACCGCCATGCCCGAACGGCCCGGCTCGCCGAACACAAACTTCGCCGGCGGATACTGCCGCGCGCGCGTTCGCATGGGCCAGTTGATGTCGTAGAGGTTGAATACCGGCGACACCGAGCACAGGTCCATGTTGGCGTCGTAGTAGGCGTCCAGAGTTCCAACGTCGCGCCAGTAAAGAGCCTGCTTTTTGTTCTCGTCCACAAAGCTGTAGGCCATCATCTTCTTTTTGCCCAGCATACTGGGCAGAATGTTGTGGCCAAAGTCGTGCTTCGACTCCGGATCTTCGGCATCCGCTATGAGCGCCTTCAGCAGCGTCTCCGTGTTGAAGATGTAAATGCCCATGGAGGCATCCACCGCTTCGGGATTGAAAGGTGATCGAATGTTGGTCGATGCCGGCTTCTCTTCAAACCCGATCACCTCGCCGCTTTTCGCCACCTCGACCACACCGAAACGGGAAACCTCATCCGGCGGGATGGGCAACGTGGCCAGCGTGACCTCGGCGCTGGTTCGCTTGTGGTACTCCAGCATCCGGCTGTAGTCCATCTTGTAGATGTGGTCGCCGGAGAGAATAATCACATGATCCGGCTGCTCGCTGCCGATCGAATAAATATTTTGATACACCGCATCGGCCGTACCCATATACCAGTTGGCGCCGGTCCGCTGCATGGGAGGCATCAGCTCAAAAAACTCGCCCAGCTCCTGGGCCACAATCCCCGTCCATCCTTCGCGAATATGACGGTTCAGCGAGAGTGCCTTGTACTGGGTCAGCACATACACGCGGCGCAGGCCGGAGTTGATGCAATTGGAAAGCGTGATATCGATAATGCGGTAATGGCCGCCGAACGGAACCGCCGGCTTGGCGCGATCGCGAGTCAGCGGAAAAAGCCTTTCGCCGGCTCCTCCGGCAAGCAGTACCCCGAGCGTATCTCTCATATTCTTCAGTCCTCAAACTGGCCGTTTGTGTTGCGTTGCTTGTCCCACTGCGCGGTCTCTTGGATGGGTACGGCGCGTATCGCCCTCAGGCTGCAACAAATACCGCTAACCTCTCCAAAGCAGGGAGCATATCACAACGGGATGAAGGGACGGTACAGGCCCGGCATTCGGCTTGGGCAGTCGCATGAAGAGCGGTCAAGTGGATAAGTGTTCTCCGCGGACAATCAGTTTGCGCTTGGAATGCGTTGAGGTCCGGAGGGACTGGTCGCAAATTGCCCAGTGCAACCCTAAGCGAAGCGAAGGGCATCCCTGGGAAACAGAGAGAGCATGAGTCCACGCCCTGGAAGGGCGCTGTCAAATATGCGAATGGAGCTAAAATCCGTCCCTGGGATTGCACTGGGTAATCGAAGATATTCTGCCCAGAGTGGTTTGAGGCTTAATTTGAGGCGCCGCGATTCGGCCTAATCTACGTTCGCAGAGAAAACATAGCCAGTGCAAAATTATTGCCGGATCTCAGCTACCGATTTCTTGTTCGCAGCTGCACTACCACCCGTAGGGCTGGCCGGATACCTTGCGCTTCGATTTCGTAAACTTGTACTCGAGGCCAACGGAGATGGCGAAGTTCACATCGAACTGCGAAGTCTTGGGCGCGTAGTTGATGCCGTAGTGCGTCATCACCGCATCCGGCGTGATGCGAAATACCACATGCTCGGAACGGTTCAGGTCCATGTGCCCGCCAACAATCGCCGCCAGCGCAAGTTGATTATTGTAGAAGTCGAAGATCGCCGGGGAAAAACCGAGCAGATCCTTCTGAAAGTTGCCGTAAACCCCGCCCACCATCGCGTGAGCGATCAGATCGCCATGTTTGTTGTGCGGTCCGAGCCACTCCGGGCCGCCTACAAAAAAGTATTCAGAAACAAACGGCCCCTTCAGCGTTCCGCCCGTGGGGATGGCATTTGGTCCCGTGCCGCTGGTTCCCACATAGGTCCGTTCGCTGCCCTCAATGCCCCAGCGCTTGGTCAGCCAATAGGAGCCATTCACATCCAGCCCGCCCAGGTTCGAGCCCTGGAGCAGCGTCGGGCCGGCCTTCATATGGTCGTAGGCCAGGCCCAGCGAGACATCATACCGGTTGTCGTAGCGCACCGCGGCCAGCGGGTCAACGGAGATGTAAGCGCCATTGGCCGCAGCCGTCTGCGCCGGAGTAATCTGCGGCTCGGCCTTGGCCGGCGCCGTGCCAGCCGGTGTCGTGCTCGACGAGCTCTGAGCAGAAACGCCCACACCAACCGCCAGTGCAGCCCCGGCGGCAATCGAAACAATCCATCTTACTGAGAAACGCATCACCTACAAGCTTACAGGAGCATACCGAAGGGGGACAACGGCCGGAAACACAGAGTCTAGGGACTGCCTTCACGGCTCGCACCGCTCCATCTGCCGCGTCCACACCAGATATCGTGTCGTCTTCAGCGTCTCGATCAACTCAGTTGCGCTCAATTCCAGACCCGACTCCGGCACCAGCGCCGGCGCAGCGTGCGTCCGCCAATCAATCGGCGTCCTGCTGAAGATCAGCCCCGCGCGCGGCAGGTGGCTGGGGCTGGAGACAATCTCCGCCGATCCCCATCCATGCGCCTTCATGATGCGCACCGAGTAGCAAGCATTCTGAATCGTGTCCTGCGCGAGGGGCTCAACAACGACAGCCGACTCCGGAATCCCCTGTGCCTCCGCCGTTTTCGCCATCACCTTGGCTTCTACAAAATTGTTATGCGCCGCGCCACCGGTCATGATCAGCCGCGGAGCAACCCCGCGCTCGTATTCGTGCACAGCCTCAGTGACGCGGGCCAGTTGCGTTGGCGTGGGATTGCCGTCCGAGTCGGCGGGGTATCCAAGCACAATAATCGCATCGAACCGCTCGCGAGCAGTGTTCGACCCAGGCGCAAAGTGCCGCGCCAACCCGCCCCAAAGCAACAGTCCGGCAATCACCGCAATCGCCGCCGCAATCAACTTGAGCTTCCAGCTCAGCCCGCGCTGGCGCGCAGCCCGCTGATGTGCCTGCCTGCGAGTTAAGGGTGCGTTACGCGAACGTACGACAGCCAAGGTTTTCTCCTGAGCCCACCCTACTTAGTCAGGCTTCTAACGAAACATGCGTGGGTCGAATTGAAACGGTCGGGGTGCGTCAATCTTGATCTTATGGATTGCAGGGTGCAGCGGATTCACAAGTACATTCCACTCCAACCGCGTCGCCGCCGACGGAACCTGCATAGCAAGTGAACTCTTCTCGTGAACCCACTTGTCGCCCCGCACCCGCAACTTGTCGAAGTCGTCACTCCACCAGTGTTTCGGCAACCTGCTGGGCTCCAGGCGCCGGGCGGGTTCACCTTCCGGAAGCCGTGCGGAGATTGCAACCAGATCATCCGGTTGAAGGTTAGGTTCAAGATGAACAAACAACTCAATAGCCGCCAGTGCCAACGAAGAAGAGCAATAAACCATCGGTACGCCGGGCGAATTCCACCGCCCGCCAAACCGCTGAGCACCCCGCCCGGTAAAAGCCTCGTCTGCATACCGCGCTTTCGTAATGCGCCAAACCAGCATCAGCTATATACGCCGTAAGCGATGCGCCCAAGAATGTTTTCCACTTCGCGCACGCCAGGGTCGGTGTCCAACTGATCGAGCGGTCGTCCTCCGCGCAGAGCGCGGTTCGGCGTCTTCAGCCATTGAGCAGCCTTGTCTCCATCGCCGAGCGTTTCAACTGCCATGGAGTAAACCTGCGCCAGCCGCACTGCCCGATCCGACTCCACCGCCGTAAGCCGAGAGTGCTGGGCCAGCCGCCGTGTCAGCGTCCGCTGCGGTATCCCAATCTTTTCCGAGATCTCCGCCTGCCGAAGGTTCAGCCGCTCGGCCAGTTGCAACAGAGCCTCAACCGGAAGCCCCTTGCGCACAAGCTCCGCCAGCGCACCGCCCTTGCGAACCTGCTTCCCCAGCAAGAGCTCGCCGCCAAGAATGTCCGGAACGGTATGTGCGGCCATAGGCAGCCTCAATATTCAGTGTACGCCATTTGGCTATTTAAAAAACGCCATTTCACAGGCAAGAGTCACCCCGGAAATCAAAATGGCAAGTAATATAGCCAATCCCGTTTGAAGAGGTAGCATAAATGACGGATGGGAGCTACTTTGCGGATTTACCTGGATGCCTGCGCGATTAATCGGCTAAGCGATCCGCCGACGCAGCATCGAATTGCCCTGGAAGCGGCAGCCATGGAGCGGCTGTTGCAGGCAGC
>Ga0182012_10007186_pt1 | contig 11187 bp, 13 predicted proteins | sample 612S2SmetaG_FD_120486 | JGI IMG/M metagenome (GOLD analysis project Ga0182012, IMG submission 120486) | Permafrost microbial communities from Stordalen Mire, Sweden - 612S2S metaG | ecosystem: Environmental > Terrestrial > Soil > Wetlands > Permafrost | place: Sweden: Stordalen | collected...
GCGCGGGGCTGCATTGCTCGATGCGTTTCTCGCCGAGCGGGCGGCGGCGTACGCCTCGGCGCGCAACATTCCGGCGCTCGACGGCACCTCGCAACTCTCGCCGCATCTGCGCGCGGGCACGCTGGGCATTCGCCGCTGCTTTGCGCGCGCGTTCGAAGCGCGCGACGCCGCGCGCGGCTCGACGACCGGTTTCGATACCTGGATCTCGGAGTTGATCTGGCGCGAATTCTATCAGCAGATCCTCGCGAATTTTCCGCGCGTCGCGAGCGGCCCGTTCGTGGAGGCCGCGCAGCGCATTCGCTGGCGCGACGACGAACGGGATTGGATCGCCTGGCGCGATGCGCGCACGGGCTATCCGATCGTCGACGCGGGCCTGCGTCAACTCGAACGAACGGGCTGGATGCACAATCGCGTGCGCATGATCGCCGCGTCGTTCTTGACCAAGGATCTGTTGCTCGACTATCGCTTGGGCGAACGTCACTTCGAGCAACGCCTCGCCGACGCCGATCTCGCCGCGAACAACGGCGGCTGGCAGTGGTCGGCCTCGACGGGAACGGACGCCGCACCGTACTTTCGCGTGTTCAATCCCGTGCTGCAAAGCCGTAAATTCGATCCCGACGGCGATTATCTACGCACCTGGCTTCCCGAACTGAGTAAGCTCGATGCGCGCGGCATTCACGAGCCCTGGACCGTTTCGCCCCTCGAACTCGAGGCCGCGGGCGTGCGCCTCGGGCGCGACTATCCCGAACCCGTCGTGGATCACTTTATCGCTCGCGAACGCGCCCTCGCGACGTTCGGCCCCGTCTTGGGCAAAACTGCATTAGGCAAAACGGCTGCTTCTGTCAAGTCTTGACCGATGGTGAGACAATGGAGTCTGGAAGCTCGACTGCGCTCGTACGCGTACTTGTCTAGGTGTAGGACCAACGTAAACACCAAGGGAGCCAAGCTCCGGATACGACGGCGTGGGGCAACCCACCAAACCGGCGCCCGGGCCGCACCCACCTGCTAAAAGCAGGTCTCTACCCGGGCATGCAGACGGCAGTGTGGTCGAGTTCCCCTCACACCTTTTCGCGAGCGAACTCGGTGCGCAAGCGCGCCAGCGCTCGATGAAATGCGGCGCGGTCGCCGCGCTCGTCGCGCCGGTCGATCGTCACGAAACCGCGGAAGCCGCGTAATCCCTCGACGAGCGTTTGCGCGAGCGCGTCGCCGGGCAGGGCGAACGCCGCCACGTCGTCGACGTCGCACACGCCGAGAATCGTCTTCGTCAGCAGCGCGTCGCTGCGATCGACCGCGGCGAGTTCGGTCGCGGCCAGCGCGAAGCGCAACCACGAACTGTCGACGTCCTTGGCCAGTCGCTTGAGGTCGGCGCCGGAGGCGCAGAGCGTTTCGGGCGCGTTGCGCAGGGCCAAGGGAACGTTGAGCCGCTTGGCCGTGCCGAGCGCTTCGCGTAGCGCCGCCGAAAACGCGCCCCACGCGTCGGGGTCGTCGCTTGCCGGCGAGGCCGCGAGCGTCACCAGCGGCGCACCCAAACGCAGCGCGGCGTCGAGCGCGACGGCGAGATCCTCGACGCCCTCCGTCGCTACGCCCGCAACCGTCAGCCCGAGATCGACGGCGGTCTTCTTGACCTGCGCCAGATACTCGTCGTCGCGGCGCGGGAAGTGGCGCAGGTCGAGCAGCACGCCGTCGAGTTCGAGTTCCGCGGCGCAGAGATCCAACCACTCGAGGTGCGTGAGCGCGCCGGCCGCGAGATCGGCGGCGAACGATGCGCTCGAAGCGGCTATCTTCATCAGCCCGGCGTTTTCGGGCTTGCGGGCGGCGCTCCCGTTCGTGCGGAAAAGGGCCTCACCATGAAGATCGCCCTCGCCGCGGACCATGCCGGGTTCGCTTACAAAGACGACATCGTCGCGCTGCTGCGCACGCTCGGCCACGAGCCCCACGATTTCGGCGCCGCCGATGCGACGCCGGTCGACTATCCCGATTACGGTTTCGTCGTCGGTCTCGCCGTCGCCAGCGGCGCGTTCGATCGCGGCATCGTCGTCTGCGGTTCGAGCGTCGGCATCGCGATCGCGGCCAATAAGGTCGAAGGCGTGCGCTGTGCGGCCGTCTTCGATCAACTCGCCTGCGAACTTTCGCGCCGGCACAATAACGCCAACGTGCTCGCCGTCTCCGAGCGGCTCTCGGGTTGGGAGCAGATCGAACGCCTCGTGCACGTCTTCCTGGAAACGCCCTTCGAGAGCGGGGGCCGTCACTCGCATCGCGTGGCGAAACTCGCCTACGGTCCGGCCGAACAGGCCAAGGCGCGTGCCGATCTCGCGCGCGGATTCGTCGAGGGAGCGCAGACGCCGGCGCCGCTCTGAGCGAGCGTGCGCGCGCGCATCGCGACGCCGGCCGATGGCCCGCGGCCATGAGCGGGGCGGGCCCGGCCGGGGCGTAGGCGAAGTCTGTTCTCATGCAGACGCTCGAAAACGCCGCTCTGTCCGGCTCCATCCTGGACACGGTCGACCCCGAGGTCGCCGCGGCGATCCACTTCGAGGAAGCCCGCCAGCGGGAAAACCTCGAGCTGATCGCCTCCGAGAACTACGCCAGCCGCGCCGTGCGCGAAGCGACGGGCTCGGTGCTGACCAACAAATATGCCGAAGGCTACCCCGGGCGCCGCTACTACGGCGGCTGCGAATACGTCGATCTGGCCGAGCAATTGGCCATCGATCGCGCCAAGCAGATCTTCGGCGCCGAACACGCCAACGTGCAGCCGCATGCGGGCGCGCAAGCCAATATGGCCGTCTTCATGGCGGCGATCAAGCCGGGCGATACCGTGCTCGGCATGTCGCTCGCGCACGGCGGCCACCTGACGCACGGCACGAAAGTCAGTTTCAGCGGGAAGCTCTACAACGCGCTCGCCTACGGCGTGCGCAAAGATACCGAACTGATCGATTACGACGAGGTCCTCGCGCTCGCGCGCGAACACAAGCCGAAGCTGCTGATCGCGGGCGCGAGCGCCTACCCCCGCACCATGGACTATGCGCCCTTCGCCGAGATCGCCGCCGAAATCGGCGCGGTGTTTCTGGTCGACATGGCGCACATCGCGGGTCTGGTTGCGGCGGGCTTGCACCCCTCGCCCGTGCCCCTCGCCGACTACGTGACCACGACGACGCACAAGACCCTGCGCGGTCCACGCGGCGGCTTGGTGTTAACGAAGGCCGAGCACGCGCAGGCGCTCGATAAGAGCGTCTTCCCCGGCATTCAGGGCGGCCCGTTCATGCACGCGATCGCGGCCAAGGCGGTGGCCTTCGGCGAAGCGTTGCAGCCCTCGTTCGCGCAGTATCAACGCCAGGTGTTGATCAACGCCAAGGCCATGGGCGAGGAATTACAGCGCGCCGGCGTGCGCCTCGTCGGCGGCGGAACGGATACGCATCTCCTGTTGGTCGATCTCACGCCGAAGAACTTGACCGGTAAGGCCGTCGAGGCGTATCTCGACGAGATCCACATCACGGTCAATAAGAACGCGATTCCGTTCGACCCGCAAAAGCCGATGGTCACGAGCGGCATCCGCATCGGCTCGCCGGCCATCACCTCGCGCGGCATGGGCGAAGCCGAAGCGCGCGAGATCGGTTCGATCATCGGTGCCGCGCTCGACGACATCGAGGCGCGCACCGAGCAAGCCGTGCTCCGCGCGCGCGTTACGGAACTGACCGCCCGTCACGACGTGCCCTAAACGTAGCGTCGCCGGCGGGTTACGTTAGCGGCAGTCGGACTTCCTGAAAAGCAGGCCCGCGCTGCCGAACGAGCGGTTCCGATCGCGCACCGTCGCCAGGATCGGACCGGTCAAGCGCAGGCCGACGCGGGTGTTGTCGGCCAGCACGTCGACCCACGTTCCGACGTCGAGGAGCTTGCCGGCGCGCGTGAGATCGACGTCGATCGAACCGTCCTTGGCGGCCTTCCACGTGCCTTTCTCGAGATACGGATACACGATCACGCCGGCCGCGGTCTTGGTTATGCCGGGGTAGCGCGTGATCAATTCCGCTGCGCCCGAAGGCTGCAGCGTCAGCGTCAGATCCTGAAGGCTGTCGGCGCCGGCCCGCACCGCGTAGTACGTGCCGACGAAACGGCTCTGCGCCGACATGGCCGGGACGGGGACTGCGGCCACGCAGGCGAGCGCGACGGCCAATGCCGCGCGCAACGGAGCAGACCAACGAAGAACGGGCATCGCGAAAACCTCGGGCGGCGGGTGCGTCGGGAGGCTTCGTCCGGTTCGCGGGGTCGCCTGCGGGCGGCGCGGAAGCGATGCACGGTGGAGCGCGTGCGCGTCGTCGAGCATCCCGCGGTCGCCGAGCGCCTGGCGCTCGTGCGCGACGCGGCCACGCCGGGCGCAGTCTTCCGCCGCGCGCTCGAAGAGCTGGGCGGCTTCCTGGCCTACGAGGCCACGCGAGATCTGCCGGTGATTGCCGGCTCGGTCGAGACACCGGTCGGCCCGGCTGCCGTGCGCCGCATCGCGCCGGACGTCGTCGTCGCCCCGATCCTGCGCGCCGGGCTCGGCCTGTTGCCCGGCTTTCTCCAGGTCGTCGAAGGTGCGGCGGTGGCGCACCTCGGCTTCTTCCGCGACCCCGCCACGCTGGCCGCGGTGCCCTACTACGCCAATTTGCCCGACGACTTGACCGGCCGTCCGGTATTCGTGCTCGACCCGATGTTGGCCACGGGCCACTCGGCCGCCGCCGCCTGCGCCGTGCTGGCGGCCCGCCGCGCCGCCGCCCCGCGCTTGATCTGCGCCATCGCCGCGCCCGAGGGCATCGCGCACCTCCAAGCGGCCTACCCCGGCGTCACGATCGTCACGGCGGCGGTCGACACGGGCTTGAACGAGCATGGCTATATCGTGCCCGGCCTCGGCGACGCGGGCGACCGGCTCTTCGGCAGCGCTTCGTCGGTGCCGTCGGGCTATCCGGCGGGTGCCGGCGGCGGGGGTGCCGCGGAGCGGAACGCCTAAGTCAACTCGTTGCATGCGACCCGGTTGGGACGAATATTTCATGGAGGTCGCGCGAACCGTCGCGACGCGCGCCACCTGCCCCCGGGCGAGCGTCGGAGCGGTCCTCGTGCGCGACCACCGCATCCTCACGACGGGCTATAACGGCGCGCCCCGTCACGTTGCCCATTGCACCGAAGTCGGCTGCGAACTGGTCAACGGCCACTGCCTGCGTTCGACCCATGCCGAGGCCAACGCCATCGTCCAGGGCGCCTTGCACGGCGTCGGGCTCGAGGGCGCGACCGCCTACTGCACGCACCAGCCCTGCGTCAACTGCGCCAAACTGCTGATCAGCGCCGGCGTCACCCGGATCGTCTATGCCGCCGCGTACCCCGACCCGTTCGCCCAGGCGTTGCTGGCCGAGGCGGGCGTGGCGCTCGTGCCCTTCTCATCGCTCGAGACCGCGCGAGCCGGATCGTGATCAACGCGCTCTCCGGGGCCGGCGGTACGCTGGTCTTCGCCTTCCTGACCGCGACGGTCACCTCGCTGCTGGCCACGCCGCGCGTGCGCAGCCTGGCGATCAAGACCGGCGTGATGGATCAAGTGGACGAACGGCGCATGCACGACGAGCCCAAGCCGCGACTCGGCGGCCTCGCCGTCTATCTCGCCTTCGCCTTCGCGCTCTTCGTCTCGATCGGCCTCGCGCTCAAGACGACGCCGCTCTTCCACAACGCCGACGACATCCACGACATCCTCGGCCTGCTCTTCGGCGGCACGCTGATTCTGCTCGTCGGCGTGTGGGACGACGTGATGCAGATGAAGGCGCGCAACAAGTTCATCGCCCAGATCGTCGTCGCGCTGATCTCGATGAGCTACGGCTTCATCATCGCGGGCTTCGACAATCCGTTCGACCATCAGTACGTCAACGTGCCGCTGTGGCTCGGCGCGCCGCTGACCTTGCTCTGGTACCTGGGCATGATGAACGCGATCAACTTCCTCGACGGCCTCGACGGTTTGCTCGCGGGCGTCACCTGCATCTCGGGCTTGTTTCTGTTCGCGATCGCGATCGGTCACGGTCACATCGTGCCCGCGCTCGTGCTCTGCGCGCTGGTCGGCGCGTCGCTGGGCTTCTTGCCCTACAACTTCAATCCCGCGAAGATCTTTTTGGGCGATACGGGCTCGCTCTTCATCGGCTACGTGTTCGCGACGGTCTCGATCATCGTCACGGCCAAGGTTGCGATCACGGTCAGCCTGCTCGTGCCGTTGGTCGCGCTCGCGTTGCCGGTAGTCGACACGGCCGTCGCGATCTGGCGGCGCTTTCGCGCGGGCCGCTCGATCGCCGAAGCGGACCGCGGACACCTGCATCACATCCTGGTCTTCCGCTTCGGGCTCAACGTCAAGCAGGCCGTGCTCTTGATCTACGCGGTCTCCTTCGCGCTCGGCGCCGTCGCCTATTTGCTCTCGGGCGCGGCCGCCCACTTGCGCGTGATCTGATGCGGCCGTTGCGCGTGATGACCGTGTTCGGCACGCGGCCGGATACGATCAAGATGGCGCCGGTGGTGCGCGCGCTGGCCGCCGCGCGGCCGGCGGTCGAGCCGCTGGTGTGCGTGACCGCGCAACACCGCAAGATGCTCGACGACTTGCTCGCGCTCTTCGCGATCGAACCCGACTTCGATCTCGACGTGATGCGTCCCGACCAAACGCTCACCGGCATCACGACGCGCGTGCTCGAGGGCATGGAAGGCGTGCTCGAACGCGCGGAACCCGATGTGGTGCTCGTGCACGGCGACACCTCGACGAGCACCGCGGCGGCGCTCGCGGCGTTCTACCGCCGCGTGCCCGTGGGTCACGTGGAGGCGGGCTTGCGCACCTCGACCCGCTGGGAGCCCTTTCCCGAAGAGATGAACCGGCGGCTGACCGGGCGCATCGCGGCCTATCACTTCTCGCCGACCCCGATCGCGCGCGACAACCTCCTGCGCGAGAACGTCGACTCGGCCGACGTTTTCGTGACCGGCAACACCGTTATCGACGCCTTTCTGGAAACCGCAGCCCGCGAATTCGACGCGCCGCCCGCCGAATGGGCCGGCCTCGATCCCGACCGGCCGCTCATCTTCGTGACCGCGCACCGCCGCGAGAACCACGACCACATGCCCGAGATCTGCGCAGCCCTGGCCGACATCGTCGCGCTGCCCTCCAAGCCGCAGATCCTCTGGCCCGTGCACCCTTCGCCGCGCGTGGCCGGCGTCGCGCTCTCGCTGCTCGCGGACGTGCCCGGCATCACGCTGGTCGAGCCCATGGCCTACGACGCCACGGTGCGCAGCGTGCGCCGCTCGACGCTCGTGCTCACCGACAGCGGCGGCCTTCAAGAGGAGGCCCCGTGCCTGGCCAAGCCCGTGCTCGTGATGCGCAACGAAACCGAACGGCCCGAGGGCATTGCCGCCGGCACGCTCGAGCTCGTCGGTTCCGACCGGGCGACGATCGTGGCCGCGACCCGGCGCTTGCTCGACGACGAGGTCGCCTACGCCCGGATGGCCCACGCGCACAACCCCTACGGCGACGGGCGCGCCTCGCGGCGCATCGTGGACTGGCTGCTGGCGCGGCTGCGCGGCGGCGCCGTCCCCGAGGAATTCCGGGCGGCGTGAACCCCCAAGCGGGGGCTGCGCCCAATGTCGAGGAGGGTTCGCACCCCGCTAACCCAAACTTCGGAAGCGCGGTATCGGAGGCCGAATTGCGTGCGTATTACGCCCGTCGGAGGCCGATGATGCTTTGGTCTTTGGCCCTCGCTCTCCCGGCGGCGCTCCTCATCGTGCCAGCGTCACCGGTCGCGGCGGTCGCTCTGATGGCTGGTGCCGTCTGCGGCCTCCTGAACGCATATCTGAGTATGCGGAGCAACGAGCGGTTATTGGATCACCGAAGCGTGGGCGCGTTCGTCATTAGTAGTGTCCTGCGAATCCTCGTTTTCGGTATAGTACCGGTGGAGTTTTGCCTCCATGGGCCCTGGTGGGCAATGGCGACCTACTTCATCGGGTTTTTCACGCCCCTGGCCTGCTACGCGACGATCGTCGCGCGCTTCATCCGAACGGGTTCTTAGTACGTGCAAGAAGGCATCGGCGAACACACTACCTGGGTTTGGCCCATCGTCGGATCGGTCCACGCGGACACGATCCTCACGACGTGGCTGGCCATGGGCGTGTCGTTGATCTTCCTGGCCTGGGTCGGCGCCAGCTACCGCTCGCCGCGGGTGGGCCGCACGCAGGCCGTCTTCGAAGGCGTCATCGATTACACGGCCGACACCGTGACCCAGTTGCTCGGCAAGTACGGCGAGCCGTTCGTGCCGTTCTTTCTGGCGCTGTTCGTCTACATTTTCACGCTGAACCAATTCGGCATCTTGCCGTTCAAGGCGCTCGGCCTGCCTTTCGGCGGCTCGCCCACGGCGGATGTGAACACGACGGTTCCCTACGCGCTGCTGATCTTCTTCATGATCCAGTTCTTTGCGATCAAGAAGAACGGCTGGCGCGCGTACAACCACTTGGCCAAGCCCAACGTCTTCGTGCTTCCGCTCAACGTGCTCGACGAACTGGTGCGCCCCGTGACGTTGGCGGCGCGGTTGTTCTTCAACATCTTCGCGGGCGAGCTGCTCTTCATCATCATCTCGTCGATCATCGTCGCCAAGGTGAAGGTGGGCGCGTTCAACTTGTCGCTGGCGGTCAGCGTGCTTCCGTTCGCGATTCAGATCTTCAACTTCTTCGTCGGGACCGTTCAGGCGTTCGTGTTTGCGCTGCTCGGCATCATTTACTTGTCATTGGCGCTCGCCGAAGACCACTAGTCACTGAGAAAGGCATCATCTTGACCTCTGAGAGCTTGGTAGCCGCCGCGACGATCATCGCGTTCGGGCTCATCATCCTAGGCGTGGCCTTCGGCTCTGCCGTCGGCGACGGTCTGGTCGCATCGAAGGCGGTCGAAGCGATCGCGCGTCAGCCCGAAGCCCGCCCCAACATCTTCACGTTCCTGTTCCTCGGCGTCGGCGTTCTGGAAGCGTTCCCGATCATCTCGCTCGGCCTCGCGTTCTACCTGTTGCTGGTCGTTGCGAACGTGCCCGCCCTCATCGCGCACCTCGGGGGCAAGTAAGCCAACCCATGTTCCTCGTACCCGACGGCACGGCGTGGATCCAACTGATCAATTTCGTGATCTTCTTCGCGATTTTGAACGTCGTGTTCATCCGCCCGGTCGGGGCGGCGCTCAAGCGCCGGCGCGAGTACATCGATAGCGTGCACGGCGACTACGACCGCTACTCGCATCAGGTCAGCACCATGCGCGCCCAAGCCGAAGCGGAGCGTCTGGCGGCGCGCCGCGAAGCCGAGGAAAAGGTGCAAGCGGCCCGCTCGACGGCCGATGCCGAGGCCGGGCGCCTCGCCGCCGACTTCGAGCGTTCCGCCGCCGAGATCGCCGGTCGCGCTCGCGCGCAGGTCGCCGACGAATTGGCTGCGGCGCGGAATCGCGAAGGCGAACTGGCCGGCGCGCTCGCCGCGACGCTGCTCGAACGCGCCACGGGATCGAGCACGTGAGCGACCAGTTTTACCAGCAGGTTGCGATCTGGAGCCAGATCCTCGGCTCCGTCGTCTTCATCGTGGTCTTGGTCGTCATCTGGATACGCTTCGTCACGCCGCAAGTGCTCAGGGCGCGCGACGCCAAGAACGCCGAGTTGGCCGAGGCCGAACGCCGGCGCGATGCGGCGAAGGAAGAGATCGACGAGGCCCGTCGCGAGTTGGCCGTCGCGACCTCGGAGGCGCAGAGCATTCGCAGCCGCGGGACGAGCGACGCGCAAGCGCTGCACGACAGAATTTTGGGCGACGCGCAACGCGAAGGCGAGCGCCAAGTGCGCAACGCCGAAGGCGAACTCGAGCGCGGACGCCGCGCGGCGCGCGAAACGTTGCGCACCGAGTTGATCGCCAAAGCTCTGGAGATCGCGCGCGAATCGGCCTCGCGGCTCGACGAGGGCACCAACCGGCGCCTCGTCGGCGACGTGGTCGAAACGCTGGAAAAGGGCGGCGCCTGATGCAAAACGAGACCGTCGCCCGCCGCTACGCGACCGCGATCTTCGGCTTGGCCAAGGAGCGCGGCCAGGTCGACGCGGTCGGCCGCGACCTGCATGCGGCACTCGACGCGATCACCGGCGACGACACCGCGCGCCGTTTCTTTCTCTCGCCGGTCGTCGACCGCGGCCTCAAGCAAGACGTGTTTGCCAAGTCGTTCGCCTCGCTCGACGAGGTCGCGTTGCATTCGGTGATGCTGCTCGTGCGCAAGCGCCGCGAGGCCTTGCTCGCGCCGATCGTCGCGCAGTACGACGCCTTGGCGCTGGCCGATACCGGTCGCGAAACGCTCGGCATCACCTCGGCCCGGCCGCTCGCGCCGGCCGAACTCGACGATCTCGTCGCGCGCCTCTCGCGGCTCTACGGCAAGACCTTCGAGGTGCGGCAAGCCGTCGACCCCGCGCTGCTCGGCGGCGTGCGCATCACGCTCGGCGACCGCCGCGTCGACGGAACCGTCGCCGGCCGCCTCGACGAACTCTCCCGCGAATTGCTCGCGGCACCCCACGCCTAAGAAAGTCTTGACTCGATGATCAACGCTGACGAAATCGCCGGAATCCTCAAGGGCCAGATCGCCAACTTCACCTCCGAAGTCCACGAAGACCAAGTCGGAACGGTGATCGAGGTGGGTTCGAACATCGCCCGCGTCTACGGGCTCGAGGCCGTGCAGCAGTCCGAACTCGTCGAGTTTCCCAACGGCCTGCAAGGCATCGCGCTCAACCTCGAAGAGGACAACGTCGGCGTCATCATCCTCGGCGCCGATACCGACATCAAGGAAGGCCAGCAAGTCCGCCGCACGGGCCGCATCGTCTCCGTGCCCGTCGGCGAAGCGCTCCTCGGCCGCGTCGTCGATCCGCTGGGCAATCCGATCGACGGCAAGGGCGCGATCGAAACTAAGAAATACCGCACGATCGAAAACACCGCGCCGGGCGTCGTGCAGCGTCAGCCGGTCAAACAGCCGTTGCAGACCGGCATCCGCGCGATCGACGCCCTTATCCCGATCGGCAAGGGCCAGCGCGAGCTGATCATCGGCGACCGCCAAGTCGGCAAAACGGCGATCGCGATCGACACGATCATCAACCTGAAGGGCCGCAACGTCTTCTGCATCTACGTCGCGATCGGGCAGAAGAATTCGACGGTCGCCGC
>Ga0182012_10007187_pt1 | contig 11186 bp, 8 predicted proteins | sample 612S2SmetaG_FD_120486 | JGI IMG/M metagenome (GOLD analysis project Ga0182012, IMG submission 120486) | Permafrost microbial communities from Stordalen Mire, Sweden - 612S2S metaG | ecosystem: Environmental > Terrestrial > Soil > Wetlands > Permafrost | place: Sweden: Stordalen | collected...
ACGCCCGCGCCCTCACACAAGGAGCACGGGGTGAACCTCACCTTCTCGAACCGCCCGGTGCGGACCCGCATGCCGGGTGGTGTGGGAGGGGAGAGCGGGCAACCGCTCCCCCTATCCCGATTTCAGGGATTGTTTCCGATTGTTTTGCACCACATGCGTTGAATCGGACATCTACGTCCTATGGCAACCTCAATCCCGCTTCCCGAGCAACCTGCCGCTCGCACTCTGTCGCCCCGCACTTCCTCTGTGATTCTTCTGCTGCGGCTTGAGGGGCTGGCAGTTGCAACTGTCGCAGCGCTGCTCTATGCGCGCACGGGCGCAAGCTGGTGGTTGTTTGCGGTTCTCTGGCTTGTGCCCGATCTCTCCATGATTGGTTATCTTGCTGGACCACGCATCGGGGCGCTCGCTTACAACGCCATGCACAGCCATGTTGCGCCGCTGGCGCTGGGCATTTTAGCTCTGTTGCTTCATAGGAGCGGACTGTTGCCGTATGCGCTTATCTGGATCAACCATATTGGCGTAGACCGCGCTCTGGGTTACGGGCTGAAGTATCCGCAGGGCTTTGGCTTTACGCACCTGGGCAGCTTTGGCCGCAAAAAAGCCGATCACGCTGCATCCGGCTCAGCCTGATTGCGCGGCATCAGCGCCCGCACCACGAGCGAAGCACCAAAGCTGATAATGATTCCTTTGACCATCAGTTCGTTGTCGTACCACCAGGACAAGACGGCGAGGGTGAGAAAGATTCCAATCGGATTGAGTTCCGTGAACACCGCTGTGAGCCAATGGGGCTTGTCGCCAGCCGAGGGCGGGGCGCTGCGGAAACGCGGCAGCAGCCGCGGCACGGCGTGAAGATAGTCGCGATAGGGCTCGCCGAGCTTGTCCGATAAAAACGCCTCTTCGCCCAAAATCAGGCGCAGGAAAAAGATCGTCTGCGCTGTCATCACCAGCAGCGCCCCGGTTGGCGGCATGAGGAAAGCCATGGCCAGCATCATGAACCAGCCGCCGACGTAGAGCGGATTGCGCATATAACGGTACGGCCCATCGGCCATCACACCGCCCGCCTGCATCTGGCCGTGGTGTACTGTGCCATAACCAAGGTATGCGGTTCCCCAGATGCGCAGGATCATGCCTACGGCGGCCACCAGCGCGCCGATCACAATGACTGTGGGCGTGGCGTAGGTGAAGCGCATGAGTCCGGCGCGGCTTAGTTGCAGAGCCAGCCACTCCAGCAGCGAGATTTGCCGGCTCATATCCCAATGCCTTGTCCACGGCGCCCAGAAGCCGAGAAAAACGATCGTGGTCATGATCAACAGTCTCAGTCGAAACTCAATCGCGGTTGCGCGCACTGCTGCCTCCGTTGCCTCTTCTGCCTGCTCATTCCAGATTACGCAATCAAGCTGGGGATTGTTCCGCGTGCAGAGACACTGCAAGATGGGGATTGCTCCTTAGGCTTCTACACTGGTAAGAGCCTATGGGAGCCGAGCAGAAAAATCCCGCGAATATGAATCTCGACACCATCGCCGCCATCTCTACGCCCCCAGGGCGGGGCGGCATTGGGATCGTGCGGCTGAGCGGGCAGGAGGCAGAACGGATTGCCGCGGAACTCGTTGTGCTGGGCCAACCGCTGGAGCATGGACGGGCGCGATTGGCGGAGGTGCTTGACGGTGCAGATGGCGAGCACATCGGAAATAGCATCGACGAAGCGCTGGTTACACTCTTCAAAGCTCCGCACTCTTATACTGCCGAAGATGTCGTGGAGATTGCAGCGCATGGGTCGCCTGTCGTGCTGGAGCTGCTGTTGCGGCGAGCGCTTGAGCTTGGCGCGCGGCTTGCCGAGCCGGGGGAGTTTACCCAGCGCGCCTATCTGGCCGGGCGGCTGGACCTGACGCAGGCGGAGGCGGTGCGCGATCTGATAGAAGCGCAGACGATGGCGCAGGCGCGACTGGCCGCGAGCCAGATGGGCGGCGCGCTCAGCCGGCGGGTGGCTCCGGTGAAAGAGTCGCTCGTGGAACTGATCGCGCTGCTCGAAGCGGGAATCGACTTTGCGGAAGACGATATTGACGTGACTCCGCAGTCGGAGATCGCCCAGCGCATGGATGTACTGATGCCGCCGCTGCGCTCGCTCGAGGCCAGCTTTGCGCGCGGGCGCATTGTGCACGACGGGCTTACGCTGGCAATTGTTGGCCGACCCAACGCGGGCAAGAGCTCGCTCTTCAATCGTCTCGTCGAGCGCGAGCGCGCCATTGTGACCGCTACCCCTGGTACGACACGAGACTTGGTAACGGAGCGGATTGCGCTGGACGGAATTCCGATTGAATTGGTGGACACGGCCGGGCTGCGGGAAGGGCTGGAGGAAGCGGAGCTGATGGGAATCGAGCGCAGCCGCGAGGCGCTTGCAGATGCAGCGCTCGTCATGATCGTGCTGGATGCAACCCAGGCATTGAATGAAGAGGAGCATCGGCTGCTTGCTGCCGTAGAAGGCAGGCCCGCAGTGGTTGCCATCAACAAATCCGATCTGGCAACAGTTCACAACCCGGCGAAAGAACTTCACAGTCTGGCTGTGATTTCTACATCCGCAGTCACCGGGGAGGGAATCACTGCGCTGCGCGAGAAGATTGTCGCCCTGGCCACCGGCGGCGCAGCGGCTGAGCCCGGCATGTTGACCAGCGTGCGCCAGCATCAGGCTGTCATTGCCGCTATCTCAGCTGTTGGGGATGCAGCAAGAGCGAATCAAAATGCGATTCCGCATGAGATGATTCTGCTCGATCTTTACAGAGCGCTGTGGGCGCTCGACTCGCTCACTGGGCAGACGACGACAGACGATGTGTTGCATCTGATTTTTTCAACCTTCTGCATTGGCAAATAATTCGATATGCGCGTGAGTTTCGCGCAACGGTAAGTTGAGCACTTATCTTTGATGGAATGAAGGCCGGAGTGAACTTGAGGAACTTATATGCGTTCCCATCATCCAATATCTTGAACCCAAATGAATTTCGGAACTGGAGCCTTGTTGGCCAATCCACTCAGCACGAACCTGCCGCTGCTCTCCGTTGTCAACGTCGTCAAGGACTACCAGGACGAAGGCGAGGGCGTGCGCGCGCTGGACGGGGTTTCGCTGGAGATTGCCAGCGGCCAGTTTGTCGCACTTGCAGGGCGCAGCGGATGCGGCAAGTCCACACTGCTTCATCTAGCCGGCGCGCTCGACTTTCCCACCGCCGGCCATGTCTCGATTGACGGCACACCAACGGATCAGTTGAACGAGGCCGGCTTGACGAAGTTGCGCCGCGAGAAGGTAGGCTTCATCTTTCAGTCCTTCCAACTGCTCAATACGCTGAGCGTGGTGGAAAATGTTGAGGTGCCGCTGCTGCTGGCCGGGGAACGAAATCCTCGCCCGAAAGCGATGGAGCGGCTTGCCGATGTGGGACTCGCCGATCTTGCCCAGCGCATGACGCACCAGCTCTCCGGCGGCCAGATGCAGCGCGTGGCCATTGCCCGCGCGCTGGTTCATGCGCCGCGCTTGATCCTTGCCGACGAGCCCACCGGCAACCTGGACACCGCAACCGGCGACGCGATTCTTGAGCTGCTGCGCCGCTTGTGTTCCGAGCAGGCAGTATCGATCCTCATGGCCACGCACAGCGCCGAAGCCTCTGCCGTTGCCGACCGCACTGTGCGCATGCGCGATGGCCGCATTGAGAACCAGGGCGGCGCGGAAGAACGGATCTGACATGAGCCGCATCGCTCTGATTTACCGGCTCATTTTGCGTCCGCTGTTTGCCCAGCCAGGTCGGGCACTGCTCATTCTCTTTGCAGTGGCTTTGGGAGACGCAGCCGTGGTTGCCATCGATCTGGCCGGCGATGCCGCCGCCGGCTCCTTCCACTCCTCCGTCGAGTCGCTGGCCGGAAAAGACAAATTTGAGATCACCGCTGCAGGAGGGTTGCCGGAGTCGATTGTTGCCCGCCTCGTAGCACTGCCTTACCCGCTGCGCGTAACCGCGCGCATTGAGGATCACGCCATGGATGTGGCAACCGGCGAGACCATGCCGCTGATCGGCATGGATGCCATTGCGGAGGCGAACAATTCCAGCGGCGCAAGCGCTCCGGTTGCATCCTTCAGTGAAGCCATCGCGCACATCAACGACGCAGATGCCATCTGGGTCACGCGCGGATTGCAAAAGGCCGTCGGAGACAAGCTGCGGTTGCTCATCAACGATCAGCCTCGCGAGTACATCGTGCGCGGCATCCTGCCCGATGCGGCAGAGGTCAGCGGCAATGCGGTGCTCATGGATATGGGCGCGGCGCAGCTTGCTACCGGGAAGTCGGGCCGCGTCGATCGCATTCTTATCCAGACTCCGAATGGGGCAGACCTGGCCTATTGGCAGCGCACGCTCCAGCAGGCGCTGCCAGAGGGCGTGCTGCTCAACGCGCGCGGCACCGAGGCTGCGGCTAATCGCCGCATGTTGGCCGCATTCCGCTGGAATCTTCATATCCTCAGCTACATTGCGCTGCTGGTGGGCGCGTTCCTCATCTACAGCGCGGTCTCCGTCTCCGTGGTGCGCCGCCGCGCGGAGATTGGCATTATACGAGCGCTTGGCGCAAGCCGCGCCTCTGTACTCATCGCATTTCTGCTTGAGGCTGGACTGATTGGCGCACTCGGTTCGCTGGCTTCGCTGCCTCTGGGCCGGCTGCTTGCTGCAGGAGCAGTGAAGCTGCTCTCGACCACAGTGAATGCGCTCTATGTTTCCAGCCGGCCCGGAACCATGGCCATCTCAACGGGTTCTATAGCGCTGGCGTTTACCGCCGGCATTGGCGTTGCGGTGCTTTCGGCGCTGGCTCCCGCGCGCGAGGCCAGCCAGGTGCCGCCGACTGAGGCCATGGCGCGCGGCCGCCGCGACTTCAACGTCCGCGTCGCCCGCAAGCGCGACGCATGGATCGCTCTGCTGCTGGCGTTGCTTGCCTGGCTAGCCGCGCTCGCTCCTGCCATCGGCGGCAAGCCGCTCCTGGGCTATCTTTCCGCCATGCTCTTCGTCCTTGCCGCGGCCATGCTCACGCCGCTTGTTGTCTACTGGGCGACGACTCTCGGCGCTGCCTCGCTGCGCCGCGTATTAGGCGTGGAGGCGTTGCTCGCGTCGCGCAGCCTGGGCGGGTCGCTGCGCCGCACAGCGGTGCTAGTCGGCGCGCTGGCCACGGCAATCGCCATGATGACCTCGGTAGGAATCATGGTCGGCAGCTTTCGCGAAACAGTCCTCACCTGGATGAACCACGAACTGCCCGCGGACCTCTACCTGCGCCCTGGGGGCGCCATCGCGTCCGATCAGCATCCGACCATCGCGCCGGATCTCGTGGACCGCATTGGTGCCGTGCCGGGCGTAGCCGGAGTCGCCCGCTTTCGCGCCTACGAGATTGAGTATCAGGGACTGCCGGCCACGCTGGCCGGCGTGAGCCACGACTTGGGTCACGATACGGGTCGCGACGAGAACCGTCAGCATCAAAACCTGACCTTCCTCTCCGGCCGTCCCGGCCAGGAGGTGCTGCGCCAGCTTGCCGTCGGCAACAACGCCCTTGTCAGCGAGCCGTTTGCCAACAAACACAAGGTCAAAGCTGGCGATACCGTAACGCTGCCGCTCGGCGAGCAGCGCGTTGCTTTTCGCGTGGTCGACGTCTTCTACGACTACGGCCACGAGGCGGGCTACATCCTTCTCGATTGGAGCACGCTGCTGCGCTATCTTCCCGATCCCGCGCCCAGCAACCTCGCCGTCTACCTCGCTCCCGGTGCGGATCTCGACCTTACGCGCGCGGTAATCCAAAAAGTCATTGCCAACCGAAGCGTGATCATCCTCTCCAATCGCGAGATACGCGCGCAGGCCATTGTTGTCTTCGATCAGACATTCGCCATCACCTACGCTCTCGAAGTGATCTCCATTCTCGTAGCCATCGGCGGCATCTCCGGCGCGCTGATCTCGATCGTGATCGACCGCCGACGGGAGTTTGGCGTGCTGCGTTTTCTCGGCGCATCCAGCGCGCAGCTTCGCAAACTCATCCTCATAGAAGCGGGCCTCATCGGCATCTTCGCCAACGTGCTCGGACTCGCGCTCGGCCTTGTGCTCTCACTGCTTCTGGTCTTCGTCATCAACAAGCAATCGTTCGGGTGGACGATTCAGTTCCATTGGCCGGTCGCGGTGCTGCTTGCTTCCATCACGGTGGTCTACGCGGCCGCCGTGCTTGCCGGGCTGTTTCCCGCGCGGCTTGCGGTGCGGCTCGATCCCATCGAGGTCGTTCATGAAGAGTAACCGCATCCTACTGCTGCTGTTCTTGGCGGCCAGCGCGCTCATACCCGCGCAGGAAAATAAACTCGTTTGGAAACCTGCCGAGCCGGGTTACGCCTATCGCTTCCCGCAGGACTACTTCAACCACGAGGACTACCAGACAGAGTGGTGGTATTACACCGGCAATCTCAAGTCCGCCGACGGTCGCCGCTTCGGCTTTGAGCTGACATTTTTTCGCCAGGGCGTCTCGCGCGCGCCTGCCGGATCAAAGTGGTTTGTGAACGATCTATGGATGGCGCACATGGCGCTGAGCGATATCAGCGGCCAGCGCTTTTATCATGAAGAGCGCCTCAACCGCACCGGCCCGGCCCTCGCCGGAGTCGATGCCCAATCCGGCATGGTGTGGAACGGCAACTGGCAGGCGCACATTGCGCCGCAGGACGAAGAGCTTCGCGGCGTTGGCGATCAATTCCAGTTCGCCCTCAATCTGACCCCGGTCAAGCCGCCTGTGGTTCATGGGCAAAACGGCGTCAGCCGCAAAGCGCAGGGCGAGGGCCATGCCTCGCATTATTTTTCGCTCACTCGGCTCATCACTTCAGGGTCAATACAACTGGACGGCAAGACGTACACGGTGGACGGAACTTCGTGGATGGACCACGAGTTCTTCTCCGGCTCCATGGCGGCTGATGAAAGCGGCTGGGACTGGCTCAGCGTGCAGCTCAGCGACAACACCGAACTGATGCTCTACCGCCTCCGCCACAAGGATGGAAGCATCGACCCGTTCTCATCGGGCAGCTACATCGATGGCAGCGGGAAGGCGACTTTTCTCTCTGTCAATGATTTCAGCATGTCGCCGAAGTCTGGCAGTGCAACACTCTGGGTCAGTCCGGAGACAAAAGCCGCTTACCCAATCAAGTGGCATGTGTCGATTCCAAGACTGAAGATGGCCTTCGACGTAACGACGCCGCTCAAGACGCAGGAACTGACCAACAACCTTGGGCCCAGCTACTGGGAGGGCGCAATCGATGCAACCGGCAGCCGCGACAACGCGCCGCTGAGCGGCACCGGATACCTTGAGATGACCGGCTACGACGCATCGCGTAATGCTGTCATTCCCAGATAAACTTCAACGAGTCTTGCGAAGCATCTCCAGCTCGCCGTCAAGGAAGCCCTTTTCAATGCACCCCTGCTTCGCGGTGCTTGCCGTGGCCTCGTAGGTGTTGAGCGGGTACGACGCATCGTCGATTGCGTAATGCAATGGTCCGTAAGTGAGAGCCACCAGCGCTGTATTGGTAACAGGCGATTGCGCGGCCAGCTTCAACCAGAGCTGGGGGGCGACGTTCGCGTCCGCCTCAACCAGCGCAAGATCGCCGATGCGCATAAGGCCCATGTTGAGCATGACGGGCGGCGCGTCCTGGTCTTTGAAGATGCACGCGGGGGTCATGGCGCCGGGAGCGTTGGAGCATTGATTGCCCAGGTTCAGCGGCGTAGTCGTCTTGCCGGGGCACTCCAATGCCTGATGCGCGGCCCCCAGATGCACACCGGTAGACGAAGTCTTGATGTCGTTCGCCGTCGCCAGCGCTTCTTCGCCAAGAATGGTGCCCATGGCGCTGATAAGCGCGCGCGGGTCCGGTCCGCCGCCGGGCTGACCGGGATGGGCGCGATAAAGCGGGCTGCCAGTAGAGCCGATGGTGAAGATGGCAACCGCGTTACCGTTGTAACGGTCCTCAACATAGCGCGAGGCAGCGCCGGGAACGTCGCCGCTGATCTGGCCCTGCATGGCCATGGCAACCACAGGCTCCATGCCGTAGTTCAGCAGAAAGGCGATGGGCCTGCCGTCCATCGATTCCACTTTCAGCACGCCGAGCCGACGGTCGATGGGCTGCGTGCCGGTGCGGTCGATGCCCTCGATCCAGCGATGCTCGGATTCATTCCACTGGTTGCGATTGGCAATGAGAGCAGCGCTGCCAACACCGTAACCGGCGCGCGCCGGCTGCATATTTTTGAGAGCCTGATCGAGCGCGGACATGGTTGCGTTGACAACGTGATCCAGATATTTGGTAGAGCCGGGCAACGAGGAACCCATGCCGCTGCCATCCACACGCATCGTGTTATGCGTATGCGTGGAGCCGAGCAGGACGTTTTCCGCCGGCACATGGGCCGTGCTTGCAATGCGCTGTGCGAGGTCGGCTGCTACCTTGGCGGCAATTGTTGGCGCATCGGCGATGGCGATGACAACCCTTTGTGTGCCGTCATCGAGAACCAGTACGCGGACGTACACGTGATCGGCAACTGTCTTGAACGGCGCGGCCATCTCGTCGGTTGTTGGCGTAATGTCCAGCCGCGCCGCGCCAGCCTTGAGGACGGCCTGAGCCGACGCGCCCGCAGATAGGAGCAGCGCGGCAAGTGCAAGAACAGACAATCTCATTTGGATACGAATGGTCAAACGCATATATATCTCTCCGCAGTGACAGAAAATATGTAAGTTTTCAGCAGCGCGCTGATTATTTCATACCGTATGGTTGGCTTGCTATCCTGGTTTCAAATGCGGTGTTGCCATCTACGCCGTGGATTCAGCTAGACTGGGAGCGGATTAGAGCCGACACGATTTAACGGACCAGCCAGCCTATGGCATAGGTTGGGCTGTTGCGCGCCGGCGCTCTGCCTACTAAATCAATAATCTAGAAGCAAGGAGAATCGAACATCATGCAATATCTCAATCGTTTTTCTCGCGCATCGGTGGCGCTGTTGTTTGCTTTGGCGATTGCGATCCCGGTTGTGTCTAGCGCGCAGTCCGCACCGGCTGCGCCAGCCGCGCCGCTCTCGGTAAAGGAAAAAGCGCTGCTCGATGCCGAGTCCAAGCGCTTTGACGCGCAGGTGGCGCACGATGTTACCGCACTGAACCTGGCCATCGCCGACGAAGCCGTGTATGTGCATGCCAACGGCGACATGCAGACCAAGGCCGAGTATCTGCACGCGGTCGATACCGGCGCGTCGCGCTACCGCAGCATTGAAACCTCAGACCGCACCGTGCGTTTGTTTGGCAAGTACGGCATCACGCACGGCATCGTCACACTCAATGTCGGCGTTGACCGCAAGATCGTCGCGCGATGCGCCGGGCTGTATGAGTGGCGCGACGGCCGCTGGCAGGTGATCAGCTTTCAGACCACGCCGATCACTGCGCGACAGTAGTCTGTTGTATTTTCGAGGGAAAGTATTTGTGCTTCCCCCGGTCTCAAAATCGAGACCGGGGGCACCCGGAATGAGTGGATCGTATGCGCCTACAGACCGAGGCACTTCCATCATTCTCCGTACGGTACCCAGATGTTTTTCACCTGCGTGGCGTGCTGCAGGAACCAACGGCCCTCGGCCTGCGCGGGGTTGAACCAGTCGTAGGCGTGGCCGTCGTTGGTCCAGGTCTGCTTCATGTTGCCGATGGACAGATTGCGGACCATGGTTGCTTCCTCATTGCTGCGGAAGCACCAGATGGCTTCGACACCGTCATGCTCGGCGAGTGTCTTGCCTAACTCCATGGGGCGGCCTGCGACGAGATTGACAACGCCGGCGGGCAGATCGCTGGTGTCGAAGATTTGGTAGAGATCGCCAATGATGAGCGGATAATTTTCTGAGGGAACAGCTGTGACCGAGTTGCCCATCGCTATCGCCGGCAGCAGGAGGGAGAGAAGGCCGAGCAGCGGAGCCTCCGTGGGAGCGAGAATGCCGATGACGCCAACCGCCTCCGGCATGGCGATGGTGATGTTGCGACCGGGCGGATGATGTACCTGCCCGTCGAATTTGTCGGCCCACGCGGCGTAGGTAAAGATGCGCTGGATGGCAAGATCGACTTCGGCAGCGGACTGCTCTTCGCCGACGGATTCCGCAAGCCGTCGCGCAATCTCATCGCGCCGCTGGATCATGTTTTCGGCCATGTAGTAGATGACCTGTGCGCGCGCAGGGCCGGTTTTGCCCCAACCCACTGCATTGCGCGCGGCTTCAACGGCGTTGCGAATGTCCTTGCGGTTGCCAAGCGGCGCTTCACCCAGCAGCTTGCCCTCGCGGCCATAAATGGGAAACGAGTAGCCGGAGTCGGGCCGGGCTTGCTTGCCGCCGATGTACTGCTTCACTGTTCTGTCAATCCCTAAGCCGGATGCCGAAGTCTCCATTTCAGATTCATCCGGGCCTTTTACTTCGTTCGCTTTTTCGGGCGCGGGTGGCAGCGTATGCAGCCACTTCGGCGTCAGGTATTCCAACATGCCTTCGCGTCCGCCCTCGCGTCCGTAGCCGGATTCACGATAGCCGCCGAAGCCGCAGGCGGCATCGAACTGGTTGGTGCAGTTGACCCACACCACGCCAGCTTTCACCTGGGAGGCAAGGTCGAGCGCGACGTTGATGTTCTCGCTCCACACGCTTGCGGCGAGGCCATAGACAGTGTTGTTGGCAAGTTCGGCAGCTTCCGCGGGGGTGCGAAAGGTCATGGCCACCAGCACGGGACCAAAGATTTCTTCCTGCACAACAGTCGATGTCGAGTGAACGCCGGTGAGCAGCGTCGGCGGAAAGAAGCATCCCTTGTCCGGAATGGAGGTGCTCGGCTGCCAGCAGGTCGCGCCCTCGGCCACGCCCGTATCCACCAACTTCTGAATCGTTTCCAACTGCGCAGGCGAAACAATCGCGCCGATATCGATGGATTTGTCGAGCGGCGGACCGACGCGCAGCGTTTCCATCCGCGCCTTGAGTTTGGCAAACAGTGTCTCGGCCACGCGCTCCTGCACCAAGAGGCGCGAGCCTGCGCAGCAGACCTGGCCCTGGTTGAACCAGATGGCGTCGACGAGTCCTTCGACCGCGGAGTCGATGTCCGCATCGTCGAAGACAATGAAGGGAGACTTGCCGCCAAGTTCGAGCGAAAGTTTCTTCGGCGTGTTGGCT
>Ga0182012_10007188_pt1 | contig 11185 bp, 11 predicted proteins | sample 612S2SmetaG_FD_120486 | JGI IMG/M metagenome (GOLD analysis project Ga0182012, IMG submission 120486) | Permafrost microbial communities from Stordalen Mire, Sweden - 612S2S metaG | ecosystem: Environmental > Terrestrial > Soil > Wetlands > Permafrost | place: Sweden: Stordalen | collected...
ATGCGACAGGCTCAGCCGGACTCGCGCAGTTAGTCAGAGGCAGCTCCCGACGGATCATGATTATGCGGTTCCGACCCGCGAATATCAGCTTGATCAATCGTCGCCATTACCTGCCACGGCTGCTGCTGACCCTGTCCTCGAAAAGGCAAATGCAAAAACAAAAACCACCCCAGCGATTCGAAGATGTTGACAGGGTCACACCATATCACTTCCGAGTTGGCGGCCACACGAGTTGGCGACCACACGACCGAAATCAGATGTTTACAGACAGTGGGGGCACAGAAACCCGTGTGCCAGCAGGTGTTTCAACGATTTCCCTCGTGAGGGTCACGACGGTAATGTCATCCTGCTGGCCAAACTGTCTTGCCACTTCGACAATGGCGCTCGCTGGCTGATTGCTCACAGCTTGCGTACGGTCAAACCCAAAGAGCTCGCCTTGCGGGTTGGTCGCTTCGACCACGCCGTCGGAGACAAACGTGAGCTGGTCGCCCGGCGCAATCTCGCACTGCATCTCTGTGTAGTCGATTTCCGCGACCATGCCGAGCGGCAAGCCAGGTTCGACCGGCATCTCCCTGCCATTCCAATACGGGGCGGGATTGCCTGCGTTGGAGAGCGTTGCGGAGCCGTCGGACGCAACGAGAATTGCGCAGCAGGTGACGAATCCACTCACCTGTCCATACAGTACTCGGTTCAGGTATCCCAACACTTCCGCCGGCGAATGCAAGTCGGAAACGCGCAGCGCACCCATGATCGCGCTTACGGTCATGGCAGCCTTCAATCCCTTGCCGCTGACGTCTCCCACCACAATGCGCGCGGAGCCGTCCGGCAACTGGAGCACATGGTAAAAGTCTCCGCCAACCTCACTCGCTGGCAGATACTCGGCGTCCACCTTGAATCCATCCAGTTGCGGTGCACTTCTCGGCACCAGGAACATCTGCACTTCCTGCGCCGCAGCCACCTCCGAAGAGAGCCGCTCGTCGCGCTCGGCCGATCGAGTGAATCGCAGCACCAGCGCGGCTGCAATCGTGATGAGAAAAAGCAGCTGAACAGGGTCGCTGGTATGGACGGTAACCGTGTCGTTTTGGAAGAGGATTGTGGTAGTAGGAGAACCCCGAAGGCCTCTTCCAGCCCAGGAAAGCGCCAGCTTGATGCCGTCGATGACGACGAGCGATCCCAGCAGCGCCTCGGCGGGAAGCAGCAACCGCGCCTCCAGGTTGCCCCGCATCGTCGACCGCACCAGCCGCACCAGAATCAACACGGCCACAATCGCTCCGCAGATCGTCGCAACCGACTCGCCCAAGGGCAAGGAGAGCAGCTGATAAAACGCGGCGCACCCCACTATCCCCTGAGCAAGTGCAAGAACCGAAGCGCAAAAAAGCAGGCGATCGGCCTTCGCGTGAATGAACTTCCAGATGAAGAGGAGCTGAGCAATCTGGGCAAACGCGTTCACCAGACGCGTATCTCCTTCAAGGAAGGTGACGCTGCCCGCCCCCCATAACCAGCCGTACGCAAAAACGACATAGGCCCCGGCCAGGGCGCTTGCGGCGAACCACGCATACTCCGAAGCCTGTCGGCGCATCAGGAATAGCCCCAGGCTGAAGACTCCCAATACGGCGTAAAGGAGACCTACCAACAAGTCGGGGCTCTCCTGCACAAGCTCTCCGTCCACGTCCAGCTTCCTCGCTTCGGAGATTGACTTGAGCGTGCCCACGATCGGATGGCGGGTGAACCCTCCTCCGGAATAGCTGGACGCGACGGGGCTCTTCCAGTCCCGCACCGCGATCTCGATCCACTCACCGTTCAACTCAACCGGAATGGGACTCATATTCACTTGCAGTCCCCCGCTCCAATCCGGCTTCGGCCGCATCACTCCGGCAGTCCCCACGAGCGTGCCGTTGATGTAGACCTCCGCGGCGCTGTTCATGTGGCCGATATCGATCGCCAGCGGCTCTTTGGTTTCGGGCAACTTCATCCGCAAACGAAACCACCCATACCCTGAAATTCCCCGTTTCCATAGCTTGCCGGCTTCGACAAGCTGCCACTGCGAATCGTCGAACGTTGGCGACGCCCACGCTGGATCGTCCCCTGGATGAAACCGCCATTGTGAATCGATGATGGAATAGCCCTGCTGCCACTGCTGCGTCTCAAATGTTTGCGGCTCGGCGCGGTTCGCAAACGAAGCAATAACCAGCGCCAAAATAAGCATTGGCAGTCGAGCCATGAGCACTGGGAAAGGGCTTTTCATCGTCGCAATCCCATCATCTTACAGGCAGCCCCCGAGGACTCCACAACATCGTGGATCAGAGTTTCTAGACGCGCGGTCGCATGGAATTCTTCTCTGCTGCCATCTTTCCGGTTCCTACCCTGGACTCAACCCTCGAGCTGCAATTTTCGTCAGCCTAAACCCTGCGGAAAGCTTTCAAAAATACTGAAGGTTCCACTTGACTATTTCTCGGCCCTGCTCAATACTGAAGTCATTGCTTCACTAATTCACTCCGCAGGAGACACTCCATGACCGCTCAAACTTCCTCACAGGCCGTTCACAGCACCTTCACCCTCGAGTACCACTATCCCCAGGCGCCCGCACGCGTCTTCGCCGCCTTTGCCCAGCCCGCCCGCAAGCGCCTCTGGTACGCCGAAGGCAACCACGAAATCCAGGAGTTCGAGATGGATTTCCGCGCGGGAGGGAGCGAACGGTTTCGGTACCGCTTCAAGGAAGGCCACCCGATTGCGGGCTCCGAGATCGCCAACGAAAGCGCCTATCACGACATCGTGCCGGACGAACGGATCGTGATGACCGCGAAGATGTTGCTAAACGGAAAGCCTACCCTGGTCCAACTGTTGACCATCGAGTTCGTTGGCTCCGGGAAGGGAACTGACCTGATCCTGACCAACCAGGGAACGTTCCTCAAGTGGGAGGGCGGCCCGGAGATGATCGAGGCTGGGTGGCGTGCGCTGCTCGATCGGCTGCAAAATTACCTGGCGCAGTAAGGGGACCTCGATGAAAGCCCACACTATTGATGTCGACCGGCTCTTTCATGCGCTCGGCGATCCCACCCGCCGGGCCATGCTCGACCGGTTGACCCACGGTCCGCTCTCGGTCTCAGCCTTGGCCGGGCCGCTCGGTGTTACCCTCACCGCGGTCGCGCAGCATCTCCAGCTCCTGGAGGAGGTGCGGCTCGTCAAAACTGAAAAAATCGGCCGGGTGCGCTCCTGCCGCATCGAACCGGCGGGATTCGACGCGCTGGAGGGATGGATCGCCAGCCATCGCACCATTTGGGAGCGGCGGCTCACTCGCATTGGCGCAATGCTCGCACAACCGGGCGAATAAAAAGGACGGTATGTTATTCAAACCGTTCAAGAAAGAGTGGATTCACGCGTTGAATCCACCCTTCGATCTCTTAAGGGCTGGAATCCGCGCCGGTGTTGAAAGTTCTCGGTCCCAGCCAGGGTAACGTATCGGCTGGTTACCCTCTCCCCGCATTGCCAATTACTGTACCGCCACCCCTGCGTACACGTCCGTCTTTGCCGATTGGAGCTTATGGAGGATAGCTTCGAAGGTTCCCCCTGTCCATAATCCAGACATGAACTTCAGGGAGGCCGAAGTTCATCCGGGATCTGTTTCGATCACCCGGCGCACGGCGGCTTGAAGGATTCAGCATCGGAGGAAACACCCATGAACAGCCTTTTCTTGAATCTCTATATCAAGTTCCAGATCCTGATGGACCGCGAAGATGGTCAGGATATGGTCGAATATGCCCTGGCCGCATCCTTGGTCGCATTCGGCGCAGTTGCCGGCACCAGGGCGCTCGCCCATGGCATCGGTATCGCTTTCAGTAACATCAGTTCCAATTTCAATAGCGCCATTTCGTAGTCCCATTCAAGCGCGATCCGCAGCGGCGGCCACGAGGAACAGAACAAGGCGCCGCGCCGTGCAGATTTTCCTCGGGGGAGGGAAACAAAAAGGGTGGATTCGTCCAATCAGACGATCCACCCTTTTTGCTGCAATCAATCGACGGCAATCGTGCCCGACCCAGGCAGATACTGCCAGCTCCCGCTCGACCGGTTCTTCCATGTCCAGGCCAGTCACCGTATCCAGTCACCCGCGTCACCGTGCCGCCATACTGATTGACTCGTCCGCTTTTGCCGATTGGAGCTTATAAGGGACGGCTTCGAAGGGTCCACCTGTCAATAACCCGGCCATGAGCTTCTTGGGGAGCCGAGATTCATCCGGGATCGGAGGACATCACCGGGCTCTCGGCAGGCATTTTTTGGATTGCTTATTTCCGGCGACTACAACGGTCGGCTCGAGGCCGACAGATACCCGGTTCAACGTCTCGAGGCCCCAGGGAAGCTCAAAGTCACGCTTGGAGAACGCACCACCAGTGGGGAGACACATGAACAGCCTTTTGCTGAATCTCAATATCAAGTTTCAGATCCTGATGGACCGCGAAGATGGTCAGGACCTGGTCGAATATGCCTTGGCCGTCGCTTTGATTGCGTTCGCCGCAGTTGCTGGAACCAGGGCGCTGGCGGCTGGCATCGGCATCGCGTTCTCGAACCTCAGTTCTATGCTCAGTTCCAGCATCGCCTGATCCCCATTCAAGAAAGATCCGCAGCCGCGCCCTGCCAAGTCGCACGAGTTCTTCCTCCCCGGACCCGCCAGACGCAAAAAGGGTGGATTGTCCAATCAGACAATCCACCCTCTTTGATGCAATCAATCGACGGCAATCGTGCCGGACTCAGGCAGAAACTGCCAGCTCCCGCTCGACCGGTTCTTCCATGTCCTGGCTCAAACTCAGCAAAGTCTCCACCACGTGGGTGGCGCTATAGCTGTCCTGGCCCGGCTCAAGGTACTGGGCAATCGTATTCAGATCGTCGCCGACTGTAATCAGCGGCGGCTCAACCGATCCGTCCTTGCGCACCTGCTCGTGCCCGATATTGGCCATCAGGGCATTACACAGGCATTTGCGGCCCACGGTATCTTCAATCTTTCCGCCTTTGGCAACATAGTTGTCCACTGGCTCAGCCGAGCACCGATAGGCAATCTTGCCCTCAGACGGGGCGTACGGCTCACGCAGGTAGCCAAGATCGCATACCCGCTTGCGCTCCTGATAGATATTGAACGCCGAAGAAGTGCCTTCCAGCTGCGCAACCTTGAAGGGAAATCCCGTCGGTGAGGCTACAGGGTCGGTAAACACCTGGCCGGTCCCCGCAACTGCCTGCCCGATCAGCGTCTTTTTCAGGTCGGCGCGCATGCCGGACTCCCGGCTGAACGCAAAAGCGGTGCCAACCTGGATGCCTGCCGCTCCCTCGTCGAGGGCTTCGCGCAGTTTTTCCGGATTCCCATAGCCGCCAGCCATCCAGAAGGGAACGCCCAGCGCGCGCAGTTCCGCAATGTTCACCTGGTCGCGTTCGCCATAGACAGGCTCGCCGGCTTCATTCAGCTGCAGCTTGCCGCGCGGAGGCGCGTTGTGTCCGCCCGCCGTCGGCGTTTCGATCACAAGTCCATCCACCCGCCCGCTGGCCCGCCGAAGCATCGTGGTCGCCAGAGTATTGGAGGAGACGATGGCCAGAAACCGGGGCCGGTGCAGAATCGGTAGCGGCCCCTCGGCATATTCGGCCGGATCAAGGCGCATGAAGGTATCCTGCCCAGGCAGTGCGCCCGTCACCTGCAACTTGTACTCGGCCATATGGTGGGCGGCAAAGGCGTCCAACACGCCCGGAATGTGAAGCGGAATGCCAGCGCCCATCAGCACATAACCCACGCCCGCAAGCATCGCTCCATAGATCGAAGCCAGGTGCGGCATCTGCACCTTCTCAAGAAAATTGATCCCGACCGGATTCTTGTGGCCTTCCTTGGCCAGAAAAACCTCGACGAAATTGCTCACCATGCACAGTTCAATCACCTTGCGCGGACTGTTCCGCTGGTGCATGGGGATCACCGGATAGGGCGCGTCGGCCGGCTTGCCGCCGGGAGTAAAGTACTCAGCCCAGATGCGCTTGGCCATGTCAGGAAAGGGAAAGGCATCCAGCCCCCGGCGCATGTACCCGCCCAAATCGCCATCGGCGAGGCGGCGCACAAAAAGGGAATCGAGTGCAGTTCCCGAGACCACACCCAGCTGGCCGAGTCTTGAGACAGTCTGGGCAAGACGCCAATTGGAGACGCCGACACCCATCCCGCCCTGGATAATCTTTGGGAACTGGACCATCTCTGAATTGTTTCACAGAATCAGAAAAATCCACAGAATTTCTCAAAGATATAGGCAACCATAGCCCGAAGTGTGCAGTATTGCTCACACATAGGTAATGGGGCCGGATTTGGGAGTCAGCGGCCTTTTCCCGATCAGATCTTCTCGCGCAGGAAGCTGATCACCTGCTCTGACTGCACAACCCCCACCATCCGGTTCTGCGCATCCACTACCGGCAGAGCGTGCAGGTTGTACTTGTCAAACAACTCGGCCAGGTCGTTCTGGTTCAAGTCGGGCGGGCAGGAGAGCACGCGCGGCTCGGCCAGCACACTCAACCGCGACTCGGGCTGGGCCATCACCACCCTTGCCAGCGGGATGGCTCCGTGCAACACGCGCTTCTCGTCCAGCAGGTAGATCTCCGTCACGCTTTCCGGGTCGCCGTCAAAGGTGCGCAGCGCCTGCACCGCCTGGGCCACGGTTGACTGCATGCCCAGGGATACAAAGTCGGTGGTCATGCAGCCGGCTGCCGAGTTCTCGTCAAACTCGAGCAACTCTTCCACTTCCTGGCGCTCCTCTGGCTCCATCTCCTCGAGGATGGCGTCGGACTGGTCTTCGGGCAGCTCCGCCAGCAGGTCGGCGGCGGCTCCGGGGTCCATCTCCTCCACAATGTCGGCAATCTTCTCTTCGTCCAGCTTTTCCAGCAGCGCCTTCTGCAGCTTGGGCTCAACTTCCTCCAGGGTTTCGGCGGCCACTTCTTCGTCCAGCGAGTTAAACACGGCTTCGCGCTCGGCAGGCGCCAGGTCTTCCAGGATGTCTGCCAGCTCAGACGGGTGCATCTCCGCCAGCCGCTCGTGCTCGATGCGCAGCTTCACGCGGCGCGCCGGATCCACCTCGATCACGTCCACAAAGTGCCAGGGAATGCCGTGAGCGGCAAACTTGCGCGAGATTGCTTCAAGCGTAGCGCGCGGCAACATGCCTTTGAAGACCCGTCGAAAGGCTCCGCGCAGGCCCACCTCCACTTCCGCCACGCGCAGCAGGTGGGCGGCGCCCTGGCCCATCCACTCCAGGTCCACGTCGTTTACGCGCACCACCTTCCGGCCGTGGATATCGATGATCTGGCGGTCCACCAGGTCCTGCTGCAGGTAGAGATAGTTGCCCTGGTCTTGCAAGGGAACCATCGCGCCTGAGGAACGCAGCTCCAGCGTCCCGGCCGGCGTCTCCATCACATCCTGCGAGGGAACAATAAAGAGTCCCGCGCGCGTCTTCAGCACCAGGCCGGCAACCTTGCCTGCATTCGGCCCCGTGTCCACTGCCACATCCTTCAGCCGGCCGCGCAGGTGCCCCTGCGCATCCGTTACCGGAGTGCCCAGCAGCGCTGTAAGGCTCACCCGGGTTGTGGCGCGAGGATGCATGATGAGAGTTTATTCCTCCGCGCCCGATTTCTGTCTCTGGCGCATCCGCAAAGGCAACGCACGCGCGCCGGCTTGCCTGACCGCCTGCCGAATTCGCTGGCACGGTCGCTGAATCGGGCCGCCTCTCCAATCCCAAACACCAGCCTGCAACCGGGCCGGCTCCGTTGCCATCCAAAGCAAAATGCGAAGGAGCGAACCTTCGGCTTGACACAATTCCACATTAGCCATGAAACTGCCAGCAAGGTTGGTGAGGGAGTTCAGACGCGGATTTCTTGACGTCCCATCCCTGAGAAGGTGGCATACGAACCCGGTGAACGTTCCCAAACCAGGCCGCCGGAGCTTCCGGCTGAACTCAACCATGGAGAGCGTCTGCGAAGTTGAAGCCGCCGCGGACAAGTTGGCCGCTGAGGCGGGCCTCAGCGAGGACGAGCGCTTCCATGTGACCATGGCCGTGCGCGAGGCGGCCGTCAACGCCGTGTTGCACGGCAACGAATACGATCCCACCCGCGAAATTGCGGTGGGGCTTGAGAACACAGGCAAGGCGCTGGTGTTTACCATCGCCGACGAGGGCAGGGGCTTTAGCCCGGAGGCGGTCCCCGATCCCCTCGCGCCGGAAAATCTGCTCCGTGGCACCGGCCGCGGTATCTTCCTTATCCGATCCCTCATGGATGAGGTACACTTTCGTCAACTGCATCCGGGGACTGAGTTGACGCTCGTAAAACATCTGGAGGCGACGGGCGAAAACAAGTAAGTGACCGCCACCAACGCGAGATGGGACCAGAGCTGAACCGCTCGGAGACCGTCCTTGAGTCCGCTGTAGTTTTCAACACATCGGCACTGTCAAAGTGCTATAACCGTAATACCAACCAAGGAGGAAATCCCGTGGCACTTACAATTGCTTCCCGTGAAGTGGACGGCGTCACCGTTCTGGACCTTAGCGGGCGGATCACCCTGGGCGAGGGCAGTGTGCAGTTGCGCGATGCCATTCGCGACCTCATCACCAAGGGGCAGAAGAGCATTCTGCTCAACCTGGGGGACGTCAATTACATCGATAGCTCGGGGTTGGGTGAGTTGGTAAGCGCCTACACCACGGCCAGAAACCAGGGCGCTACGCTGAAACTGCTGAAGCTGACCAAGAAGGTTCATGATCTGCTCCAGCTGACCAAGCTCTACACCGTTTTCGATATCCACGACGACGAAGCCAGCGCCATCGCTTCCTACAAGTAGCCTTGCAGCTGTACCCACCGGAGCTTCATCGAGGAAGGGCCATTCCGCCAAGCGGAATGGCCCTTTTCTGCGTGTGCGCGCTTTTCCGAGAAACTCCGGGTGCCCCACCCTCGCCGCGCCTTTGTTTTTGCGGCTAGGGTGGGCTCGCAATTTACTCAACCCGGAAGTCTTTTCTATTCCCTGCCGGGGTCCCCGGCGAGCGATTTTTGCTCGCTGGGGTGGCTATTCCCTGTTTTTAGAAGTTCACCTTGGGAACCGCCTGCGCGGCTGGGCTGGCCGTAAAGTACGCGTCGTTCTTTGCGTAGCCCGCCATACCCGCCCAGATGCTGTTCGGGAACTGCAGGATGAACGTGTTGTAGTCCTGCAGCGCGTCGTTGTAGCGCTTGCGGGCCACGCTGATGCGGTTCTCGGTGCCTGACAGCTCGTCCTGCAGGCGCATGAACTGGTCGCTCGAACGCAGTTGCGGATAGTTCTCGGTGAGCAGCAGAAGACGGCCCAGCGCGCCGTCCAATTGACCGTTCGCGGCAATCTTTGCCGCCGGTCCCTGCGCGTTCAGCATGCCCGCCCGCGCATTCGCGATGTCGCCGAATACGGTGCTCTCTTCCTTCGTGAATCCCTTCACCGTCTCCACCAGGTTCGGGATCAGGTCGGCGCGCCGCTCCAGTTGCACATCCACTTCAGACCACGCTGCCTTCACATTCTGATCCTTGGCCACCATCTGGTTTTTGGCGCTCACGTAGCTGCCAAACACCATCAGAACCACCACCACCAGAACGCCCACAACCGCCAATGTAATGCCAAGTGCCTTACTCATACTCTGCTCTTCTCCTCCGGCCTCCGCTTTTGGGAAGCCCCTTCACAAACTCAAATATCGGGGTGCCCCATCCTCGAATCGTTTTTTGATTCAAGGGTGGGAATCGAAAAACTCACCCTCCGCCCAACCGGCACCACTCAACATCAGATGAATCCCGGGTGCCCCCGGTCTCGCTTTTGAGACCGGGGATTCTACATATCTCAATCTCGTGCGGAAACTCTACCAGCTTCCGCCAGCCCCGCCGCCTCCAAAGCCGCCGCCGCCAAACCCGCCAAAGCCGCCCCCTCCGCCACCGCCTCCGCCGAAACCACCACCGCCGAAGCCGCCGCCCATGCCACCCCCACCCCAGCCGCCGCGATTGCCGCCGAAGATGCTTGAGAGCAGCCCATACCCGAGCAGCATTCTGAAAATCGACCCGCCGCCGAAGAAGATAATCACCAGAATAATCAGAATCAGCTTGCCGAAATTGAAGCCGTGCTGTTCCTGCGGCATCGGCTCCTGCTCCGTGGCAGGAACGGGCTCGTTGGTGAGCGTCACGTTGGCGTCGGCGGCAATCACGTTCGCCACCTGGCCCACCGCCGAGGTCACGGCAGAGTCGTAGTCGCCAGAGCGCAGGTAGGGAATCATGCCGCGGCCGATATCGCCCACTTTGGCGTCGTTCAGGATGCCTTCGAGGCCATAGCCCACATCGATCCGGTACTTGTGGTCGCCCACGGCCAACAGCACCAGCGCGCCCTTGTCCGTACCCTTCTTGCCGATCTTCCACTTGTCTTCAAGCTGGTTTGCATAGTCGGCCGCATCGTCCCCATTCAGGCTTTGCACGGTCACCACGGCAATCTGCGCATTGGCCGCGGAGTGGTCCAGCTGTGCGCAAAGCGAGTCCAGCTTGGCAATTGCATCAGCCGAAAGCACATGCGCGTTGTCGCTGACGTAGTCGGTGGGCTTGGGAAGGCTGTCCACGCTCTGGGCGTATGCGCCAGCCGCTGGAAACACGAAAAGGGCCGCCAGAAGCAGCCCGGTCGCAGTCGATTGCGTGTTACGCGTGCCGTTCATCCCTTCCAATTGTACGCGGGCCGCCAGCAAAAGGTTCCCTTCCGCCGGCGGCAGTCCTCCTCACTAACGCTCAAGCTGGCCGATGAGAGCTGAAAGCGACAGCCCCCGGCGGAAGGCTGCCGTTAAACTGATAAAGACATGAGTCAGAACCAGTTGCCCGACCCACACATCGCCCGGAAAGATCACAAGGAGACCCAACTTCACGGCGTCACGCTCACCGACGACTACGCATGGCTGCGCGAAAAGGAGAATCCCGAAGTCACCGCCTATCTCGACGCGGAAAATGCCTACGTCGAGGCCGTGATGGCGCCGCTCGACGGATTGCGCGAAGACCTTTATCAGGAAATGCTCTCGCACATGAAGCAGACTGACATCTCGGTCCCCTTCCGCGACGGCGAATGGTGGTACTACACGCGCACCGAGGAAGGCAGCCAGTACGCCATCAACTGCCGCAAGCGCGGCGGAGTTGCCGGACCCGCCATCAATGC
>Ga0182012_10007189_pt1 | contig 11185 bp, 8 predicted proteins | sample 612S2SmetaG_FD_120486 | JGI IMG/M metagenome (GOLD analysis project Ga0182012, IMG submission 120486) | Permafrost microbial communities from Stordalen Mire, Sweden - 612S2S metaG | ecosystem: Environmental > Terrestrial > Soil > Wetlands > Permafrost | place: Sweden: Stordalen | collected...
AATCCTTCAGCCGACGGCGGCATGGACGAGTTGCGGGGGTTCCGGCCGAGACGCTCTTCCAGATCGGCGAGCTTCGACTCGAGCATCGACACCTGTGCCCGCAGCAGTGCGTTCTCGGACACGAGCTGCTCATAGGAGGGATCGACTGGAGAGGGATCGCGGGTCGGAATTCCCCACGGTACGCGCGGCGTTATCCCTGGTGGTGGATCAGACGGTCAAGGGGCCTGAACAGTTACGGGCTGTCAAGCAGGTGCCGGAGCCACTGTCGCCCCAGTTTCGGGGCCGCGTCCGGAAAATATCAACCAGGTGCCGGTGCCACAGCGGAAAGCATGAACCGGAATTTCACACTTCGTGCCCAATCGATTGGGCACGCTATGGGCACGAAATCGATTCCCGCCAGGCCGAGCTCTGGTTGGCAAGCCTCTGACCAGGGAAAACAGTGGTGGAGATGATGGGACTCGAACCCACGACCCCCTGCTTGCAAAGCAGGTGCTCTAGCCAACTGAGCTACATCCCCGGGTGGGCCCACCGGGCCGCAGCCCCCTCATGGAGGAACGGCAGCTTCCCGGAGCGGAGTACATCCAACCCGGTCGGCACGGGGACCACAAAAAGCCTACCGGTCTCTCCGGTCTCTCCGGTCTCTCCGGGCTCTCCGGGCTCTCCGGTCTCTCCGGTCTCTCCGGTCCATCCTGGGCCCGTACCCGGGTGGCCGGACCTTCGTCGGAGGGGCCGGCCCCGGTCAAATGCTGCTATTGACCTGGACCGCCGCCCGTGACCGGCCGGCCCGGATCCGGTAGGGTGACCGGGCAACAACGACCACCGGAACCGCAGGAACCGGCGGCCCCACCAGATGTCCCACAGTCACCCATCGGAGGAATGACCATGGCCGTATCCCCAGGTACCAGCGACGTGCTGCTCGGTGTGGCGCAGCACGACGCCAGCGCACTCGAGGGCCTGTTCCAGGCCCGTCTCGACAATCTCGAGGCCTCCGGTCTCGACCCGAAGACCTACTCGCTGGCCAACATCGCCGCCCTCATCGCCGCCGACGCCGCTCCGGCCTCCTACGTCTTTCAGGTGGCCTTCGCGCTTGAGGCCGGGGTCACCCCGGAGGAGATCCTCGGCCTGCTGGTGGCTCTCAATCCCACGGTGGGCAATGTGCGCATCGTGTCCGCCGCGGCAGAGATCGCATTCGCCCTCGGCATCGAACTCGATGCCGCCCAGGTCTGAGGAGTCGACCCACCATGATGCGCAGAGCCCCCCTTCTCCGTATGGCCGCCGTCGGCGGTGTCGCCTACATGGGTGCCAAAGCCGGGACCAACCGGGCCAACCAGGCAGCGGCAGCGGCCGAGCCGGCCCCGGCCCCGGCCCCGGCCCCGGCCGCACCGGCACCGGCGCAGGTGCAGGCGGATGCCGCCAGTGACCGCATCGCCCAGCTCCAGCAGTTGGCGGCCCTGCACACGTCGGGAGCGTTGACCGACGAGGAGTTCGCCACCGAAAAGGCCAAAATCCTCGGCTGACCGCCGATCCGGGAGGCCCGGGTCACCCGGGTCACCCGGGTCACCCGTCACCGTGGCCGAACCCTTCGGCCGTCCACTCCCTGACCCTCAGGCCTCCGCGGTCCGGGCCCGCTCGAATGACCGGGCGATCTCCTCCCACGCCGCCTCCACGCCGTCGAATCCCCCCACCTTGGTCAGTTTGTCCGGCTCGAGGTCCTTGTAGACCTCGAAGAAGTGGGCGATCTCATGGGTCAGGTGGGGGGGGAGGCCGTCGAGGTCGGTGACCGACTCCCACATGGGGTCGCCGCAGGCCACGGAGATGATCTTGGCGTCGGGCCCCTTCTCATCGGTCATCCAGAAGACGCCCACCGGCCGGCATTCCACCAGGCAGCCGGGGAAGGTCGGCTCGTCCAGCAGGACCAGGGCGTCGAGCGGGTCCCCGTCCTCGGCCAGGGTGTCGGGCACGAATCCGTAGTCAGCCGGATAGAAGGTGGCGGAGAACAGGCGGCGGTCCAGCCTGATGACGTGGCGGTCATGGTCGTACTCGTACTTGTTCCGGCTGCCCCTCGGAATCTCCACGATCACTTCGATGGTGCGGTCGGTCGTCATGCCACAGCCTTTCATCGCCGGGGATACCCATTGTGGCCCACCCCCGGATCGTGCCGGACCGGAGCCCCCGGAAGCACCGGAAAACCCGGAGACCCCCGATCACCCCGCCCCGCCCGGGCCACCCGGGGGCCGACCGGCTCCTGGGTCGGGCCGGAGAGGCGGACGGGAGCGGTTGCTATCGTTGGTCAATGAGCACCGACACCGTCCGGGGAGCAGGCGCGGAGCCCGCCCAGGACCCCGATCCCCGGTATTTCGCTCGCCAGCTCTCCGACCTCGACTTCAACGACCGTCTGCTCGACCTGGTGGCCGATCAGGACATCCCGCTGCTGGAACGGGTCAAGTTCCTGGTCCTGTTCAGCGAGCGGATCGACGAGTTCTTCCAGGTCCAGGTGGCCGGTCTGCGCCGGCAGGTGGTGGCCGGCATCAAAAACCTGGCCCTCAACGGGAGCACCCCGGACCAGCTCCTGCGGGACGTCCGTGCCTCCCTCGAGCGGATGGTCCGCCGTCAGGAGACCCTGCTGCTCGACCACCTGACGCCGGCCCTCAGGCAGGAGGGCATCGAGCTGTGCGACTGGGCGGCCCTCGACGCCGCCGACCGTGCCTACCTCCACGAGGTGTTCGACCGGCTCATCCTGCCGGTGGTGACCCCCCTGACCGTCGACCCGAGCCATCCGTTCCCCTACATCTCCAATCTCTCGCTCAATGTCGGCGTGGAGGTGCGGAACCGCAAGGACGACACGTCGCGTTTCGCCCGGGTCAAGGTGCCGCCCAATGTGGCCCGGCTGCTTCCCCTACCCGGAGGGGAGCGCTTCATCCCCCTCGAGCAGATCCTCGTGGCCTTCATCGACGAGCTGTTTCCGGGCATGGACGTCGGGGCACCGTGCATCTTCCGGGTCACCCGGGACGCCGACCTGGCTCTGGACGATGATGCGGCCGACGACCTGCTGCTGGCCCTCCAGGAGGAACTGCGCCGCCGCCGGTTCCTCCCGGTGGTCCGGCTGGAGATCGACTCGCGGACCTCCGATGGTCCGGTGGGGCGCCTCACCGAGGAGCTGGGCCTGGACGCCGACGACGTCTACCGTTTCGCCGGACCCCTCGGACTCGAGTGCATGTGGGCCATCCACGCCCTCGACCGGCCGCAGCTGCACGACCGGCCGTGGACGCCGCTCATCCCCCAGGCCTTCGCCACGGTCGAGCGGGAGGAGGACACCAGCCTCTTCGCCGTCCTCGACCGTCAGGACGTGCTGGTCCACCACCCCTACGACTCGTTTTCGGCCTCGGTCGAGGAGATGATGAACGAGGCCGCCGACGACCCCCACGTGCTCGCCATCAAGCAGTGCCTCTACCGCACGTCCGGCGACAGCCCGGTGGTGGCGGCGCTGGTGCGGGCGGCCGAGCACGGCAAGCAGGTGGCCGTCCTGGTCGAGGTGACAGCCCGCTTCGACGAGGAGGCCAACATCGGGTGGGCCCGGGCCCTGGAGGAGGCGGGGGCCCACGTCATCTACGGCCTGATGGGCCTGAAGACCCACGCCAAGACCACCCTGGTGGTGCGCCAGGACGGTGATGCGGTGCGCCTCTACTGCCACGTCGGCACCGGCAACTACAACCCCAAGACGGCCCGGATGTACGAAGACCTCGGCATCCTCTCCTCACGGCCGGCGCTGGGCGCCGACGTCACCCGTTTCTTCAACTACATCACCGGGTTCAGCCAACCCCCCCACTACCAGGAGCTGGTGACCTCCCCGGGGGGGATACGCGACCGGGTCGTCGAGTGCATCGACGCCGAGGCGGAGGCCGGCCCGGACGGCCGGATCGTCATCAAGGTCAACGGTCTGGACGACGTGGCTGTCATCGACGCCCTGTACCGGGCCTCGCAGGCCGGCGTCCCGATCGATCTGATCATCCGGGGGATCTGCTGCCTCCGGCCGGGTGTGCCCGGGCTGTCCGAGACGATCCGGGTCCGCTCCATCGTGGGGCGGTTCCTCGAGCACTCACGGATCCTCCGTTTCGGTGGCGCTGCCGGCCGACCGGCCACCTATTACATCGGTTCGGCCGACCTCCGGCGGAGGAACCTCGACCGGCGGGTGGAGGCGATGATCCCGGTCGCCGATCCCGACGCGGTGGGACAACTCGAACGGATCCTCGAGCTCAACCTGGCCGACGACTGCCAGTCGTGGGCCCTGGCCGCAGACGGGTCGTGGCACCGGATCCCCACCGTGCTCGGTGTGGCCACCCAGGAGATCCTCCAGGCCGAGGCCCTCGAGCGCAGCACCCCGGGGGACGACCAGCGCCGGGCCCGGACCACGCCCTCCTGACCGGTCCCCGTGGATCCGCCGGCGACCGGCCGGGACCCCGCCTCGTACCCGACGCCGACCCGTACACTGACCGGGTGAGTGAGGACGGCACCCACCCGCCGGCAGTGGGTTCCCCGCCCCTGGCGATCCCTCCCGAGGGTCGCCGCCGGGCCCGGCGCCTGGCCGAGCTCTACGCTCTGGCGGCGGTCCTCCTCCTCCCGTGGATCGGCTACCTCGCCGTGACCCTCCCCCGGCGCCAATTCGACCTCCACTACCGGGCGGCCTGGGTGGGCTTCGATGTGCTGTTGGTGGTGGCCATCACCCGCACCGCCTACATGGCCTTCCGGGTGGACCAGCGCATCCAGATTCCGGCCACCGCCACCGCCACCCTGCTCATCGTCGACGCCTGGTTCGATGTGACCACCTCGGCGGGCCGCGGCCAGGTTCTCGAGGCTCTGGTCCTGGCCGTGGGCATCGAGATCCCCGCCGCCATCTTTTCGATCTACACCGCCCGCCAGGTCAACCACCGGGTCCTCGAGTCGGCCCGCCTGGCCGGCGCGGCGTCGGTCACGACCTCACCTGGGCCCACGGATCCCGACCGCCAGACCGCCCCGGGGGGCACCGACGCGTGACCCCGCCGGCCCCGTGGCCCCCACTCACGCCGTGGCGGCGTCGATGCGGGCCAGGACGTCGTCGGTGAGCTTGGGCAGCACATCCAGGGCGGCCAGGTTCTCGTGGACCTGTTCGACCCGGCTGGCCCCGGTGATCACCGTGGAGACGTGGGGATTTTTGGCGCACCAGGCGATGGCCAGCTGGGCGAGGGTGCAGTCGAGCTCGGTGGCGATGGCCTGGAGGGAGCGGACCTTGTCGTTCCGCTCGGCGTCGGTGAGCATGCCCCCGAGCCATTCGTACCCGGGGAGCGTGGCCCGCGAGCCGTCAGGGATCCCGTCCAGGTACTTGCCGGTCAGGAGACCGGAGCTGAGTGGGCTCCACGTGGTCAGCCCCAGCCCGATCCCGTCGTAGAGGGGCGCGTACTCCTTCTCCACCCGGTCCCGCCACAACAGGTTGTACTGGGGCTGCTCCACCACCGGCTTGTGGAGGTTGTGCCGGTCGGCGATGTCCCAGGCCTCCCGCAGTGCCTCCGCCGACCACTCGGACGTCCCCCAGTAGAGGGCCTTGCCGCTGGTGATGATGTCGGACAGCGCCCACACCGTCTCCTCGATGGGAGTCTCCGGGTCCGGCCGGTGGCAGTAGACCAGGTCGACGAAGTCCAGACCCAGACGCTCGAGCGAGCCGTCGATGGCCTGCATGAGGTACTTGCGGTTCAGGGTGTTGCGCATGTTGACGTTCTGGTGCAGCCCCCAGAAGAGCTTGGTGGACAGCACGTAGCTGTGCCGGGGCCAGCCCAGGGTGGCGATGGCCTCACCCATGATCCGCTCCGACTCGCCGGCCGAATAGGCCTCGGCGTTGTCGAAGAAGTTGACCCCGGCGTCGTACGCCGCCGCCAGGCACTCCTCGGCCAGGTTGCCGGACAGCTGGGGCCCGAAGGTCACCCACGACCCGAAGGACAGCACGCTGACCTTCAGTCCGGTCTTGCCCAGCCGTCGATACTCCATGTCCATGCCGATTCCCTCCGTTTGATGTCCGGGAGGATCCTACGTTCTGGATCCCCGGTTCCGACCACCGGCGTCCGGGCGGGTCAGACCAGCAGCTCCACCCGGGAGACCGTCACCGCCCGACCCCCCAGGACGCCCCGGTCGCCGGCCCGGTGCATGTGGACGGTTCCCCCCCGGGCCGAGGCCTGCACCCCGACCAGGTCCGTCCGGTTCAGGCGCCGGCCCCAGTATCCGGCCAGGGCAAGCGTGGACCGGTCCGGTGACACCGGATCAGACCCCGTCGTCACCCATGGCGGACCGGTGGGTGGGCCGGATGTAGTCGACCAGGTAGTCGGGCGCCTCCATCGAGGCGGGCCGGCCGGTGTCGGCGAGCGGTGGTCCGGCCGCCGTCCGCAGCGGCAGGACACCGGCCCACACCGTCAGATCCATATCCTCAGGGTCGTCCTTCGGCCCGCCGGTGCGGATCTTGGCCGATGCCTCATCCAAGGGCAGCCGGAGCACCCGGGTGGCCCGGAGCTCGTTGTCGGTCGGGGCGCGGGCGTCGACACTCCGGCCCGGCACGATGTGGTCGACCACCACCGACAGAGCCCGGCGCTTCTCCTCGGTGCCGGTCACCTCGGCGGCCCTCCCCACAATGACCACGGACCGGTAGTTGATGGAGTGGTGGAAGGCCGAACGGGCCAGCACCAGCCCGTCCACCAGGGTCACGGTCACGCAGATCTCCACCCCGGTTGACGCCCCGCGCAGGGTGGCGTTGGCCGGAGCGCCGTGGAGGTACAGTTCGTCGCCGTCCCGTCCGTAGGCGGTCGGGATGACGATCGGGCCGGTGTCGCCGGCGAGGCCCACATGGCAGACGTAGCCCTCATCCAGGATGGCCTCCACCGTGGTCCGGTCGTAGCGGCCCCGTTCGGCCAGGCGCCGGACCCGGACCCGGTCGGTGGGTGGGGTACCCGAACGGTCATCGGAAGCGGTGCCGGCCCCCCGGGCTCCGCCGGTCATGACTGCGCCCGTTCCACAACCACGTCCATATCCAAGTCTGTCACGCCCGCTTCGCACCGCCGGATCGCAGATCCGGGCGGCAGTCTCATCGAGATCAGGTCCTACCGGCTCATCGAGATCAGGTCCTACCGGCAGTTGGACCGTGTCCCCGGTGCCACGGCTGATCGAACTGATCGACCCAGCTTTCGGTCGCCGCCACGCCGGGGCCGGCCTACAGGTTGGGTGGGAAACGGTCGATGGGTGAACCATGCGTCCCGACCTGCCCATGGGCCCTTTTCTTCGTCGTGCGTAAGCGCCTGCTCCTCGCCGCCCTGTTGGTCCTGATCAGCGTGGGTGTGGCCGTGTCCGCCCAGGCGGCCACGGCCAACCTCGCGCTGAGCGAGAGCGCGCCCGCTTCGGTGCTCTACGGCACGCCGGCGTCGGTGACCCTGACGGCCACCAATCCGTCCACCTCGCCGGCCACTCCCATGTACAACCTCTCGTATCGGGACGTCCTGCCGCTCGGGACCAGCTATGTGGCGGGATCGAGCAGCTTCACCAACGCCGGCACCACCACGGCGCTGTCCGATCCGACCGTGCTGACCGGCGAACCCTCCACCGGCCTCACCACACTGATCTGGTCCAACGTCGGTGACCTCCAGCCCTCCGCCACCCAGTCCCTCACCTTCAAGTTCCAAGGGGAGACCGATGCCGGGGCCCACGTCGGCCCCGACCCGGTCCTGCCCGGCTCGTCCTATACCGACGCGGCCGGGGTCTACGCCAACTCCAACCCTCGTTACGTCCCCCAGTTCGATGCCGTCACCGGAGCTCCGGTCACCGGTGCGACCTCGTACACCGACTCGGCCTCGGCCTCCGGCACCACCGAGGTCACCCCACTGGCCGTGTCCAAGTCCGAACCCAGCCCGGAGTCGGAGCTGCCCCGTGGCGTCCACGACCACCAGACCACCTACACCGTGACCGTGGACAACAACGACGTCCATGCCACCGATCAGATCGTGGTGAACGACTGGTTGCCGGCGGGACTGGAGTTCCTCGGCTGCGGCGGCGTCGACAACACCACGGACGCCGCGGGTACCGACCCCGGATCCACCCAGGAGTATCCCGGTTCGGGATCCCTGGCCGTCGGTGCGCCGCTCTCGTCCTCGGTCTGCCCCACCCCCACCTCGGTGACCACCGTGGACGACCCGGTCACCCCGTCGGGCACCTTGTCCGGGGTCTACACCCAGGTGACCTGGTCGCTTCCCGATCTGGCTGCTTCCGGTGTCGACACGTTCGAGTACAAGGCCGGTATCCCGCTCCGCCAGAACACGATGACGTGGTCAGGCGCCACGCCGACCGCGGCCGGCGGCGGCCAGGCCGCCAACCTGGACAACAACAACGGTCCTGAGACCCACGACGGCGAGTCCCTCACCAACGTGGTGGGGGCGGCCGGGGATTATTCGGGGAGCCTCGCCCCCGGCGCCACCAATCCGGTGCAGGCCGTGGCCCAGCACACCGTGGAGGCCGTCGATCTGGCCGTCCAGAAGTCGGTGGGCAACCCGGTGTTCACGGCGGGCACGGTCGTGGACTACACCCTCCACTTCGAGACGGGCGAGTACCGCTACAGCACCGGCACCGAGCTCACCGACCACGTACCCAGCGGGCTCTGTCCCCTCGGGCCGTCCAACTACGCCACCGACTCCGACTCGGCCGAGTGCGCTCCCCGGGGCCTGGATCCGTCCACCCCGTACTCCACCACCTCTCCGCCCACGGAACAGGCCGACGGGAGCTTCATCCTGACCTGGGACCTCGGCACCCTCCCGCCCAACACCGACCTCTCCATCACCTATCCGATCCTCGACCGGGCCTTCTACCAGGGATCCAGCGGCGGGGGCAGCATCGTCCCCACCACCCCCACCCTGATCGGCGACTCGGTGACCAACACCACGTCCGTCACCGGAACCGTCAACGGCACCTGTTACGACGGATCCAGTTCGTCGCCCACCGCCGATCCCACCTGCACCGGCAGCCACCCCACCGTGATCTACAGCGGTGAATCCACCCCGGCCACGGCCACCAACGGTTCGCAGGCCGCCCAGACCGCCCCGGATCCCACCCTCATCAAGCGGGTCTCACAGGCGGTGGCACCCGGAGCCCCCCTCGACTGCGCCACGGCCACCTACCTGACCCCGGCCTCACCGGACTACCCGCCGGTGTACGAAGCCGGCGACACCATCTGCTTCCAGTTGGAGGTGGACTTTCCGGCCGGGGTCTACTCCCACGATGCCGTGGTCACCGACTTCCTGCCACCCAACACCGCCTACGTGGCCGGATCGGGTGTCGCATCCACCGGCAACACCGCCACCATCGCCGGCGTCACCGACGCCGGCACCACCCCCGACAGCGTGTCCTTCGCCCTCGGCGACGTCGTGGGGTCCGAACCCGGCCTGTACGTCTCCCCGGGCCAGGTCTTCCTGGCCGATCTGGCCGTCACCGCCACCGCCCCCCCGGCCGTGGGGAATACGTTCACCCTGACCGACAACCTGATGAAGCTGTCGGTGCTCAACAGCGCCGGACAGAGCATCTCCCTCCGGAGTCAGGCCGGCTACGACCTGTCCCAGCCCGTGTTGGCGCTGTCCAAGGCCGTCACCGCGGTGAACGGCTCCACCCCCGGTGCCACCGTTGAGGACGGGGACCAGGTCACCTACACCGTCACCCTGACCAACACCGGCCTCCTGCCCGCCGAGGACACCACCGTGTGGGACAACCTTCCCGGTCAGGTGACCGACTGCTCGGCCTCGGTGACGTCCATCTCGGACGGCGGGACCTGCGGGACCGCCACCCAGGTCCAGTGGACCGGTGTCTCCGTTCCCGCGGCCGGCACGGGCGGCCCGGGGACCTCCACCCTCACCTACGTCATGACCGTCCCCTCCGGCGTGGCCGCCGGAGAGACGTTGAGCAACCACGCCGGGGTGGTCAGCTACCAGGGCCCGCCCCCCAACAACGGCGGCACCAACAGTCCGACCTCCTACGTCCCGGCCGACAACATCGACCCGTCCGCCCCGGCCGGCAATGCGCCCGAAGCCGATGACGTGGCTGCGGTGGACCTGGCCCGACCCACCCTGGCCAAGGCGGCGGCCCCGACCATCAACGGTCCCGGTTCAGCCACCATCGGCGAGCCCATCCTCTACTCCTTGTCCGCGGTGGTGCCCGGCGGGACCACCCTGTACGGCGCCACCCTGGACGATCCCCTCGGCTCCGACCTGACCTACAGCGCCACGCCGGCCCCGGTGGCCGGTTCCCTGCAGGTCGGATCGGGACCGGCCGGTCCTCTGCCGGGGGGATTCACCCTCAGCGCCGCGGGCAACACGGTGCACCTGGCCCTTCCGGCCAGCTTCCAGACCGCCCCGGGGACGGCGGACACCATCGTGGTCACGTTCTACGCCACGGTGGCCGACGTCGGGGCCAACACCGCCGGCTCCAGCATCGTCAACACCGGCACCCTGAACTGGAACGACTCCAGCGGCCACGCCTCGTCCACCACCGCCCAGGCCACGACCACCGTGGTGGAGCCGCACCTGACCCTGACCAAAACCGATGGACTCCACGGTGGTCCCTACACCCCCGGGTCCACCGTGACCTACACGGTGACGGTGGCCGATACCGGAGCCCATCTCTCCGCCGCCCACGACCTGGTGGTGACCGATTCCCTGCCCACGTCCCTGACCTCGCCCACCTGTGTCACCCAGCCCACCGGATGGACCTGTGACACGTCGGTCCCCCACACGGTCACCTGGACCCTCGACACCGCCGACTCGGTGGCGGCCAACGGCACCGCGGTGTTCACCTTCACCGCGGTGATTCCCGACCCGGCTGTCGGCTCGTCGACCTTCACCAACAACGTGGCCCTCACCGCCACCAGCCTCGACACCACGGCCTATCCGGGGGCCCGCACGACGTATACGGCCACCGCCCAGGATGTGGCCCACCTGGTCGGGGCCACCGTGACCAAGGTGGCCGATCCCACCTCGGTGACCAACGGCGTCGACACGACCTACACCGCCACCATCACCATCCCGGCCGAGGTGCAGCTCCCCGGCCTCACCGCCGTGGACACCCTCCCCGACGGCATGACCTTCGATGCGTACGGTGCCAACACCACGTACACCTGCACCGACACCGTCGGCAGCTG
>Ga0182012_10007190_pt1 | contig 11185 bp, 9 predicted proteins | sample 612S2SmetaG_FD_120486 | JGI IMG/M metagenome (GOLD analysis project Ga0182012, IMG submission 120486) | Permafrost microbial communities from Stordalen Mire, Sweden - 612S2S metaG | ecosystem: Environmental > Terrestrial > Soil > Wetlands > Permafrost | place: Sweden: Stordalen | collected...
CGAGAGTTGCCGATGCCGAGCCGCTGTGTCCGCTCAACGAAGTGTCGTTCGTTCCGCCTTCGGAGTTGAGGGTAGTCAAAGTACGACCTTGCGCCTGGGTCGTAGCGCTCGCCACTGTGACCGATGCGCCGACCGATATCACCGCCGCTAACACAATGGTCGATGCCTTCACCCACTTGCCCCGCACACGACGCCTACCCACTTCGCATTTTTGCGAATGGAGACGCTGGCGTCGACCTGAAAATTCCACTGGAGTCTTCCACCTTCACATTTAGATCCACCCATTCGGGACAACGAACCCGAAATCAACAGTCAATTCCGAATTCGGCCAGTTCAGCACGAAATGTGAACTTCATCCGTGCCGCCACGTGCGGCGAGTCAAAATTCCTGATTACGAGCACAATTCGTCGTTTGAACTCCTGCCCTGAACCGCTCGCTGACACCTGGCGAGAATTACTGGCTAGGCACAAGTGCACTTAGGAAGGCCGGCGGCGGTTCCCTCCCAGTAAATCCAAGCTGACTCACCGAGTGATGCGTCGATCCATTGAAGCCGCCGATTGAATCGGGAAAATACAGTTGGGCAATTGGGCCCTCCCGAGCAGGGCACATTCTCAGCGCCATCCGAGCGCTGGCGCAACGTCGCTCAAGAGCGCCTCGAGCACGTGGGCGCAATAGTCGACGCCAAGTTGATTAGGGATTGTCAGCAGCAAGGTGTCAGCACTGGCGATCGCCTCATCTTCGGCCAACTGCTCGATGAGTTGCTCTGGTGGGCCCGCGTAGGTCTTGCCGAAGCGCGCAATGCCGCCGTCGATGTAACCGATCTGGTCTTGCGAATCGCCTTCGCGACCAAAGTACGAACGGTCAAGGTCGCTCACGATTGGAAAGATACTGCGACTGACCGAGACACGAGGCGTACGCGCGTGACCGGCCGTGGCCCAGGCCTTGCGGAACAGTTCGATCTGCTCGGCTTGCAACCGATGGAACGCAACGCCCGTGTCTTCGCTCAGAAGCGTCGAACTCATCAGATTCATTCCCTGTTCGGCCGCCCACTCGGCCGTCCGGCGAGTCCCGGCTCCCCACCAAATACGCTCTCGCAGGCCGTGGGAGTGCGGCTCGACTCGAAGCAACCCGGGTGGGTTGGCGAACATTGGTCGTGGATTCGGTTCGGCGAAACCGTCGCCTTTCAAAACCTCCAGGAAGGTCCGCGTGTGTTCGCGTGCCATGTCGGCTTGGTCGGTGCCATCGGCCGGAACGTAGCCAAAATAGCGATAACCCTCGACGACCTGTTCGGGCGAACCGCGGCTGATGCCGAGTTGAAGTCGCCCGCCTGAAATGAGGTCGGCCGACCCCGCATCCTCCGCCATGTAGAGCGGGTTCTCATAGCGCATGTCGATCACGGCCGTGCCGATTTCGATCCCGCTTGTTCTTGCGCCAATGGCAGCGAGCAGCGGGAAGGGCGATGCGAGTTGATTCGCAAAGTGGTGAACGCGAAAGTATGCGCCGTCGGCACCGAGCTCTTCGGCCGCAACCGCGAGATCGATCGACTGCAGCAAGGCGTCTGACGCCGAGCGAGTCCCAGAGTGCGGCGAAGGCGCCCAGTGTCCGAAAGACAGAAATCCAATGTTTTTCATGGGCTCGAAGTCATCTCCTGGACTTACATTTCTCTCCAACCTAATGGCGTGAACATCGGCTTCCCAAACACCAACTCGCTAAGAAGACCGTGATCGTTTACGTTGCTTAATTGCAGCAGACTGACAGCAACTTCAGTCTCGCCAGTCGACTTGCTCTCGAATCAATGACTATTTATCGGGCCAAAAAAGACTCTGTTCACTGCGCAATCGCCGCGCCCGAAGTTGAATCGAAGAACTCCAACCTGCCTGGAGAAATAGAGAACTTGAATTGATCTCCTGTACGGATCTGGATTCCCGGCTCGATGCGCGCCACGAAATTTGCAGCCTCTCCGGTGCCTCCCATTCGAGGTTCCTCCTGGCTCGTCGTTCTCGCCGAGCTCTCCGACTGGACGATTCGCGCGTCGGTTGAGAAATGGACCAAGAGCTCGGCACCGAGCGCTTCGACGAGTTCGACTTCCCCCACGATTTCCGACGTAAATTCTCCACTGCTCTTGGCGTGAAGGTCTTCAGGACGAATTCCAACGATGAGAGTCTGGCCGCCGTATCGCTTCAGGCCGGGACACTTGAGCACCTGTTCCGGCGGTAGTTCTATTTGCTGGCTTCCGAGGGAGATCGTGCCCAGATCGGCAGAAACTCCGGCTTCAAACAGATTCATCGCCGGCGATCCGATGAATCCGGCGACAAAGACGTTCGTCGGACGGTCATAGAGCACCTGAGGCGTGTCGCACTGTTGTAGGACGCCATCTCGTAAGACCGCGACTCGATGCCCCAGCGTCATAGCCTCGATCTGGTCGTGCGTCACGTAGAGCGTCGCGACTCCAATGCGTTTCTGCACACGTGCCACTTCCGCGCGCATCTGGACGCGGAGCTTTGCGTCCAGATTCGAAAGTGGCTCATCCATCAAGAAGGCACTTGGCTCTCGGACGATGGCTCTACCCATAGCCACGCGCTGACGCTGGCCACCGGACAGCTGAGTTGGTTTGCGGTCAAGCCAGTCGCTGATCCCCAGAATTGCGGCCGCTTCCTTCACTCGCCGCTCAATCTCATGCTTCGGAATCTTCTTCATGCGCAACGCAAAACCAATATTCTGTGCCACCGACATCTGCGGGTAGAGCGCATAACTCTGAAAGATCATCGCGATGTCACGGTCCCGCGGGGCGATGTCGTTCACGATCTGGTCGCCGATGCGAATGGTCCCCGACGAGACCTCCTCAAGCCCGGCGATCATTCGCAGCACGGACGTCTTCCCGCAGCCTGACGGACCGACGACGACCATCAGCTCTCCATCGGCAATGTCCAGACTGAGTCCCTGAACGGCCTCAAAACCATTCGGATAAATCTTGGTAACCCCTTCGAGGGTGATTGAAGCCATTACTTTCCTCCTGAGCCCAGTTCTACTGGAGCCGCACTAAAAATCTCCAAGCGTTCGGGCCTGGCTATCTTTCGCACGCCGGCTCGCTCGTCTCCATTGATTCGCCGATTCGCGCGAACTCTGGCCTCAACACTCGAATCACTCGCCACGATTGGCACTCCGCACTTCGAGACGGAGAATTGACCATCCACTCACGATTGGCAGCTCCACTTCGAGGGCGCGACCCTGCCGATGAGACACCTCCTTGGCGTACACCGAAGCAAAGCGATCTCCGTAAGCGCCGAGCACCGCAGCACTGGCTTGCCAACGATCGGGATGATCGAGCAGCACTCGGACGGTGACCGACGACACGCTCCCTCTTTCGGTCGGCTCCGACCACCGACCATTGATGCTCCCAGTGAGATCGACGACGCCAACGGTCACTAGGTCGGCGGCATGGACTACCCGGGCGAAGAGCGCTCCACCCACTGGTTCCGGGCGCACCGGCGATGCAGCCTCGACGTTCACGGAACCGTTTTCGTCCCCGATTTCGTACCAACTCGTGTCTTCACCCTCCAAGAACAGATCTCGACATCGAAGGGCGAAGCGGCGCCAGTTAACGACGGTTGCCGCTTCCTCTTCGGAAAGCACTGCGTGCTTCGGGTAATAGGGATCACAAAGTGCCGCGGATTTATCGCCGTAGATGAGCGCGCTGGCCCCCAGCAACGTCGCAATCGCTTCGGTGAGGACGACAGTGCGCAACGACGACATTCGCGCCTCACCTTCGACCGGGCCAGTCGGGCGGTCGATCCCCCATACGGGCGGGTAGCAGGCCAGCGAACCGCGCATCACGTCTTCTCGCGACGTCGGCGCACCGAGCAGACCCGCCCTTCCAGATGTGCGGTCCAACAGGCCTTCGAAATGGCGCCAGCCATCATTTGGGGGCCATATCTCGCAGTAGCGGAACCCCGGTCCGACGGGAAGCCTTATCGCGGACGGTACACCGTTGACTTGATTGAAGCTGAGGAGCTCCGTTGACCAAGCGGAGCGCAGAAATGTGAGGAACGAATCGTACGCCCGACGCATGTCGATGGGACTGCCATCGGCTGCGTTGGCAGAGCGAGGGTAGCCGTAAGTGTCGATGTGGAAACCGTCAAAGCCGACTGCGGCCGCGGCTTCTCCGTAGGACGTCGCGAAGTGACGCTGCCACTCGACGTTGGCCGGATTGGCCAACACGATCTGATCGAGAAAGCGCAGGGTCTCACCGTTGCCTTGATACATCAACATCTCGGGGTGGTCGGTGGCGAATTGGTTGCCAACCGCGTAGACCGGCGCGTAAGCATGCGCGACGGCCCCGAGTTCTTTGAGCCCCGAGGCCAAGGAGCGTAACGCGTCGAGAGAAACTGGTCGGTGCGACGGATCCTCCCATCCGCTTTCTGGACCGAGCGGTTCGGTGTAACTCGCCATCCAGTCGTACACCTGTACCACGGTCGAGCGGAGTGCTCGGTGCCACGCCAGTACCAAGGGTGCGTCCTCATCCGCGAAGGACGTCGCGAATCCGTGCACTGGGCGCTCGCCCTGATCGGACCCGACCGTCGTCAATTCCTCGGCAAGTAGTACGTCTGCATCATCGAAGGCCTCGATGCAGTACGTGCCGCTCGCCAGCTCGTCGAACCTGGCGACTCCATCCAACCTCGCCAACGTGGCCCGGCCAAAGGCCCGAGTCGCGGTGACCCGCGAGGTGCCCACCGGCAACGCCGCAACGACTATCTCTTCTCCGGTCCGGTAGAACGATCGCACGCCGCGCAGCAGGTCGGGTCCATCACTTTCCTCGACGAACTGGCTCTCAGTGTTGCTCATGTCAATGCCCTTCGGTCCACCAGGCGCTGTGCGCCATGTTCGTCTTAGTGACCTTTCGTATGGTCACATCCACATTGCCGCGCGACGCGACCTGGTCGAATCTCAGTGACGGTCTCATCGAATCGCCCCGAGGGACACTCCCGAGCGGAACCATCGCAGGGATACCAAGAAGACCACGATGACCGGCACGGTCGCGATGACCGACGCTGCGAAGAACGGGCCCCACGCAACCGTGTGCACGCCAATGAAATCGGCCAGTCCGACCGGCAGCGTGTAGTGAGAACTGGTGTTGATCATGGTCAGTGCCACCGGGAACTCATCCCACGCCGCGCTAAAGATGAACATCGATACCACGGCCAGCGCTGGCAGCGCCAGCGGAACGATCAGGCTCACGAGCACGCGCAATGTTCCCGCACCGTCCATGCGGAACGACTCCTCGTACTCCTTGGGGATCGCTTCGAAGAATCCCCGAAGGAGGAAGATCGTGAAGGGGAGGTTCGACGCGACGTAGAGAAGAATCAATCCGAAGAGCGAGTCAAGAAGGTGCAGCCGATCCATGAGCAGGAACTGGGGAATGAGGAGCAGGAGGTTGGGAACCGCGAGGCTGGCCAGGAAGACGTAGAAGATCAACTCCTTCAGCGGGAACTTGTATCGCGCGAAGGCGAAGGCGGCGAGTGAAGCAAAGATCACGGTGATGATGACGGTCGCGATGGACACGATGATGCTGTTCACGAAGTATCGGCTAAAGCTGTTCTCGGTCCACGCCTGCACGTAGTTCTGCACCGTTGGATGAGTTGGGATGAGTACCGTCGCTCCGAGGAGGCCGCCATTGGGCTGGAACGACAGTGACACCATGTAAAGGAGAGGTCCGAGCGAGAACAATGCCAGCAGCACCGCGATGACCAGGCGCGACCGGTTTCGCCTCTTGATCCCAAAGAGCCCAGGGCCGCTCCCGTTGAGGGGTGCTTCTGCCTTCGTCATTACTGGTTCGGTCGCGATTGACATCTTCGGTGCCTAAAGGTCTTGCTTACGGAGGATGCGGATCTCAGCCGCGCTGAATCCGAACAGCACCACGGCAAGGAGCGACGCCAGTGCGGCGGCGTAGCCGAAGGCGAAGTTCGAGAAGGCCTGCTGGTACATGTACGTCATCAGCGACTGCGTTGAATTGTACGGACCACCCTTGGTTATCTCGAAGATCTGGGTGAAGACCTGCGCGGCGCCGATTACGAGGAGCACCGTGACGAACGTCACCGCCCCACGTATTGACGGCAGGACCACGTGACGCCAGACCCTGGACTCCGAGGCTCCGTCGATGCGGGCCGACTCGAGAAGTTGACGCGGAATACCGTCAAGGGCTGCGAGGAAAATGATGAACGACCAGCCAACGCCTTTCCAGATACTCAAGATCCAGATGACCGCGTTCGCCGTCCACGTCTGAGCGGTCCAATCGATGCTCACCGTATGGCCTGCGAACAGTCCGACGATTGAGTTCATGAGACCGCCCTGCGAGGCGAAGATGTAGGAGAAGACCCAGCTGACGACTACCCACGAGGTCACGACCGGGATATACACAGCCGCGCGCCAGAACATCGAACCGGGCAGGTGGTCGGTGAGGACGGCCGCAGCGAAAAGGCCAATCGCCATCTGGATTGGCACGGTGATGACGATGAAGAGAAAAGAGTTGAAGCTCGCGGTTCGTACGACGGGGTCATGGAAAATCGCGGTGTAGTTCGACCAACCCATGAAGGGGTTGGCCGCGCCGGGAAAGATGTGCCAGTTGTAGAAGCTGATGTCAAACTGACGGAAGATCGGGTAGACAGTGAAAATCAGGTAGATGAGCAGCGCCGGCACGAGTAACAAGTACGGCGTCGCGAACCTTCGCATCCGGTGGCCGCGAGTACTACGCCGCGAGGAGGCACCCGGCGACTTGGTCGCCGGGTGCCGCTCGAGGTTTGCTGCAGTACTCACTTCGTGATTCTTATTTCAGTGCCGCGTTTGCTGCTGTCGTTGCGGCGGCCAGCCCTGCGGCGACGGTGACCTTTCCAGCGAGCATCTCAGCCAACTGGTTGGAGAATGCGGTGTCGAGTGCCGCGTAACCCTGGGTGACCGGACGGGCGCGGGCCGTCAACAACTGCTGAGCGAAGACGCCGAGCGCCGGGTTCACCTTTCGTTCGTTGGCGTTATTTGTCTTGTAGGCCGTCATGTCACCGGCACTCGCCATTGCCAACTGCGCTAGTGGCTGCTGGAGGAACTTAACGAACTTGATCGTGTCCGCCATGTTCGGAGCATTCTTGGGGATGACGAGGTCCTCGCCTCCGACGACCGAGATCGATCCGCCGGGACCTTTTGGAAGTGTCGCCGTGCCGTAGCCAGTGAAATTCTCCGCCTTGTAGCTCGTCGGAGCCCACGGCCCGTCGAAGTACATCGCGTACTGGCCCTTAGGGAAGCCGGTCTCGCCACTGATTGCACCTGAGCCACCGGCCATGTCACTGCCGATAACCCCAGATTCCTCGTCGGTCACGAGTTGCTGAACGCACGACGTCATAGTCGCACTGTCCATGTAACCCGATGCCGTCGTCAGTGCCTTGTTCGTGAAGTTAGCGCCGCACGTCCAGACGAACGGTCCAACGTTCCAGATGTCGGTGCTGTCCACGCCAAGACCATGTTGTCCGAGTGAGGGAATCGTCAGCGTCTGAGCGTCCGCCATCATCTGAGCGTACGTTGTCGGAGGCGTTAGATTCGCTGCCGCAAAGTCGGCCTTGTTATAGAAGAACACCTGGGTGTTCGTGTCGTCTGGAAGACCGTAGTAATTGCCCTTGTACAGATTCGTGGACAACGGTCCCGGATCTGCCTGCGCCTTAACGGTCTTGAACCACTTCTGCTTAGACGTTTCCAGGAGCACGCCTTCGGAGGCCAATTGCGGCACCCAGGCAATGTCGGAGCGCATCAAATTCGGCGGATCTCCTGCGGCCGCTGTGGCAATGAACTTGTTCAGCATGCCGTTGTAGGGCACGTTCTCGTCAATTACTTTGATGCCCGGGTTCGCAGATTCGAAAGCGGGAATCACCACGCCATCCAAGATTGGAATCTCCGTCACATCGTTATAGGCGTTCAAGAAATGCAGCGTGACCGTCTTTTGATGGACTGCCGCGGACGCTCCCATGCTCGATACACCTATAAAGGCGCCGGAAGCTACGAGCGCGGCGAACGCAACGCAAAGTCGAGTTGTCGTGCCAATCCTTCCCCTTTTTCGTTGTTTAAAACTCATCTCTAATCCCTTCATGTATTTGCTATGTGGACCATTTGGTCCTGGTGTTCTTGCGCTTCGATTTGTTGCTGGGCTCATGCCCTTTCTTCTTCGATTAGGCCCTGTGGCCCTGATATTCAGTGTTCGTAAATCTGTAGGACCCCTTGGCCGCGGTCCGACTGCTCTCCCCCCTCAACTTTCTGATCCTCAGAACTTGTTGGTGGCCTTCCCCAACGTGCGATCACTTTCATGAACGTCGCCCCGTGTTCGCTCATGATTTGTCCCTGACGTCACTTGAGCGCTTGGCGGAGACGCTTCGCGACGAGCTGTCGTGCGCACCTTCGGCTTCTTCAATGGCCATCATCAAGACGATGTACATCGCGTACGACCACGTCAGGTCCTTGGCTGGCGGACCCCACCGCTCAACCCATTCGTCGTAGTGCTTCGGGTCGCGTAGTTCGCCACCGAACTGTTCACCGAGGAGCCCGTCGCCGTCGAAGTGTGACGCCACCCAGGCCAGACATCTCTTCGCGCCGTCGAGATTGCCAACGGTGACGTAGTGCCATCCCAACGACGCCGTGAGTACGGGCCACGCGCCGCTGCCGAAATACACGTCGGATGAGTAGCGACGAATGCCACCGTTGAACGTCAACCGATCTTCGATTGCGGCAATGGTGCGTATGAAGTGCACGTCATCGGTGTCGACGACGCCGAAAGGTGCCGAGAGCCAGAGTTCGCTCCCGTCAACGCCATCATTTTCACTTGACTTCACGTACAGTCCGTGCCGTTGCGCGTCAAAACGAAGACGATCACGCACCGCTTCGGCACTCGATCGGAGGTCGGCGTCATCGAGGAGCCGCGCCGCGGTGACGAGGCCGCCGTAGACGCTCGCGAGCGTCGAGGAGTGCACGGCACTGCCGCTCTCCTCCCACACGTCGTAGCAGGGACTCATCGAAAAGGTCGCGAGATAGCGTGCGGCCCTCGCCACGGAACTACGCAACTCCCTTGGAACGGCAACTTTCCCGGTCTCGCGCAAGTGTTCGCCCAGCGACCACAGCCAGGTTCCGTAGCCGTCGATTTGGAAGTTCGGCCAATCATCGATGACGGCGGTACCGTCAAGTGCGAAGCGAGCGGGCGGCATGATTGACGGATCCAATGCTTCGCCTTGGATCATTCGCTCAATGACGTCGTCAATGATGCCGCTGATGCCGCCGATGGCGTCATTGACCCACGAGTGATATCGCGACGACGCGTCATGCTCTCCGGCACGGTCGAGCGCGAACGCACTGAAGGATCCGTCACGCAACCAACAAAAGTGATACTGGGCGAAATCCGGCGACGCAATGAACGCCCCTTCATCTGACTGGTTCCGCAGAATCGCTGCCACGCTTTCGTGCAACAGCGAATTGAAACGACTCCGATCCACGCGGTCTCCGACCACGCCCGGAGCGGTGGGCTCACTCTCGTTCGGGGTCACGCGGTGATCCGATGCCAAATGGCGTTGCTCTTCTCATCGGAGTTCGGAAGACTGAACGATTCGCGCAGTACTTGCGTCGCTGCGCCGACGGCCCAGGCCTCGTCGCCCCACTGCTGCACCTTCACTTCAACCTCTCGACCTAGGTTGCCGAAGGTCTGCTCTCGTACGGCCGCAACGATGGGATCAACGAAGGTCGCCCCCAGTTCCGTTCCTTCGCCACAGATGATCAGCAGTTCGGGATTGAGCAACGTCATCATGTTGGCAACCGCCAAGCCGAGCCGGCGACCGGCATTCTCCACCACGCTGCGCGCCACTTCGTCGCCGTCACGCAGCAAAGTAACGAGCTCTTGTCGCGTCACGTCTCGACCCAGACGCTCACCGACCGACCGACACAGTGCGCCTTCGCCCACGACTGCCTCTAAGCAACCGAATCGACCGCACTCGCACTTGGCGCCGCCCGGATCGATGATGATGTGACCAAACTCCCCCGCTGCGCCGTTCGCACCTCGGTAGAGGGAGCGGTCGATGACGATGCCGAGTCCAACGCCGCGTCCGATACTCAACGTGACGAAGTCGCGCGCGTCGGGGGCGTCGCCGGCCCACTTTTCCGCGACGGCGAGCGTGTTCACGTCATTGTCGACCCACACCGGTAGCCCGAGACGCTTACGAAGCGGTCCGGCCAGGTCAACGTCGCGCCACCAGAGCAGTTGGGAGAACGTGCAGACACCGCGATCGGTATCGATGATGCCCGGAAGTCCGACGCCGACACCCAGCACCTTCGTTGGCGGTATCGCGGCGTCTCGCAGGACGCGAAGGGTCGCTTGCTCGATGGCGAGTAGGGCGGCTCCGGGATTACCGACGAGCGATGCGTTGGTTTCGCGACTGGCCACAATCTGCGCGTCAAGGTCGCAGACGACGGTGGTCAAGCCTTCGGCGCGCAACTTGATGCCCACGACGTAGCCGGCCTTGGGATCGATGCTCAACAGCACCGGTGGACGACCACCACTCGAAGGGGCCATCGAGACCTCGTTGAAGATGCCGCGCTGTATCAACTTGTCCACGATGGTCGACACGGTCGGCGCACTGAGGCGGCTCTGTCGCGCGAGGTCGGCCCGTGAGACGGTGCCGGCACGGCGAACGAGTTCGATCAGAAGGCTCACATTCAGATCACGAAGAAGTGATCGGGAGCCTCGCCGCGTCGTGTAGCCGGCGGCGGGCTCCCGTTGATCACCCGCGTTCGGAACCTCGCGAGAGGAACGCTCGGGTTGGGGTTGAGCGTCGAGCTGTTTGCGAGTCATGCTCCTCCATCAGTCATGCACTGCAGGGTCCGGCACTTACTTACTTCATTGAACATACTAAGTAGATGAACACCGCTCGTCAAGTCCCGACCGAGTGGGAGGAGTGTGCCGTCAAACGTCAGTGATGCCTGATCAAGCGCAGTTTCTCGAGAGTCGTTGCCTTTTCAGTTCCTAAATTCTTTGTCTAGTACAAGCAAAGGTTGCCCGAGCGCCCAAATAGGCATTCGATAGATTTGAGTCATCAACCCAGACAAATCCCATCTTCGAGCGAGCCTTAGCCGCTGGGACGTCGCCCATTTCGTGAATGGTTTGGCGCCGTGA
>Ga0182012_10007193_pt1 | contig 11183 bp, 9 predicted proteins | sample 612S2SmetaG_FD_120486 | JGI IMG/M metagenome (GOLD analysis project Ga0182012, IMG submission 120486) | Permafrost microbial communities from Stordalen Mire, Sweden - 612S2S metaG | ecosystem: Environmental > Terrestrial > Soil > Wetlands > Permafrost | place: Sweden: Stordalen | collected...
AGCGATCCACGCCTGCACAACGGCCAGGTCCGGGCCCGCATCGACTCGATCGTCGCCTCCGGTACGCATCGCGGCGACGCGGCCGAACGCCGCGTTAGCCAGGACGCGCGGCTGCATCTGCCGCCGCTGCCGACCACGACCATCGGCTCCTACCCGCAGACCACGGCGATCCGCAAGGCGCGGGCGGCGCTGCGCGCCGGCGAGATCGACGAGGCGGAATACAACAACAGGATGAAGCAGGAGATCGCCGACGTCATCAAGCTGCAGGAGGACCTCGGGATCGACGTGCTGGTGCACGGCGAGCCGGAGCGCAACGACATGGTGCAGTACTTCGCCGAGCAGCTGGGGGGCTTCTTCGCCACCCAGAACGGCTGGGTGCAGTCCTACGGCAGCCGCTCCGTGCGTCCGCCGGTCCTCTACGGCGACGTGGTGCGCACGCACCCGATGACGGTCGAATGGGCCACCTACGCGCAGTCCCTGACCGACAAGCCGGTGAAGGGCATGCTGACCGGTCCGGTCACCATTCTGGCGTGGTCATTTGTCCGCGACGACCAGCCGCTGGCGGACACCGCCAACCAGGTGGCGCTGGCCATTCGCGACGAGACCGTGGATCTGCAGGCCGCCGGTATCGCGATCATCCAGGTCGACGAGCCGGCGCTGCGCGAGCTGCTGCCGCTGCGTCGCGCCGACCAGGACGAGTACTTGCGTTGGGCCGTAGGGTCTTTCCGCTTGGCTACTTCTGGAGTCGCCGACTCGACGCAGATTCACACCCACCTGTGCTACTCGGAGTTCGGCGAGGTTATCGGGGCCATCGCCGATCTGGACGCCGACGTGACCTCCATCGAGGCGGCGCGCTCGCACATGGAGGTGCTGGACGACCTGAACTCGGTCGGCTTCTCCAACAGCGTGGGCCCCGGTGTCTATGACATCCACTCGCCGCGGGTGCCGACCACTGACGAGATGGCAAAGTCGCTGCGGGCCGCGCTGAAAGCCGTTCCCGCTGACCGACTCTGGGTCAACCCCGACTGCGGCCTGAAGACGCGCAACGCCGACGAGGTGGCCGCGTCGCTGAAGAACATGGTCGCGGCAGCCCAGGAGGTCAGGGCGGGCGCCTAGCGCGCTGTCAGTGACGTTTGCCCGCCTACCCGCGACAGCTCGATCGATCTGTTGTCGCGGTTAGGCGGGCATTCTGCACCCTATGGCGAGCCGGAACCGCCGGAACCGCCGGAACCGCCGGAACCGCCGGAACCGCCGCCGCTAAGCTACGCGCGCGAAATGGCGGGACTCGTGACTGCCCACGGCCCGACGGTCACGCTGACGTGTGCCCCGATAGCACGTCGACCGGCACGTCGTCGGCCCAGGGCTGCCGGGTCACCATGTCGGAGACCTTGACCAGCCCATGCTCGAACTCGCCGGTCGCGGCATCCACCAGCCGATAGGCCTGCGTCTGGCGATGGATTGGCTGTGCGTCGAGTAGCACCACGCGCACCTCGCCTGGCTCGAACCGGCAACGCCGCTGCATCGCGGCGATCAGTTGCTCGTTGTGCATGTGGCCGTCGCCGAAATTCCAGCCGATGGCGGTGCTGCACAGCCGCTCTCCGTCAGTAAGGACGTAGTCGTCCTCGTTCTGGCCGGCCATCGCCCGATGCGCCAAAGTGAACAGCGCTCGGCCGTGAGTATTCATGGCGCGGAAGGCATATCCGAGGTACATCGCCGTTTGCGCCTGCTCCTCGCCGAAATACCGCGCCAGCTGCGCCTCCGGCATGCTGGCGATCGAGACGATGTTGTGGTTGATCTTCTTTGCCGCCGACGGCTTGACGCACCACAGCGAGGTGTCCCAGTTGCCGGCGTAGTAGCGCATGGCAGGCAGAAACGAGATCTTGCGCGGGAACAGGTTGCCCGCTATCACGATTCCGGCGATGAAGGCGATGAATATCGCCACTGGCACAGGGTTTTTCAGGGCACCCAGACCCTGATGGGCGTGGCCGACGAACAGCGACAGCACGCCGAAGATCATGAAGACGTTCCATTCCAGCGGCACCCCCATCGGAATGGCCGTCAGGATCCCAAGATGGAACATCACCATGATCGTCGCGGCCACCGCGGTCGGCCAGCCTCCGTGCGAGAAAAACAACGCGATGGGCACACACATCTCAACGAATGTGCTCACATGGGCGAAGAGCCGCGATAAACGTCCGGGCCGCAGGTCGTCCGGGAACTTCTCGAAGAACAACCGCTTGATGAAGCGTGGCCGGAACACCGGGCTGTTGGACATCATCGTCGACATCACGAACGGGAAGTGCCTGTTGAGTTTCGAGGTAGCCGCGCCCATCCAGATGACCAGGAAGACCAACTTGGCGGCGACGATCATGTCGACACCGGCGAACAGGAAAGTCGCCGTCAGCGTCGCATAGACCTCACCTCGGGCGGCCAGAAAGATCACCTTGTCGCGCAGCCCCAAGACCCCGAGTAACACCAGGATCAGCACAACCCGCCACTCGGGGAGCACCCCGATGTGGGTGCCCAACGTCGGCACCGGGCCGGTGCCGTCCGCAAACAGCGTCCCGAACGTCGTCGCCAATAGCGCCGCGTACAGGGCGACATCCACCAGGGTGCGGCTGGTTCCCTTGGTCAGCGGGACGCGATTCGGCCACGGGGGCAGCCGAATGGTGTCGGGCCGCAGCCAGTACAGGATCGAACCGATCGGGGGGAAGAAACGGTTGTTCAACGGCCCGAAGCCGCAGCCTAAACCGATTACCTCGAACAGCATGGTGTAGAGCACGACCTTCTGAAAGACGATCGGCTCCGAATACCACGAGGTGGCATACGCGAGCCCGTCGATGCCTCTGGTCGTCAATGCGGCGAACAGCCAGCCGCCCAGGATGTATAGCAGGATCTTCACCACATAGAACAGGTGCATCACCACGGGCGTGCCAAAGCCCACCTCGGCCCAGTGTTGGGCCATCGGGCGGATCTTTTCGCTGCGCGTGCCTTTGCTCCACTCGGCTACGTCGATCTGTGGCAATTCGGGCTTCAGAAATCCCATGGTGCATAGACTAGGACCCGTTGCGGCCCCCCATAGGCTCGGCCACGAATTCTTGGCCAGTGCGTTAGGGGCCCCCGCCCGCCTTACCTATGGGCCAGCGCCCTTTGCTCGCGACCTGGGTAGGCACTCAACGGCCGGATCAAGGAGTTAGCAGCCGCCTGCTCCATGATGTGGGCAGTCCACCCGGTGATCCGGCTCATCACGAAGATCGGCGTGAAGCAGGCGATATCGAACCCCATCAAGTAATACGCGGGGCCCGTCGGGAAGTCGAGATTGGGCAAGATGGAGGTGGCTTCGAACATCTCGGCTTCCAGGATGTTGTCCATGTCCAGCCAACGCCGCCCATCCCGGACGGCGGCGACCCTGGCCACCGCCTGCCGCATCGTCGGCACCCGGGAGGCACCCAACTTGTAGACCCCGAAGCCCATGATTTTCTCCTTGCGAGCGAGCCTGCCGCCCAACCAATCCCGCGCGTTCTTCGGGTCGCCGATTTCGATCATGTCGTGCACGACCGCCTTTGGCGCCCCCGTGCAACTGACCCTTGAGTGCACCCATCGACGCTGCAGCGCCCACAGCAGCGCGGGGTCCCGTTCATACTCGTCCGCACCGACAAAGCCGGAAACATCTCAAAACGGTAGTTGACCAAGGTATTTCATTTCAGCCGGGTGGGCGGCAGCTATCCGCTTTGGGTTTTACACGACGCGTTCGCCCAACCCGGGCGGATCGTGGTCCAGGTGACGCAAATGCCTGACGGCCGATCGTACTTCTGGGTCGCCGAGACCATCGGGCCAGAAGGGCGCTCCACCGGGGTGGTCCTCGACGACCCGACCAGCGCCGTCCCGATCGGCGCGAGCTGCAAAGTCTGCAACCGAGCGTCGCGCGCCCAGCGCGCTTTCCCATATCTCGGCGGGCGGGTGGTCGTCGATGAGAACACCGGCAGCAGCTTGCCTTATTCGTCCGCTGACCGATCCGTTTGAACTCCGTGAATTCCACTGGATTCCGACTGCCGATACCGCGATCGGTGTAGTTTGCTGCTGTGGTTGCGCTAACCAAGGAGCCGATCATGGCAGATGTCGATTACTGCGTGCTGGGTGCGGGATTCGCGGGCCTGACGGCCGCTCTGCGGTTGCGGCAGGCCGGTCGCTCAGTGGCCTTGCTGGAGGCTCGAGACAGAGTCGGCGGCCGCACGTTCACCGTAACTCGAGACGACGGCAGCTGGGTCGATGGTGCGATCCGCTCCGGCGAGCGCGCCGGGGCCGAAGTGATGTCACACGAGGCCGCATCGGTCGGGTGAGCCGGTTAAATCACTTGGTCCGGTCGCGCCTGATGGTCCCGCGTAATAAAGTCGAGGTACCCATGAAGAAACTGGCAACCCTAACGATCGCGATCGGCGCGGCATTCGCAGCGTCGCCGGTTGCGCATGCCGACAACGACTGGATCGCGATGGTGATGTCGGATTCCACTGGGCGCATCTCGATCGCTAACACGGGATCAGCCAGCCAAAACGCCGCCGAGCAGGCGGCCATGAAGGCGTGTCGCGCGACAATCAGCGATTGTCGTCTGCTGGCCAGCGGGGAGGGTGGGTGCATGGCGCTTGCGTTGGCCCCTGCGCACACCAGATATTTTGGAGGCTGGGGTCCGACCAGCGGTGAAGCGGAGGCAGCGGCAATAGCCAACTCCGGTGGCGGAACGCTCCAACCAGGCCAGGACCATTGCCTGGGAGACCCCGCGAGCTAGTAGCCATGTCTCGCGGTGAGATCGCCGAATACCTTGGCGTGGCGCTGACGACCGTTAAGCAGTACGTGGAGTTCCCTAACCGGGCGTGATCGTGGGCCGTAATCAAGGCTGGTCTCGGGACACCATCAACGCATGGGTCGCCGCGAGGCAAGAAAAGAGTTAGCAGGCCCCGATTCTCCGCCACGAGTGCGAGTGGGCCGGGTGAACTTTACTCAAAATCGGGGGCAAAGTTGTCCAGCAGGCGAATTGGCGAACCCGTTAATTATCTGCTCGCACCGCCGCCCAAAAGTATTTCGAGACAAAACCTAGCCGAAATCGAGCATTCGCTGTTACGATTCCATCCCGCTGATGCTCCGCAATTCGGGCCGGGGCTGTGCAGCCAAGGAGGTTACTGCATGCCATTGGTGAGCGTGGTGCCGGATGTTGTGTCGGCGGCGAGTCGAAACTTGCAGAACGTCGGATCAGCGCTGCGTAGCGCGAATGCGTCGGCAGCAGCCCAGACAACCTCAATCGCGGCCCCAGCCGCCGATGAAGTATCAGCGGCTATCACGGCGCTTTTCGGTACGCACGCCCAAGAATTTCAGGCCCTCAGCGCCAAGGCGGCTGCGTTTCACAACGACTTCGTGAACCTGTTGAATGGCGGCGCAGCTCAGTACCTGAACACCGAGGTCGCCAACGCTGAGCAAACCGCCATTAATGCGGTGAATACGCCAGCTCAAGCGCTGTTGGGCCATCCGTTGATTGCGACGGGCACCGGCCAGAGCCCAGCGGGCGGCGTTCACGCAGCCGCACAAGCCGCCACCTCCACGCCCGACTCCACCACCACGGTGACCAATCACTACGGTCCCATAACTGTCACCGCGACCTCGTCGCCCGATTCGGCTAACTACAACGCGTACATAGGAACTCCGTTTGGTAACGTGTCATTGTTATCGGCTAATTATTTCGTCTCGCCAAACCCGATAGGGCCGCTGGATGCGCCCTTGACACCGTTCGATTACAATCTTAGTTTCCTGAACGGGTTTGGCTGGACCTTATCGGGCCTTCCCGTCGGCTCGAACAGCTTCGAGTATTCGTTTTATGCCACAAATTTCTGGGTCACAACACAAGGCTTTTATTTAACCCAGCCAATCACCGGTAGTGGGCCGGTAATCGCAAGTATCCTTGAAACCTTCCCCCCGTTAGGCCCCACGGGGGTCTCCTTTACCTCGCAATCCGGCGGCCCGTTCGTTCCAGCGATCGTGTTCGACGGTTTTACCCTTTAGCCTTCCTTTAGCCTCGATCTTTCTTATGGCAGACGTGTTGGCCTGATCGGGATGACGAAAATCCTTTTTGGACGAATGAGTGGGCGTTAACCGGATCTCGACTCGACACTTGATTTTTTAGTGTCGTTTAGTGTCGGGTCGAGTTCGGACGCAGATTGTAGGGCGGAAAGTCGTAGACTTTAAGTGCGTTGAGCTGCGGTTATGCCCCTTTGCCATGCCAGAACCCTTTACGGTGTTTTTGCCCCTACCCTCATCCAGTCTGCTGCCTTCGGGCTAGGCGCACGTCACCGGCTCATGGGCAAAGGAAATCGCGTTAAGGCAGCACGGAAGCGGCTACGAAACTGCGTGTTCTGCGGCGATAGTCCCGCCGACAGCGGAGAACATCAATGGCCGGACTTGCGCTGTACCACACCAACCGACTCGCCTCACCGGGGCAGCGAATCGTGCTCTACGCAAAAGACCGCGGCTGCACACATCCGGGCTGTGACGTGCCGGCTACTGGTGTGAGGTGCACCATCTGACCCCCTACGCCAAATGCCGCACCACCGACCTCAACGACCTAGGCCTCGGCTGCGGGGGCCATCACCCGCTCGCCGAACAAGGCTGGACCACTCGAAAACGCAAAGACGGCGCCAGCGAATGGATCCCGCCGCCGCATCTTGATCACGGCCAGCCCCGAACCAACAGCTTCCACCACCCCGAAAAACTTCTTGTGGAAGAAGACGGCGAGGATCCTTAGCCGGCTTGCTTTGCCGGCGGCCGGAAGAAGATCAGCAACTGGCCGAGTGCCCCTGCGAGACCGAGGCCTAGCGAGAGCAGGAGACCCGGCAAGCCGGCCATCCAGTTGTGCCCGAAGATGGCCCAGTCCAGGCTAAGTCTTCCGGCGCCCAACGTCGCCACAGCCACGGCGCTGACCGCCAGCACAAGGTTGTATTCCCAGCCCTCTTTGACAATGAAGAAGCCGTTGTGCCGGTGCACCGTCCAGGCCGCGACCAACATCAGCGACACAAAGCCCGCCGCCGGGATGGGTGTAAGCAACCCGGCCGCCAGCCCGAGCCCGGCAGACATCTCAGTGGTGGCGGCTACGGTGGCGTGAAACTTACCTGGCTTCATGCCGATGCTCTCGAACCACCGCGCGGTGCCCGGTATCCGGCCTCCGCCGAAGAACTTGTTGTAGCCGTGGGCGGCCAATGTCACGCCCAACACCAGCCGCAGGATCAGTACCCCAACATCATGGAAATGGTCATAGGGAGTCATACCTGCAAACCTAGATCATTGGACGCTTGGGATAACAGAAGCGGCGACCCACTGTGCCCGGTGATCCGTGTGGGAACATGGCCGGCGTTCGCGCAGGGGTGCCTCAAAAGGCAACCACGCCGGCATGTCAATCGGGCATGAGGCCGCCCCCACCGGACGCGACGTGGTTTCCGCCGCCGCGTTGATCATCATGCTGACCGCGCTGCGGCTGGCGGCCCGGTGAGCGAACTGACTGTGCTGCAGGCGGTCCGCCTATCGAGCGAAACTAAGTGCAGCGCTGGAAAAAATTAAAGCCGGCGATACCGCCTGGCTGACCAGGCCGCCCGTCGACTCCTACCACACTGTCTGGTTCGAACTGCACGAGGAGCTGATCCTTGCCAGTGGGCTGACCCGCGAGCAAGCCGCCAGATCCGGTGACGCGCAGTACCTCGGCGACGATGCGCGCCGGCACGGCGGGCTCAGGAGTCGGGCTATCAGGCTGGGCCCTATAGCGCAGCATCCAGGAGCTGCAGGTAGTCATCGATGTCCGCATCCAGGCCGGTAAAGGCCGACTCGGCGGCATGGACGATGACCGCGACCGTCTCGCCAACGCCGTGCACCCCGTGAGTCAGGCCCATCAACGGCGACAGTGTGGCGTAGACGGCCGCCAGCACCACCGCGGCGCCCCCGAAACTCAGATCGACAGCTCCGCTGTAAATGCTGGACACCACCGTGTTGCCGGCGACCCGGGGTGGCCTGGCATCCGGGTCGAACTTTGAGACGCCCCAACGCAGCACCGGCGCGGGCACCGAAGCGAAGGCCCGGTCGGCAGATGCCGTGGCGGGATGCTCGAAACGGCGGCGGCCGTTGGCCAGATCGGTCGCGATCCGCTCGGCGCGCATCCCGGTCGAGCTCGGGATAAAGCCCGACGGTGATATTGCCGAAATGGTTGTGCCCCTGTGGTGTACCGGATTTGGCCATCGGCACTTCGGCGCCCAGTGAATCCACCGCATCTCCGAGCAGGCGGGACAATGCCTCGGATACCGCGGCCAGCACCGCGATCGTGACCGTGGTACCCGGCAGCTGCGAGCGCTGCCGCACCAGCGAGCGCATCGAGCGAGCGCCGCCCGTCCCGGAGTTGATGGACAGCGGCGGCCGCAACCCGACCCCGGGCGAGAGCAGCCCGGCCCGAGTGTCGCGAACCAGCCGCCGGTGGGTGCGGGCCGCGTCGACACCGCGCCACGGCAAAAAGCCCACCCGTGGCGGTTTCGCCTCAGGCACTGGGACCGCCCGGCCAAACAGCCAGGCCGCCATCGCCGTAGCGCGCACGCCATCGGCCAGTGCGTGCGCTAGCTGCAAGACCGCGACCGCGCCCGGACCGGGGACGCCCGGAATGCCAAGCACCGGCGTGAACACGTGCAGTCGCCAGGCCATTCGGCGGAGGTCCAGCTGGTCACCGCCAAGGCCGACCAACGCCGCCAGACAGCCGTCCCAGCTCTGATCGGCCAGATCGTGGCAGACCACATTCTCGGGCCCGACGGCCGCGGGCACCCACCGCGGATAGGTCAACGCACTTCCATCTTCGACCCGCATGGTCAGGGCCGGGCACGCGCGAGCCCTGCGACAGACCTGCTCAACGGCATGCTCAAGGTCTGCGGGTGCACCGTCGAACGCGTACAGCAGGAACTCGTCGCTGGGAACTTTGGCCGACATCCAATAGAACTGCGCATCGACGGCCGCCATCCGGTGCTTCAAAACGACCTTGCCACGGTCTCAGCCGGCCGAGCCAATGAACGCAAGCACCAGATCGGCAACCTTGTCCGGCTGTTCGAGCTGCAGGAAATGCCCGGCGTGTTCGACGATGGCGGCCTCGCTGCCGGCGGGCAATACCTTTTCCGCCCAGTGCGTAAAAGCCGGCGTCATGCAACCGTCGTCGCGACCGTGCAGATACAGGCTCGGCAAAATGGGCGCCTTGGTCCACAGTCGGTTCAGCTCGGCATACCGCGCCGGCGGTCGGGTGTTGCGGATCGTGGCCCGGTACGTCCCGAGCGCCGCGCGCCAACTCTGCGGCGTCCCGATCGCGGCGTCGACGTGCCGCAGATCCTCCTCGGCACGGTATCCCGGCGACCACCGCCGCCATAGCCGCGGCACTATCCAGGAAGCGGAACGCTCAGGGAACCAGGGCAATTGGAAGTACATAATGTACCAACTTCGCAGCAACTGGCGCGGTAGCGCGCGGACGAGACTGCCGCGGTCGACGATCCGGCCGAACGGACGAAATGCCGCCGGCGGCGGCACCGACATGATCACCGCCTTGGCGAATGGACTGTCTGGCATTGCGGCCAGGCCGGTAGCGGCCAGTGCACCCCAGTCGTGACCGATCACCACATCGCGCTCGGTGCCACCCGCAGCCGAGCGCACTCGCAGGGCGTCGTCCATCACCGCACCGATGTGATAGCTGCCGTCGGCCGGAATCGACGACTGCGCGTACCCGCGCATGAACGGGGCGACGACCCGCCAGCCCGATTCGACCAGCCGAGGTGCGATCTTGCGCCAGCCGTAGGCGGTGTCGGGGAAGCCATGCAGGCACAGCGCGATCGGTGCGTCGGGCGGTCCCCAGGTCAGCGCCTTTAAGTTTACCGGGGGGCCGGGAATGTCGATCCAGCGTGGTTCAGTCATCCTCCATGCTCCCTGCTGTTCGGCCGCTGTTCGGCTAGGTAGGCAGGGACCAACTTAACGCGGGCAGGGCAACGGGAACCGGCCGAGGTCGAGTCGCAACCGCGTCAGGAGACCGTCAGGCGACGACCCGCTCTCACATCCGGCGCATTTCGCGGGCAATGCGGGCACCTGCGAGGTAGTCGGCACGCGGAAGACCGGGACACTGCTGCCGCGGCCGCCATTCAGCCGAGGGCGTGGCCAGCCGCGCCAACGTGGCGATCCAGCGATTCCAGCGCGGGGCTATAAGCTTTTTGGCAGCGGCGGCCGCACCGAGGGACTACCTCGTGTTTGCCGATAATGACGAGCGGTGGTGAATTCTCCTTGTCATCTGTAGCTTTCGTCCCCGGAACTTCCCCGGGGCAGTAATGCCGATGTTCGCCATTCGGGTCGGCGTGTATCACCGAATCGGAACAAGCAGGCGTAGAGGACATTTGAGCACTCCGTTTCTGAGAACTATGGATCGGCTTGTCGTTCCATGGCTAGAACCTTGGAGCCAGGGGCTACTGGTATGCACAAGTGCTGCACTACCTCATTTACCGAATTTGCCTACGAGTCATAAGGATTGCGTTGGATGCGGCTACCGAACCAATGACCCGGCGATGCGGCGGCGCCGACTAATTCTGTTCAATAGCAATGTCATTCACGGGCGTATCCGCATGGCGCAAGCAGGCTCACTGCTCGGCAACGGCAAGCGGACCAGAACCCATGGCGTTTGGGTCAGCATATAATCGTGAACACATAAGCCGCCGAGGTTCCTTACCAATTACCTGCACGACACCGTCAGTCAGCAAGCAGCATCCCGAGGAACGTCGCATCGGTCTTACCTATACCGTCAGGCGCGCTCCGCCGTCATATCCATCTCGATCCAGCCCTGGCACGGGCCGCTCAGGATGTCGGTGTGCATGACGCCGGCAAGTGTTCCGTTGGCTTCGGGCGTATAGCGCACCTTGGATCGGGCGGGACCCCATTGGATCGTGGTGTCGGGCATCATGCAGTCCCATTGAAAAATCGCTGACTTGCGTCCAGGACGACCCGTCCCATGTGAATTGCACCGGTTGCGGAACGGTCGGATTGCTCGGCGGAGGGCCGCTGACGATCGTGGCGACGCATTTTCCGCTCGTACAGCTTGATCGGAATCCGTAATTCTCGGTGTGCTGGCCCTCAGGATCGCCCACCGCCAT
>Ga0182012_10007194_pt1 | contig 11182 bp, 6 predicted proteins | sample 612S2SmetaG_FD_120486 | JGI IMG/M metagenome (GOLD analysis project Ga0182012, IMG submission 120486) | Permafrost microbial communities from Stordalen Mire, Sweden - 612S2S metaG | ecosystem: Environmental > Terrestrial > Soil > Wetlands > Permafrost | place: Sweden: Stordalen | collected...
CCTCACCTTCAACCCCGCCGCCGAGAAAATGCTGGGCTACCGAGCGGACGAGGTCATTGGCAAAATGACCCCCGGGTTGATCCACGATCCGGCGGAAGTCATCGCGCGGGCGGCGGAACTGTCGCGCGAACTGGGCCGCGAGATCCGGCCCGGACTGGAATCATTAGTGGCGAAGGCGCGGCTGGGCCAGCCCGACGAGCGTGAGTGGACGTATATTCGCAAGGACGGTACGCGCTTTCCGGTGCGCCTGTCGGTGACGGCGCTGTTTGACGACCAGGGACGGGTGAGCGGGACGCTGGGCATTGCGGCGGACATCACGGAGAGCAAACGCTCGGCGGAGGAGCTGGTCCGGGCCCGGGACGCGGCGGAGGCGGCCAACAAGGCGAAGAGCGACTTTCTGGCGGTGATGAGCCACGAAATCCGGACGCCGATGAACGCGATCATCGGCATGTCGGGTTTGTTGCGCGAAACCAACCTCGAGCCGCGGCAGCGGGAGTATGTGGAGGCGGTGAACAACAGTGGCGAGGCCCTGCTGGAGATCATCAATGACATTCTGGATTTCTCAAAAATCGAATCGGCGCAACTCAAACTGGAGCCGCATGATTTTGATTTCCGGGGGCTCACGGACGGAGTGATGGAATTGCTGGCCCCGCGGGCCGAGGGCAAAGGTCTGGAGTTTGCCGCCATTGTGGCGCCGGAAGTGCCGTTTATTTTGCATGGGGACGACGGCCGCCTGCGCCAGATTCTGGTGAATCTCATCACCAACGCGGTGAAGTTCACGGAGGCGGGCCGCGTGGTGTTGCGCGTGATCTGCCAGCGGCGCGAGGGGGCCGGGGTGGGCTTGCGGTTTGAAATCACCGACACCGGCATCGGGATATCGCCCGACCAGCAGGCCAGGCTGTTCAATCCCTTCACCCAGGCGGACTCGACCACGCGCCGGCAATATGGCGGCACCGGACTCGGACTGGCGATTTGCAAGCGGCTGGTGGAACTGATGGGCGGTGGCATCGGTTTGACCAGTGTGGAAGGACAGGGCTCGACGTTTTGGTTTGAGGCGGAGTTTGGCTGCCAGCCCGCGCCGGCGGCGGCCCGGAGTGAATTTGATTTCAGTTCCATCTTTGTGGTGGTGGCGGACACCCAGGCCAGTTCGGCCGAGTCGGAGGAGGCGATGCTGGCCGCCTGGGGGGTGGCGGGCATGCGTTGTGCCAGCGGCGCGGCCGCCCAGGCTGCGGGCCGCCAGGCCCGCTTGCGGGGGTTGGAAAAGGTTGTGATCCTGGCTGATGAGCAGTTGACGGACATGACCGGTGCGGAGCTGGCCGCCCGGCTCGCGGCGGATCCCCTGACCAGCAACATTCGGGTCGTAACGCTCGCGCACCGTTCGCTCGTGAACGAATCCCTGGCCCCGGGCCGGGGGGATGTCTGCTTGTACCGGCCGGTGAAGCAATCCCAGTTGTTCAACTACCTGGTGTCACTGGTTCACCAAGCGGAAACTGTCGCGACCAAACCGGTTGTTCTCCGCCAGATGGCGCCCTTTGCCGGACAAAACCTGCGCATTCTGGTGGCGGAGGACCATGAGATCAACCGCCGGCTGACCTTGCTGGTCTTGGAAAAACTCGGGTGCAAGGCGGATTTCGCTCGCGATGGCCTGGAAGTGCTGGAGGCCTGGACTCGCGGGGGTTACGACGTCATCTTGATGGATTGCCAGATGCCGTTCATGGACGGGTTTGAAGCTACCCGGGAAATTCGCCTGCGGGAGAGCCAGGCGGTGGCACCCAAGCTCCGCCGAACCTACATCATCGCCCTGACGGCAAATGCGCTGGCCGACGAGCGCGAGAATTGCATTGCCTCGGGCATGGACGATTACCTGTCCAAACCGTTTCGGACCGAGGGCTTAAAGGAGGCTTTGCAACGCGGTGCGATGGCGCGGGGGCTGGTGGACCGGGGGGCAAGTGCGGGTCCGAAAATCCCGGTGTGCTGACCGGCGGGCATCCGCCCTGCCCGGCGGCCGGGCGGCGGCGACGGAAACAATTGCAAAAACACGGGGATGGCTGATTACTGGATCAACCGGCTGGCGGTGCATTTGGATTACCTGCATCTGATTTGCGGCCTGGCATGGCTGTTGTTTGGGTGCCTCGGCCGGTTTGGCATGGAGGGACGGAATCGGCGGGCGGGCGGCTGGTGGCAGGTGGCGGTGCTTCTCCTGGCGCTGGAACAATGGTCGCGCGGATTCAATGAAAGTTGCGGCCCCGGCACGAATCGCGAACTGGCCAATTTTCTACTGACCCTCGCCCCGGGCTTTTTGCTCCTGGAATACGCCTGGCAAATCTTCCGGGCCCCGGGGCGCTGGTTGCCGGTCCGGTGTATAATCTATGCGGGGCTGCTGGCCATGGCCGGCTGGCTCAGCCTCGGGGCTTCGCCCGGGGGAATGGTATTCCTTCAGCTGGCTGTGATTATCCCCGGGGCCCTCGCCAGCCTGGCCATGCTCCCGGGTGCCGGCGGGCTTCCGACCCGGGAAGGCCGGTGGTTGGGTCTGGCTGCCTTTGGACTGGTCGTGTTCATGGTCAGCGTGGCCGGGGTGGACACCTTTGACCGGGCGTTGTTTTTCGTTCATCCCGATTCCACCGCCCACCGGTATTGGCGTCCCTGTCTCGTGCTGGGCCAGTTGCTGCTCAGTTGGAGCGCGGTGGGGGTGCTCATAACCTGCCAGCGGATCAAGTGCCAGCGCGGCGCAATCGGGCGCGGCTTGGGTTCGCCCGCCGTTGCCGAAGTGAGCGCGCATGGCCTGGCCGCCACCGGACCCGACGCTGGGATCCCCCTGGAAACCCGCTGGGTGTTGCTCGCCTGGTTCGTCGTCCTGCTCATTGGGGCGGTGGGCGGCCGGCTCGCCGGCCAGAACCGCGCCGCTGAAATCCGGAACAATCTTCTCCACCGCACCGCTCTCGGCGCGGCCGCCATTGATCCCGACTGGCTCACCGGGCTCGCGGCCTCGACCAATGATCTCGGCCGCCCCGAATACCGCCTGTTAAAGGAGCAGTTGCACGCCCTCGACCAGGCGAGCCCGGATTGTCCCTTTGTATATGTATTGAAACCCGGGCCCGGTGCGCCGGTTTTTTTTGCCGACTCCCAGCCGGGGACCGCCCCTGGCGATCCCTTCTACGAGGTGGAACCGGCCGTCCTGGCGGGGCTGCAACAAGGCCAGCCCTTTGTCTATGGACCGTTCACGGGCCACTGGGGATGGCACCTCGCCGGTTTTGCCGTGATCCACGACCACCGGAGCGGCCAGCCCCTCGGCTGGCTGGGGATGGGCTTCCGGGCCACGGATTGGAATTTATTCATCGCCCAGGCGCGGCTGGCCCCGCTCATCGGCACCTGGCTGGTCTGCCTGCTGCTGTTGAGTTTTACCGTGGGTTATCAAAAGGCGGCGGCGGCCACCCGCCTGGTGACCACTTCCGAACGCCGCTACCGGCAGTTGTTTGAACGCAATCCCGCCGTCATGCTCCTGATTGATCCCGAATCCGGCCGAATCCTCGACGCCAATCCCGCCGCCTGCCGGTTTTACCGCCTGTCCGCTGAACGCCTGCGTGGCGGAAACCTGAGGGATCTCTCGCCCGATTCCGCGGATGCATTTCTCGAGCGTATGCGGGCCATCGTCACCGGCAGCCAGGATTTTTTCACCGCCCGCCACCAGTTGGGCAACGGGGAATGGCGGGACGTGGAAATGTGCGCCGGCCCGGTGGACACGGGGGAACGGTGGGTCTTGCACTGCATCGTGCAGGATGTCTCGGAACGCCGGCGGGCGGAGGCGGAACTGCGCAAACGCGAAATGATCCTTGCCGGCATGGCCGAGGCCGGACAGTTGCTCCTGCTGGAAAAGGATCTCACCCACTCCATGCACGCCGCCCTGGCCGCGCTTGGCGGAGCGGTGGGCGCCGATCGCGTTTATGTGTACGAAAATCTTCCCGCCACCGCGGGCGGGCCCCTGCTTTCCAGCTTGCTCTTTCAGTGGACCGGTCCCCGGGCGCCCGCGCCCGCGCACCCCGCCCGCCGGTTGGACCTGCCCTTGGAAAAAATCCGTCCCCGCTGGGTGACTGCCATGCGCGCGGGCCTGCCGGTCTATGGCCGGTTGGAGGAGTTCGACGCCTCGGAATGCACGCTGCTCGAAGCCCTGGGGGTGCTCTCCTTTGTCGCCATTCCCATCCAGATCGAAAAGAATTTCTGGGGGTTTATTGGGTTTGATGACTGCCAGACGCCCCGCCTCTGGAGCCAGAGCGAAATTGACGCCCTGCGCGCCACCGCCGGCCCCATCGGCAATGCCATCATCCGCGCGCGCGCGACCGAGGAGCTGATACGCGCGCGCAACGCGGCCGAGGCCGCCGACAAGGCCAAGAGCGAATTTCTCGCCACCATGAGCCACGAACTGCGCACGCCGATGAACGCCGTCATCGGCATGACCAGCCTGCTGCGCGACACCCCGCTGGAACCGCGCCAACTCGATTTTGTCGAGGCAGTCCGGTCCAGCGGCGAGGCCCTGATGGAAATCATCAACGACATCCTCGACTTTTCCAAAATCGAATCCGGCAAAATGGTCATTGAGCAGGAGGAATTCAACCTGCGTTCCATCGTGGACGGCGTGCTGGAGCTGCTCGCCCCGCGCGCCCACGCCAAGAATCTCGAACTGGCGGGGTTGTTGGGTCCCGGCGTGCCGGCGGGGTTGCGGGGGGATGACGGGCGGTTGCGGCAGATTTTGGTGAACCTGATGGTCAATGGCATCAAATTCACCGAGGCCGGCGAGGTGGTGTTGCGCGTCGAGTGCCTGGCTCAGGACGCCGTTCGCGCCAAACTCCGGTTTTGCGTCACGGACACCGGACCGGGCATCACCAGTGAACAGCAACTCCTGCTGTTCCAGCCTTTCAGCCAGGCGGACTCGACCGTGACCCGGAAGCATGGCGGAACGGGCCTGGGCCTCGCCATTTGCAAACGCCTGGTCGGCCTCATGGGCGGCGAGATTGGCTTGGACAGCACTCCCGGGATGGGCTCCACCTTCTGGTTTGACCTGCAATTTGCCGTGGCGGAGCCGGTGGCCGGATTGTTTCCCGGCCTGCACCTGCCCCCGGCATGCATTCTCGTGGTGGATCGTCACGCCGTCACGCGGGAGGCTATTGTCAGCCTGTTGCAAAGCTGGAACCTGGAGTATGCGGAGGCCATCAGCCTCAACGAGGCGGTGGAGAAAACGGAGCAGGCCCGCCGGGAGCAAAAGCCGTTTAACGTCACCCTCGTCGAAAATGATTTGTGCATCGGGTCCCTCGCCACCCTCACCGGGGTTGTGCTGTTGAACCAGGCGAATATGACCCCGGCTGGCCGGCTGCCCGCGAGTGTGGTTGCCCAGCTCACCAAACCTCTGAAGCAATCCCAGTTGTTTGACTGCCTCGCGATGGTCCTCACGGGCCAGCCGTCCCCGATGGATTCGGCCCGTAATGTCCCGGACACCCGGCCCGCCGAGGCCTCCGCCCTGGCGCAACTGCGGATTCTTGTGGCGGAGGACAATGACGTCAACCGCCGGCTGGCGATGTTCATGCTGCAAAAACTCGGGTGCCAGTCGGATTTTGCCAGTGACGGCCAGGAGACCATCCAGGCGTGGGAAGCCATTCCCTATGATGTTATTTTAATGGACTGCCACATGCCGGTGGTGGACGGGTATTCCGCCACCCGGAAAATTCGCGAGTTGGAATTGCAACCAGCCCACGCTGGCCGGCCGCATACCCAAATTATCGCCATGACGGCCAATGCCATGCGCGGGGACCGCGAAAAGTGCCTCGCCGCCGGCATGGACGATTACATCAGCAAACCGGTCCGCCTGGAATTGTTGCACACCGCCCTGAGCCGGGTGCTCGCGGAGCGTCCGCCTCTCCCGCCTTCCCCGGCCCTGGCCGGCGACCAGCTCGAGGCCATTGAAGCCAGCGTGCTGGAGCTGGCCCGGGAACTGGGGGCGGAAGCCACCAACGAACTGCTCACCTCGTTCTTGAACGACACCCCCGGCGCCCTGGCCGATCTGAGCAGCCTCGCCCGGGCCGGAGTGCCTGAAACCTACGCCCGCGCCGCGCATTCGCTCGCCGGCAGTTGCAGCATTTTTGGTTTGACCGAACTGCGCCACCTCGCGCTAGAACTTGAGGATTGCGCGGGCGGGCCCGATCCTGCCGCCGGCGAGGCCTTGATCACGCGGTTAAACCAGGGTTATCAAACCTGCCGGCCCGTGCTGGAGCGCCTGCGCGCGGCCGTCAATTCCCCCACTGAACCATGAAAATACTGTACGTCCACGAACGATATGGCGCCCTGGCGGGCGCCGAGGCCAATGCCCACATCACCGCCACCGAACTGGCCGCGCGCGGCCACCACATCGGCATCCTGCACGGGCCCGGCACCGGCAAAAACGAGGCCGCCTGGAATGCCACCTTTACCCGGCGGTTTCCGCTGGGGGCGGGCGACCAAACGGCGGTGGTGCGGTCCGCCCTCGCCGCCTTCCAGCCCGACGCCGTGTACGTTCACAAAATGGCGGACCTGACGGTTATCGCCGCGCTCGTCGCCAGCGGCGCGCCGCTGGTGCGGATGGTCCATGACCACGACATCTATTGCATGCGCAGTTACAAGTACAATTACTTTACCCGGGCGATCTGCACGCGGCCGGCCTCGCTGTACTGCATCTTCCCCTGCCTGGCCTCGGTGGTGAAAAGCTCCGGCGGCGGCTTTCCGCTCAAATGGGTGAGTTATTCCGCGAAAAAGAAGGAAATCGCCCTCAACCGCCAGTTCCGGCGCATGGTGGTTGTGACCACCTACATGCGGGATGAACTCATCCAGAACGGCTTTGATCCCGCCCGCATCGAAATCCACGCGCCCGTTCCCCGCATGGGAGACCCGAATCTCCGCAGCGATTTCGGCCCGCGCAACCTCATCATGTATGCCGGCCAGATTATTCGGGGCAAGGGCGTGGACGTGCTGATTGAGGCGCTGGCGTTGCTGGATGTGCCCTTCGAATGTGTGATTCTGGGGGATGGCAATCACCGGCAGTATTGCGAGGAATTGAGCCGCAAACTGGGCCTCGCCGGCCGCGTACATTTCAAGGGGTTCATTCCGCAGGAGGAACTCAAGGGGTATTATCGCGAATGCAGTGTGGTGGCCTTGAGTTCCGTCTGGCCCGAACCCATCGCCACCATCGGGCTGGAAGTCATGCGCTACGCCCTGCCGGTGGTCGCCTTCGATGCCGGCGGCATCAAGGACTGGCTGGAGGACGGCCACAACGGCTATCTCATCCCCTGGATGGACCGCGCGAAATTCGCGGCGCGCCTCAAACAACTCCTGCTCGACAAACCCCTGGCCCGCCAGCTCGGCGAAAACGGGCTGAAATTGGTCAGCGAACGCTACGATTTCCCGCAATACATCGTGGATTTGGAAATCATGTTTGCCCGGGTGGCGGCCGAAAAATCCCCAGCCTGAAACGGTTGGCCGGCGGCCCTGAAAATTCGTGCGCCGGCGCCGCAACCGCCGCTGACGCTGCGTCCCCAGCACGCCTAACAGGATGCGGGAAAGGCAGTTGCCCGGCACCATCAGCCGCTGGCAAACCGCCTCGCAAAAAACTCAAAAAATCCTTGAATCAAGCCTCTTTTGCGTTACAATTTTGTTAAATTAATCAGTCAATTAAACCAACCATCCTACTTAATATGCTTTCAAATAAAAATGTGGTTGCCGCCGGTGCATGTGTGGCTTCCCTGCTGGCCTTGGGCGGCGTGGCGCAGGCGCAAATAACGTTTTCTTCCGGCGGCAGCCTGACCGCGTGGAATGGCAGCCCGGTTTACACCTCGCTTGCCAACAGCTCCTTGAGTCTCGCCACCACGGCGCAGGCCAACCAGGTCATCACCGGCTCCTATGGTGTGATGGCCGAGACGTTTACTCCCAGCTCCAGCTTCACGCTGGGTTCGTTTGACCTCATGATGGCAGTGAATGGGATCACTGCTCCCACGTACCAAGTAAATCTTTTTGATTTGGGCGCGGCGGGCACGGTTTCGGTCAGCAGCAGCAGCGCCACTTATGGGGCGGGCACTTCCCTCTTTGCCGACAACACGGTGACTTTTTCCGCAACCACGGGCGGTGAGGTTCAAGGAACCTTTACGCTTGACGCCATTGACCAAGTGACATTGAAGGCCAATGAGGAGTATGCTTTGGAATTGTGGACTCCCAGCGCGGACGGCCAAAGTGGAATAAATTGGAATCGCGCCAGCACGGCGGATGCCGGCGGTCAAATGTTTTCCGGTGCCGATGCCACGCTGACCCGGGAAACCCTGGCCGCCGCCGGTCAGGCGGGCGGGTCGCCTCGCACTGGCTCCCTGGCGCTTTATGCCGCCCCGGCTCCCGAACCGGCTTCCCTTGCCCTCGTCGGCGGCGGTGTGGCGCTGCTGGGCCTGATGCGCCGTTTTAAGCGGTAAGTTTTTAGTTGTTCAATCAACGCCGTTGCCATGGTCATGGCAACGGCGTTTCCATTTTTGGGCCTTGCTGCGGGCCGAATCAACTCAACCCGGCGGCTGGTCCGGGACCGCACTGGCACCTGTCGTCAGGGATAGAAATATTTCCTCGAGTTGGCCGGTGCTGCCGCTGAGGCTGCGCAGTTCCTCGCGGGTGCCCACCGCAACCAGTTTGCCGCCGTGGATGATGCCGATGCGGTCGGCCATTTCCTCGGCGATGCTCAGTTGGTGGGTGGAAACCAGCACGGTTACCCCGGCCCGCGAGCGTTCTTTGAGGATATCCTTGATGATTCTGGCGTGCTGCGGGTCCAGTCCCACCATCGGTTCATCCACGATCAGCACCTCGGGGTCGTGCAAGAGGGCGGAGGCGATGGCCACGCGCTGGCGGGTGCCGTGGGAGAGGCTTTCAATGGGCCGGTTGACGTGGTCCACCAGGTGAAAACGGGCGACCAATTCCCGGGCGTTGGCCTCAATGCGGTCCTCGGGCAGGTGAAACATCTGGCCGGTGAAGCGCAGAAATTCCCAGGCCGTGAGCTTGTCGTAGAGAAAGGGGAAATCCGGGACATAGGCCAGTCGGCGGCGGGCCTCAAGGGGCTGTTGCTGGACGTCAAAGCCGGCAATGCGCGCGCGGCCGCTCGTGGGTTTGATCAGCCCCGCCAGCAGTTTGATGGTGGTCGTTTTACCGGCGGCATTCGGGCCGAGCATCGCGAAAAACTCCCCTTTGGCCAGGGTGAGGTTGATGTGATCAACGGCCACCAGGTCGCCGAAATGCTTGGTAAGCTGGAGGAGTTCGATCATTCGCTTAAGAAATTCCGCTTGGATGCTTCACGATTGCAATCGGTTACGATGTTCAGTGGGTGTTTCATTCTCCATTAGCCCCCGCCGGGAGTCCCGGCTTTGTTCCATTCGTCCAGGCTCGCCACCACGTTCCCGGGCAAATCCACCCGCAGTATGTCGCCCAAGGTGCTGGCGATTATGACAATGGGCCGGTCCAGCACCCGGGTTTCCAGGCGGTACACGGGCACCCATTCGTGGCCAAAGCGCAGACGGGAGCGGAAGGCCTGCCAGTGGATCTCACCACCGGTGGCTCCGGGAACCAGGGGCAAATCCAAGCCGCCCAACAGGCTGCCCGCCCAGTCCCCGGCCACGGCGCGCAAGAGGCGGTTGGGGTCCTGGAGGTCGGCAAAGGACAGCGTACGCTGGACCGCCTCGCCATCCCGGGAAATCGTCAATTGGACATTCTGGTTCGTGGCCACCGATCCGAGTTCCACGGCCAGGCCATGCGTCAGGATGCGCAAAGTGAGGCTGCGCCAGGCGCGGCTTGGGGAAAATTCCAAATGACCCTCAAATTTAATGCGGTTGGTAAAATCGCCCAGACTGGCGTTGCCGGAGAGGCGGACCTGGTAACCGGCGCGATTAATCATGCCCTCCGGGGGCGGCTTGGTTTCGTCCATCTGGGCCATTTCCTGGCCCACGCTGGTGGAGAATTCACAGAAGCCAGTGCGTTTGCCATTCTGGAACACGTTGAGTTCCGACGCTTCCGGAGCGGTCATGATCTTGCGCCACACCAAGGCTTCGGGAACGGGAAAGTCATTTTCCCGGTCGCCATATTCCGCCCGCCAGACGAGGACATTCATCACGACGCACACGCCGGCCAGGATGAATAATGTCAGGCGGGTGACCATGGCGGCTCAAGGCAGGGGCAGGTAAATCGTCTGGCCGGTGTGCAGATGTTTGGGATTCACGCCGGGATTGGCGGCCTCGAGGGCGGGGATGCTCACGCCGGCATGGCGGGCGATGGCCGCCAGCGTTTCGCCCGAAGCCACCACATGGGTGCGCTGGCGGGGCATCGGGGCGACGGGCAGAGTGCGGGCCTGCGCGACCGGGTTGACCGCGTGGTTCCCCGGCAGGGGCACTTGGGGGGATGAAACATCATCGGGCGAAGCGGAAGCGCCGGGCTGTCCGCCAGCGGGGGCCAGTCCCGGGGTGCCGGCGGCCGGGTTGTTCCGGGCCGCCAGTTCGGCCGCATAGTAGGCGTGCCATTTGTCCAGTTCATCCTGCATTTTGCGATTTTGCTCGGCCAGCTTCTCGGTTTGTTGCTGGGCGGCGGGCGTGCTTGGCAACTGCATGACATCCATCACCAATTGCTGCTTGCAGGCATAAATGTGCTGTTTGATCACATCCTGATTGCCGGCTTTGGGACTCAATTCCAAATATTCCTGGTAGTGATATATGGCGGCGGCGGGGTCGGACAGCTTGTTTTCGTAGAGCCAGGCGAGTTGGAAATGGGCGGCGGCGGACCGGGGGCTGACCTCCAGCGCTTCCTTGAAGGCCTCCACGGCGCCGGTAAAATCCAGGGCGTTGACCCGGCTTTTGCCCAGCACGAAATGGGGTTCTTTCTCGTCCTCCGGCTGCCCGTCGCCAGGCAGGGAGCAGCCCCCGAGGAGCAGGACCAAAAAAACCGCCCCCAGGCGGCTGTTTAAACGGTTCCAAAACAACATTCACTCACCTTAAACGAAGGCGCGGCGGGGTGCAATGATGCGATTGCGGGCTGTCGGCGGGAGTTCAAAAGGAGATTTCCGCGCGAAATCAAAAGGAGACAAATTATAGCGAATAATTTCCGAGGATTTCCGGCCAGTTATTCAGGGGTGGGGCTGGGGGTTGATCGATCA
>Ga0182012_10007196_pt1 | contig 11181 bp, 6 predicted proteins | sample 612S2SmetaG_FD_120486 | JGI IMG/M metagenome (GOLD analysis project Ga0182012, IMG submission 120486) | Permafrost microbial communities from Stordalen Mire, Sweden - 612S2S metaG | ecosystem: Environmental > Terrestrial > Soil > Wetlands > Permafrost | place: Sweden: Stordalen | collected...
CAACTGAGAACTGACAACTCAACAGAAACCGCACCTAACCCCAGGAGAATGAATACTTTGACCATAAAGTCTCTCGAACCAATACTTTGCCCCCGAGGTCACCCTCTAAACCGCTGATTCCAGAGACCCTCCGGAAATCCATAGTAGGGGGGGGTCCCCGGCGGGCGGTCTTGGCCCGCTGGGGTCTCGGATACCCCTCACACCAGCGGCTTCAGGTCGCCAAGTAGCGTTGGAATCAGCTCCGCAACCGTGGGATGAATGTGGACAGCGCGCTGCACCGTGGTGAAAGGCGCTCGCGCATACATCGTGTCGAGCAGGCAATGGATCGCCTCATCGCATCCGACACCGAGCAGCGACGCGCCAAGCAGCAGCTTGTTCTCGGCATCGACCAGCACCTTCATAAAGCCGAGCGTCTCGCCCTTCTCAACTGCTCGGCCAACGCGTGTCATCGGTCGCGTGGCTATCAGCGCAGGCTTCCCGCTGGCGCGGACCTCAGCCTCAGTCATGCCGATGCGCGCCAGCGGCGGATCCATGTACATCGCATAGCAGAGGATGCGATCGCTCATGCGCCGCGGATCGTTGTCCAGGATGTTCGCTGCGACAATCTCGTAGTCGTTGTACGCTGTGTGCGTGAATGCGCCGCGACCGTTGCAGTCGCCCAGCGCATACACGCCTTCCACGCTGGTGCGCAGTTGGTCGTCGACGACGATGTAGCCGCGTTTGTCGGTCGCGATTCCGGCGCGGTCGAGCCCAAGGTCCTGCGTGTTCGGCGTGCGTCCGACAGCAAGCAGCACATGCGATCCGGTTACGATTGGCTCGCCCTCGGTGCAATTGGCCCGCGCCTGAACGCCCTGCGCGTGCGGAGCCAGCTCGATGCACTCCGCGTCGAGGCGGACCGTGATGCCTTCGCCCTGGAGAATGCTCAGCACGCTGGCCGAGACGTCTTCGTCCTCACGCGGGACGAGGCGCGACGACTTCTCGATGATGGTGACTTCGCTGCCGAAGCGACGATACATCTGCCCGAACTCGATGCCGATGTAGCTTCCGCCGACGATGACAAGGTGTTTCGGCAGCACATCGAGCGCCAGCAGTGAGGTGTTGGTGAGATACGGAACGTCATGAACGCCAGGCATCTCAGGCACGCTTGCGCGTCCACCGACGTTGAGGAAGATGTGCTTCGCTGTCAGTTGCTCCTCGCCAACGCGCAGTACTTTGGGCGATACAAAGCTCGCAGTCCCGGTGAAGACGGTGACCTTCGGGTTGTCGCGTAGATACTTCTCCACGCCGTTGCGCGAGGCCGCAACAATCGCCTCTCGCCGCGCAATCACCGCCGCGATGTCGATGCTGACATCGGCTACGCGAACCCCGAACTCCGCTGCGCGACGAGCCAGGTGCGCAGCGTGCGCGCTGGCGACCATCGCCTTGGTCGGCGTGCAGCCTGTGTTGACGCAGGTTCCACCGAACAGCTTGCGCTCCACGAACGCAACCGACCAGCCAGCCTTGGTCAGCCGGCCGGCCAGCGCGGGTCCAGCCTGTCCTGCGCCGACGATGATGGCATCAAAGCTCTGCATACATTTCACCTGTAGAGAAGATAGGGAGCTCGCGCTGCCCGAAACGCGGCCAGCGCATCGCTCCAGGTTGCTGCGATGCTGCGCGGATCGTCTCCGCGGGTGATCTCATCCAGCGTAGCGCGATTGCCAATCAGCCGCAGAGACTTGTCAAGCTGGAACTGTGCTGGATACAGCCTGTGCAGCACGCTGAGGATCTCAACACCCAGTTCCGGCGAGTCCAGCACGTTGCGATCGGTCAGCGTAATGCGGACTGCATCAATGGTCTGACCGTGGAACGGATAGTGATTGCTGTCTTCCGCGACCGCGATTGTTGCCGCGCTGAACGCAACGCCCGCAATCTGCCGCGCAGTCAGAGCCTCAGCGACATCAGTCGCCTTCATCCAAGCTGCGCCGAAGAACTCAAACGGGCTGGAAGTGCCACGACCGACCGAGACATTGGTAAGGTCGAGCAGGCCGAGACCAGGATAAAGCGTCGCCGCGGTCACCGACCTCAGGTTCGGGCTAGGATTCACCCACGGCAAGCCAGTCTGGTCGAAGGTCTCGGCGCGCGACCAGTGCTGCATGGGAACAACCGTCAGATGCACGCCGAGATGCTTGCTGCCGTTGATGTACTGCGCCAGCTCGCCGAGCGTCATTCCGTGGCGAACCGGCAAAGGCATGTAGTCGATGTAGGACTCGAGTCCTGCGTTCGAGACTGGACCCTGAATCTGCTCGCCGCCGATGAGGTCAGGCCGATCCAGCACGATGATCTGCAGGTCATGATGGAACTCGGTTCGCTCGCGCGCCGCAGCCTCCAAGAAGTAGCCGACGACGGTCTCGTAGGTATAGAACCGAACGCCCGCATCCTGCAGGTCGATGACCACTGCATCGAGGCCTGCAAGCTGCTCGTGCGAAGGCCGCTTGTCGGCGTCAGTCGGACCGTAAAGACTGCTCACGCGCAAGCCTGTAGCCGAATCTGTCTCGGCGCTGATGTGCGTCGAGTCCTGCGCACCGAAGATGCCATGTTCAGGGGAGAACAGCGCCGTGAGATGCGCGCTGGGGACAGCCTTTGGCAGATCGGTGCTGAGGATGTCGATGGTGCGACGACCGTGCGAGTCGAGCCCTGTCTGATTGGTGAGCAGGCCAAGCGAGAGTCTATTGGTATGACGTTTGGCTGTCTCGCCGAGAGTAGTAAAGCCCTGAAGCTCGAGGGCATCGATGCCTGTGAGCGTTGGTGACTCCGCAGTAGTACTCGGCCCATAGAGATGCAGCGCCTTCGCCGCAGCAGTAGCGACCTCGCCGCGAAGGTTGGAGATCGGCGGATTACCGCGCGGATGGATTGCGTTGGAAAGGAGGATTACATACGTATCGGAACCCGGATCGATCCACAGAGAAGTGCCGGTAAAGCCCGTGTGACCGAAGCTGCCGATGGGAAAGATCTCTCCGCGGGGCTTGGAGAACGCCGTATCGATGTCCCAGCCAAACCCGCGCAGGTCTTGCCCTTTGACCGCCGGATAATCCGGCGCAAGCAGCGGAGCAGAAGGCTTGTCTCCAGCGGCGATCTCCCTCTGCTCGGCGGCGTTCGCGGCAGCAACCTGGCTGGAGTTGTGGTCGGGCTGTTCAGGCGAGGTCATCAGCTCCAGCGTCGACTGCTTCAGCGGGAACGAACCTGTGTTGTGCAGAAGCTTGTCTAGAAGCGCCTGCGCGAACAGCGAGATGTCGTGCGCGGTGGAGAACACACCTGCTTGACCCGCGACTCCGCCCATGCGCCGCGTGGTGGGATCGTGAACAGTCCCGCGCGTAAGCATGTCAAAGTGTGGGTTCGTCGCTGGGTCGGATTTGGCCTCGTCGTCGTGCGTGGTGGGAGCAATGCGCGGGAGCAGCGAGGTGCTCCAATCGCCATGAGGACAAGTGAAGAGCGTGTTGCCGGAAGGCTTTGGCTCCCACACAATAGCCGCGCCGACGACGCTGTGCGGTCCGCAGGCCTTCGCGACAGGCAGATAGCGCGTCTCGGTCATGCCGAGAGGCTGGAAGATGTGCTCGCTGGCGTAGACGTCCTCGCTATCTCCGCTGAGAGTCTCGATGAGATCGCCGAGAAGGATGTAGTTGATGTCGGAGTAGACGAACTTCGCGCCGGGAACACCGGCGAGCTGCGTGGTAAGCGCGCGACGGAAGCCCTCGGCCTTGTCCGGCGCAGCAAGGCCCCACGCGGCCTTCAGGTCCACATCTGGAGCTTCGCCAGAGGTATGCGTGAGCAGCATCCGGATCGTGACCTTTGCGCGCTCCGGGTCATGAGCGGCGTTGAAGGCGGGAAGGTACTTCTCGATGGGATCGTCGAACTGGAGCTTGCCCTGCTCGTAAAGCTGCATCACAGCAGTCGCTGTAGCCAGAGACTTGGTGAGCGAAGCCATGTCGAAGATGGTGTCTTCGGTCATCGGCTCGGCGGGCGAAGGCTTGCCGTCGAGTCCGGGTTCGCCGGCGAGCTTGCGATCGCCATAAGCCTGCTCGAACACGACGTTGCCATTGTGACCGATCACCACGACTGCTCCCGGTAGCTTGTGCGCGGCGATGGCATCGTCGATGAGGCGCGATACAGGAGTGAAGTCTACCTCCGGCGTTTGAGCCTGTGCTGAAACAGCCCAGAAGCCGACCAGCACCAGCACGAGCGCAGCTGGAATCGCGGCCCGTCGCGCGGATTGCCCACGGAAGACAAGACTCGCGAGTGAGCCGATGACAAAGGTTACGAGCGCTCCGATGATGACGTACCAAGTCCAGGCGACATGTGGGACAGTGAACGGACCGAGATGCGCCGGAAAGGCTCCTTGCCAGAGCCAGAGGTTCAACGCGAATCCGCAGACCATACCGATGGTCGCTCCAGTCTGGGTGGCGAAGCGCGTGAGTGTACCGAGCAGGAATACGCCGAGCAAGCATCCGTAGGCAACGCTGGCGATGCTGAGGCCAATCTCTACGACGTGGCCTTTACCGCCCGCTCCGAGCGAGTAAACCGCAATGGCGAACAGCACCAGCGCCCAGACAACGGTCGATGACTTGGAGATGATGGCGCGTTCACGGTCGTCGGCCGTAGGGCGAAGCTGGATGTAGAAGTCGACGACCGTTGTGGATGACAGCGAATTGAGCGAAGCCGAGAGGTTCGACATGGCTGCCGCAAGGATGGCTGCGACAAGCAGGCCGGCAATGCCGAGCGGCATCTCACGGACGATGAAGGTGGGGAAGATTCGGTCCGCGGAGGCGAAGACGGTGGAATGCTGTCCGTAGAAGACATAGAGACCGACACCTATGAGCAGGAATAACGCGAACTGCACGAAGATGACGACTCCTGAACTGAGCAGCGCGATACGCGACTCGCGCAGGCTGCGCGCGGCGAGCAGTCTTTGGACCATCAGTTGATCCGTTCCGTGCGATGCCATGGTGAGAAAGGTGCCACCGAGAACTCCTGCCCAGAAGGTGTAGGTCGTGGTGAGGTTCAGTACGAAGTTGAACATGTGGAACTTGCCTGCGGCGGCGGCAACTTTATGGATGTACGACCAGCCGCCTGGAACGTGTTGCCCGATAGACCAGACAGCGACGAGAGTTCCGAAGAGGTAAATAGCCATCTGAACGACGTCCGTCCAGATGACCGCAGCCATTCCACCCTCAAAGGTGTAAAGCAACGTGAGTGCGGAGATGATGGCGATGCTGAAGACGTCTCGCGTGCCGATGGCGAGCCCGACGACGATGGAGACGGCAAAGACCCGAACTCCTTCAGCCGTGGCACGCGTGAGCAGGAAGAGCGCCGCAGTGACCTTGTGCAGTATGCGCCCAAAGCGGCGATCAATGAGCTGATAGGCTGTGAGCATCTCGCCAGCGAAGTAGCGCGGCAGAAAGAGCGCGGCGACGACCACTCGTCCTAGCATGTAGCCGAGGACAATCTGCAGAAAGCCGAAGTCTCCGGCGAACGCAACTCCCGGTATGGAGATGATAGTCAGTGTGGAGGTCTCGGCCGAGACGATAGAGGGTGCGATTGCCCACCACGGAATCGTATTGCTGGCAAGAAAGTAGCTCTTAAGCGAGCGATCTGCTGATTGTGAGCCTTTGCCCGAATCACTGCGCCGTTTGCGGAAGTGCAGACCGAATAGCGTTATGCCGATAAGATAGATCGCTACCAGGGCAAGATCCGGCTCTCTAAGTCGCGTGGGCGTCGCTACCGAATAGGCGAGTATCGAGAGGGACAAACGGATTCTCCTGAAGTTGGGATCGAGTAGCGACGCCTTACGTGCTTGCAGGTTATGATAACGGGCTTGGCGAGTGTTGTTTTGGTTTGCAATAAGAAGCATCCTTATGATGGCGTTTTTCTTGGCGATTGACGGTGGCGGAACTAAGACTCGGTGCCGGGTTGCGGATGAGACGTGCGTGTTGGCTGAGTCGGCTGGCGAGACTGTGAAGATCATGAGCGTCGGTGAAGCCGTTGCGACAGAACGGCTGCAGGCACTCGTGCGGAAAGTCGTCGAAGGATCTGGAGTCTATCCGGAGCAAATAGAGCGAACCTGTATCGGACTTGCAGGGAGTTCCAGTGAGCAAGTTCGAACATGGGCTCACCGAACGCTGCGTGGCTTGGTGAGCGGCGAGATTCTGGTGGTCGGTGATGAAGAGATCGCATTGGATGCTGCGTTCCAAGGCGATCCAGGAATCCTGGTCATCGCCGGAACCGGATCAAACGTCATCGGTCGTTGCTCAGGCGGTACTTCCGTGACTGCGGGCGGCTGGGGCCCTCTGCTGGGCGACGAAGGTTCGGGCTACTGGATCGGCCTGGAGGCGCTGCGAGCCGGACTGCGTGCGCACGACCGCAACGTTGACACTTGCATGCTGCGCGAGATCATGGCGTTCTGGAAGCTCCACGACCTGAGCGAGCTGGTGGCCAAAGGCAATCACAGGCCTCATCCGAACTTTGCTGAACTCACCAAGATAGTAGCGAACTGCGCTTCAGGAGGCGATGCTTTAGCGGTGAGCCTGCTAGAACGTGCTGGCGAGGAGCTTGCCGCGCAAGTGCTGCTGGTAATCTCCAAAATGAAGGCCGAAGGCTGCGTGCCGAGCGATCTTGTGCAAGTTGCCTTCACTGGCAGTGTTCTGGGAGAGATCTCCATCGTGCGGCAATACATGGAAGCTAATCTTCGAGCTGCGTTGCCTGAGGTGGTGATAGCACAGACGCCGGTCGAGCCTCTGGACGGCGCGCTGTGGCGCGCCAGGCGCGGCTAGTTAAGAATTCGGCCGCAAAGGTAGGTCGCACTCAGGCGATCTGCGGCGTCAAAGCGATTGAGGTTCGCCACACCGCCTTCTGTAATACGGGTGATTTCTGGCTTACCAAGCATCGCCGCAGGATTATGCGAGGCAAGACGTGTTGCTACAGCGAGACTCGCACGTGCGAAGCTCTGGAGGTTGGATACGCCACGATCTAGCGTAAGCAATGAACCGGCGAGCGTCTGCCTGCCTTGTGCGAGGTCCTCAGCGACCTGTGCGCGGCCATTCGACACCTGCACCGAGAGTCCCGCGAGCCGATACTCTCCATCGGGCATTCCGCTTGCGGACATCGCGTCGGTGACCAGGATAGCGCGGTCGAGACCCTTGGCCTTCAGCCACAGCCTCACGAGCGGCGGCGCAACATGAATCCCATCACAGATGAGCTCGGCAAAGAGGCGATCATCGTCCAGCACAATGCCGAGGATTCCTGGTTCGCGGTGGTCGATCGGGCGCATCGCATTGAAGGTGTGAGTCGCGCTGTTTGCACCAGCTTCTATCGCGGCCAACGTCTCTGCGGCTAGCGCGTTCGAGTGGCCAAGTGAGACCTTCACGCCGAGCGAGCGCGCGTGGCGTATCAGGTCAAGCGCTCCGGGCAACTCCGGCGCTATAGTCATCAGCAGGATATGCCCGCGCGCAGCCTGATGGAAGCGGTCGAATAGCGTGATGCTCGGAGGCTGCAACTCATGCGCGGGATGAACGCCGCGCTTGGCGTGAGACAGGAACGGCCCTTCGAGGTGAACTCCGATGGGCTGCGCTTCGCCTTCGTGCGATTCAGCTTCGATGGCCGCGGCGAGCCGTTCGAGTGCTCGCAGCGTGGAGTCGATGGATGTAGTCGCAGTCGTCGGCAGATAGTGCGCGACGCCGTGGCCAGCGAGGAATCGTTGCATCTCACCAAGTTGTTCCGGCGAGGCGCTCATCACGTCATGGCCCATTGCGCCGTGAGTATGGACATCTACGAAGGCTGCGGTGAGCGTGTCCACTTCCCGCGCGAGCGCCGTTGGATCGGAGGCAATCTCCGCGATGGTTCCGTCAGTGGCGATCGTGAGCACTGGGAACTCGACGACAGCCGAGTCAGTAATAAGACGGCGAGCTGTGATTGTCTCAACCATGTCAGTTCGCGGGCAGCGGAACACCTGCTTCAGCTGCAGAGGGGAGTGTTCTGGTGTTCGACCATTGCCGCTGCGCGCTCTTGACTTTGTCCATGCGCGCGAGCCAGATTCCTATCGTGTAGTCGTAATGCTCCAGCACGGGACGCAGCGCATACGGTCGATTGGTACGAAGCCAGCTCTGCGAATATAGATCGCGCAACAGCGAGTAGCTGTCCTTGATGTCCTGAATGCGGCCATCAACACTGTTGATATCTTCGAGCTCGCGGCTGACCATAAGGCGAGTCTTCTTGTCCGGTGCGCGCGCATCGTTCTGCGCGCGCGCATAACCTTCTGCGATCTCATCGGAGAGTTGAAACTTCAGCCCAATCAGATCGAGCCTCCGCGCAGCGAGCTCCAGCGCGTCAATGGCGTCGGTCTCGCGCAACGTGGTCGGATTCGACGGTAGTTCATTCGTCGGCGAGTAGACGGTTGCGGTGATCGGACCTGGATAAGCTGCTCGCGCCTGCGCAATCAACGTCATCGCGGTCTCTGCGTGCAGCCGAAGCGCGCTGACATACGGTCGTAGCTTGACAGCGAAATCCTGTCCATCTTTCGACCAGGGATCGACCCAGAAGAGACCGTCCGAGCCATCGCCTACCTGCGCCTCTGCCTTGAGTAACGTGTGCGCAGCCATCAACTCCATCTGAGCCTGGTTGAGCTTGCCGGTCGCATCGCCGTGGAAGACCTGCGCATAGCTCTGCTCAAACTGCGGAATGGACGACTCGCCCTGCTGCCAGGCCGCAGCGCAGCCGAAGAGGATTCCGTACCAGTTGTTGGATGCGAGCGCTTCTCCGTCGTCGTACCAGATGGTGTTGAGCTGGCCGGTCGCTCCCATCTGCTGGCCATCGCGGGTGAACTGCTGGATGTTCGCCAGACCGAGATTGTAGTTCGGATAGACGCGCGACCAGTTGTTGATGCCGGGCGAAACCCAGGTCTCAAAGCCTGAATCGGTGTAAGGCCTGAGGTACTTGGCGAATCCGTTCGTGCTCGGGTCGTAATCCCACGCAATGGCGATGGTGTCCTGCTTGAAGCTTGAGGGCATCGCCTTCAGCAGGTCGGGCGAGTCCTGCGCGATGTCACCCCAGAAGAGCAGGCGGCGATGCAGCGGATGCAGCGTGGTGTCGATCTGTTGCATGAAGTCCAGATAGACCGAGCCAAGACCGCGCGCGTCGACTGCGGCCTTGGTCTGTCCCAGGCCGAGATCGTCAGTCTCGTCCGCGCCGACGTGCAGGAACGGTGAAGGATAGAGCTTCGCGAGTTCCGTAAACATCTGCGAGATCATCCGGAGCGATCCCGGTTGTCCGGGAGCGAGCACAGCTCCGTGCGGCGTCTCGGCGAGCGACTGATACTGCTCGTAGATCAGGTCGTGATGCAGGTGCCCAAAGGCCTCCTGCTCGGGCACAACCATTACGTGATACTGCGCCGCGTAAGCGACCAACTGCTGCGCATCGGCCGCGGAGATGCTGCCTCCGGGCGGAGCGGGCAGCGGGTTCGATGCGTACTGCTGTGTGTTCTCGAAGTACGGCGAATACAGGTTGTCCTTATACGCAGCAAGCGTCCGAACCAGCTTCTTCTGGAACTCCAGCGTGTCTATCGGACCGCGCGACAGATCGTCAGAGATGCCGCGATACTGCATTGCAGGCCAGTCGCGCACCGTCGCGGTGTGCAGAACGGCATTCGCTCCGTAGCCTTCGACCAACTGTTTGACGGTCTGCAGCGCATAGAAGATCCCAGCTGACGTGTTGGCGGTGAGCGCGAGTCCATCCTGGTCGGGAAGGATGACATAGCCTTCCGCACTCATGTCGCTGGGCATTGCGGTGACCTTCGCCGCGCCTGCGGGCAGCGAGTCCTGGTAGGTCTGCCTTCCGAGCGGCGTGCTGAATCGTGCCACAAAGATGTGCGGCGCTGAAGGCGAGTCTGTGTCCGGAATCTGGCGCTCGGACATCGCTGCCTTGAAGTCGGCGACGGCGAAGGCGTCTTCCGGATCGCAGGGCTGCTGGCAGTCAACCCGAATTCCAGCCGGAAGCGGCAACGTTGCAGCCGGTTTCACGCTTCGCGGCATTGGGATGAGATGCAGCGGCGACTGCGCGAAGGCAGTGGACGCGAGCGCCAAGAGCACGGCAGTGAAGCAGGTTCGCATGAACTAACGGTACAACACTACATCGGCGCTGCGCCGTTGACGACTGTGACTCCGGGCGGCGGCGAGAAGGTGAACTCGCCTGCAGCGGCTGGTACGTTCTCGCGGATTGCCGTGAAGGTGAACGTCGTCGCTGCGCCGTCCGACTCGTCGATGCGCAACCCGTGAATCTGACCGTCTGCATCGACGGTCAGCGAGACCTTGCGCAGGCGCTGCGACATTCCCTTCGGCGTTCCCGAAAGCGAGTATGTTCTGGGACTGTCGCTGACCAGCGTCAAGGTCACGCCGTCGAGCTCCTTCGCCAACTCGGTGTGTCCGAGCAGGAATCGCAGCGGCGAGCGCAGATCGTCGAGCTGCTTCTGCGGGAAGCGTTCGGCCTGCGCGTCACCCGGCGTGAAGCTGATGGCGTCTTTGCCGTCGAGCAGGAAGAGCTTTCCCGCGGGCGAATCGTAAGCCCAGCGCATTCGACCAGGCTTCTGCAGGGTGAGCGTTCCAGTCTCCGAGCGGTCCATTCCCATGCCTTGATAGCGTTCGGTGTATCGCGCCTGCAGCGATTGCAGCCGGTTGTAGTGCGCATCAACGCGTTTGGCTATCTCCGCAGCAGTTGGCTGTTGAGCAAGCGCAGGAACTGTAATCAAGAGTGCAAGAAGCCATTTCATCGGTGCGCCATCGGGGACCCCACCCCCCCATTTTTCTAAAGTCTTTGCAATGAGCGATTTAGCGGGTGACCCCGGGGTCAAAGTATTGATTCCAGAGACTTTATATGCAAAGTATTGAAAGGAAAACAGTTAACAGCGAACAGTCAGCAGCGAACAGCTAATGGGCGAAGATCCTGGATAGCTCGTAACGTATTGCCGGAATGGCTGCGTCTCCCCTGCGATCTCTTCTGAACTAACCCTATATCTGTAGTTTACCGAATTGGGGGGATATACTACGCCATCAATATCTCCTTCTATATGTTGCGGTTAGGCCATTAGGGGGCTTGACAAGCGATTTTTGGGCTGTTTTTGAAGAAATTATTTTTCTCCGCCTGTAAGTCATTGTCCGCCTG
>Ga0182012_10007197_pt1 | contig 11180 bp, 11 predicted proteins | sample 612S2SmetaG_FD_120486 | JGI IMG/M metagenome (GOLD analysis project Ga0182012, IMG submission 120486) | Permafrost microbial communities from Stordalen Mire, Sweden - 612S2S metaG | ecosystem: Environmental > Terrestrial > Soil > Wetlands > Permafrost | place: Sweden: Stordalen | collected...
TCACGCAGCTCAAATGGAATGCCGAGCGACTCCAGGAACCGTGCTCCGTTGGTCTTCATAGCGTCGGGGTCCCCTGGTCAAACGAAGCCACGCGCCCGGCCTTGAGCGCCAGCACCCAGTCGGCAATTGGCGCGGCGTGCTCCCGCTGGTGTGTCGTAATCACGATCGTCCGGCTACCGTGGCGGAACTTCGCCAGCAGTTGCACCATCTGTTCCACGCTCTCCACGTCCATGTTCGAGAAGGGCTCATCCAGCAGCAGAAGCTCTGGCGCAGGCAGCAACACGCGCGCCAGCGAGGTCCGCTGACGCATGCCCTGCGAATACTGTCCCAGCGGCCGCTTCAGCTCAGGGTCGAGTCCCACTTGCCGGAGTGCCTCGGCGGGCGTCAGGCTCGGCCTGCCCGGATAAAGTTTTGAGAAGTAGAGCAGATTCTCTTCGCCGGTGAGCTCGTCGTAAAGCATGGGCGCGTGGCTCATGTAGCCAATCCGTCCCCGCGCCTCGTCGGAGTGCGGCTCCAAGCCGTCAAATACTTTTACCGTGCCAAAGCTCGGTCGCAGCAGTCCGGCCAGAATGCGCAGCAGTGTTGACTTGCCGGCGCCGTTCTCGCCGATCAGCACGTAGCAGCGTCCCGGCTCCAGATCAGCCGTCACCTGCCGCAGCGCGGCAAACGAGCCGAATAGCTTGGAAACGCCGTCGAGTCGTGCGCAATATGTCGGAGGCGCCTTCGTCGCTGGCGCTTCGGTGGGGGGCACCGTCATTCCTAGGAAGCCGGAACGGCAGGCTGAGCAGTGCTTGAAACGTTAGACTTGGCTGGCGGCGCACCCGGCTTCGTCTCTCCCGGGTGTAACGGCGTCGCGGGCGCATATTTGCTGGCGCATTTAGCCTGCAAGGCGTTCGCGTGGAACACACCATCCCGACCGTACGAGCCCTCAGCCAGCGCCTGTGAGTCGTCTTTGAATGTGTCCGGAGGCGGCTCTGAGCCGGCATAGGTCACTGTCAGTCGCCGTCCGGTCGCAGCCTTCGGAGAGTGGCTCTCAAACTCGTTCAGCGTGAAGGTTACGTGCGGCCCGCTTTGCTCAATCGAGCCGGGAACCACAAAGCCTTCAACGCGCAACTGGCTGTGATAGGCCTTGTCGCCCATCCCGCCCAGCTCGGCGATCGTGACGTAATAGCTCTTGTTGGCGCCGTAACCGGAAAATGCCAGCCAGGCCACCGTACCCACGATAATCACGCAGGCTATTGCGATTCGTATTGTGTTCGCCGGAATCTTCATCTCAACCTCTTACGATACGAGTGCCGATCACGGGGGTCAACCACACAAGGGAGGAGATCCCGTCGCAATCTTGCCCGACCTTCCCGTTTCCCGGTTTGATCCCCGCAGGGATTCCCGGCTTTCGTTGCTGCTATGCCACCCCGGAACGGGGCTTTCTTGACCAAAGGCGCTCGTTTTCGTGCAGTGCTTCCACCAGGCTCCGCTCCAGCTCAAGCGCGCTATTTTGCGCCTCAATCACCAGCTTTTGCACCGCTGCGTAATCTCCTCTGGATGCGGCAAGCTCAATCCCAATCAGACTCTCAATTATTCCAGTGGTGTGCATCTGTGTTCCTTGGGCCCGTGATTTGTCTCGAGACCATTGTGCGGGGCAGGGGAACATTTTTTGTGTGATCTAAATCACCCTACTTTACCTGGGATCCGCCTCTGCTGTGAGCCAAGGAAGACGCAAAGCGAAAGCCGGCAGTCGATCCATTTCACCTGGTGGCAAGCGGAGTAGACTCCTGCTTGTGTTGACCAGCGGAACCGGGATGTACGATCTTGGGATGGATCCAATAGCACGCACCGGGCCGGGTTGACCTGTTCAGCGGTATCCCCTTTCAAGTGAGAATGATGCGCCTCTGGCTCAACAGAAACAGCGACGTTAACCTGCGCGAGCAGCTAAGCACCCAGATCGTTCTGGGCATCCTTTGCGATGAGCTTGCGCCCGGCGATCGACTGCCCAGCACGCGCGAACTGGCGCAGCGCCACGGTATCCATCCCAACACCGCCAGCGCTACTTACCAGGAACTCGAAAATCAGGGCTGGCTTGAGGTCCGCCACGGCAGCGGCGTTTATGTGCGTGCTACGCGGCCCACAACACCGCTCTCTCCAGAGATGGCAGTTGACCAGTTGATTGGCGACTTGGTTGGCCGCGCCCGACGCCTGGGCGCCGACGAAAAGCTGCTCCGCACGCGCATGGTGCGCTGGCTTGCGATGGCGCCCCCGGCGCGTTGGCTACTCATCGAGCCAGACGCCGCGCTCTGCGAAATTGTCCTCACTGAGCTTTCAACCGCTCTGAGCCTGCCCATGAGCGGAATCACGCCCGAGGAGTGCGCTGATCCGGCCGTGCTCTCCGGAGCGATGCCCATCGTCCTGCCCAGCAAGGCCGCCATGGTGCGCGCGCTGCTGCCCGCGGGCACGCCGCTCACAACGCTCAAGGTCCATCCCATCGCGCCCGAGCTGCAAAACTACCTCAAGCGCTACCTGCCCCAGAAGCTGGGCTCGCTGGTGGGCATCGCTTCCCACTGGAGCGAGTTCCAGCGCTTTGCCCAGGTCATGCTGGTGGCTGCCGGGCTGCCCGCCGACACGCTGCTGGTGCGCGATGCCAACGAGGCTGGCTGGGAGCGCGGCCTGGAAGAAACCGTCGGCGTCGTCGTCGATTCTGTGACAGAGCGCGAGCTGCCCGCGGGCGTCCATCCCATGCGCTTCACGTTGCTCGACGCCGAGGGCATGGCCCACCTGCGCACAATGGAAGCAGCCAGCGGCAACGGCAAATAACTCCCCCACTGTGACACTCGCGAAACTGTAACAACCCCTCACATCTGAACCTGCGAACTGCCTACGATTGCCTCCAGATCAACTGGAAAGGAGGCAAACGATGTTGCGTATCTCTCGCATATCTTCCACGTTGCCTTTCTCTTTGTCTGCGTGATGCTCGTAATCGTCATGTTCGGCGTGTGACCCATTCGCGCCTCGAATGCGGCAAGGCTTCACCGGGAACCAGAAAGAGAAAGGGCAGACCTATGTTGCAACCAATTCTGAAGTGGGCGATCGCCATCTGCGTCGGCGCAGTGATCGCACTGGAAGCAGTTGGGCAAACGCCACCCTCCACGCCCGATATGACTGGCTGGAATCGCGTGGCACAGCTCCGCGACGGCCAGAGAATTATCGTGAGCGTCGACTCAGGAATCCCCACGCACTGCGTCTTTCGCGGCGCCACGGACCATTCCCTCTTCTGCGACTCGGGGAATCTCCTTCTTGGCTTTTACCAACGCGAGATTGCCCGGGACCAGGTTACCTGGCTGCGGACAGACAACTACCCGCGCGATCGGGGCATCGTGATGGGCGTTTTCGGAGTTTCAGGCGTGGTTTTTGGGGCATCGTCGGCTCCATCGTCCGAGTCGGTCGCACTCAAGGTAGACTCTGCGTTGCTGTTCGGCTTAATCGGCACGGGCGTCGGCTACGTCGCTTCCACGCCGATGCTATTTTTCCTGCCCGGCAAGACGATCTACGCCCTGCCCAAGCCAACCTCTGCCAGGCATCTTCGCTGGCCGGAAAAGAAGCAGCCTGCAAAGCAAATCGAAGTTGGGCAGGTGCTGTCGAAATGAAATTAAGTTCCCGGGTCCGGCCTTCATCGGACCCGGGAACTCGCCCGGTTCATTTTATGTTTTCTATGGTTCCCTTTTTCGCAAGGAAACGATTGGCAGCTAGAGCCAAGGCCACCGGCCATGGGAGGGAACGCGCAAACAATTGAGCTGGGTGTGTGGGTCCGCTTTATCCGCGATTCAACGGGGTGGGGGCGGAAAAGCTGCTCATTTGACCAGCAGTGCGGGGGCTGGCCTGTTCGATGCGTTCCCTCTGTGGCCAAATTGCCACGATTGCTGGGCTAGCTACCAATACGACAAACGCAGAAGCGATGAGGATCACGGTCATTCTGAGGTTCCTCCGTTCTCCCCAGTTATCGCTTCTGGTCCCACGGGGTCGAACGCCCATTCATTTGCATCCCGTGTGCCAATTACGCACATTCCGGCCTTGGCATTTGGAATCAACTGTTTGAGGGAGATCTGGGCTGTCGTAGGATCGTCCAGACTGTATACAGGAGTTTACTCTGGCCGCGCACCTGCGCCCTGCGCGTACACACTTAATCAACGTCCCGCGCTGCTGAACTACCTGCCGGCACCAAAATTGCCGTGGGCGGCAAAATGGTTCATTAGCTCCGCTGCAGGCTCGACGGTGCGAGGTTCTTGGTCAATCTTCCGGAGGGGCGAGCCTCATCCTCAAGCTTCCGCTGGGGTAACAAGGCGACCAAAGCCGGGCTGGCGACGAGCAGAACAAACGCGATTGCAATGCAAACCACAACCATCTGGGGTTCCTTAGCAGGGGATATCGTCGGGTTCTGAACTCGTCAACAGAAACATGCGCTCAGATTAGGTAACCCAGCGAATCGCCCTTGTGGGTAACGTTCAACAGTATTACCAATCTACGCCAGAAATGGGACATGTCTAGGGGAAAGTGCCTGTTTTCAGGACTATTTCTCTGCATATAAGAGGGCAGGCCGTATCCCCCAAAGGTGTTACCTCTGGGAATAATCGGTCTGAATTCAACACGAGATTACCGTGGTAACTTGCTCGCGGAGTCTCTTGGGCCGCCTACTGCACTGCGTTCAGCGTTGCTGCAGCCCTGTCCACAGCACGCGTGAGCACCTCAAGCTGCGCCTTGGCGCGCTGCTGGTCGCGGTTGTCGATCGCCTCGCTCACTCCTGGGATCACCACGGCCGCGTAGCCCGTGAACTCCCCCGGCGCAAAGACAATGTGCCTGTACCACGGTCGATTGGGCAGGCCTTCTTCCGAGATGAAGGCCGACTCCGTCAGGCGGAGCGCATTGTTCAGCTTGCCAAGCGTGGTCATGTCCCCAGCCGGCGCCAGTTGCCTTGCATGCACCCGCTGCGCCGCCGCGAGGAACCGCAGGTCTGCCGCCTCCAGTTGCGAAAAGTCCATTCCACTCAAGCCCGCTTCCTGTGCCTTGCGCTTTGCCGCCCCCGCATACATCGCAATCGAGTCGGCGTAGGTGACAAAGTCGTAGGGGAGCACGTCGGCATCCGCCATGCGCACCGCCTCCAACCCCAGCACCTTTGCCATCTGCTCCAGGTAGACAAAATGCGGGTCGGCGTTCTGAACAAACCAGTCGTAGTTGTCGAAGACCGAGTGGTACACCCCATACGGCCCCTCGGACCCAATGTCGGTCGATGGAACCCCAACGTGCTGAAAGAAGGGCGTAAAGTCCGATCCGGAGCCAAGGTCGCCTAGTCGCACTTCGCCAGTTTTATCAGCCGCGTCTGAGGTCCGGTTCGGGTTTACTTCCTTCGGTGCACGCTTCCACTGGTCGTATACGGTCGTCCCCAGCGGGCTCGGCACAGCCCGCGTCACCTCGCGCACAAACTGCCTGAGCGATGGAACCGCCGACGCAGAAAACTCCGGCCCGCTCACCGCAACATCCACGTTGAAGTAGGCCACCGCGTGCTCCAGCGCCTTCGCGTGATCCTCCACCCACTCCGTCGAGCCGATCAGCCCTTGTTCCTCAGCATCCCAACTCCCAAAAACCAAGGTCCGCTTGGGCCGCCAACCCTGCTTCAACAGTCCGCCGACGCCGTGCACCGCCTCCAGCATCGCCGCCGTGCCGCTCGATGGGTCCACAGCCCCGTAAATCCATGCATCCCTGTGATTCCCCGCCACCACCCACTCGTCGGGATACTCCGAGCCCTTCACCTTCCCAATCACATCCCAGATCGTCCGCAGGGCGTAGTCCTGCTTTGAAACGATGTGCACCAGCACTCCCGTGCCGCCCAGGTGGTAGCGAAACGGCAGCGCCCCCTGCCAGCCCTGCGGCGCGCCGGGTCCGCTCAGCGCGTTTAAAATCGGCGCCGCATCGTGGTAGCTCAGTGGAATCGAAGGAATGCTCGGCTGGTTTCCTGTCTTGTCTGCCGGCAGTCGAGCCGAATCCGGCAGCTCCGGGGTGGAAGCCACACCCGGCGTCTCCGGATCGCCGGAGTAGCGCGAAAGGTTTTGCACCGAGCCGCTCTGCACACCGGTCTCCGGCCGCCATGGACCGATGGGCCAGGGGTCGCCCTTGAAGTAGCCGTCGTCCTGCGGGTCACTGTAAATCAGCACGCCGATCGCCCCGCGCTGCTCAGCCAGGTAGACCTTGATGCCGCGGAAGTTCTGCCCATATCTCACCACCACGATCTTGCCCTTCAGATCGATGTGCTGCGCCGCTAGTTGGTCAAAGTCCTCTATGCGACCGTAGTTCGCGTACACCGCCTCGCCCGTCACGTCGCCGGACGCCGACGATCCGTTGAACGGCATCGTGACGCGCGGGTTGTCCTGGAATCGGTCTCCTTCAACGTGCTCTTTGGTTGGCCCGCTCATCAGCAACTTGCCCGCGGTGTTGTAGGCTTCAACACGCTGCTCAATCGGCCGGTTCAACAGCACGCGATAGGGAACGATCTCCGTTTCCAGCCCCGCCGCGCGAAACTTCTGCGCCACGTAGTCAGCCGTAGCCCGGTCTTCCGGCGTGGCGGAAAGGTGTGGCTGCGCAGTCAGCGTCTTCAGGTGCTGCCCGGCCAGCTTGGCGTCGGGGATGGCGAGAAATTGCTGCTCAACCTTCGATTCTGCGTTGAAGTCGCCGTAACCAAACACCGTGCCAACTGTTGATTGTGCGAGAAGTGCGCCAGTAGCGCATGCCAGTCCTAGACCAGCCGCTGTCTTGTGAAACAGATTCATCCAGTTGCCCCCGTAGATTCCAACGGTGTGTACGAAGAGTCTACCGGCAGGTAGCGCCGCCACTCTTCTGACTCAGCCACCTTTTTGATCACATCATTTCTTTCGCGCAACAGATTGGTCATGTACCGCCGCAGGACGGCCGACTCGGCAATCCTACCGAGCACCGGCAGAGGCGCGGCAAATCGAAATACATCTGTCATCACAGTCGCATTCGTCGCCATCGCTTCAAAGAAGTGGTCGTGCTCCATCCGCTTGAATGCTCCCTCAATCATCTCATCGCGAAAATACGTTGGCCTATCCAAATGCGTGATCTCGCTGGTCAGGTTCTGCCACACGCCCAGGTGCTTGGCGCGCCAGGTTACGCGCTGGCCCAGATCGACCAACCCTGTTGTCACTCCACCCACCGCGACAGCACTCTCGCCAAAGTGCACATTTCCCTTCAGGTGAACCTCCACGCTGCGTGCAAGGTCAAAGCAGCGCTCAATCGGTGCAGCGATCGTCGTGATCTCTTTCAACTCCACCATCGGGGATTCGCGGCCTCCTGCGCCCTCTTTTGCCGCGCACTCCATCCCTCGCCGCAATAATGCCACAGCTTACACTAGGGGATGGGGGTGCGTATCTCGGAGGCCGAATGCAACTCCAATGCAAAGCCGCGCACGCTTGACACAGCGGAGTGCAGCGCCGACGGAACTCCGCGCAGCCTGGCAGTCGAAGAAGCCGCCGCGGCAACGCAGGCCTTTCCCGACGAGCAAGACCACCGCCTTCCGCAGGTCGCACGCGCCCTCCGCAATCCCAACTTCCGCCTCTTCTGGAGCGGGAATTTTCTCTCCAACATCGGCACCTGGATGCAGAACGTAGCCCAGGGCTGGCTCGTGCTTACGCTCACCAACAACTCCGCCTTCTGGCTCGGGGTGGTCGGCTTTTGCGGCGCCATCCCGTTTTTGCTCTTCACGCTTTTTGGCGGCGTCATTGCAGATCGCGTCAACAAGCGCCGCCTGCTCTTCTTCACACAGACCGCGATGATGCTGCTCGCGTTTCTGCTCGCGGCCCTCGCCTGGTTGAAGATCGTTACCGTTTGGGAGGTCGCACTAATCGCCTTCCTCAACGGCACAGCCATGGCCATGAATGCGCCCAGCTACCAGGCCCTTGTCCCAAGGCTTGTCCCGCGTGAAGACCTCACCAACGCCATCGCCCTGAACTCCGCCCAGTTCAATATGTCGCGCATCCTCGGTCCCACGCTCGGCGGCTACGCCATGGCTGCCTTCGGCGTGGCAGGCAACTTCCTGCTCAATGGCTTCAGTTTTCTCGCTGTCCTCTTTGCGCTGGTCCGCATCCGCTATCCAGAGGAGAACAAGACCAAACGCGAGACTCTGCTCTCCAGCTTTCGCGCCGGCCTGGGTTACGTGCGCAGACAGCCGCAGATGTATGTCCTTGTATGGATGATCGGCGCGGCCAGCCTGCTCGCCATCCCCATCCTCACCTTCATCCCGTACTTCGCGCGTTCGATTCTGCAAGTGGGCGAAAGCGGCCTCGGCCTGCTGCTTGCCTGCTCCGGAGCTGGCGCGGTACTGGGCGCGTTCACCGTCGCCTGGCAGGGCCAGATTCGCCATCGCGGCGCGGTCATCGCATTTGCAGGCGCAGCGGTCATGGGCACGGTTGTCGTCTTCTGCTACTCGCGCAGTTTCCTACTCTCGGAGTTCCTCATGCTCATCGAGGGCTATGGAATGATCCTCACCATCTCCTCGGTCAACGTAGCCATGCAGCATCTCTCCAGCGACGAGATGCGCGGCCGCGTGATGAGCATCTACGGCACATCGTTCCTGGGCCTGCCGCCGGTCGGTGCGCTGCTCGCCGGCGAACTCTCGCGGCACATTCCAACTGCGCACGCCCTCGCGGCCATGTCGGGTGTTTGCATGATTGTGTTTGTGGGCTTCTACGCCTTCTCAAAGCCGCTGCGCGAATTGGACTGATCGGACGGCCTTATCTCATGGAAGCGCCGACCAAGTCTATTCTTCCAATTCGCTTTCCTCGGGCGCGTCCGTCGGGCTTGAGAACTCAATGCGGTAGCCATCCGGATCGGTGAGTGGTACTACCCAAAGTTGGTTTCCAACAAATGGGCGGTTCCGTGGCTTAATCCCGCGCGCCTTGAACTTCCGATACAGCGCAAGCGAGTCTTGGCACTGGAAAACCACCGATACACCGACGCCCACAGCCTCCTTGGGTCTGCGGTGGGGTAGGAACTCCTGAAGCATGATTGCGGCTTCACCGAGCTCAAGCCAGCACCAAATGATCCGCCCATCAGGGTAGTGCCCATCCTTCTCGGGAATCCACCAGCGCTTCATCTCGAACCCAAGCCCGTTCACGTAGAACAGGAGCGAGGCTTCCATGTTGGTGACGCCGAAAAAGGGGACCGCCTGCTTGACGTTCACTCTGGGATCCAGTTCAACAGTCATGGCCTGCTCTCAGGGACCTCAATCTATCGTTGAAAACCAGGGCGATACGCCGGTGACCGCTCAATCGCCGAAAACAGAAATGGCCATAGAGGCATGCTCTCCGGCCATTTCCCTAGAAGGTTGATTGCTTCCTAGACAGGCTGCGCACAGTGAGCGCAACGCGTCGCGGCTGCGGGGATATCGCTGAGGCACTGGGGGCATGCCTTGGTCGCGGGCGGCGCATCGGGAACCGGCTTCTTGAATCGTGACATCAGCGCATTGGCCGGCACGATGATGAAGAAGTAAACCGAAATCGATACCAGCAGGAATGCGACTACGGCGTTGATGAAGTTACCGATCAGAATGCCGTTGAAGGCGATCGCACTGAAGTCCGGCTTGCCGAAGATGCCACCAATCATTGGGGTGATCACATCCTTGACGAGCGAAGTGACGACGGTGCCAAAAGCTCCGCCCATGATGACGCCAACCGCGAGATCTAGAACGTTGCCACGCAGAATAAAGTCCCTGAATCCTTTAAACATATCTTTCTTCTCCTGTTGAGTTCCGGGGGTTTTCGCCCTTCGTTACACGTTCACAAGGACCGCGATCCGGGGGTCTGAACAAGGGTACAACGAAAGTGTTATTAAGTATAAGAAAATCAAAATGTCATGACATTTCGTGTTCAGGGATAAATCCACAAACTTACAACCGCAGCCAAAATCATGAGTTCCGAGTAGAGCAGGATCAACACTCCCGCGTGATAGAGACTCCACTTCTTCCCAATACAGCGAAACGTGTCCACCATCCCCCAGCACACAATGGGAATGATCACTAGCTGCCACGCCGATCCGTGCAGATTCTCGATCACCGGAAATCCGGCCAGGCGCAGACTTGCAGCCAGCGCACCCAGGCACAGCCCAACGCCGCGGATCAGGGATTTTTCACGCAGCCGAAAGATGGTCCGAAATGTGACAGGGAGCGGCCCCACACTTTCACTCTAAAGCGCAGGGCAGCTCAAACTCGTCCCGGTCAGCTAACCAGTTCCATCGCACGAAGCGACTCGCTATATGGCGCGCGCAGCACTCCGCGCTCGGTGATAATCGCAGTCGTGTACTTGGCCGGAGTCACATCGAATGCCGGATTGCAGATGCCAACCCCGTTCGGCGTCAGTTGCTTGCCGCCATGGTGCGTCACCTCCACGGCCGAACGCTCCTCAATGGGAATGGCATCGCCCGTTGCCGTTGCCATGTCGATGGTCGACCACGGGGCCGCGCAATAAAACGGAATTCCGTGCTCCTTTGCCAGAATGGCGACATTGTATGTCCCGATCTTGTTCGCAAAATCTCCGTTGGCTGCGATGCGGTCCGCGCCCACCACCACGGCCTTGATCTTTCCCGCGCGCATCAGGCTCGCCGCCATGTTGTCGCAGATCACCGTCGTCGGAATGCCGTCGGCCATCAGTTCCCAAGCCGTGAGCCGCGCGCCCTGCAAGAACGGCCGCGTCTCGTCCGCATAAACATGAATTTGCTTGCCCTGTTCCACCGCGGAGCGAATCACGCCCAGCGCCGTCCCGTAACCGCACGTTGCCAGCGCCCCCGCGTTGCAATGCGTCAGCACGCCGCCTTCATCCGGCAGCAGCGCTCCGCCAAACGCGCCCATCGCTTTGCACGCCGCAATGTCTTCGTCGTACATCGCGTGCGCCTCGGTCAAGATCTTTTCCTGGATTCGGACGAGCGTGTCGCCGTTCGCGATCGATGCCGCAAACAAGCGCTTCATGCGGTCGATGGCCCAGAACAGATTCACTGCCGTAGGCCGTGTTCCCGCCAGCCGTGCACAAATCCGCTCGAACTCCGGCTCAAACTCAGCCGTCGTCTTCGCCTTGGTCTTCAGCGAGCCAAGAGCCACGCCGTAGGCAGCGGAAACGCCAATCGCCGGCGCA
>Ga0182012_10007198_pt1 | contig 11178 bp, 15 predicted proteins | sample 612S2SmetaG_FD_120486 | JGI IMG/M metagenome (GOLD analysis project Ga0182012, IMG submission 120486) | Permafrost microbial communities from Stordalen Mire, Sweden - 612S2S metaG | ecosystem: Environmental > Terrestrial > Soil > Wetlands > Permafrost | place: Sweden: Stordalen | collected...
AAGACCTTTTATTTTCTGTCCGAATCCGCATGTTATCGAAACTTCGTTAGTTATAGGAAATTCTATTTTAGGCTGATCAGGCATCCAATCTTCTCTAACTCCCTCATAAAACGCTTTTATAGGAATTACAAAATTTTCAAGCTTTTTTACTTTAATTGTGTCTATATCGTAACTCATGATTTTTTCGTTTTAAATGATTGCATTAGGATCATATTTAGGTATTATAATGGACTTAGGCTCATTTGATTCCTTTGAGTTCGATGATTCTCCACATTTGCCACATTTCATATTAGGTACAACATTGTTGTAATAATTAGAATCGTCATAGCCGTTTTTTTCCTTTTCTTCATTGCCACAATGCTCGCATTTAGTATCAAAAGAAAAATCTCTCCTGCACCAATTGTATGTTTTTGTTATTTTCATCTTAAGATATGTTTACATTTAGGTTAACAGTCATTTTAGGTCCAGCAGTGAATGCTATGACATCAGTTCTAGTAGGTTTTTCTTTGTATAGCTTAGTCAAATGATTATTCCATTCTGCTTTGCCTTCTTCTGTATTTTCATAACCATAATACTCAAAATTTTCTATGGATTCAGTATAGGCTGGATAACCATGGCCTGAATAATCTTTAGATCTTTGATCTCCTTCGTGATAAACATTTCTAGTGTTTAATACTATGATCGCTAAGTGTTCCTTGTTTGGAAAATCTTTAGCAGTTTTTATAGATTTCATATTTTTTAACAGATTTCGTAATTTTCTATAATTTCATAGACCGGAATCAAAAATAAAGAAGCCTGAACAATTTGATGTTTTTCTGTTTTTGTATAGCCTATGCTATGAAAATCCATATTGATGTATCCTAATTTTTTACGTTGCACATTAGCCCATTGAAATTTGTCCCAAGAACCGCCTTTGTTTATATTCAAGTTCTTACGCATTTCATTTAAAAGAGGAATTAATCGATAAAATTCTTCTTCTGTACATTCTATGTCAGTTTTGGTAGCCCAATAATCTTCTAACTTCTTCATGATATAGCTATTATATCAACTTTCTAGGATATATAAAATATGCTAGTTAAATCTATAAAAGAATGGACAAATGTCGGAATTGTAGACAAAGTTTCAGAACCTAAAAAAGTAGACGGTGAGGATGTTTACAAATATGATCAGCCTAAGGATAGGGATGAACAGGAGCAGATGTGGCGAAATATCATAAAATATAACAACTCTACAAGAAACAACAATATATAAGAATATGATTATTACACTAAATGACTGGAATATATATATAAAAGAATGGAATTCTGCAGGAGCTAATTCGGCATCTGTGACTGATCCTGTTTCTTCTGTGAAAGATACTATAAACAACGGAGGAATTCCTAATGATCAAAATAGAAAAGATAAAGAATCTCAGCTTAAGAAGTTTGGATTTATGACAAAACAAAAAAACAACGATTCATACACTATGATTACAAACTTAAAAGATTGGAAAAAATCCAAACTAAATGAAAATGCAACCATCACAGAACAGGATGAATTAAATGCTGTGCAAAGATGGGTAGAAAAATCAGGCATGGACTTTGATGACTGGGATTGGGATGGCGAAACTTTGACTATATTCGTAGGCGAAGGAACAGAAAAATATTCTAGAGCTGATCTTAAAGAAGTTGGAGTTACATTAGCCGATGTTGATCCAGGCAAAGCTGTACCAGTTGAATCAACTCCTGAAGATGATTTAAAATCTAATTTTAGATCTTGGGAATCAGACCATGATAATGAAGATGATGCAAATGGATTATTTTCTATATTAATGACAAGACACCCAAAAGAAAATGAAGCTAAATTAAGAAAATTAGCATTTGACTGGGTTGGATATGAAGAAGTGACTGAAGATGCGCATTTACAAATGAAAGAAAATGCTAAATCTGTTTGTTGTCATGCCCCAGTCTATATGGAAGGTTCTACTTCTATGTGCTGCACATGTAAAAGACCTTGCGAATGCGTTCCTGTCACAGAAGAAGCTCCAGAAATGGCGGAAAAAATGAGCGATAAAGCTAAAGATTTTATAGACAATAAGATTAAATTTTTAATCGATAAAGAAGGCAAGAAACAGAAACAAGCTATCGCAATTGCATATTCGATGGCTAAGAAAAAAGGTTTTGATGTTCCAAATAAGAAACATGAGACTAAGGTAGCAGGTATTAATGAAGTTAAATTTACGGACGAATTAGTTTCAGATATTAAAAATCTTTTAGATACTAAAAATTATAAATCTAAATTAACTAGTCAAGATATAATGAGTGCTTTAGATGATGTTAAAAATAGTTTAAATAAACCTAAAACACAATCCGCCGCTATATAATTCACATAATAAAATATCTAACGATTTTTCTGATTTAATGTCAGACTATTATTCTAAAACTACAGGCGATAAAACAGCATATCCAGAATTTATTAATGCTTTAAAAGAATTTAATAACAAATATCAAATGGAATTAGAAGCTCCTTCTCAAGATCAATTGCATAAAGGATTTGATTCTGCTATGGATGATGGAACTATGGATGATTGGACTAAAGAATTAATTAAAACTAAATGGCGTGATGCTTTAAACCAAACCAAATACTAAATTATGATAACAACAATTAACGAGTGGAAGAAAAATAGATTGAACGAAAATTCAGAATCTTATCCTAGAATCTATGCAGATGTAAATGATCCTGTAGAATTATACGTAAGAGATGCAAACACCGCATTTCTTTTCAGTTTTAATCCTGTATCTAGACCTATGCCGGGTGAAGAATCTTGGCCAATAACTAGCATAGTAAAAATTGAAGGCACTGAAGAAGTAAAGAAAATGATTCATGATTGTTTAAATCCAGACAACGAAGGAAATGGATTTACTCAACCTGATGAAATGCAGGAACCCATGGAAGATCATACTGCTAAATCCACAGAAGAAGATTTCGAAAAAATTGAAAATAGAATTAAAAAATACGGAGATAATTATGACCGTGCAAATGATTATAATAGAGTATTTGGTACTACTTCTAATGAAGAATATATTGGAGAAAAAGGTTTAGAACGAGTTAGAAAAATGCTTCATAAAAATGTAGATAGATATGTAAATTCACTTAGCGAAAATTCGGATAAATCATCTGATGATTTTTATATTAAAGATTTTGCAAAAGTCGCTACAAATAATTGGGATCTTTTTATTTAATTAACTTTTACCTGCTTGTTGTAATATATTAAAGCATCCATCGATCTCTTCCTTCATCTTGCTCTTGAACTCGATCTCTGTAAATAAATCAGTCTCAACATTCAACTGCAAATTCTCTACCCATTCCATGCTCCAATCTTTGATAGACTTATCCTTAGAATTCTCCTTTATCACATAAACCTTCTTCTCTTTTACAATATCATCAATCCATCTCACATCGTTAGGAGACCATTTATTAATTACCCTTTCGATCTGCAATTTTAAAGTAGGCTGATTCAATATCAATGTCTTGCTTATCTCCAAATCTACGAAATTGTCTTTAAAGGTTGCTTCGTTCAAAGGTTTCAAGTCAGAATCTTCTAAAATTTTGATCTTCTTGAACTGAGGCGAATAATCATTCTCTAAGAATATATCCTTGCCTGTCTTAGTATCATATACCCACATTCCTTTCTCGTTCTCTATATCGTTCCTATCTAGATGATAAGGCGCACCAACGAATGTAAAGTTGTTGATTGTTTGTTGAATATGAATGTGTCCGCTGAATACTCGTTTGTACCCATCGAAATCGTCTATATCTAGAATATGTCGATTGTTAGGCCTTGTAGGATACAGTTGAGTACGACATCCATTCAAGTCAGAGTGACACAGTAATAAATCGGCTCCTGAATATTTTTCTAAAGTAGCCTTTTCATCATTCTTTCCGTGAATCCAAGGCATCATTAGAATCTCTTTGTTGTTCATAGTGATGATTTTAGGCTCATCATATAGATAAATATTTGGAATATTTCTGATGACACAGGCAGAGCTTATCTCTGTAGAAGATTGCAGCCACGCATCATGATTGCCTATAATAACATGTATTTCACCAAATATTTTAGATAAATCCTCAAATATTTTAACTACAGTGTCTATCACTTTGACATTGATTGCTGTTCTATTATCAAATACATCACCTAAATGAACCAAAACATCACCTTTTTTATAATGTTTTTTAACTGTCGGTATAAACCAATTATAAAAATAATCGGTCATCAATTTAAGCCATTTTTCAGAATCATTGGAATATTTTCCAAAATGTGTATCACTAATTATCCAAATTTTCATATTTTAATCTAATAAATTATTTTCATATTTCCATATAAATCCTAATGTATGTTTTCTAACTCCCTTGCACACACAAACTATTTTACTTTTAGGACATCCAGTTTCGGTCTCTGCGTCTTTAATACTGTTATATCTTTTAATAAATTTTCCATTTATATCATATTGTAACACCGATCTAAGATTATTACCTAAATGAACTAATTTGTTTAAAAAATTCACATCAATTGTTAATGGTATTTGATCATTTTTCTTAATTCTCCAAATATATTTTCCTGCTTGAGCTCTTTGATTTAAACAAACTTTTCTTATATTACTATATGCTATATTTGTTTTATATTCAGCATCACTAAAACACGAAAATTCATTTACGAAATATCCTTTTAAATTATATTGTAAAATATGTTGATGATTATAAATTTCATTGTTCATTTTTGTACCATCTTGTAGATTTACTAATGGTCCTTTTTTTCCTATTAATTTTCCTTTATATTTTTTAGGTTTTCTTCTTCCTATTTTAGTAATTACATATTTTTCATATTCATAAGCTTCTTCTTCAGAAAGATTTTCTTTTAATTTAATTGATTTTATAGACATGTTATTTTCGTGTATTTGATTAATAATATATCCCTTCAAACTGGTTTCTTTTAATGATTGACTTCTAATTATTCTATTACCGCAACCTTTTCCAACATAAAAAGGTTCAATATCAAATATAAATTCATTTTCATAATTGAAATTACCTTTTATATCAGGGTTTAAAAATATGTATACATAATAAATTTTTTCATCTATTAATAATATTTTTTTATTCATACTTAGGCAATCTCGACTTTTAATTATATATTAAATCATGTTTACCATAATTAAAACTTTCAGTCGATCCAAAATACAATATATAACAAAGAATAAAACTAAACCCAAATAAGAATCAAAATGGCAGAAAATGCAACAACACCTGAAGAAGGAACAAACCCACAACCAACTCAATCAAGCCCAGCGGCTGAGGCAACTCCTCCTGTAGAAGTAAAAGAATCTATTGAAGAACCTGTTAAAGAAGCGCCCGTAGCGAAACCAGAACCAGTTGCAGAAGCGCCAGCAAAAACTGAAGCTAAACAACCGGAAGCACCTAAAGCAGAAGTTAAAAAACCAGTAGAGGTTAAAACACCAGTAACAAAAATAGTAGCACAGCCAACAGCAAAAAAAGAAGTGGCACCGCCTACAGCTACCCCTAAAACAGAGCCGGTAGCACCTGTTAAAGCAACAGTAGCGGCACCAGTAGTTGAGACAACTATTACTGCGGCAACATCTAGCCCTAAAGCGGCATTCGAAGCAGCAATTGCTAAGACTCCGTTCATTATCTTTCAAAAAGGATTAATGATCTGTCGTTGGAAACCACATATCAGAATAACCGTAGGAGATCAATATTTTACTTTGAATGGAACTAATTACTCTTACGTAGGAATAGAAGTTCGTCATATTTAAAAAAAAAAATAAATATACATATAAATAAAATATGCCTGCTCACAAATTACTGACGCGTCAACAGCTTATACTATTGAATGAGAAGGCTTCATTATTATCTACGAAGCCTCCTCTTTTTTTGAGCGAGAAAGCCGTTGATTGGAATCGTTCTCTCTTAGGAAGAACATCTAATGGAATTGGCGGATTGTTCAGCGCATTAGCTGGCAAGTTAAAACAAGGTTTTCAAAAAGAAAAGCTTAAAAGCTTAGTGGTAGCATGGGGCACCGAATATGTGATAGCTTTAGAAGCAGCAAAAAAAGGCGTTCAATTAGATACCAAAGGAAACGGACTTAATGCTGATGAAACTATTGCAGCAGCTACAAAAGGCGAGGTAGAAGCGGATGATACGCCAGCTCAGCCAGGCGCAGATCAAGCAGGACAAGAATCAGATGCAGCATTCGCAGAGAATGCTAAATCATTTGGTCCTAAGATAGAAGAAGGATTGAAAGCTACTAATAATATAGCTAATGCTTTTGGCAACGTTCAAAAATGGCTTACGGTTAGCAATCCAGCAGGATTTAAAACTCTTAAAGATGCAGTATCTAAAGATGCACAATATTTGACAGATGAGAATAATACTCAAGCCGCAGAGGATTTTATATTCGATAATGATAAGTTAGCCCAATACAACGATGCAGTTAAAAAATCAGGAGACTTATTAAAGATAATCACTGATCCGGATTCTACTTCAACTGAACTAGATAAGTTCTTAGGAACCAAAGGCAACACTAAAGCATTTAAAGAAGCATTCAAAAAACAATCAGAATCTCTTCACGCATTGAGTGGATTCTACACTATTGCGGATCAAAATTTCAAGCTATACAATGCTATAGCACAAGAGATGGATCATCTTAAGAAATTAAAAGATGCTAAGGATGAAGCAGGTTACGCTAAAGCGGTAAACGATGCTAAAGTCAAATTAGAAAACCAATTTAAAGAAGCTCAAGAGATTGTAGCAAACAGCAAGGATAGCAAAAGTCCTGCAGTTAAAAAAATTAAAACATTTGCCGATACTTTATCTGCTGCAGCTGCTCCTAAACCTGCAGAAGCAGAAAAGAAACCAGAGGAGCAAAAGCCAGGAACTCAGCCTGCGGCAGCAACAGCGCCACAGCCAGGAACAGTACCAGCAGCTCCTGAAAAACCGGCACAAAAAGAATCTTTAAAAATAAACGAAGCTGATGTTTCTACTAGAACTAATACTCCAGCATATATCGCTAACGTATTCCCGACGGAAAATTTAGAAGAGTTCAAAAAAATAAACGGAATTAAAGAAAAGGCTGTTAAGAATGTCAACATAAACAAACTAGACATCATCAATTATCAGGCTGAAGACATCATAAATCAAGTAAAGAACAAAGCTACTCACAAGGATAAAGAAGATACTTCTCCTGAACTAACTAAAGAATGGGAGTTAGGATTAAAGTATCTTAACGAATTGTTCAAAGATGTAGTAGATACTAATAAGATTATGACTTCTTTAGGCAAAAAACCAGTAGGAGCGGATATACAAAAATTAGTAAAGGACCAAGATGGCAAATTCAAGATGATGGAAGATATGTCATTCGAAGAAAAACTTCCTTTGAAAGGCGGCAAATTCGTCAACAAAGGATTATATGTGTTCGAATGCGACATTAAGTATATGCAAGAGAAAGGCAAAATCGCTTTAGAAAGCGTATTCCTAGCATTATCTCCAACAGCGCAGTTTGTGGAAGATTTAGATGGTAAACAATATTTCTGGCACAAATGCTTTGGACAATACAAATTCAACGACCAGACTAAAGCTATAGAAAGAGTTAATTTCTTAAAAGAGCTTACAAGAAGAACCAATGCGGTGTCTAAGAATAACAACGAAGATGATTATATTTATATAGCATTTACTAATCAATCTGTAACTACTAGAATGAATCCAGCATTCTTTTACACTAAAGTCGGATATTTTCCTTTAGGGAATGATATTATCAAATCGGTGACATCTGTTCAGGATGCATTGAAGGCATACGATGTTAAGAAATGGCTTCAGGATGGCAATGAATTTGAAGTGAGAATATCATCTAGATATACTGTAGGTAAAGAGGACATTCAAAAATATCCAGGCATAGATGATAGATCATTAGCTAATGATAAAGGATTTGATGTTGCTAAAGCAAATCACGATTTATTGATGCCGATAGTAAATGCAGTGGAAGCATCAGTTAAAAAGAAATAATGTTTACTTCTATTAACGAATGGAAATTATACAAGGAAAATAATCAATTATTTGATGGTCTTCTTACACAAAGCAAATTAACACAAATTCTTTCAGGATTAAGAACCAATGATGAATTTCTTTATTGGGGTGGGGCTAGAAATGATGGCAAGGATAGAAAATTACATGTTACTGATAGCTATCCATTCTCTTTGATAAGTGGGTATTGCGATGCCGTGGCAGTATTTATTAAACTGCATTATATGGATGATCAGAGGTTAAAAGTATGGCAGGCTTCTGATTATACAGATAGAGGATTTGAGCATATCTTTTTGAAATTTGAGGATAAATGTTATGACGCGGTAGACGTTAATGGTGTTCCTGAGCCAAAGGATATGTTTTTCTTTAAAAATTGTAACAAGGATAAGTTGATAGATTCTCAATGGGAAGATTTGGCTTATGAAACTTTGGATAAGCAAGAATATTTAAAATAAACAATATATAAGAGTATGATACGTATTATAACAATAAATGAGTGGAGAAAACACTTGTCGGAAAAACAAATGGTCATCAAGGAAGGTCTCATGTCAGAGATCGACATTTTGGGTCAGCAAGCAAGTTCAAGAGAAGATTTTGAGAGTCAGGTGAAAGATTTTTTGGCTAAACATGCTGCAGATCCAGAAATTGCTAATGATCCTAATTATATTTCTCAATTAGCAGATACTTATTTTCCTCAAAATGAAGATGTCGGAAGAAGAGACATTCCAACAAGAGGATTATTAGTAGAAGATGAGTCATTAGAAGATGTCAAAAGAGTTATTGATACAGATAAAATGGGCATAGATGCAGAATATTATGCAAGAGAAACTAAATTCGGAATAGAAATATATGCCGACGATGAAGAATCACTTGAATGGATAGAACATGCTTTGAATAATGGCGGTTTTGGATTTAAACGAATAGGAAATGAAAATGAAAATGAAAATGGTCAAGTTTTTTCTGCTGAACAAGAAGAATATTATAAAAAATTAGAAGAAAGAAAGAAAAAAGTCATTGACCTTTATAACTCTGGAAAATCACAATCGGAAATAGCGGATGAATTAGGAGAATCTATTGATTTTGTAGTAAGAACAACTAAACATTTAGGAATAGATGTTGGCAAGCCAGACAAAGATTTGGATGACAGAATAGGAGATGATCCTTCATCTAAACAATATTTTGATAGAACAATTAAAAATGAAGGAAATGATGATTATCAAAAATATTTTGATGAGTTTATGGAAAAATGGGCTACTGAATATAGCGACGGAGATGATTGCCACGATGCAGCAGTCGAATATGCTGATTCTAAAGTGTTAGATCCTACATTAGATGTAGAAGATTTTGGTCCTAATGGCGATGAAGATGATGATTTTTAAAAATATAAATAATTAAACTATGATAAAGATAACAACAATTAACGAGTGGAGAAAACACATACAAAGTCTTAAAAAACTTAATGAATCTTTTAATGAATATGGGGTTCATAATGGCTATTTAGCTTTAACAAGCTATTGGGATAAAGTTGGCAAGCCAGTTCAGATAGCTTCAGTTCCTGAGACGACAATTAGAAATTATGAAAAGGAAGAGGTATTAGATTATCTTCATAGTCTAGAAATGTTTAGATATGAAAACATAGGAGAAAATGTTCCTAAATGGAATCCAGATCTTGGAGATGGAAAACATACAACTGAAAATTACATCATGTTTGACGAAAAAACAAATAGTTATTATTTTGTAGATACTCAAGGATATGATTATCCTAGATACATGACTAAATTAATCGATTTCACTCCTTCAACTGAACAATCTGATTCATCTATGCAATTAATACCAAACAACGAATCTAAAGAAATCGATTCTGACGATAATAAAGTTGCTAAAGAATGGAACAAATTATCTAAAGAAGAAAGAAAAAAGGAATATGGACAAGAAGGCACTGAGATAGATTACGAAAAAGATTATGAGAACCAAACCCAATCAGCTAAGAACAAGTTGATGATAGACATCAAAAAGAAAGATACAAATCCTATCACGCCAGAAGCTAACGAGACTAAAGTTGCTAAATGGATTAAAGAAGCAATTAAAACAGAATCATGGTTAGAAAGTAAAATAGAAGAATATGATTTAGGTGACGAAATGTTTGATTTACAAGATTTTATAATGGAAAATGGATTAAAAGGTAATGCACAAGGAGCCATAACATTATACCCTCAATTTTTACAAGAATTAGAGATATTTAAAGAAGATGAACCGGAAGCATATAATGAATTTATAATCAACAAAGAAAAGGTTATAAATGGTTTAATATCTTATATTAAATTTGTTAAAGCCAATAATTCAGATAATGGCGGTGGCTCTTTTGGTCCAACATATAGATAATAGATATGATGAATGCATTGCTTATTTGGAAAAAGGTTTAGAAACTTAAAGCAATGAAAGCAAAAAGCGAAACTGATGCTTCAGAATTTAATTATTAAACATTAGTCTTTTCACACATATAATTATAGATAAAAATATCTATTGTATTATATGCAGCCACAACAGCACCCTAAAAGGCCTATGAAGGTCCATCCAATTAAATTTACCTATGAAATTATCCTATCAAAAGGATTGGGTTATTTGACCAAAAAAGGCGAAAAAATGATCATAGATCTTGGCACTCATGCTATCACAAAAGAGAACTATAGAAGCTACAGCGAAGATGATAAAGCCGATATGCTCCAAACCGGTCTATTCAATATGCTCAACAATTTCCTAAATTTTAATCCTGACAAAACTTCCAATTCATTTGCGTATTTTACTGAAATTTTTAAAAGAGGTACTAATGAAGCCTACAACCTATTCTACAACAAGAAAGGCCTTAAGAAAGAAGAGATGGAAGAATTACGTTTCTTCAGTATGGATCGCTTAAATTCAGGCGAAGGAATGTTCAATATGTAATTAGAGTAATTTTTTAATACTTTTATAAACCACTAAATCCATAGATCCCAATTCTTCTATTTTCTTATATAAAGAATCAATAATAAAATGTTTTATATAATCAAAATTTAATAGGTCATTTTCGAATTTTTGAATTCTTCGATAATTGGGCTTTTAACATTGAGT
>Ga0182012_10007199_pt1 | contig 11177 bp, 12 predicted proteins | sample 612S2SmetaG_FD_120486 | JGI IMG/M metagenome (GOLD analysis project Ga0182012, IMG submission 120486) | Permafrost microbial communities from Stordalen Mire, Sweden - 612S2S metaG | ecosystem: Environmental > Terrestrial > Soil > Wetlands > Permafrost | place: Sweden: Stordalen | collected...
CCCACCCCTGAATAACTGGCCGGAAATCCTCGGAAATTATTCGCTATAATTTGTCTCCTTTTGATTTCGCGCGGAAATCTCCTTTTGAACTCCCGCCGACAATCACCTTGAATAGGCTTGAATCGCCTTGAATTACCTTTAACGAGGCGCGCGGCGTTAGGGGCGGGGAACAGCAGCCTGACCACGGGGGGGGACGAAACTTAATGGAACGGACAATCTAATGGCTAACGTCTAAAGACCCCAATCAGTAAATTTTTTCGTTGTAGGGTTTGATTTGGTTGGATTCGGTCGGATTGGGTTGGATTTTTGGGTCTGGCATCTGGGGGAACGGCACGCCCGGTCCAAGAGTGCGGTGCCGTTTCTCCCTTTGGGCTTCCCCCCGGATAGTGGACAGCGGCGACAAGCGCCGAACATGGAATTTATGTCCCACCTGGCAGGCGGGCTATTTCAAAGATCCTCCTGATGGCATAAGCCAACGTCACCCGGTCCGGAGGGACCTAGCTACAAAGGTGAGTGTAACATCAGACGATGAGTTGTCAATGGCGGAACGTGAAAAAACGATTCACTGCAAAGCCGGGACCCCCCGGCGGGGGCTGATGGGGACTGAAACTCCCTATGGGCTTCGTAACAGATTGCAAGCGGGACACATCCAAAAGAAGTTTTCTTTGAAGGAATGAAGTGGGCATTGCAAATTTCTATATTCCAGGGATTGAGGTTCAAGGGCCGCTTGAAAAATCAGGATGGGGGTGGTAGCATTATGGCCAGCAGCCAGCCCTGAACCACACCACTTTGTTATGAGACCGACACACCAATTCAGCAAGCTTCGCCTCATGGTGGCGGCGTTTGGGATCACCGTCATTATCCAGACGCTTTACCTTGGCATTTGCGCGTTGCTGCATGTGGACCGGACTTCGTGGCTGGCTTCATTGATTTGGGGCTTTGTGGCCGGGATGATTGTCATTCCGGTGCTTGGTTATTATGCCAAACCGGGAAAGGACAGGGAGCTTTTGCCCCAGGGCAAGGAACCACCGGCGGCCTGAGGAGGGGCGGGAACCAACCGCCTTTGGTGTCGCTCTGTTTTTATCGGCGCTTTTTTCCGGGGGGTATGGCGGGCAGCCAGAGCGATTGAATGAACGGGTGTGGAGATGGGGAGGATCACACGGAGATTGCGGAGGTAGCAGAGGCAGGCATATGGGATGGGTTGCTTAGGCGGGTGGTTCGGGGGGGACAGCCAGCATCCTCAATAATCCACAGCCTTGCATGGTATGGCATTTTGGACAAATATTGGCGCAGGTAAATTGGTCAGCAACTGGATGCTCCACCGCAGAGGGTGGGCCGGGCGGGGAATCCCGCACATGGCCTTGCTGGCCGACTCTGGATCTGAGACTTATGAACGCGGAATCATCTCCCCAGCCGCAGAAGTCGCGCACAGCGAAAAGCCGCCGCCGGGACGGGCGCACTTCCCGGCGGGCGGGAGGCCAGACCCCGCCCTTCGTCTTCCGGGATGGCGGCCGGGAGTGGACGCAAGCCGAGATGGAGCTGCTGGGTACCGTCGCGGACGAGGAAGCCGCCCGCCGGTTGGGGCGGACGCGGTTGTCCGTCGCTTGCAAGCGGCAAAAGTGCGGCATCCCTTCGTTCCGGCCCTGGTTGCGGCCCTGGACCCCGGATGAACTGGCCCTGCTCGGGAAGTTGCCGGATGCGGAGGTGGCCAGACGCACGGGGCATCCGGTCGGGGGAGTCAGAGACAAGCGTTACCAACTCGGTTTGGCCCAGATTGATCGCAAACTGCCGCCGTGGACTCCGGGCGAGGACGCGCTGATCGGTCAATTTCCGGATAAAGAAGTGGCCCGGCGCACCAAACGATCCCCGGCCGGGGTCCGGGCGCGGCGGGCGCTTCTGGGGTTGGGGGACATCTTTGATCGCAATCCAGATTGGACCCCGGAGGAGGATGCGCTTTTGGGCACGGTGCCAGATGAGGAGGTTGCCAGCCGGTTGCAAAGAACCCGGCTGGCGGTGCAGCAGCGGCGGTTGAAATTCGGCATTCCGGTCCGGAGTCCGTTTCGCCATCAGTGGTCCGAGGCGGAAATGGCGATGCTGGGCACGGAGTCCGACCGGGTGGTCGCGGAGCGGCTGGGGCTGGAGGTCAGCACCGTCGTGTATCAGCGGATGCGGCGGGACATTCCGACGGCGAATCCGCGCCAGCCCTGGACCGAGGCCGAGGAGGCGTTGCTGGGAACGCGGCCGGACCGGGACTTGGCGCGGAAATGGGGAAGAACTGAACTGGGCGTGGCGGTTCGCCGGCGGGAATTGGGCATCAAAGTGTTCCGCAAGAAACGGCAGGCGCGCCCGTAGCGGCAACGGGAGGGGGGCTTATGGTATTGGGGGTGTATGCCCAGCTTTCGGGCAAGGTGTTGGTGGTCGAGCCGGGGGTCACGAACCAGACGAAGTTCATTACCGTGAGAACGCTCACGCCGGTGTCCAGGCAGGAGGCCACCAAGTTGATGGCGTCGGCCTTGCAGAAGCAGGCGAATGTGGTGTTCGAGGCGCTGGATGAGAAGCGGGTGTCGGTCAAACTAGCTAAGAAATGAAGCGGTACAATCTATATCAACCTATCATATGAGCGACAATACCCAAGAGTTCCAGAAACCCAAGCCGGAACCAAGTGGTGATGGAGAGCGCACCAAGCAGGTGACGGCGGTTAGCTGGCTGGCGGGTATTTTTGCGGTGGTCGCTGGCATTACGCTCGTCAATGAACCTTCCTGGCCGGTGGCGTTCGGGCTTGCGGCGGTGGCGGTGATGGTGACGATGGTTTCGGGTTATATTTTGAAAAAGTGAGGCGGAGGTGATGAGGCCTTTTCCAAGGACGCCAAAATTGGGTTTTCATGCCAGGCGGCAGGACATTTTATGAAAAATACATCCGTAATCGTTGCCCTCATTTGTGGGGTTTCACTGGTCATATCGGCGGCCTTGGTGGCCAACGCGATCAAATCGTATGGGGGGAGTTTGGTGCAAGCGGCGCAATGCGAGCCGAGAATCTCGCTGCCGACGGGTTTCACGGTGGATTTGCGGTTGAGCGGTGATGGCAACCCGATGCGGTTTGATGTGACTACCAAGACGAAGCCGTGATGAGAATGAAGCCGGGACCTCTGGCGGGGGCTGATGGGGAATGAAACTCCCAACGCTCGCGCAGCGCCCGGGGCGGGCGCGGTTCGCAGTTTCTTAAGAGAAACCTGAAAAGGCGGTGTTGAATTATGAATGCAGGAAGGGAGGAACGGAGGGGGAATGGTCGGCCAGTGGTTTGGCTGGCGAGGCGGTCTTGAAAATTGAACATTTGTTAGGCCAAAGCGGTGGAGGACCACCGCACTCCTGAACGCTTCGCGGAGTCCGCGGCTGGTTATATTCGAGATACCAAAACCAATTGCCATAATTAATGGCGGCGGAGGGGGAGGCGGTGTTCGATGCGCTTGGTTTGTTTGTACTCCAAGGGCGGCAGATCGGTGAGGGTGGGGGATTCGGTCTCGGCCAGCAGGGTGCGGGCGCGTTGCTGGAATTCGGTCCAGCGGGGCCAATCGAGTTCGGGGGCGTGGGTGATTTGACGGAGGAGGCTGCGCCATTCGATGACGATGCGGTCTATGTCGCCAGCCCCGAGGAGGTCGGTGATCCACATGGCCTTGGCCGCGGGGTTTTGGTTGACGGAGGCGACGATGGTTTCGGCGCCGGCGCCGTACTTGGGGGGCAGGCCGTTCTCCAGGTAGCCGGGAACGGTTTGGTTGCCGTAGCATTGGTGACAGGCGAAGGCGAGGCGGCCGGACCACCGGGTGTCATCGAGGCTGAAGCGGTAGCCGGCCTCGAGGTTGGCGAGGTCGTACATCAATTCTTCAAGGGGATACTTCTGATCTTCCAAGGCAGCGGCGATGGCGAGGCCGTCGCCGGCGGAGAAGGAACTGACGATCTGGCCGCGCCGGGTGGGGACGCCGGCGGCGTCCACGAGGCCGAGCCGGCGCCAGAGGAGGGCGGTACCGGTGCCGGCGGGCAGGGCGCGGCAGGTGGGGACGAGGTGGCAGCGGGCACAGTCATCGGGCATGACTTCGCGGGCGGGCGGATTGTGCAGGGCCACGCCGTGGGCGTCCACGAGGGTGCGCATGGGGAGGTCGGCGATGCTGACGACGGCGTGGATTTGGTGCTCCGCAGTTTCGTACCGGACGAGGGGGGTGTTTTTATCTTTTAAGCGGGTGGCGAGGATGGGGGCGATTTCGGTGTCCCATTCGGTCTGAGTGGCCTGGCCGCGATTTTTGCCGCCATTGGACCAGAGTTCGAAGATGAGGGTTTTGCCGGCGCCGGTGGGCGCGTGGACGACGACGTCCTGGCCGGCGCGCAGGGCGGCGACGGCCTGTTGTTGCCAGAGGTCGGGCAGGGTGACCTGGTTGAGGCTGGCGGGGAGTTGGTCGGCGATGGTGGACACGCGTTTGGGGAGAATGAAGAAGGGAGAATGAAGAATGAAGCAGAAAATGAGATAAAAAGAGAACCTCCAAGCACCAACCTCCAAGCACCAAAGAAATTCCAAACTCCAAGGTTCAAAGAAGCAATTTTTGGCCACGAAAAGGCACGAAAAGGCGCAAAAAAAGACGGAGGAATTGAAACCGCGAAAAACGCAAAATACGCGAAAAAATGGGGGCCGAAGGTAACGTACAAAAATCCTCGTGGCTTGGAGTGAAATTGACGGATAGCAGTGCAAAGATCATGCCAATGGAAGTGAAGTGCGATTTTGCTTTGATGGGTCTGGTACGAGGCGGGAGTTGCCGGGGTTCGTACGCAAGGCGGGGTCGCGCTGCGCTTGCCCCCGCAATCCAAGGTGTGGGACAGCAGGGGGATGATGGAGATAATTCAGTTTTGCGTTGGGCGGGGTTTTCGGCGAGAGTGCGGGGCGTGAGTTTATCCATCGAGAAGACGGCCCGGGAGATCGTGCAGCGCCTGCACGGGGCGGGTTTCCGCGCGTTCTGGGTGGGCGGGTGCGTGCGGGATTTTTTGCTGGGGCGGGTGCCGCAGGATTATGACATTGCCACGAATGCGCGGCCGGAGGAGATGGAGAAACTGTTTCCGCACACGATTCCGGTGGGCCGGCAGTTCGGGGTGCTGGTGGTGGTGGTGCAGGGGTGGCAGTTCCAACTGGCGACGTTCCGCGCGGAGGCGGATTATCGCGACGGACGGCGGCCGGAGTCGGTGGTGTTTGCGGAGGCGGAGGCGGACGCGGCGCGGCGGGATTTTACCATCAATGGTTTGTTTTATGATCCGCTGGCGGAGGAGTTGCATGACTGGGTGGGGGGGAAGGCGGATCTGGCGGCGCGGGTGATTCGGACGATTGGCGCGCCGGAGGAGCGGTTCGCCGAGGATCATTTGCGGTTGCTGCGGGCGGTGCGGTTCGCGGCGCAGTTGAATTTCGAGATTGAGCCGGCGACCTTTGCGGCGATTCGCCTGCTGGCCCCGAAGATCACGGTGGTGAGCGCGGAGCGGATTCGGGAGGAGCTGGTGAAATTATTCCAGCCGCCGCACGCGGCGCGGGGGCTGGTGCTGTTGCGGGACAGCGGGCTGCTGGAGCGCGTGCTGCCGGAGCTGGCGGCGACGGTAACGTGCGCGCAATCGCCGGATTATCATCCGGAGGGTTCGGTGTTTGAGCACATTCGGTTGATGCTGGACCAACTTCCGGTGCCGTGTCAGGAGTCGCTGCCGTGGTCGGTGTTGTTGCATGACATTGCCAAACCGATCACGGCCTCGACGGATGCGGAGACCGGGAGCATTCATTTTTACGGTCATGAACGGGTGGGGGCGGAGATGGCGCAGGCGATTTTGGAGCGGTTGCGGTTTCCGAACAAACAAATCAGCGAGATTGTGGAGTGCGTGCGGCATCACATGCAGTTCAAGGATGTGAAGCAGATGCGGCGGGCGACGCGGCGGCGGATGTTGCTGCGGGAGACGTTTCCGCTGGAACTGCAATTGCACCGGCTGGATTGTCTGGGGTCGCACGGGTCGCTGGAGCATTACGAGTACATGCTGGCGGAGGCGGCGGAGCTGGCGCGGTTGCCGGCGCTGATTCCGCCGCTGCTGAATGGTCACGATTTGATCGCCCTGGGGGTGCGTCCGGGCGCGGAGTTGGGGCGGTTGCTGCATGAGTTGCGGGACCAGCAGTTGCAGGGGGATGTCGCAACGCCGGAGGAGGCGAGGGAGTGGGTCGTTAAAAGTCTAAAGTCTCAAGTCGGGGAATTGGGAAAAAGGGGGGATGGCGGTTGACTTTCGGGGATGGGGTGGCAAGGTAGGTTGATGAACGAGCAATCACCGGTCGGTTCGCCATTGTCGCCGCATCGGCCGCTGGCGGAATTTTACGCGGAGCCGGCGGGTCGCCAGCATTTCGTGAACCAATTGTTCGATGAGGCGGCGCCGGATTATGACTGGGTGAGCGCGATGATGTCGTTCGGGAGCGACAAGTTTTACCGGCGGGATGCGTTGCGCAAGGCGGGCTTGCGGCCGGGCATGGACCTGCTGGATGTGGCGAGCGGGACGGGGTTGATGATTCAGGCGGCGCTGGCGCTGGGCCTGGCGCCGGGGCAGATCACGGGGGTGGATCCCAGCGCGGGGATGCTGGCGGAGAACCAGAAGCGGCATCCGGTGCGGTTGCTGGCGGGCAAGGGCGAGGCGCTGCCGTGCGCGGATGGGTCGTGCGATTTTGTTTCGATGGGCTATGCGCTGCGGCATGTGGAGGATCTCAACTTGCTCTTCGCGGAATTTCGCCGGGTATTGCGTCCCGGCGGGCGGGTGTTGATTCTGGAAATCACGCGGCCGGGGAACCGGCTGGCGCTGCCGCTGATGCGATTTTACATGCAACAGGTGGTGCCCCGCATCGGCTGGTTGCGGCGGCGGAACGCCTCCACGGCGAAATTGATGCAGTATTACTGGACGACGATTGAGGAATGCGTGCCGCCGGCGACCATTCTGGCGGCGTTGAAGGCGGGGGGATTTCAGAAGGTGACGCGGACGACGACGGGCGGGGTGTTGAGCGAGTATGTGGCGGATCGGTGAGCAGCGGCGGTAAAACTTCAAAGATCAAACTTCAAACTTCGCGGATAAAGGTGCCTTGCTGATTTCTTGCCGGGGAGGCGCGGATTTGGCACAGTGGGGGACTGATGCGTGAAAAATTCCGGGTCTGGGCCGAAAGTCTTGAAACCTTCTTCCTCGAAGTCATTTTCGGGGACCGGCATGACTATAAAGCCCGGCTGACGCGGGCCGCGCTGTTTGGCGGGTCCAAACTCTTTCAAGTGGCGGTGAAGGTGCGGCGCTGGCTGTATAATGTGCGCATTTTGCGGGACAAGACGCTGGGCGTGCAGGTGATTGCCATCGGGAACCTGACGGTGGGGGGCACGGGGAAGACGCCGGTGGTGGAGAAATTTGCGCGGGAGCTGACGGATGCGGGCCGCACGGTGGCGATTTTGTCGCGGGGCTACCGGTCCAAGCCGCGGCCGGTGCATCAGATGTTGCTGAACAAATTGTTGCTGCGGGAGGATCACACGCCGCCCCGGGTGGTGTCCGACGGAAAATCACTGTTGCTGGACTCGGAGATGGCGGGGGACGAGCCATACATGCTGGCTTCGAATTTGAAGGATGTGGTGGTGCTGGTGGACAAGGACCGGGTGAAGAGCGGACGGTATGCGATTGAGAAATTCGGGTGCGACACGCTGCTGCTGGATGACGGGTTTCAATATTGGAATTTGCGGGGCCGGCGGCATGATGTGGTGTTGATTGACCGGCAGCAGCCGTTTGGGAACGAGCATTTGCTGCCGCGCGGAACGCTGCGGGAGCCGCCCTCGCACCTGGCGCGGGCGCACACGATTTTCATCACCAAGAGCGATGGGAACACGGCGGAGCTGCGGCAGCGGATCGGGAAGTTGAACAGCACGGCGGCGATCATTGAATGCGTTCACAGCCCGCTGTATCTCGAGGACGTGTTCACGGGGGAGCGGAAGGATCTGGCGTTTTTACACGGGCACAAGGTGGCGTCGCTGAGCGGGATTGCCCAGCCGGAGAGCTTTGAGCAGAGCCTGGTGAAGCTGGGGGCGGAGCTGGTGTATGCGAAGCGGTTTGCGGACCATCACCGGTTCACGCAGCAGGAGATTTTAAACACGATCAACCGCAGCAAGAAACGGCAGGCGGACACGATCATCACGACGCAGAAGGACGCGGTGCGGTTTCCGAAAATTGACCGGCGGGACCTGCCGTTTTTCTTCATGCGGGTGGAAATCAAAATTGTGAGCGGGGCGAATGATTTTCAGGATTGCGTGCGCAAAATTTGTTTTCGTTGAACATGGACAATTTGATTTACTGGCTGGGCCGGGGCTTCGTGGGATTCATCGGGCTGTTTCCGCTGGAATGGGTGGCGTGGACGGGCCGCCGGATTGGCGGGCTGCTCTACCATGTGGACAAGCGGCACCGACGGGTGGCGCTGGACAATCTGACGATGTGTTTTGGCGGCGAAAAGACGCCGGCGGAAATTGAGGCGATTGCCCGGGAAAATTTCCGGAGGCTGGGGGAGAATTATGCCTGCACAGTGAAGACCTATCTGATGAGCTGGGAACAGCTCAAGCCGCACATTGAACTGGTGGGGATGGAGCGGGTGATGCCGCGCGAGGCGGGGCCGCGCGCGCAAAGCCGGATTCTGGTGCTGGGTCATTTCGGACTATTCGAGCTGTGTTCCCATTACACCCAATTTGTGCCCTCGTTCAAGCTGGCCTCGACCTACCGCGCGCTACGCCAGCCGGGTTTGAACCGGTTGATGGTGGAATTGCGCGACCGCTCGGGCTGCCATTTCTACGAGCGGCGCACGGGCGGGGCGGAATTGCTCTCGATGATGACCCGTACGGGTTCCATGCTGGGGTTGCTGGCGGATCAACATGCCGGCAAGAAGGGTTTGCGACTGCCGTTTCTGGGGCATGAATGCTCGGTCTCGACGGCCCCGGCGGTGTTTGCCCTGCGGTATCGGTGTCCGCTGCACGTCACGATTTGCTACCGGGTTGGCCTGGGGCGCTGGCGGATCGAAAACGCGCCGGCGATCACGACCATCGTGAATGGCCGTCGCCGGCCGGTGGAGGATATCACGCGCGAGATCAACCTGGCGTTTGAGGCGGCGGTGTGCCGGGACCCGGCCAACTGGTTCTGGGTGCACAAACGCTGGAAACCCGCCGAGGCGCCCGCCCCGGTTGAACCCGCAGGGGAGGCCCATGACTGACCTGGCCCAGGGGCGGATCATTGTGCGGGGCGTCAACTGGCTGGGCGACGCGGTGATGACCACGCCGGCGTTGCTACGCCTGCGCGAGGCGTTCCCGGCCGCGCACATCACGCTGTTGACAGCGGAGAAATTGCAGGACCTGTGGCGGCTGCATCCGGCGGTGGACGATGTGCTGACCTTCAAGCCGCGGACGTCGGTGCTAACCGTGGGCGGACTGTTGCGCGAGCGGCAGTTCACCCATGCCCTGGTGCTGCCGAATTCGCCGCGCTCGGCGCTGGAAATGTGGCTGGCGGGTGTGCCGTTTCGCCTGGGCTACGCGCGGCCGTGGCGGAACAAGCTGCTCACGCACGCGCTGCCGCCGCGACCGGACGCGGTGAAGATGCGCAAGCGGTCGGCGGGGGAAATTCGGGAGCTCATTGCCGGGACGGGGCCGACGGACGCGGTGCCCTGGCCCGCGCGGGCGCACCAGATTTACGAATATTTGAACCTGACGGCGGCGTTGGGCGCCTCGACGCGTCCGCTGGCGCCCAGCCTGCGGGCGGCGCCGTTTGCGGAGACGGGGCTGGCGGCGTTTTTTCCGCCGAACAGCCAGCGGACGAGTTGCGTGATCGGGTTGAATCCAGGGGCGGAATACGGCCCCGCGAAGCGCTGGCCAGTGGAGGCGTTTGCGGCGGCGGCGAACGAATTGTACCGGCGGCTGGATTGCGAGTTTTTGATTTTTGGCGGACTGGGGGACGTGGCGCTGGCGGAGCAGTTGCGGGCCCGCCTGACGGCCCCGCTGGCGCACGGGCATGTGACCTCGCTGGCGGGCAAAACGCGGCTGGGGGAATTAATGTCCGCCTTGAAGCATTGCCGGGTCTTGATCACGAATGACACCGGGCCGATGCACGTGGCGGCCGCGCTAGGCACGCCGGTGGTGGCGTTGTTTGGCAGCACTTCGCCCGAGTTGACCGGGCCGGGCCGGCCGGGCGACACGAAGCACCGGCTGCTCCAGGCGGGGGTGCGTTGCGCGCCGTGCTTTTTGCGCCAGTGCCCGATTGATTTGCGCTGTTTGCAGCGCATCACGCCGGAGCGGGTGGTGGCGGCGGTGATGGAACTGAATGAGTCGCGGTAATTGCCCGGGTGAGTTATTTAAACTTTGTCCGCGCGGGGTAATATGGTAAATCCTCGTTGTGGAAACTGTCACCCAGCTCACGAACCAGCTTGTTGCGTCGTATGCCCGATTGGGCGGGATCAACCATTTGGACGGGAAAAACCTGCCGTCCAAGCGCGCCATCACGGCGATTACCCAGGATTTGCTGCGCCTGCTTTTCCCCGGGTTTTTTGACGAGAAGCTGATTCATTCCTCGGAGATCAAGGTGGAAACGGCGGCGCTGCTGGACAGCGTGCTGGGAAGCCTGGAGGATGAAATCCGGAAAAGCCTGGAGTATCATCCCCCGGCGGAGCTGGCCAAGCCGCGGATCGCCCAGGCGGCGCACGACCTGACGGTGGAATTTCTCGGCCGGCTGCCGGCGATTCGCGAGGTGTTGCAAACGGATGTGCAGGCGGCGTTCGACGGGGATCCCGCGGCCTTGAGCCGGGACGAGGTGCTGGTCTCGTATCCCTTCGTGGAGGCCATCGCGGTGCAGCGGCTGGCGCATGAACTGTATTTGAAGGATATTCCACTGATTCCGCGGATCATGACGGAGTGGGCGCATTCGCGGTCGGGCATGGAGATTCATCCGGGCGCGAAGATCGGAACGCATTTTTTTGTGGATCATTGCACGGGGACGGTGGTGGGGGAGACGGCGACCATCGGCAATCACGTGAAGATGTACCACGGGGTGACGCTGGGGGCGAAATCCACGGCGGGCGGCCAGCAATTGCGCGGGAAAAAGCGGCATCCCACGATCGAGGATAATGTGAC
>Ga0182012_10007202_pt1 | contig 11170 bp, 9 predicted proteins | sample 612S2SmetaG_FD_120486 | JGI IMG/M metagenome (GOLD analysis project Ga0182012, IMG submission 120486) | Permafrost microbial communities from Stordalen Mire, Sweden - 612S2S metaG | ecosystem: Environmental > Terrestrial > Soil > Wetlands > Permafrost | place: Sweden: Stordalen | collected...
GGGAACGCTGCGCATCGGCTGCACCGAAACCACCGTGAACGGTCACGGGATGCGCGACCGCACGTGGGGGTTCCGCGACGAGGCCACGATGTGGATCGAATACATCGGCGTGGTCGGCGTTTTCGGTGACACATTCATCACGATCATGAAATTCCTCGGGTCGAACGGCGACCTCAAGACCGACGGGTTCATCATCGACAAGGACGGTGCGCGCAGCGTGACCGATATGGGCATCGGGCGCAACGCGGCCGGGTTGTTCCGGTTGGCGCGACTCAAGGTCGCTGACGGCACCGACCGGCTGGTGACCACGTCAGAGCGCCTCGGCGGTTTCTTCGTGCCGATGGGTGCCGACACCGAGGGCCCGGGATTCGGAACCTACGACGACTTCCTCACCCTCGAACTGGACGGCGCCGCCGGCGCCGGTTTCGTCGAACAGGGCATCGTCCACCGCGTGTACTGAAGCGGTCGAGCGGACCCGTTGGATGAATTGTGTGGACATCTAGTCCATAGTCGTGGTAGCTTTCTCGCGTCAGCTACCGAGGAGGCCCCACGATGCCGCTGCGCCCTGAGGACGAGTACTTCCACGACCGGAGCACGTGGCCCGGTTGGGATGAGAGTTGCAACCACTGGTTCAACGAAAGCGGGCTGTTCGACTTCAGCGTCCGTGAGCGTGACATGTCGGGCTTCTTCTATGTCCATCACCGCGCGAACCGGGGTTTCCTGTGGTGTGGCGTCGGGCTCTGGGATCCCAGCGGGTGCCTGGAGACCGACTGCCTGTGGCACGACTTCACGGTCCATCCGCTGCCCGCGGGCAGTCAGGTCTGGGACTTCACGCTGGACACGGCGGTCTCGAAGCTCAGCAGCGAATGCGTCGAGCCGCTGAAGACCTACCACTTCACCTATGAAGCCGACGGCGCGAAGATGGACATCACCTGGAACGCGCTGCATCCTCCTGTCGACCTTCCGGTCCCGGATGACTGGAAGGAGTGGGCTCCGATGCACTACGACCACATGGGTCGGATGACGGGCACGGTGTCGGTCGAGGGCGGCACGTACGCGGTCGACTGCTGGTCCGGGCACGACCGGAGCTTCGGTCCGCACAAGATGGCGCGCACGGGTCGCGGGAGTTTCGTCTGGGGGGCGACAAGTCCCGAGGAGGGGTTCATCGCGCACGTGCTGAGCGATCATCCGGCCGAGACCGACCCGCTTTTCGGCACGACCGATCTTGTCAAGGGTGGCTGGTACCGAGCGGACGGTCAGGTGGGGCACTTCACGGGCGGTACGCGGGTGACCGAGCGTGGGCCCGACAGCCGGCCGCTGCGCGAGACGATCCACGCAGTCGACGACCTCGGCCGTGACATCGAGCTTGTGGGCACGGTTCGCAATCACTTGCTGTTCACCGGCTTTCCGGAGTACCCGTGGTGGTGGAGCCTGGTGGACTGGACGCTGAACGGGCGCGAGGGGTACGGCGAGACGCAGGACAGCCCGGGCACGATGGCGAACGCTCGTCGCGTGCTCCGCGGGATCCCGGCGGACCAGCGCACACCCGCGTTGACCCCAGCGCGCTGAGCGCGGCAGGGTCGATGAGGGCGTCGAGATGAGCGGCGTCGATGCCGTGCACGAGCCGGGACAGCCGGGCACTGCGTGGAGTACAACGAACGCTGCGGAGAACTTTCCCGGGGTGGCGACCCCGCTCGGCTGGACGTTCTGGCGTGAGGGGATCGAGCGTGGGATGCGGGGCGCATTCGCTGACCTCGGCGTGCTGCGAGAGTCGGAGGTCGTGTTCCCGCCGAGCGCTGACGAGCGGTTCACGAGCGTCTTCTTCGGCCGCTACAGCGGCAACGTGGACAGGATGCGGCTCGTGTCGGATCTCATGCCCGGGACGAGCGGGAGCGAGACCGAGCTGCAGATCTTCGGGTCGGTCCGTCCCGAGGTTCCCGACCATCCGTCGGCGCGGCGCTACCCCGCGATCGCGCGCAAGATGCCGGGCTCGCTGCTGCGCTCTTCGCGGCGGCTGAGGGCACAGCGCGCATCAGTCGACGCGTGGTGGCGGCGGGAGACGACGCTCGGGAGCGCGCGGCCGGAACGCCAACTGGTTGAGCTGCTGCTGACTGCTTGCGCCCGGTTTGAGTGGATCATGCGGCCGCACATCTTCGCGTCGATGATCGCCTCGGCCGCCTACTCGCGGCTCGCCGCGGTGACCGAGGCAGCCGGCTACCCAGGGCTCGAGACGGCGCTCGTCAGCGGCTACGGCGGCCTTGAAGAGGCGGCGACGGTCGCTGACCTCTGGGCTGTGTCCCGTGATCGTCTGTCGTCCGAGGAGTTCCTCGGACGACACGGGTACCACGCGCCAGTGGAGGCTGAGATCCGGACCCGGTCGTGGCGCGAGGATTCGACTCCGGTGCGGAAGCGAGTCGAGAGCTTCGCGCGCCGTCCAGACGACGCCTCGCCGGAGATCCAGTTCGCCCGCCAAGCCGAGAGACGAAAGACGGCCGAAAACACCTTGCTCGCGGCGGTTCCCCGCGTCCGGCGCCCCGGAACGCGTGCCCTGCTTGCGTTCGCGGCCCGCTCTGTCCCGCTTCGCGAGGTCGGCAAGGCCGGCTTCCTGCAGTCGATCGACGTCGGGCGCCTCGCCGCACGTGAGCTCGGCCATCGCCTGGCGGATCGCGGTGTGATGGACGGGACCGACGACATCTTCTTTCTCACGCTTGAGGAGGTCGCCGGCACACTCCCGGCGCACGCACGTGAGATTGTTGCCGAGCGTCGCGCCACGCACCGTCGCTACGAACGGCTCAAGCTGCCCGATTTCTGGCTGGGTGTTCCGGACCCGGAGCAGACGGCCGTGGTCGTCCAACCAGGACAAGCTGCGTCCGACGTGAAGGGCATACCCGTGAGTCCCGGGAACATCGAAGGTATCGCACGTGTCATGGCCGGCCCGGATTCGGGCGACCTCGACGACGGCGAGATCCTCGTGTGCGCGACGACCGACCCAAGCTGGGCCTCGCTATTCTTCGTCGCCAGCGCCGTCGTGATAGACATCGGCGGACCGATGAGCCACGGCGCGATCGTTGCCCGGGAGATGGGCATCCCATGCGTCATCAACACGCGCAACGGCACCATCGCCATCCACACCGGTGACCACATCCGTGTCGACGGGACTACCGGTGAGGTCACGATCCTTGACCACGTGGCCGCCTGAACCTTGAGGAACAGTTATGCCTTTGCAGATCGAATCGCCAGAGAGTGACCTCATCGGTCTCGACGCGGCCGAACAGCCGGACGCCTACCGACCGCACACCACCCACACCCACTACTTCGGATTCCACATTCCCGAGGCCGGGATCGGCTGCTACACCTACGTCAGGCTGCTGCCGTTCTTCCCGGCGATGCAGGGCAACGTGATCATCTTCCAGGGCACGCGGAACCATCAACTGCTCGACATCGCCCACCTCGACTACGAGATGACCTGCCCCTGGCCGAGCATCGACGGGCAGACCATCACCACCACACAGGGGTTGCAGATCGAGTTCGTCGAGCTCGGCAAAGAAGCCCGCGTCACGTACCGAAGCGAGGATGGGCGCGCCGGGTTCGAGCTGCATCAAGTTGCCGTCAGCCCACTGATCGCCCGTGCGGCCGTACTGCCCGGCGAGAATCTTTACCAGACGATGCGCCCGGGCGGCACCGAGCAGTTCATGCACTGCACCGGTGAGCTCACGCTGCACGGACGGACCTACGAGATCGACTGCATGCCGATCCGCGACCGATCCTGGAACCAGGACCGCAGCGAAGCCCGCCGCGGCCGCATCGACCTCCCCGTCAGCTGGGCACCCGTCTGGTTCGACGAGGACCTCTACATCAATACCGTCGGCCTCGAAAAGGCCGACAGCAACCCTGCTTGGGCAGGCTTGCTCGATCCTCCACCCGCTGACTACCCGGGCTTCAACTTCGCCTTCGTCGGCCGACGCAACGAGGTCCGTGCCGTCACGCGCGTGGACCGCAACGTGATCGAGCAGCATCCCACCAGCCACTACCCCCTCAAGCAGGAGATCGAGGTGGAGGACGAGACCGGCGAGACCTACCAGATCAGCGGCGAAGCACTCGCCCACTCACCGATCGTCGCGTGGCCCCACGCGTTCGCCTACGACGCCGTCTACCGCTGGACCAACAGCGACGGCCGCATCGGCCACGGCTCCTGCCAAGGCATCTGGTACGAGGGCTACCAACACGCGATGAAGCGCAAGATCGGCAGCGACCAACAGCTGTCGATCAGCTAGACGAGAGCCGGCCCCGCGAGTGAGGCCCTCGGATCCCGAGCTGACAACGCGCCGTCAGATCATCACCCGCCTCAAGGAGGTGCTGGAGCGCGCGCTGGCGGACGGCACGCGCTACGCCGACCTTGAGGTCGAGCAGCTCGCGCAGGACGCAGGGATTTCGCGGTCGAGCTTCTACGTCTACTTCGAGGGGAAGGTCGACTTGATCCGGGAGCTTGCGGACGAAGTCATCGCAGGCGTCATCGATATCGGCCGTGAGTGGTGGGAGCTACCGCCCGCCGCAACCTGGGATGACCTCCACGCGGCGCTCGGCCACATGATGCGTGCCTACCGCGCCCAGGCACCCCTCGTCGGCGTGCTCGTCGAAGCCGCCGCGTACGACGAGCGCGTCCGCGCTGAGTACCTCTCGCTCGTGCGACGCAGCCGCCGCGCGATCGAGGAGCACATCCGCGACGGTCAGACGCGCGGCTTCATCCGGGCGGAGATCAACCCGGACACGACCGCAACCTGGCTGACGGGGATGCTGTCCCGCGGTTCGCATGAGCTGATCAGACCGGCCACCCCGGCACAGTTCGACAAGCGCCTGAAAGCGCTCACGGACATCGTATGGCGGACGCTGTACGCGGGCGTGCGCTGATGGCGGGCAAGCGCGGCAGACCGGCCGCGGATCGGGCGAAGGTCCGCTCAGATCTTGCCGAACAGGTCCTGTCTGCGGCCTCGAGTGACATCTTGACGGGCCGGTTCGCCGATCTGTCAATCGAACAGCTGACCCGCCAGGCGGGGATCTCCCGGTCGAAGTTCTATGTCTACTTCCAGGACAAGGACGACCTGATCCGTGCGTTCTTCTCCGCGGTGTGGGGCGAGACCAAGGCCGCCCAGGATGCGTGGTGGCGGCTGGATGGCACCGCCACCCAGGACGATCTACGCGCAGCTCTGACGGGAATCGTTCGGACCTACCAGCCATACCGGGCACTGATGGCGGCCGTCTATGACCATGCCCTGCACAGTCAGGCGATCCGGGTCGAGGTCGACCGTGTCATCTCGGAGAACATCGCGCAGTTGGCCAAGCACATCCGAGCCGGCCAGCGCGCGGGGTACGTCGCGAGCGCACTGCTTCCGGTTGAGACGGCGGCCTGGCTTACCTGGATGGCAGAGCGAACGCAGCACGCCTTGCCTCCGGATGAGGATCCCGCGCCGCACATCGGCGCGTACACCGACATCGTCTGGCACACGCTCTACGCAGAGCCGCGCTGATCGCCGCCCTGGGAGCATCAGCTGGACAAATTGTGTGGATAAATAGTCCAGCACTGTGGTAGCGTGCTGCCCAGCCAACCGAGGAGAGCTGGGCATGAGCGAGCTTGAGATTGCGATACCGATCCTCGCGGACCGGCACTTTCCCGTGTCCGTGGCCTTCGACGCCGCCAGGGCCGTGAAGGCCAGCGGCGTGATCGACTACATACAGGGATGGGATCACAAAGCGGGCTGGTCGCCACCGAGCCTCTGGACCGCGGAGAACGCGCCACTGCATGCGATGCGCCCGGACTCCGACTCGCTGCCGGACCAATTCACGATGCTCAGCGCGATGGCGGCAGCGGCGCCCGGGATAGGCACCACGATCTCCACCGACTCCATCCGCAAAGGCCCGGCCGAGTTCATGCAGACGATGCTGACGATGGCCAACATCACCGAAGGCAGGGCCCAGTTCCACATCGGCGCCGGCGAGATTGCTCAGTGCAAGCCCTACGGTTGGAAGCGCAGCGAGGGGATGCGCCGACTGGAGGACACCTTCCGCCTCACCAAGCTCTTCTGGGAGGAAGACGAGCCCTTCTCCTTCGATGGTCACTTCTGGCACCTCGACCGTGCGACCCTCGGCACCGCACGCGCCTTTAAGCCGCAGATCTGGGGCATCGGCGGAGGACCGAAGCTCATCGACCTCGTCACGAGCTACGCGGAGGGTTTCGGCACGATGGCACCATGGGTTGCCTACAGCCCAGAACGCTGGTCCGAACTCATCACGCAGATCAGGGAATCGCTTGAACGCAAGGGTCGCGACCCCGACGACTTCGCGTACGGCATCTACGCGTCGATGCTCCTCCACGACGATGACGAGATCATCCGCCGCGCACAGAGCAACCCCCTGATCCAATGGATGACAGCGTGCCTCGGTCGCTTCAAGATGGCCGACTGGAAGATCGAAGGGATCGAACCACCACTCCCGCTCGACTGGCACTACTCCCTCAAGCTGCTCGCTCACCACATTGCGCCCGACGAGGTCGCAGCGACTCTCAGCAAAGTCACTCCACAGATGTCCGAGGCCGCCTGGTTCACCGGCTCCCCGGCGGCGGTCGCCGCCGACCTGCAGGGCTACATCGACGCCGGCGCGACCTGGATCAGCATGTGCGACATCCTCCCGATGGTCCTCCCCGTGGAAGAGGCACCCGCGGCGATGGGCCGGTCGTTTGAGTTGGCAGGCCGTCTGAAGGCCTACGCAACCGCTCGGCGGTGTCGCGACGATCAGCTACGAGCACCCTCATAATGAGGTGTCTGCCGTTCTTAGCGTTCGATTAGGCCGGAGAAGTAGCAATGAACGTCGACTTTGCTCCAGATCCAGTGCTTTATCCATTCGAGTCGCGGTGGTTCGAGTCCTCGGCCGGCCGGATGCACTACATCGACGAGGGCACCGGTCCGACGATCCTGTTCTGCCATGGCAACCCGATGTGGAGCTTCCTGTACCGGCATCTGATATCGGCCCTGCGCGGCCGGTTTCGTTGCGTGGCCGCAGACTTGCACGGCTTCGGCCTGTCCGAACGCCCCGACTCCGGATTCAGCTATACCGCCGCCGAGCACGTGGCGACGCTCGGTGAACTCGTCGACCACCTTGACCTCAACGATTTCGTCGTGATGGGGCAGGACTGGGGCGGCCCGACAGGCTTGGGCGTGGCCACACAACGCGCCGAGCGGATCCGGGGCGTGGTACTCGGCAATACATGGTTCTGGCACGCGACGCCGTTCTTCCAAGCGTTCAGCTTGACCGCCGGAAGCCCACCGGGGCAATGGCTGATCCGTGAACGCAACGCTTTCGTCGAGGGCTTCGTACCGCGCGGGATGACCCGTCAGCTCAGCCCCGCCGAAATGGACCACTACCGCGGCGTCCAGCCGACCCCGGCCGCGCGGGCCGGCATCGCGGCTTTCCCGCCCCAGATCCGTTCCGCCCCGATGCTGGAGACCCTGGAACGCACGGTGACTGAGCGCCTGGGCGACAAACCCAGCCTGATCGTCTGGGGAATGCGGGACTGGGGATTTCGGGCCCGCGACCGCGCCCGGGTACGCGCCGCGTTCTCCGACCACCTCTACCGGGAACTGCCCTCGGCGGCCCACTTCATTCAGGAGGACGCCCCCACTGAGATCGCCGAGGGCATCACCCAGCGATTCGGCTGACTGCTGAACAGCAGCCCTGTATTCGCCCGCAGCAGAAGGCGTTCGCAGGCAGAGCGTCCCTAGCCAAACGTTGTATGGTTACGCAGTCCAACTTGGTGGGCGTTGAAGGAGGTGGTCTCGATGACGATAAGCGGCGTCGGCAGACGGTGACGGCGACGGTTAGCATTGATCCGCTCCACGGCGACGTCGGTGATTCCGCGTGCGCCTGGACGACGGTCAACATCTCCGAGGTGTTTCCCGGCCTGCCAACCCCACTCACCTGGAGCTTCCACGAGGCTGGCTTCGAGCTCGGGCTGCACGGAGCGTTCGTCGATCTTGGCGTGTTACCTGAGTCGGCGCTCCGGGTCGCCGACGAGCCCGACCAACGGGTCTGCGCCATGTTTCGCGGACGGCCGTTCATGAATGTGGACCGCTTCCGTCTTTTCGCGGATCTGATGCCGGGCACTAACGGTGACGTTATGGAAAAGCAGCTTTTCGGGCAGGTGCGGCCGGGAATCCCGGCGCACCCGCCGAATTGGCGGCGCTACCCCATCATCGCGGCGAAGATGCCCAAGGCGGTGCTGGGCATGCGGCGCCGCCTCGATCAGCAGGCATCCCAGCTACACAGCTGGTGGCGCGCGCGGACAGCGCCTGCCGTTCTCGATGCCGGGGACACGGCGTGCGACACCCTGGTTGACGCCGTCGGCCGATTCAACATCGTCTTCCGGCCGCATTGCCTGGCCATGCTGATCGGGCAGGGCCTGTTCGAACAGATCGTGACGTTGTGCGCCGACGTCGGTCGCTCGGAGTTGGTCAACGACCTGATCGGTGGGGACTTGGTTGAGGTCATGATGCTCAACGAGCTCTGGGAGGTCTCGCGGGGGACCCGGACACTGGACGCGTTCGTGGCCGAACACGGCTTTCACGGACCGAACGAGGGAGAACTGATCAGCCGGTCCTGGCGTGAGGACCGTTCATCGCTGGATTCGTTGCTGCAGCGATACGCCGGTATGGATGAAAGCTCGGGGCCCGCCGCCGTGCTCGCCCGGCGCCATGAGCGCCGCCGCGATGCCGAGGCCACCCTTCTTGCTGCGCTGGGTCCCGGCCGCCGGGCCGTCGCCCGCGCTCTGCTCGGGGCCGCTCAGCGTGTGGTGCCTTACCGTGAGGTCGGCAAGGCCGCGTACATGCACACCGTGGATGTCGGCCGCGCGGCCACCAGAGTCATCGGCGCCCGGCTCGTCGCCCAAGGCTCCATCGCCGCGCCCGACGACGCCTTCATGCTGACCGTCGATGAGCTCGTCAACGCGCCCGCCCACGGCGTCCGGGTCGACATCGCCGCGCGCCGAGCTCGCTGGCAGGACTACGCGCGCCTGGAATATCCGCAGCTCTGTCAGGGACCTCCGACGCCGGTGGCGAGTCGGCCAGGCGACGATGACCCAGACGGCGATGACGCAGACGGCCCGGTCACGGGAATTCCGGTCGCGCCTGGCCACGCCCGCGGGCGGGCGCGGGTGGTGCTTGACCCGACGGAGTCCGAGCTGGAACCCGGCGATGTACTGATATGCCGTTCCACCGACCCGAGCTGGATCACCTTGTTCGTCATCGCTTCGGCAGTGGTGATCGATATCGGGGGCCCGATGAGCCACGGCGCGATCGTCGCGCGCGAGCTGGGGATCCCATGCGTGATCAACACCAAAGTCGGAACCCGCCGCATCGTCGACGGCTCAGAGGTCGAGGTCGACGGCACGGCCGGCACAGTTACCGTGGTGGCGCATTGATTGCGCAAGTGAGTGCCATGTCGGGTGAGGGTCTGGCGAGGAAAGGACGTGGCTCGTGGGGCATCTGATCCTCGGACCCGAGAGCGACCTCATCGGTACCGACGCCAATGAGCAACGGGGCCAATACCGGCCACACACTACCCACACGCACTATTTCGCCTTTCACATTCCCGAGGCGGAAATCGGCTGCTACATCTACGTGCGATACCTGCCGTACTTCAGTTGCAGTCAGGGCAATGTGGCCATCTTCCAGGGGACCGACAACCATCAGCTCCTCGATATGGTGCACCTCAACTACGCCATGACGGTCGACTGGCCCACCGTCACGGGCAACATGATCACCACGACGCAGGGGCTGCGCATCGAATTCGTGGAGCTCGGCCGGGAGGCCCGGGTGACGTACCGCAGCCCCGACGGTTCCGCGTCCTTCGAGCTGCACCAGTCCGCGGTGACCGCACTGTGCGGGCGTGCGGCGGTATTGCCCGGCGAGGATGCCCATGCGTCGATGCAGCCCGGTGGCAGCGAACAATTCATGCACTGCACGGGCGAATTGCAGCTCGACGGCAAGACATATGCGATCGACTGCTACCCGATTCGTGACCGAAGCTGGAACCAGGATCGGTCCGAGGCGCGCCGCGGCCGCGTGGATCTGCCGATTTCGTGGACGCCGGTCTATTTCGACAATGATCTCTATGTCAACCAGGTCGGGTTCGAGCAGCTCAGTAGCAAACCATGCTGGGAGGGCTTTCTCGACCCGCCGCCAGCTGGCTATCCGGGCTTCCTGTTTGCGTGGGTGGGCCGGGGCGACGAAATCCGCGATGTCGTACGCGTGCAACGCAATGTTGTCGAACTGCACCCCACGCTGTACTACCCGCTGAAGCAGGAGGTCGAGATCGAAGACGACCGCGGGGAGGTGTACCGGATGACCGGTGAAGCGCTAGCGCATTCACCGAATGTCGCATGGCCGCACGCGTTCGCCTACGACAGTGTCTACCGGTGGCAGACAGACGACGGTCGCGTGGGATACGGCTCGTGTCAAGGCATCTGGTACGAGGGCTTCCAGCACGCCATGAAACGGAAACGCGCCCAGGCAGACTGCTCAGGCTCGGGTGTCCGAGACCGCTAGGTCTTGGTGCGCTGGGGGAGTGCTCAATTCAACCTGAGCAGCGCGTTCCTCCCGGCGCAGCGACTGCACGGCCGGCACGGTCAGCCCGACGACCCAGATGAAGAAGATGAACACCGGGATGTAGAACGCGATCACACCGTTCCACGCCATCGGACCGGTCTTGAAGAAGAAGATCAAACAGGCTGGTACGAACAGGATCCCGGTCCACACGGCGAGGTAACCGGTCCACCGGGGGAGGCCGGGCTCAGGCCGGTCGTCGCGGAAGATGGCAACGGCTTGCGCGAAGCACCAGACGGTGAAGGACGGCCACGGCGCCAGAAAGGTGAACCATCCCAGGTCGTGCAGGGCGCGGATGATGTGCGGGTCGGTGTCATCCAGGCGAAAGGCCGTCGCCTCGAAGATCCAGCACGCGAACTGGCCGATGAGTGAGCCGATGGCGACGCTGCCGAGCTGGACGTAGGTCAGCAACGGTAGACGTCCTTCGGGGGCGTGCACCCGGCCGACGATCCCCATCGCCCAGGTGACCATCATCGCGAACCCGCACATGGTGACGAGCATGCCGATCCTGAAGCCGGCGA
>Ga0182012_10007205_pt1 | contig 11165 bp, 8 predicted proteins | sample 612S2SmetaG_FD_120486 | JGI IMG/M metagenome (GOLD analysis project Ga0182012, IMG submission 120486) | Permafrost microbial communities from Stordalen Mire, Sweden - 612S2S metaG | ecosystem: Environmental > Terrestrial > Soil > Wetlands > Permafrost | place: Sweden: Stordalen | collected...
CCGATCGCACGCGACTTTCTCGCGTTTGCATTGTGGCCGGACGACGACGAGGACGGCGCGCGTCTCAAACTGCGCAACAATCTGTATCGCCTCACGAAATCGCTACCGGAATCCCCGGCGGCGTGGATCCTCGCAGACGGCGAACACGTCCGCTGGAACCCCGACGCCGACATCTGGGTCGACGTCGACGACTTCGCTCGAGCCGCCGCGGACCCCGGGCACCTCGAGCGATGCGTGGAACTGTACGGCGGAGACCTGTGTGAGACGCTCTACGACGAGTGGCTCGTCGAACCGCGCGAGCGTCTCCGCAATCTCTATCTTGCGAGCCTCGGGGAGCTCGTCTCTCGCTTTCGCCGGGCGCGCGACCTGCCGCAGGCTCGCGCGTTCGCGCAACGTTTGCTTGCCGCCGACCCGTTCCGCGAGGACGTGCTTCGCCGGCTACTCGCCATCTGCCACGAGAGCGGCGACCGCGCGGGAGCGCTCCGCGAATACCAGCGCTTCGCCGAGCGCCTCAACGAAGAACTCGGCATCGACCCGATGCCGGAGACGCAGGCGCTTCGCACGGCCATCGCGCGCGGCGAGCCCGTCGGAGCGGAAGCCGCTGCGGAGCCGCATGGCGCGGCGACCGCAAATGCGAGCGCGCACGAGTTGCCGTTCGTCGGCAGGCGCGCCGAATTCGCCCAACTGCTCGAGGCGTGGGGCCTGGCTGCACGCGGACGCGGCGGCTGCGTTTTCGTCAGCGGTGAGGCCGGCATCGGCAAGTCCCGCCTCGCGCTCGAATTCGCACGCACGGCCGAGGAACAGGGCGCGCGGGTCCTCTCAGGTGCGACCGGCGCGCCGGAATCGGTGCCGTATCAATGCCTGATCGAGGCCCTCCGCGGCGCCCTGCCGATCGTCGCGACGCTGAATCTCGGCGACGTGTGGCTTTCGACGCTCGCGACGCTGCTGCCCGAGTTGCGCGAACGGCTCTCGACGCCGGCGGCGCCTCCCCGCGTCGACCCCGCGGGCGAGCGCGAGCGCCTCTTCGAAGCCGTCGCGCGCTGCCTATCCGCGCTCGCCAAGTCGCGGCCGCTCGTCGTCGTCCTCGAGGACCTGCAGTGGGCAGGCGAGAGCACGATCTCCGCGATCGAGTATCTTCTCCGGCGGACGCTGCTCGTCGGCGTGTTGTTCGTCGTCACGTACCGCGAAGAGGAGACGCAGCGCGCGCACCCTCTGCGGCGCCTGCGGCGCGCCGCGCTCGGCGAGGGCATCGCTCGCTTCGTCACGCTCGCCGCGCTCAGCCGCTCCGACGTGGGGGAACTGACCCGTGCGTCCCGGCGCGATGAGTCGTCTGCGGCCGCGCTGTATGCTGCATCGAACGGCCACCCGCTGCTGCTCGCCCAGCTTGCCTCCGTGCCTCCGGGGGACGTTGCCGAAGCGGCTAAGGCTGGGGTGCGCGGGCTCGTCGAAGCGCAACTCGCCCGCCGTTCTCACGAGGCTCGAGCAGTCGCCGAGATCGCCGCGCTCATGGGGACGCGTTTCTCTCGCGACGCCGTCGTCGAGGTCAGCGGCTGGAGCGTGGCGGCCGTCGACGCGGCGCTGGACGAACTCATCGAACGGCGCATCGTGCGCGAGGCGGGCGGCCGCGGGGTCCTCGACTATGCGTTCACCCACGACGTCGTCGCAGACGTCGTCGCTTCGGCCGTTCCACCCGAACGCGCGGCGGCCCGCCATCGGCGCTTCGCGCGGGCACTCGAAGAGTTGAGCCCCGGCCAGGCGGACGAACTCGCCGCCACGATCGCCCGTCAACTCGATCTGGCGGGCGATGCTTCCGGCGCGGCGCGACGGTACCTGGCAGCTGCAAACCACGCACTAGCCCTGGGCGCCGTCGACGAGGCCGATGCGCTCGCGCGACGAGGGGCTTCGCTCGCGACCGACCTCCCGCTGCGCTTCGAACTCGTGCACGTCCTCGAAATCGTCGGCGCGCGCCGTGGAGCGGACCAAACGCGGCCCGCGCTCCTAGCTCAGCTTGACGAACTCGCCGGCGGCGTCGACGACGACGACCTGCGCAAAAGAGCGTTGCTTCGGCGCATCGACTTCGAGCGCACGATGGGCGAGCGCGGCTGCGAGGCGGAGGCGATCGAGCGTCTGCGCGCTCTCGTCATCTCGGATACGGAGCCGCGCTGGACGGGACTGCTCGGGGAAGCCGAGGCGCGGCTGGCCGTGACCCTCGGCCGGCTCGACGATGCGGCACGCGCCGCAGCGGCCGCGCTGGCCGCCTACGTTCTCGCCGGCGACGTCACGGGCGAAGCGCATGCCCGCGCGCTCATGGCGGAGGCGATCCGGCAGCGCGGCGATCTCGCGGAGGCCGACGTCCTGCTAGCCCAAGCACAGGCCGCCACGGAGCGTTCTGCGGACGCGGCGCTCACGCTGCGCGTTCTCCGCACGCGCTTCCAACTCGCATACGAGCGGCGCGATCTCGAACTCTGTCTCGAGACGGCTCGCGCGAGCCTCGAGGCCGGCGTCGCCGCCGGCGACCGGCGTGCCGAGATCGACGGACACCAGAGGACGGCCGCGGCGATCATCAATTTCGGCGGCCGGTACTCCGAGGCACGCGAACACCTCGCGCAGGCCGCGGCCATCGGCGCGGAGATCGGCGATAAGACCCTCGAGCTGCAAGTCCTCAGTCGCGAAGCGCAGCTACACGAGGTCAGGGGCGATTTCGCGACGGCTCGCGAGATTTACGAACGCTATTGCTCCTTCGCCAAGCGGCGGGGCGAGGCGCGCGGCGAGATCGCGGCGCTCATCAACCTCAGCGGCGCGCTGTGGCTCGAGGGCAACGGCCCCGTCGCCAAGGACCGCGCCCAGGAGGCGGTCGACGGCGCCCGCAGGGGCGGCTTCGCCGTCATGGAGGCGTCCGCTCTGGAGAATCTGGGCCTCGCAGAGGCGCTCTGCGGCGAGCACACCGCAGCCATCGAGCATTTCCAACAGGGCCTCGCGCTCCGGGAAAAGACCGGCTCGAAGGACTGGATCTCCTTCGCCCTCGCACATCTCGCGCTGTCGTACGCCGCGTCGGGCGCGCTAGCCGAGGCGCGCGCGTGCGTCGAGCGCATGCTGGCAGTCGAAGAGACGATCCCGCTAGCGACGCCGTGGCCGCACACGTGTTACTGGTCGGCGGCCCAGGTCTTCCGCGCGACCGGCGACGGCGACGCGGCCGCGAGCGCGCTCGAACGAGCGCGCACGTTCATGCAGGCGTCGATCGAGCGGCTCGAACCGGACGACCGCCAACTCTTTCGCGCCGTTCGCGGGCATCGCGATATTCAAGCCGCCATCGAGCGCGACGAGTGGCCGGACCCGCCGCGATGAGCCGCGTCGAGCAACTCGGGCTACCTCACCTCGGTCGCGATAGCGGCGAGCCCAGCGCGCACGTCCTGCGCATCGTGCAGATGCTCGTCGTCTTGATGCGCCGTGGCTCGATCGACTTCGATTTCTACCGGCGCGAATTCGAGCGCTCCGAGCGGCAGTACTCGCGCGACCTGCAGCAACTGCGCGCGATCGGCGAAGACGTCGGGCTACGGATCACCAAACAGAAGGCCGGGTGCGCCACGCTGATCGAGGTCGCGGGGCGCAACCGGCTGCGCGATTCGGAGGTCAAAGCGGACTCCGTGCTGCGCGCCGTCGCTCGCGCGCTCGGCGCTCCGATCGAACGCGAGCTGCGCGCGCCGGACGGCCCCGCCGACGGCTTCCTCGTCTTTGCGATGCCGCGCCTCGTGGCCGGGTCCGAGATCGCCGCGACGTTCGACGCGTTGAAAGGCGCGCACGCCGCGAACGCGTCGGTGCGGTTTCACTACCGCACCGCGCGCCTCGAGGGAACGCGCAGGGTCGAGCCCTACCGCGTGCTCGTCCGCTCCGGCCGCTACTATCTCGTTGGCTACGACCTGGCGCGCAGGGCGTGGCGGCACTTCGCGCTCGATCAGATCTGCGGCCCCGTCACCCGCGCCGGGACGTTCAGACCGCGTCCGCTGCCGGAGCGCTACCTCGCCGGCGACGCGATCGGAACGTTCAACGGCACGGGGCCGCGCGCCGACGTCGCGGTGCGGCTAAGCCCGGTCGTCGCGGCCTCGGCCGCCGCGCGCGAGTGGCAGAGCGGCCAGCACGTTACGGCGCACCCGGACGGCTCGGCCGAGATCGTCTTCACCGACGCCGACATCGACGAGATCGTCCGCTGGACGCTCGGCTTCGGCGGCGAGGCCGCGGTCGTCGCCCCGCCGGAGGCCGTCGCGATGGCGGCGCGCTCCATCGAGCGACTGCGCCGCGCGCACGGACACACCGGAGCCGAACCGGCCAAGGACGCCACGGGGGTCGCATAGGTCATCGCAAGCGTACGCGGCGCGAAACGGTAATTTGCCGGCAACCCGGCGAATGCATCGGCAGCATACCGTGAGGGTCCGTGCTATGGAAGCGATACTGCCGACCCGGCCGTTCACCATCGAGGAATACCACGCGATGGGCGTTGCGGGCATCCTCAAACCGGACGAGCGCATCGAACTGCTCGACGGCGAGATCCTGACGATGCCGCCGATCGGGGCGCCCCACACCGGGATCGTCAACCGGCTAACGCACGTGCTCTCGGCACGCTTCGGAGCGCGGGCGGTCGTGCAGGTGCAAGGCCCCGTGCAGCTCTCCGCAGACTCCGAGCCGGAACCCGACGTCGCTCTGCTGCGGCCGCGCGACGACTACTACGCGGCGCGCCATGCAACGCCGGCCGACGTCTTCGCGCTGATCGAGGTTGCCGACGCTTCGCTGGAATACGACCGCGGCCGCAAACTGGGGGCATACGCGCGGGGCGGCATCGCCGAATACTGGATCGTCGACGTGCGCGCTCGCAAGGTGACCGTCTACCGCGAGCCCCACGGCCTCGGCTACGGCGACGAGCGCGTCGTCGCGGCCGGCGGAACCGTGGCGTTCGTCGCCTTCCCGGACGACGTGCTGGCTATCGAAGTGCTGACCGGCTAAGCGCCGCCGCCGGCGCGGGGTGGCGGGTGCCATACGTATGGCACTCCGGGGGCTTAGGATCGGGCTATGGACAGCCCGTCAACCCGCAGCCGCGTTCTGGTGCTCGACACCGAGACGACCGGCCTTTCCGGTGCCGCGCGCATCGTCGAGATCGCCGCCATCGAGGTCGCGCCCCGCACCGGGCCGGTCGGGCCGCACCTGCACCACGTCGTCGATCCGCAGGTTCCGATCCCCGCGGCGGTCACGCGCATCCACGGAATCGGCGATGCGGACGTGCGCGGCAAGCCGGCCTTCGGCAGCGTCGCACCGGGCGTCGCCGCTTACCTGCGCGGCGCGACCATCGCCATTCAGAACGCGCGGTTCGACTGCCGCATCCTCGACGCCGAACTCGCGCGAGCGAAGCAGCCGACGCTGCGCGACCTCGACGTGCGCGTCGTCGACACGCTCGACATCGCGCGCGGCGTCCTGCCGCTGCTCGACGGACACAGCCTCGATCGCGTCTGCGACCGCGTCGGCGTCGACCGCAGCGCGCGAACGCTACACGGCGCGCTGCTCGACGCCGACTTGCTGGCCCGCACCTTGCCGAAGCTCGCGGCGGAGTACGATGCGTGGCGGCTCGCGCCCGACGACGGCTGCTCGGTCGAACTCGCCTCCTTCGAACGCGCGCTCGCGGCGGTCGTCGCCGACGCCGAAGTGCCGGCCGTCGCGACGCCCGAAGAGGCGGACGGCGCCGTCGGCCGAGCGGCCGCCGTGCTCAAACTCCTGCGCGCCTGCGAGTCGGTGCTTTCCGGTCGCGCAGAAGCCCTGATCGACGGCGCCGGCTGGTGCTGCAAGCACTACGCCGCGCGCTGGGTCTCCTCGACGACGACCGCGTGGAAGGAGGCCGCGCTCGCGTACCTGTCGCCGGCGGAGCTCGAGGGCTATCGCCGCGAGAGCGCGCCGGTCGTCCTCACCGCGGCTGGGGATGACGCCTTCCTGCGCCGCCACGGCGGCCTCGCGTCGATGCTGGACGAACAGCCGATCGCGTCGTCCATCGCGTGCGCCGTGCGCGGGCTCGTCGCCGTGCGCGATGCGACCGCTGCGCTCGAGCAGCGGCGCGCCGATTTACGCGCCCTGCTGCTCGAAGGCGAGCGCGCGGGTTACGCTCCGCGCAACGCGCGCATCGATCGCCGCCCGCGCGCGACGACGGACCACCGCCGAGCGCTGTCGGACCTCGCGCCCAAAGCGGACCTGACACCGTACACCGACCGCACGGAGCGCCTGAGCATCCGGCGACGCGACGTCTCGGCGTGCCGCGCGCTGTTCGGCTAGCCGTTACCCGCCGGGCGTCGCCGTTGCGGCGGGAGACGCCGGGGGCGACGGCGGCTCCGGCGTCGGCGGCTGCGTGGGTACCGGCGACGGGGACGGCGTCGGCAGCGGCGAGCAGCCGTCGGCCGAGCCGACGGGCGGCGTGTACGCGACCGGCGGCGTGGCGCTGACGCCGAACTCGATCGGATAGTACGAGCCGCCGTCGGTCATCGTCAGCGTGGTCGACGCCGCCGATGAGTGCGGCGCGAGCTGGTAGGTCATGAACCAGTAGGGCTGCGCGAGCCGCGCGCAGCCGACTTCCTTCATCTGCCCGTCCACGAAAAACGTACTGCGCACGGGCCCACCGAGCGGCTTCTCGTACAGATAAACCGGGACGGCGGCGTCGGTCGGATTGACGAGCGTGAACGTGACGCGGTGGACGATCCCGTAGTCGCCGAGGTCGCGACCCGCGTCGGACGGATCGACGTTCTTCGGCGACGGGTGCGCGCCGCCGTACCGAACCGCCGCGTCCGGCCCCCCGACGGTATACGTGGCGGAGAGTTCGCCGAAGCCGTCGAGTTCGAACGCGCCGTGCCGCCTGTGCCCGTCGAACGGCACCCGCGGGAGGGATAGATACGCAGCCGGGGTCCCGCCGGCGGGCGAGGCCACGACGGCGACGCCGACGGGGCCGCCGCCGAGCACGCTCACGTCGACGGCTCCCGCAACGAGTTCGCCCTGCAGCATGAGGTCGTGGCGGACGACGTACGGCGCGCCGGGGACCAGATTGACGATCGTTCCTTCGTTCTGCTGTTCGCGTAATAGGAAATCGCGCGAGACGGCGTGGCCGACCGCCATCACGTCGCGGTCCGGGCCGCCGCGCGATTGGATCACGTGGACGCGGGCCGCGGTCTGCGCGGTCAACAGAACGTCGATGTCGCGCGGCAGCCCGATGTTCGAATGGTAGTAGTACAGGCGTGCGCTCTTGCCAGGCTCGACGCGGCCGCGGAAGACCGGGCCGTCGCTCTGGACGTACTCGGGATCGTCGCTGAGCAGCAGCACCGACGGGGCCGCGCGCATCGTCGGGACGTTCGTCACGTCGACGGTCGTCACGCCGGTGACCCACGCCGTCTGGGCGTCGCCGGCCACGGTGACGCTCACGGCGACCGCCATGCGCTCGCCGGCAGCCAGCGGCGGGATCGGCCACGGCACGATCGGCCCGAAGCGCATCGAGGCCCCCGGGCGCAGCGTCGGGCGGATGGCCCGGTCCACCGCGCCGCGGATCGCATCTTCGAGGAAGGCTCCGCCGGCCGGCGAGCCGGTGACCGTCAGGGAAAGGTTGGCCGGGACGGTCGCCGCGGCCGGCAACGGCGCCACCGAAGCCGCCGGTTCCGGCGGCGGCGGGACCGGTTGCGCGAGGGCGGGCGCCGCCCAGCCGAGCAACGCCGCGACGAGCGCCGACGCGCCGGCGGCCCAGGGCTTGCAACCTTTGGTGCTTGGGCGTCGTAGTCCAAGACGGAACACCAAGTGACGTACTACGACCTGCTCGAGATCGCGCCAAACGCTCCCGCTGACGACGTCCGCAGGGCGTATCATCGCGCCGTCCGCCGCTATCACCCCGACGTGAACCCGTCGCCCGACGCCGCACAGCGCACGGCGCTCCTCAACGACGCCTGGGCGACGCTGCGCGACCCGGCCGCGCGCGCGGCCTACGACCGCAGCATTCGGCCACAGCCGCAGCCACAGCCGCAACCGCAGGGCTACGCGCAAACGTGGAGCGGATCGTACGAACCGTACCGGCACGAGTACGAGCCGTACGCCTACAAGGCCACCGTCACCTCGCAATCCATGTGGGAGGCGCCGCCCGCGCGCTTCTTGTTCGGGAGCCTCCGCGGCTTGGTGTTCTTCGCCTTCATCGCGTCGGCGTTCCACTGGTGGCCGGCCATCGCCGGCATCTGCATCGCCGTATTCGCGCTGCGCTTCTTCGGCCGCCTCTTCCGCTAGATCGCGTCGCTCCGGCCGCTGCGCGGTCAGATCCGCAGGCGCATCGACAGCGTCGTCGCGGCCGCGCCGTACTTGCTCGCCTTGGCGGTCGAATTGATGTTACCGATGATGACCGTCGGATAGATGACCACGGCCATCTTCAAAATCTTGAGCGAAGCGAAGGCATAGTGGCGCGAGACGAGGCGGATCAATCCGTTCACCGCGAGCGCCGCGCCGACGTTGGCAACCGCCGAACCCACGAACGGCCGCGCGAGCGGATCGGCCTCCGTGCCGACGATGCAATACTCTTGCACGGTACGGAACTTGCCGTTGCCGTAGACCAACGCCTGCGGATCGCAGGTGCCGGTGTGCAATAACTGTTGCGTCGTCGCGACGTCGGCGAACTGCTCCGCGAGCAGAACGTTCGCCAGCGAGGTCGCTTCGTCGGCCCGCGCCGGTAACGCAACTGCGGCGCACGCGGCGAAGGTCGCCGCGGCGATAAACGCCGCCGCCGATCTCGACCGTTTCGTCAAGAGCGCGAGCGCCCTACAACTCACGTGATCCGCACCTCCAGGGTGGGGCCTTCCCCCCTGCCGATGCGGCGCCCCTGCGGTGTGATTGGGGTCGCTTGAAATTTCCCTCGTATGCGGGAGGTCCAAGGACCCAGGCCGCGTTGGGCCTGGTGGCGCCGGCCGGAGCAGACTCGGTCCGGCCGGCGCACCGGGGGCGATTCACGCGGCCCGGCGGCGCGCCACCGAAAACCGCGTGAGCGGGCGCCTTTCGGCCGCGACCGGCGACGCCCTGGCGAGATAACCGTCCGGTAGGCTCCACCTGGGCACGCTCCGAGGAGGCGCTCGGACCGAGACACAAACCAGGCGCGTGAAGACCGGATCGCGGCCCGCGAACGCCTGGCGCTGGCTCCTCCTGATCCCGGTGCTGGCGCTCGCCTTCCCCGCCTTGTACGCGCGCCGGGACCCCGTGCTGTTCGGCTTCCCGTTCTTCTATTGGTACCAGTTCGCGTGGCTGTTCGGGAGCGCGGCCGTCACGCTGCTGGTCTACCGCAAGACGCGATGAGCGCGCCCATCGACGCGACGGCGCTCGGCGTCTTCATCGCCTTATTCGCCCTCGTTACCGTGCTCGGTTTCATCGCCGCGCGCTGGCACAAGGCCGACCTCTCGCACATCAACGAGTGGGGCCTCGCGGGGCGCCGGTTCGGCACGCTGATCACGTGGTTCCTCATCGGCGGCGACCTCTACACGGCGTATACGTTCATCGCCGTGCCCGCGGCCGTCTACGGCGGCGGCGCCGCAGGCTTCTTCGCGGTGCCGTACACGATCGTCGCGTACCCGTTCTTCTTCCTCATCGCGCCGCGCTTGTGGAACGTCTGCAAGCGGCACTCGTTCGTCACGGCGGCCGACTTCGTCGAGGGCCGCTACGGCGACCGCAACCTCGCGCTCGCCGTCGCGATCACGGGCATCCTCGCGACGCTGCCGTACATCGCGCTGCAACTGATCGGCATGCAGGTCGTCATCTCGTCGCTCGGGATCGGCGGCAGCGGACTCGCCGGCGATCTGCCGCTGTTCGTCGCATTCGTCGTTCTGGCCACTTACACGTACACGAGCGGACTGCGCGCGCCGGCGATGATCGCGCTCGTGAAGGACGTCATGATCTACGTGACCGTCGTCGTCGCGGTCGTGGCCGTCCCGATGAAGCTCGGCGGATTCGCCCACGTCTTCGCGGCCGCCGACGCCGCGTTCGCCGCCCGGCCGCCGGGCGCGCCGCCCGCGTCCGTCATCCTCCAGCCGGGCGCGTACTGGGCGTATGGGACGCTGGCGATCGGCTCGGCGATGGCGCTGTTTCTCTACCCGCACGCCGTTACGGGCATCCTCGCGGCGTCGCGCGGCGACGCCGTTCGCCGCAACGCCGTGCTGCTGCCGGCCTACTCGCTCGCGCTCGGCCTGCTCGCGCTCTTCGGGTACATGGCGATCGCAGCCGGCCTCAACATCGCCAAGCCGAACCTCGCCGTCCCCGCGCTGATCCACGCCCTCTTCCCATCGTGGTTCGCCGGCTTCGCCTTCGCAGCCATCGCCGTCGGCGCGCTCGTGCCGGCGGCCATCATGTCGATCGCCGCTGCGAACCTGTGGACGCGCAACGTCTACAAGCCCTTCATCAACCCGCGCGCCACGCCGCAACAGGAGGGCCAACAGGCGAAGCTGACGTCGCTGGTCGTGAAGTTCGGCGCGCTGGCGTTCGTGCTCGCGTTCTCATCGCAATACGCGATCAATCTGCAACTGCTGGGCGGCGTCTGGATGCTGCAGACGCTGCCGGCCGTCGTGCTCGGGCTGTTCACGCGCGCGCTGCACAGGACCGCGCTGCTGTGCGGCTGGTTCGCCGGCATGGCGACGGGCACTGCGATGTTCCTGGCCACCGGCTTCAAGCCGACGTTCGCCTTGCACGCAGGCGGCATCGCCGTCGCGGCCTACATCGCCGTCGAAGCCCTGGCCGTCAACCTGCTGCTGGCGGCGCTCCTCACGCCGGTCTTCGATCGAGCCGGCATCGCGCGCGGCACCGACGCGACGACGGCCGGCGACTACGAAGACGAGGCCAGCGCCGGGCTCCCGATCCCCACGATCGCGTAGCGACTGGGGTCGATCCGCCGCGTCAGGCGGCGGTACGTGAACGTGAAGCCGGGCCAGATGGTCGTGTTCTTGCCGCGCTTGTCCAGATACCAACTGCCGCAGCCCGACGACCAGACCGTCCGGGCCATGCGCTCCTGCAGGCGGCCGTTGAACGATCGCTGCACGTCGGGGCGCACGTCGAGCGCCGTCACGCGATTGCGCCGCATGTAGTCCAGCGCGCTGGCGACGTAGCGGATCTGCGCCTCGATCATCACGATCATCGAG
>Ga0182012_10007208_pt1 | contig 11162 bp, 4 predicted proteins | sample 612S2SmetaG_FD_120486 | JGI IMG/M metagenome (GOLD analysis project Ga0182012, IMG submission 120486) | Permafrost microbial communities from Stordalen Mire, Sweden - 612S2S metaG | ecosystem: Environmental > Terrestrial > Soil > Wetlands > Permafrost | place: Sweden: Stordalen | collected...
AACTGGAAGCGAAGGATCAGCAGATCATGCGCGGCCAGCAAGTGCTTGCGACGACTGAGATGCTGGTGCTGAAGCTGAAAGAGGAGCTTCGTCTGGAGCGCATCCGCAAGTATGGCAAGCGCAGCGAGAAGCTCTCGGATCTGCAGTTGCAGATGCTGGATCTTGAGCCTGCGGTATCGAGCGAAGAAATTGAATCCGAGATCAACAGCGGCCCGCTGCCTGACACCGCGCAGAACAGCTCGGAAGACAACAAGCAACAGCGCAAGAGGCAGCATCATCCTGGCCGCAACGAACTGCCTGCACATCTGGAACGTGTTGAGGAGGTCATTGCCTGCACGCCGGAGCAGTGCAAGTGTGGCCAGTGCGGCGGCGAGACGAGCGTAATCGGCTACGAACAGACCGAGGTGCTGAGCAAGAAGCCAGCGGTTCATTTCGTTCGCGTCATCAAGCGCGAGAAGCGTGCCTGTGCGGCGTGCGTCAGGCACGGCGTTGCAACGGCCGCTGTGCCTGAGCGCATTGCGCCCAAGTCGATCTTTTCGGACGAAGTGATCATCGACTTCGTTGTAAGTAAATATTGTGATGCATTGCCGCTTTATCGCCAGCGCGCGATGCTCCTGCGTGATCTCGGCATCGAGGTGGCGCTGACAACGATAGACGATGCGGTGCTGCGGGTAGGCGAACTGCTGATCCCGTTTAGCAACTTGATGAAGCGCGATCTGCTTGCCGGGAATTACATCCAGGCAGACGAGACCTACGTCGGAGTGCAAACCAAAGAGAAGAAGGGTAAGAACCACACCGCGTACTTCTGGCAGTACAGCTCGCCAGGAAAAGGCGTGGTCTTCGACTTCGAGATGACGCGCCGCGGCGAGGTGCCGAGAAAGATCTTCCAAGATTACCGCGGCATATTACACACAGATGGGTATGCCGCATACGGCGAAAAGGTCGGTGCCGAAGGCATGATCCATGCGTGCTGTATGGCTCATGCAAGAAGAAAGTTTATCGAAGTCGTCAAGGTGAATGCCAAGTTGAAGACAATCGACGTCGACTCGGCGCGCGTTGTCGTGCTCATGGACGGGTTGTTTGCGATCGATCGCGAGGCGCGCGAGCAAACCCTGTCGATCGCAGAGCGCGATGCGCTGCGACAGGAACGTGCGCCCGCGCTGCTTGATGAGTTGCATGCTGTGCTCATGAAGATGAAGGATCGTGTGCTGCCGAAGTCCACGGCGGGCAAGGCGGTCTTCTACACGCTCACGCGCTGGAGCAAGCTGACGCGATTCATGCAGTACCCGGTGATCGAACTCTCGACAAACTGGGCGGAAAACTCGATGCGCCCGATATCGATTGGTCGCCGGAACTGGCTGCACCTTGGCAGCAAGGAGGCGGGACCGAAGATCGCGGCTATCTTCAGCGTGATCGAGAGCTGCCGCAAGCTGAACATCCCCGCCCGCCAGTATCTGGCCGAGGTGCTGCCGGGCTTGGCCGATCGTTCCATCCAGTCCCTAGCTGGCCTTACTCCCACCGCCTACGCAGCAAAGCTGGCGAAGTAACCTAATTCCCGGCCGCCTGAATCCGTCAACCATGTAGTTTCCCGAATGGCTACGGGAGAATAGTTATCTGCGCAGTTCCTGTCTTGGTGGTGTCCTCAACACTCGTGGCGGTCAGAGTTACTGTTTGCGGCGAGCTAACGGACGACGGAGCAACGTAATATCCATGGGGCTCGTCGAATGACCCGATGTTCGGGCTCAAGGAGTAACTCACTGCGGTATTCTTGAGGTAATTAGTTGTTGCAGTAAATTGTTGCACCTGCCCCACGTTTACTGTAACCGTTGAGGGGCTGAGCGAAACATACGGAGCAATAAGCGTGATCCGGGACGTTGCCGTTTTGCTCGGATCGGACTGGCTCGTGGCTGTAACCATAACCACCTGCTGTATTCCAACCGTGGAAGGAGCAGTATAGAGGCCCGATGCGCTGATTGTCCCCACATTGGGGCTTATTGTCCAGATTACGGGTACATTAGTGTTCGCCGTCTTGGTTAAAGCAGCTATGAACTGCTGTGTCTGTGACTCGCTGAGCGTGACGCTCCCTGGGTTGAGGGCGAGAACAGGGACCAGCGAATTCTGCATATCGCTCAGGATCTCAGCCTGGCTGAGTGGCCGATTGTAAATGCGAACGTCGTCCACCGTTCCCTCGGCGAACAGAGTGCCCAAGTTGCATCCTATGCAGAGCGGTTCCGATGACGTGTTCGTCACTGGCAAGGGCCCCCAATAGGAGGTAAATTGCTGCTGGACGCCGTTCATATATGCGAATACGGTCGCCCCATCGAATGTGTACGCCAGGTGGGTCCAGGTGTTGACGGGAATCCTTTGCGGTGTGATTCCAAAATCGAGTGAGTCCTCGCTGTTGAAATACGTGTTCGACTGGTTAATTTCGAAGTCGTAGCCTGAGTTCTCAACCCCAACGCCATCCACGCCCATGGAGTAATCGGGTTGTTGCATTGTGCCTTTGCCTACAGCATAGATTTCCCCGTCGGCGATGGCCGGATTTATCCACGCCTCCAAAGTCATGCCTGCGGTTAGCTCCAGCGACTTAGAATCAGGCACTGTAACCCATTTGTCACGATTCAGTGCTAGACCAGTGCCCCATCTTCCCGAGCTGCTCCAGCTCGCCGGATCAATGACGCCATTGTTGCCGTTACCTGAACAATCGTGAACGATCGTGCCCTGGCCTTCATTAAGATTGTAAAAGGCGACAAGACCGGGTGAGGCTATGCCGACAGCGGTATTAACGCTTGCACTGGCGCTGACAGACTGGGCGGAGTTGTTCCCCTGATAGTCATAAGCGACCACCGAGTATGTATATGAGCCGACGCACGCCACTCCGAGATCCGCATACGTGGTACTTGGGCTGTTCCCAATTGGGGTACCGTTGCGGAATATGAGGTAACCGGCGATGAGGAGGTTAGGATCGCTTGCCGTCCACGTTAGATCAATCTCCGAGGGAGAAACTGTAGTCGCTGTGAGCCCTTGAGGTACCGGTATTGAACTCAAGATAGCTGGCACCAGCGTGATCGTGGCACTCGAACTCGCTGTGATGTTTGCTTGGCTTGTCGCCGTTATGATGACGGTCTGAGGAGCAACAATGATAGCCGGTGCAACGTAGAAACCGGCATTGTCGATTGTGCCAACGGTGGGGCTGAGCGACCACTTCACCGCGGCGCTGGCTAAGAACTGCTGCGTCCCAGACGCAGAAAGTTGGACGCTAGCGGGACTAACGGAAATGTTCCCTGGCGGCTGAGAAAAGTCATTCAGAATTTCAGCTTGGCTCAGCGCGCGATTGTATATTCGGATCTCATCGAGCATGCCGCTAAAGTATCCACTAGCACCCACGAAGGTGTTAGATGAAGAAGGAGAGCCATAGTTATAAGAACCAAAAGCAGCCCCAATGGTTAATGGACCACGCGTCGAATCTACCGCGATCATACCCGTTGATACTTCCTCGCCCATGTTGACACCGTTCACAAACAGTGTCGCCGTGGTTCCGTCATAGGTCGTTGCGATATGTGTCCAGGTAGGTACAGGAAGGTTAGGCCCCGCGAAAACGCTGACAGAATTGTCGCCTGCTCCTGTAAATGCGAATCCAGCTGGTGTATTACTTATTGACGAGTTTGCAAATAATGCATAGCCGGCTGTGCCAAATACTCCCTTGTTAATTACAGGTGCATCTCCTGACAAATAGGTCGGATTCACCCACGCCTCAACAGTTACGGCTTGGGTAATATCCAGCGAGCTGGAATCGGGTACTTGGACTTCAGTTCCGATCCCGTTGGCTCCAAATACAAGAGAACCACCCACAATTCCCGAATTTGTCCAGTTTACGCTTGTGTCCGGACTTGTTATTCCTAATGAGTCCACGTTCAAGATCGTGCCGTTATTGCCGTTACCGGAGGAATCATACACATTGGTCCCCGACCCCTCATCAAAGTTGTAGTACGCTACTAGACCCTGAGGCGAGCTACAGACAACGGTCGTACCAATCACGCTTGCTGACTGATTGGAGACGAAGCCTTGAGTGTCATAGGCTATGATCGTGTAGGTGTACGCAGTAGAGAGAAGTAATCCCCGATCCGAGTAAGAGCTAGTTGTGCTTGTGCCTGTCAATGTGCCGTTTCTGAGGATGTAGTAGCCCGCCACATTTCCATTTATTTCGGTTATTTCGGTTGATGCCGTCCAAGACAAGTTAATTTGTGAGCAGGAGGCGGCAGTCGCGGTTAATCCCTGTGGCGCCGAGATTGAACTCGAAATCTGTGGCTGAAGAGTAACCGTCGCCGTTCCCGTCTTCGTCGAATCAAACTGACTAGTCGCGGTGACGCCGATAGTCTGCACAGATAGGATGGAGGATGGCGCAGTGTAATTGCCAGTCGCGTCAATTGTGCCTAGAGGGGGGCTTATGGACCAAGTCACCGCCGTTCCCAAGCTGGCTGGAGCATTCGTGACTGTAGCGGTGAACTGTTGTCTTTGGGAAGTGTAAAGAGTCGCACTGTTCGGGCTGACGGAAACGCTCATTGCTCGCATGTCATTAAGAATCTCGGACGCGGCCAGCGCACGGTTGTATATGCGCACCTCCTCAATCACCCCGCCGAAGTACTGTCCCCATACGCTGTTTCCCCCAATTCTGAGCGGCTGGGAGGAAGTTGCGATCGGACCAGAAAGTGGATAGCTACCTACGGGGGCCCCGTTAACATAGAGATTCTGACTCGTGCCGTCATAGGTTAGAGCGAGGTGATTCCAGTTAAGAAGAGATATCTGCTGGCTCCCGTATGAAATCTGTTCTGACCCAACGAAGAGATTTGCAGCTGGCCATAAGTTAACGTTGAATAGCCCATAACACAGGTCGTTAGACTGTTCCTTTACTGCCAAGGTCTGCCAGTTGCCAATGGAGGACGCATTCACCCAGCCTTCAATGGTCAAACCGTTGGTCAGATCTAAAGAACTGGAATCGGGAACCGTGACCCAACTACTCGTTCCGTCGAATTGGAGAGCGTTTGTTAACCTTCCCTGATTCGTCCACGTCGCGTTTGTAATCACTCCATTGTTTCCGTTGCCGGACGAATCATAGGCAACAGTTCCTGTCCCTTCATCAAAATTCAAGGAGGCCACTAAGCCCAATATCGAACTCGGAAAGGTGGTTGCTGCGGCGCCGACTGACGGGGCGGAGATGTTCCCTTGTGCGTCATAGGCCGCAACCGTGTAATTGTAGGAGGTCGATTGGATCAGGCCTCGGTCTGCATATGAGGTACCCATGCTCACACCGACCGGCGCACCGTTACGAAAGATGCTGTAGCCCACTATGTTGCCGCTGTTTTGGCTTGCTTTCCAAGACAGGTCAATTTCCGAGACTGAAGTGGCCACAGCGGTCAAGCCGGTCGGCACCGGAATGGACGACGCACGCGGCACTAGAGCTATGACAGCGGTCGCAGTGTATCCCGCGCTTACTGTAGCAACGACTGTGACTGTTTGCTGGTGGGGAATAGTTGATGGTGCGGTATAAAAGCCATATGCGTCTATGGTTCCTATATTCGGACTGATAGACCAGACGACATTTGCCCCCGAAGTGTAGTTGATGATTGCTGTAAACTGCTGAGTCTGCGAGGAGTACAGGGTGGATGCGGCGGGAGTCACCGAGAGAGCCACGGAGGGTATAAGGGTAATCGACGCCCCTCCTGTGGTACTCGTGCCATTGCTGTAAGTCGCCGTCACATTGATGGTCTGCGGGGCGGTGATCGCGGGCGGAGCGGTATATATTGGGTTTGCTCCGTCCCATGTGGTAGCACCGATGCCTGAAGGAGTGAACGACCAGTTCACCAATTGGTCCGGGGCGTTCGCTACTGTGGCTGCGAACTCCTGTGATGTCCCAGCGGTTAAGTTCGCGGAGGACGGACTGATGTTGACTGCTACTGGCGGAAACACCTGAAGTTCGGCGGAGCCCGACCATGCCGGATTTGCAACACTCGTAGCGGTCACAACTACCCGCGTCTCCGCAGCAATAGACGAGGGCGCCGTGTACAGGCCCGTCCCATCAATGCTGCCCACCTCGGGAAATATTGACCAGGTGACGCTGGGATCGGTCCCACTCGGCATAGCAGTTTGGGCATAAAACTGCTGCGTTTGTGAGGCGCTCACAAAGGTCGCAGCCGGCGACACGGTCACCGGCTGCCAGACGGTCACAGGCACCTGAACCACCAGTGCGCCGTAAGTCACGTTGATATTCGCGGTGCCTGGGGAAATGGCACTGATGATGCCGTAAGCATTCACCGTAGCTACGACCGGTGTATCCGACTCATATGAGACTAATGTTGACCTATAGACATGCAGCGACGAACCGTCGCTGAAGGTTGCTATTACGTCGCAAAGGTAACCCGAATCTCCAATTTTCAGCGCTATAGGTGAAGGATCAACACGCATACTGACAGGAGCATCCGGGCGCTCTACATCGACCGAAATTGCATCGGACACGTCAATGCCCGATCCGCCAGGCGCGATGTCCCCGTCCACCGTCAGGGTATAGAGGCCGGGACTGATATCAGTTGGAATTTGAATCGAAAAATCATAAGGAGGAGATGTAAGAAGCTGACCGTTTGCAATGGGGCTGTGCGCGACGAGAATCACCATATCGAAGGTGGCTCCCGAAGCTGCGACTGTTACCGGGACGGTCTGGCCGGGGTTAACCACCGTGCCGGTGGCTGGAGATGTGATTGTCAGCGTTTGCGCTCGCAGCGCGGCGGTGGCGAACAGGACGAATAATCCCATTGCAATTGCGACGCTGACTCGTCGAGCCAGATCGAGCACTCGCCTTTTCATCGATCTCCTTCCGTAGCGCAGCCGCGGTGCGCCTTCCTGGAGACGGCAATCCAAATCGCGTACAGATACGTACCCATGGCCGCTTGCCAGAGCGCAAAAGACCACATGAGAGCATGCGGTTCGCGGGAGAGACGCAGCCATAACGCTAACGGCACAGCTGAAACAGCTCCAAGGGCACAGCTCGTAACAAGATATTTTGGCGAAAGCAGCCTAGGCTTACCGATAGCGGCAGTCAGCGTCACTCCAAGTCCGCCGACCATCCCTCCCACGCACGCCGGGCCGAACGGATTGTCGTATCCAATGGCCCATGGCAACCACATCCTGCCAGCAACGAGAATCGAAGCCCACCAAGCTGCAACCATCAGAGGGACGATGAGGAAGGCCCGTACTGTGCGCATGAATAGGAGCGTGCACAAGAATGCGAAGGGAAGGGGAAACACGCGGTACAGATCGTTCGGGCCCACAATGCCAATTGGGAAGTGTTGTAAGGGAAGGAACATCGCTGCCGACCATGCGCCGCATAACGCGAACAAAAGCGCTACCGAAATGTACCGCATGCCAGCCGGAACGGACTCAGGTTTCACCGCGTGTCTCCTGTTTTCGTTAGCCCACCGTTGATGCCATTCGATCGTTTCCTATGGCAACGAGTAAAAATCGGGACCGGTTGTGCTCTCATTCAGAAGGTTGATCACTTGGGTCTGAATGCCGGTGTTACCGTCTGGGCCGAGCTCGTTTGGCCCGCAGAAACCCATCTCTTCAGCGCCAATCGAGTGAACCACTCCGAGAAAGAGGTTTTGCCCAGGAATGCCGGTCGTATTGTTGAGCTGACTGGTGACCGGCACGATGCCATCGTTGTCAAGTCCGTTCATATTCCCCGATTTCCACCCGGCGGTGGTGAAGTTTTGTGCCACCGGACTATTTGGGCAATGTGTCCGGATGAAGTCGGGCATAAATGCGCCAACTAGCCCGCTTTCTATGGACGTGGGCAATGTCGCGCAAGAAGAAGGTTGGCTCGGAGCGCCAAGTCCGCTCAGGTTCGTTGTTGCTTGGCCTGCAATCATGGCAGTTGGGACCTTGTTGCTGCCGCTCTGGATAAACTGCAATGCACTGCTAGTGGAGAAAGTTCCACCAAGTGCAATTACTTGACCGTTTCCCATAAGGTCACCCTCCCCGCCATTCTGCGTCCCCCACCCGATGTCGGCGCTAATGAAGGAGAAATTTCCCAACTTGGCCAAGAGATTTCGGACACATAAATTGGGGTCCGCAGTCGCGACAGGCAATAACTCGGTGGCCAAGGGGCTACCCAGGTGGGGTGTCCCAATCGTAATAAGCTTGTGGACGTTTCCTATGCCGAAGGAGTCAGTCCCCGTGTACTCGGGTAGTTGTTCTAGGGTGCGAGTTACGTCTCCCCCCATGCTGTGAGCAACCACATCGACCTGCGCCGCGGCAGCTTTCAGCTCTGAAGGGTTTGCAGGGTTATACTTACCAGATCGAAACTGTACTAGGTAATCTTTGATCTGGGGCAACACGAATGTACTTGCGTTGAACGCAAAGCCGAGTGCGTTCGTTCTCGGCGGGTTATTTGCTGTAACGTCCGACGGATACTGGGGGTTGCTGGAGTTGATAACTCCGGGCATATCGTAATTAGCTGTTCGGACAAAAAATCTCTGATCGGTCATGAACGGCTTAAAGTACTTCCAAGCCTCCACCATATTTGTCCATATTCCATGAACCATCACGACGGGTGGTCGAAGAATGGTCAGCGTTTGACTCTCCGTGAAGCCGGAATAAGTATTCGACACCGCTTTCACCGTGATCTGCCGATTGCGGAGCCCATAGTCGGCGCTTCCACGTGAAAAGTCGGATGGTGGGTAATAGACGGCAAATGCCATCGGGGTACCGGCATCTTCAGCAGTGACAAACACCGTTAACAGTCTTTCCGAGCCATTCACGCTTGACAACCAGCCGACACCTTGCTTGCCTGGCTGATTATTTTCATCGAGCACAGTCACCTCCAGTTGTTCGCCCACAGAATTTGCCGCAATCCTCACCACAACGCGGGCAGCTCCGTCGGCGGCGATCGCTCCTACCGGAGTGCCTTGGTAGGCCAATACAACTGGTCCTGAAATCAAGTTGTTACCGATCTGCAAATTAGGCACCGGATCGACAAACTGTATCGTGCACAACGGTTGGCCCGGCTGCAAGTCCGCACGGGCTCTACCGCGAGCTACCTCTGGCCCCTCCGTGCAAGACGATGGCGGCGGGGGCGGTTGAGGACTTGGACTGGGACTTGGGGGGAAACTGGGTGCCCGGCTCACAGGTAGCCCTGCAATGCACTGCGCCGCAAGGTAACTCACAGCGCTAGCGTCACCGCTGCCGCCGTCGCAATCACCAGACTCTATGCAAACGCCCAGCGCAACGATGTTGCAACAAGCTGCGCCAGACAGATCGGACGGGACCGAGCACTGTTGCACGGCACATGCAGGCCATTGAGAAATCGAACACGCTTGCGCCACACAGCGGGAACTGCCGAGTCCGAAGGCGAGCAGGAGGAAGACGTGTGCTACACGGGACATCTTGCAGCGCGCAATGTTGTTTCGAGTAGCCATGCATGTATCGAGAAGGTTCTTCGTTCCACTCGTTATCACTATTCGGTGCGATTCAGCCATTAAACTCTCCATTCTTCGCATCAACGAGCTGTTGGGTTGCTTACTGGAACTCCTGAATTTATGGCAGCACCCACAACTTGAACGTCAGTTGTTACACCGCCCTGTCGGCGTGTAACCCGAAAAGGTATTGTCTGCCCAGACGCAATCTTCTGATAAGCTGAGAACTCAACCTCGGCGGGGATATTCAAAGATGCATTTGTCTCAGGGTGTGTGTTGTAGCGGATGACCAGCGGCAATTCGCTAGATCTGTCGAGCAGAATATCAGTGGCGCTGAGCTTGGACACTAATACTCCTACTTCAGGACGCTCGCGCCTGAGGTGCCTTTTAATCCGAATATGGTCGACTGGCATGCCGTTGTAGACCTCAGTCCCGACATAGCGAAATATCAAGTTCGAATGAGCGCTGTTCGCAAGTAGCGACAATAAAGGTGCGAACCAGCTCACATCACTCCAGCAATTGTGAATTGCCATTTCATGAATCGCACCTGAACCGTCAACGATGCTGCCTTTGGGAATTCTTGTGCTTGAATCGCGGAACTCAATCGCGGCGTCGGTGGAAACACTGAAATCCACTCGACTGATGTGCGTGGCAGTTGCTTTGAGCACAATAGGCCCTGATAAGGTGGTGGTACCGTCGTTACGGTTCGCGCTTCCTGTAAGAGTGATGTCGGTGATCGTGCTGCCCCCACTCATGGCGTACGTGGCAGCTTGACCTAGGGCTACCGCTTTCTGATCACTGACCTGAGCCGAAACGGCCATCGACGCCGCTAGAAGAAAGGCGAAGATTCCGAATGCTCGCATCCCTTCAGAGCTGCCCGGAACACCGCAGCGCGACGCAGTATATCGCAAGATAAACACTTGACTACGCTCTTGGGTGGCCTCGGGATGCGATCGTGTAGCAAGGTGCAGTCCACAACTGGCGGACATGGGCCGGAGACACATGGGATATTTCTCCGATTACAGCACAAGTTGACGGCGTGACTGGGAACGACCGTACGGCAAATAAATTAGCGGGGGGCTGAGGATACCTGGATGGGGAGCCCAAGCGGCCTTCAGAGACAAAGATACTCGCGTGACTGACCGCGTCAAGCAGAAACTCTGTTTCTCTTCAATGTAAGCCCACAATGGGAACTACTTCAAAAGAACTTACTAGCGCCCTCGCATAGCAGGCGACCACCACCCTCACCAGTTGTCTCAACCTTGTCGGTGTTTCAATCCACGCCAAGTAGGGCGGGCAGCGGTCGAGTTGCCAGAATTGATGCTATCGGCCGAGAGCGGATCTTCTATACATTGCCCGTGATGCTGGCGGCATTTACAAATTGAAAGGAGCAGTCAAACGCAAAATAGAGAGCGGAGGCAACATGCTCGATGTTGCACTCTGATTTGTTGCGATGCTCACAGCCTTAAATAATTCTCCGCGATCCTGAGACCGGCTTCGGGGAAACCAAAATGTGAGGTTATGGGCGGATGGTCGCCCATCCGGAAGTGATAAATATGACGACATCGTGTCTCCTTGAGAGCAAAGGAGGCAACATGCTCGAAGACCATGTAAGTGCACAAATCACGCGGAGACGACTCAATTCAGGTCCTGCCGCTAACCATGTCGATGATTTCTCGGATTGGCTGTATGCCCGAG
>Ga0182012_10007211_pt1 | contig 11160 bp, 9 predicted proteins | sample 612S2SmetaG_FD_120486 | JGI IMG/M metagenome (GOLD analysis project Ga0182012, IMG submission 120486) | Permafrost microbial communities from Stordalen Mire, Sweden - 612S2S metaG | ecosystem: Environmental > Terrestrial > Soil > Wetlands > Permafrost | place: Sweden: Stordalen | collected...
ACCACGTCACGGCTCTGATAGCAGATCGCCTCCAGCGTCGCGCGGGCCACGTGTGCGTTGGTGTTGAACCGCGACAGGCCCACGATCGCGCCACGGGCATCGGATCGCCAGTACGGGGCGAACAGCCCGGAGAACGCCGGAACGAAATACACCCCGCCGTTATCGGCAACCTGGCGAGCCAGCGATTCACTTTGCGCAGCGCCGCTGATGATGCCCAACTGGTCGCGCAGCCATTGCACCGCCGAGCCGGTGACCGCTATTGAACCCTCAAGCGCATAAACGGGTTTGGCATCCCCGAACTGGTAGCAGACCGTGGTCAACAGGCCATTACTGGACCGCACGATCGTCTCACCGGTGTTCAGCAACAGGAAATTACCGGTTCCGTATGTATTTTTCGCCTCCCCGGCATCCAGACACACCTGTCCCACCATCGCCGCATGCTGGTCGCCGAGGACACCGGTGATGGCCACCTCGCCGCCGACGGGCCCAGTCGCGGTGCTGACGCCGAAGGGCTGCCGTGGTGACGATGCCACGACCGCCGGCAGCATCCTGCGGGGGATCGAGAAGAACGACACCAGCTCGTCATCCCAGTCCAGGGTCTCCAGGTCCATCAGCATGGTCCGGCTGGCGTTGGTCACATCGGTGACGTGCACGCCGCCCCGCGGGCCGCCGGTCAGGTTCCACAACACCCAGGTGTCGGCGGTGCCGAAGAGAGCGTCGCCGCGTTCGGCGGCCTCGCGCACCCCGTCGACGTTCTCCAGGATCCATTGCAGCTTCCCGCCGGAGAAATAGGTGGCCGGCGGCAGGCCCGCCTTGCGGCGGATCACGTCGCCACGGCCATCGCGGTCCAGCGCCGATGCGATCCGGTCGGTGCGGGTGTCCTGCCAGACGATCGCGTTGTAATACGGCCGTCCGGTCTTGCGATTCCACACCAGCGTCGTCTCGCGCTGGTTGGTTATTCCGAGCGCGGCAATATCGGCAGGGCCAAGATTGGTGGCGTTCAGCACCGACATCAGCGCGGACGCGGTGCGCTCCCAAATCTCAACCGGATTGTGCTCGACCCAACCCGCGCGGGGCAGGATCTGCTCGTGCTCAAGCTGGTGGCGGCCCACCTCGGCGCCGTCGTGATCGAAGATCATGCAGCGCGTGCTGGTGGTGCCCTGGTCGATGGCGGCTATGAATTCACCGGATTCGGCCAACTGCTCTCCTAGGGATTGACGTAGCACATGGGTCAGCCGGGGAAGGGGTCGCGCACCGTGATTCCCTCGAACTTACGGAAGTCGCGATCGTGACTCCAGATCGTGGAGATGCCGTGCTGCTTCATGAGCGCGACGAGGTGGGCGTCGGGCACCAGGTTGCCCCGCGGCGTGACCTCGTCGGCTACTCGCCGATAAACGGGCCAGAATCCCTCCGCCTCGCCGACCTGGCGCACGTGGGGTTGGGAGGTGAATTGCTCGATGTTGCCGGCGGCGACGGCGGGCGCCAGCGGCGCGTCCAGCAATGTGGGATGGGTGACGATACGTAGGTATCCCAGCGCTACCGGCCACAGCAAGTAGACGAGGCCGGGGCCGGCCATGAATCGCTCGACGAGTGCCTTGGCCTTCTCATGGAACGGACTGGCACGGTGCGTCGCGTACACGAGGACGTTGGCGTCGAAGGTTTCGCTCACGCTTGGCTTGGCCCATCAAGGGCAGCCCAGACCGCGTCTTTATCGTTGAGATCGATACGGGGCCGCAGGTCGGCCGTCACCCAGCGAATATCCACATTCGGGCGGGGCGTGGCAGCGAGTGCTTGCGCCAGTAGCTCCGAGACTAGCCGCCCTAACGTTTTGCCTTCCTCGCGCTGGCGCCGCTTCAACGCCCGCAATATGTCGGCGTCGAGATCGATCGTGGTCCGCATACATCAGATGCTAACTGATTGACCATCTGATGCACCGACTACCGGGCCGGTTGCGTCGCGGCCGGTAAACCTGTTGCATCGGCGGTGTGGGCGAAGAGGTCAAGCGCACCACGTACAACCCCGCACAACGGCAGGAATACGGCCGCAAGGTGCGGCTATGTCTGGGTGTCCTGGAGACGATGCTCGAGCAGTCCCGGTTCGACTCCGACCGGCCGCTCACCGGCATGGAGATCGAATGCAACCTCGTCGATGACGACTACCAGCCCGCCATGTCGAATCGGCTTGTGCTGGACGCCATCGCAGACCCCGCCTATCAGACCGAATTAGGCGCCTACAACATCGAATTCAATGTGCCGCCCCGGCCGCTGCCCGGACGCACCGGCCTCGATCTGGAGGCCGACGTCCGGGGCAGCCTCAACCAGGCCGAAACCAAGGCCAGCGCCGGCGGGGCCCACATCGTGATGATCGGCATCCTGCCCACGCTGATGCCTGAACACCTCAACGACGGCTGGATGAGTGAGTCGGCGCGGTATGCGGCCCTCAACGAGTCGATCTTCAGCGCGCGCGGTGAGGAAATCCCGATCAACATTGCCGGCCCCGAGCCGCTCAATTGGCATGCCGCGTCCATCGCGCCCGAATCTGCCTGCACCAGCATTCAATTGCATCTGCAGGTTGCTCCGGCTGAGTTCGCCGCAAACTGGAATGCGGCGCAGATGCTGGCCGGTGCTCAGCTGGCGTTGGGCGCCAACTCGCCCTACTTCTTGGGTCACCAACTGTGGTCGGAGACCCGCATCGAAGTGTTCGCGCAGTCCACCGATACCCGGCCCGAGGAACTCAAGACCCAGGGCGTGCGACCGAGGGTGTGGTTCGGCGAGCGGTGGATCACCTCCATCCTTGACTTGTTCAAAGAGAACATCCGCTACTTCCCGTCCCTGCTGCCCGAGCTGTCCGACGAGGATCCGGTCGCCGAGCTGGCCGCCGGACGCATTCCACAGCTGTCCGAATTGCGCCTGCACAACGGCACCGTGTACCGGTGGAACCGGCCGGTCTACGACGTCGTGGAAATGGACGGGGTCGGGCGTCCCCATCTGCGGCTGGAGAACCGGGTGCTGCCGGCCGGGCCGACCGTCATCGACATGCTGGCCAATTCGGCCTTTTACTACGGCATGTTGCGCAGCCTGTCCGAAGAGGAGGACCCGCTTTGGACCAGGGTGAGTTTCGCTGCGGCACAGGATAATTTCCTTGCGGGAGCCCGTCATGGCATGGAGGCTCGGCTGGTCTGGCCAGGTCTGGGCGAGGTGAAGGCTCAGGACTTGGTGTTGGAGACCTTGCTTCCGCTGGCCCACGAAGGATTGCGAAAGTGGGATGTCGACGTCGAGGTTCGCGACCGGTTTCTTGGCGTCATAGAAGGGCGCGCCAAGACCGGCCGCAACGGCGCGAGCTGGCAGGTGTCGACGGTACGGTCCCTGCAGGACGGGGGAATGACACGGCCGGCGGCACTGGCGGAAATGCTGCGCCGGTACTGCGAGCACATGCATGCCAACCAGCCGGTGCACACCTGGGATCTTTGACCGGGCGTAGGTTGGACATATGTCATCTGCACTACCGGATTGGGACAGCGCCTATCGAGAGCAGGGCCGATTCGAGGGGCCGCCGCCGTGGAATATCGGTGAGCCGCAGCCGGAGTTGGCCACCCTGATAGCGGCGGGCAAATTCCGCAGCGACGTGCTGGACGCGGGCTGCGGGTACGCCGAACTCGCGTTGGCGCTGGCAACCGACGGTTACACGGTGGTCGGCATCGATCTCACGCCCACCGCCGTCGCGGCGGCTACCAAGGCCGCTGCCGAACGCGGCTTGAGTAACGCCAGCTTCGCGCAGGCTGACATCACCGAGTTTTCCGGCTATCCGGCCGGCTCCGACGGCCGGTTCAACACCGTGGTCGACAGCACACTGTTCCACTCGCTGCCGGTGGAGGGCCGCGATGGCTACCTGAGGTCGGTGCACCGCGCGGCGGCTCCGGGGGCCAGCTACTACGTGCTGGTGTTCGCCGACGGCGCCTTTCCTGCCGAGTGGGAAACCAGACCCAATCAGGTCGGCGAGGACGAGTTGCGCGCCGTCGTGAGCAAGTACTGGGAGATCGACGAAATCCGTCCGGCTTTTATCCATGCGAATATCCCGGCCGGGCCTGCGTCGGGTCAGGGTGAGTCGGGTCTCGGCGAGATGCCACCCCACGACCGCGATGAAAAGGGCCGGATGAAGTTGCCCGCTCTCCTGCTGACGGCGCACAAGGCCGGCTAGGCGGCCCGGACACCTAGGCAGTCGCCGCGGTCGCGGCGATCAGCGCCTCGGCGAAGCTCTCCAGATCGTCGGCGGTGGTGTCCAGGTGCGGCGAGATCCGCAGCACCGGCGCGGTCAACTCGAGCGGCGCCCGCTGAGTTCCGGCATAGGTAGTGAGGATCCGCCGTTCGGCGAGCAACCATGCCCGCACCGCTTCGGGATCGGCGCCATCGACGGGCGCCAGGGTGGTGATGGCGCTCGGCTCTTCGGCCTCCTCGATCAGCGCCCACCCGGGCACATCGGCCAGCAGAGTGCGGCTGAGGCCGCCCAGCTCGGCCAGGCGTGCGCGCACCCGCTCAGGGCCGTACGCCAAATGCTCGCCCATTGCCACCGAAAATCCGACTCTCGCAGCGATATTGGCTTCACCGAATTCCAGCTGCTGAGCCACGGTCGACGGCGGGGCCCATTCCGGTGCCGCCAGCCGCGGAGACAGCCGCTCCATCAGATCGGGCCGCACCGCGAGGACCCCGACGCCCCGGGGCCCGGCGATCCATTTGCGCGATGTCGCGTACGTGGCGTCGGCACCCGCCGCGCAGTCCACCTGGCCCAGCGCCTGCGCGGCGTCCACGACCAGAGGCAACCCCAACTGGCGGCACAGTTCGGCGATCATCGCCAGCGGTTGGACCACACCGCTGTGGCTCGCCACCGAGGTCAGGTGGACCAGATCCGGCGGCTCGTTTTCCAGCGCAAACGCCGCGTCGTCGAGTGCCACGCGGCCGTCTTCGAGCGTCGGCAGCAGCTGCCGCTCGAATCCGTGGGCGGCCATCACGGCCAGGTTGGGGCCGTACTCGCCCGGCAGGCACGCCAGCGTCCTTCGACCCGCCGCCCCCGCCGGCCAGCTACCGAGCAGCAGGTCCAACCCGTTCAGCGCACCGGTGGTGAACACCACCTCGGCGTCGGGCCTGCCGGCTAGGGCCGCGACCGCGGCGCGTCCGGCGTCGAGCACGGCTTTGGCGGCCTCGGCCGCGACATACCCACCGACTTCGGCCTCGAACCGCGCATGCCGGGAAGCGGCATCGAGCACCGCGAAACTCTGACGCGAGCACGCCGCACTGTCCAGGTGCAGCCCGGCGAAAGGCGGGCGGGCCGCTCGCCATTGATCGGCCAACGACTTGCTATCGCTCATTTGACGGCCAACGACAGACCGAAATCGCCTGCGCCGTCGGTCCACCACCGAATGCCACGCAATCCGGCCTCAGCCAGCTCCGCGCGCACCCCGTCCGGGTGGAACTTGCACGACACCTCGGTGAGCATCTCCTCGCCGGCCTCGAACTCGACGTCCAAGTCGAGCGTTCCGACACGCACCCGGTGCGGACGGTCGGACCGCAGCCACATTTCGACGCGTTCCTCCTCGGTGTTCCAGCGAGCCACATGATGGAAGGCGTCGACGTCGAAATCGGCGTCGAGCTCGCGGTTGACCACCGCGAGCACATTGCGATTGAACCGGGCCGTCACCCCGGCGGCGTCGTCGTAGGCGCGCACCAACCGGTCGGTGTCCTTGACCAGGTCGGTTCCCAGCAACAGGGTGTCCCCCGGCCGCATCACCGCGGCCAAGGCGGCGAGGAACTCCGCGCGCGGCCCCGGTGTGAGGTTGCCGATCGTCGACCCCAAGAACACGAAAAGGCGTCGGCCACCGCCGGGAATCTCGGTCAGGTGTTCTTCGAAATCACCGCACACTGCGGTGATTTCGATGCCCGGGTACTCGCCCTCGATCGCGGTCGCGGTCGTCGACAGCATGCTGGCGTCGACGTCGAACGGCACGAATCCACGCAGCGATCCGCGATCACGCAGCGCGTCCAGCAGCTGCCGGGTCTTCTCCGAAGTCCCGGCGCCCAGTTCGACCAGGGTGTCGGCCTGGCTGGCCTCGGCGATTTCGGCTGATCGGGCGCGCAATATCTCGGCCTCGGCGCGGGTCGGATAGTACTCGGGCAACCGGGTGATCTGGTCGAACAGATCACTGCCGACGGAATCGTAGAACCATTTGGGCGGCAACGACTTCGGCGTCTTCTGTAAACCGTCGAACACATCGCGGCGCAATGCCTTATGACTGGAGTCGGCGGCCAGGTGATTGGACAGCGTCAGCGTCATCGAGATCCTTTCGGGTGATCAAGCGGGGGCGAGAGATGTCAGCGTGACGCACTTACCGATGACTTCGACGACGTGGCGGTCCGGCACAACCTCCCAGTCCGGGTCGTCGTCGTAAGGCTCGCTGGCCAGCACCACGCCGTCGTCGCGACATAAGATAAACAACGTATCGCCCCAAGCGGTGGCAAGCATGCGAGAACCGTTGGCCACTAATACATTAAGCCGAGCACCTGGGTCGAGGGCCCCGATCTGCGTGATGGTGGCACCCAGCGCCTCCGGCCCAAGCGCGAAAATGGTGGCCGCCAACATCGCACTATCGCAAACGGATTCGGCCGTTGAAGTCAACGGCAGCACCGAACGGTCGACAACACCATTGTGCGACAACAGCCAGTGCCCGTCGGTGAAGGGCGCAGTGGCGCTGGCCTCGATCGGCATCCCGACGGTGGCCGAGCGCACCGCGGCGACCACGCACTGGCTGCGCAGCGCCGGCGCTACCGAATCGAACGACACGTCGCCCCACAACGGCGTCGCGCTACGCCACCGCCGGGGCGCTCCGCCGTCAAAAAACCCGACTCCCCAGCCGTCGGCGTTCATCAGGCCGTGCTTTTGCCGGCGCGGGGCATAGGACTGCACCCGCAAACCGGACGGCGGATCCAACACCAACGAGGAGACGGTGGCGTCAGCCCCTAGCCAGCCGAGGTGACGACACATCAGGCCGGATTCCCAGCGTCGGGGACGTCCCACGCCAACCGGACACCGGAGAAGATCTGGCGGCGGAACGGATGATCCCAGTTGCGGAAACTGGGGCGAAGAATCGCCGATTCCGCCGCCCACGAGCCACCGCGTAGTACCCGGTAGTCGCCATCGAAGAATGGCTGCGAGTAGCGCTCGTAGATCATCGGCACGAATCCCGGCCACGGCCGCAGCGGCGAGGTGGTCCATTCCCAGACATCGCCGAGCATCTGCTCGACGCCGTAGGCGGATACACCGGCCGGATAGGCGCCGACCGGCGCCGGACGCAGAGCGGTGCCGCCCAGATTGACCAGGGCTTCGGACGGCGCATCGGCCCCCCACGGGTAGCGGCGGCGGGCGTTGGTCGCGGGATCCCATGCGCAGGCCTTCTCCCATTCCACTTCGGTGGGCAGCCGCGCACCGGCCCAGCTGGCATAAGCCTCGGCCTCGAAGTAGGTGACGTGCTGCACAGGCTCATCAGCGGGAATGTCTTCGACGTGGCCGAACCGGGTGCGGGTTCGCGCGTCGGAACTCCAGAATTGCGGCACGGTCAGGCCAGCGGCCCGGCGGTGCTGCCAACCGCGGCCAGACCACCATCTCGGCTCGCCGTAGCCGCCGTCGTCGATGAACTGTTGCCATTCGCCGTTTGTCACTGGAACCCGACCGATCCGGAATGCCGGGATGTCGACGATGTGGGCGGGACGTTCGTTGTCCAATGAGTACGGTTCGGCCGCCGCGTCCACGCCCAGCACGAATGGGCCGCCCGGCACCAGCACCGATGTTCCGGCCACGCCCGGTCGGCCGGCGGGCAAAATCGAAGTATCGGGCAACAGCGGCGCGCCGGTGCGCAGGTTCAAGGCCTGCAGCATGGTTTCGTCGTGCTGGTTTTCGTGACTGACCACCATGCTGTACACGAAGGCCGCGCGGTCGCCGGCGGGATCGTCGGGCAAAGCATCGAGGGCATCCAGCGCGGCGGACCGCACAGTCTGGCAATATGACCGCGCCCGCTCCGGGGACAGCAGCGGTAGCTCGACACGGCTGGCGCGGGAGTGTTCGAAGGCGTCATATAGGCCCTCGACGGCCGGTGACAGCATTCCGGGACGATCGGGGTCGCCGCCGCGCAACAACCAAAACTCTTCCTGCTGACCGATGTGCGCCAGATCCCACACCAGTGGGCTCATCAATGGGTCGTACTGGCGACGAAGTTCGGCATCGTCGAAATCGACCAGTCGCAGCGTCCGCGTGCGCGCACGCGCGAGATCGTCGGCGAGCTTTTCCCGAGAACTCACAGCCCCCCTTGGGCCAACTGCGCGGCGTCGGCGACCGTCGCCGCGATGCCGTGCTCGATCACTTGGTCGGAAAAGCTATCCCCGGGACATCGGCCCTGTTCGACCGCGCGAACCAGTCGGTCCATCGAGTCGGTGAGCTCTGCGGGCGCCCTCTCGGCGGCGGCGACTACACACCGGACGGCCGCCTGGTGCAGCCGCCGGTCGCGCAGTCCGAGTTGGGCCGCGATGTCCCACGCGGTGGCCACGGGTTCGACTGCCTCGGCGGCGATGTCCGCGGCGACCGGGTCGTCGAGCAGGGCGACCAGCGTGAACACCACGGCGGGCCAGTACTCATCCGACATGCTGTCCAGGTAGCGGATTTCCAGCCACTGCCGCGGACGCACCGGCGGGAACAGGGTGGTCAGGTGATATTCCAGGTCGGCGATGGTCGGGCGGCGATCGCCCAGCAGGGTCCGGCCGTCCGCCCAGTCGGCGAAAGGCACCCAATGCGTCACGGCTGAAGTTTTCGAGGCGTCCGGGTTGTTGAGCATCATCACCGGTGCCTTGAGGGCATAGCGCGCCCAGTCGGTGCCGGGGTCGTCGCCGCTGGCCCCCAGGATAGGGCCACAGCGCGCCGAGTCCATCTGGCCCCAGACTCGTTGACGGGTGGAGACCCAGCCGGTGAACGCGCCCCCCAGCATAGGGGAGTTGGCGGCGATCGCGATCATGGTAGGCCCCAGGGCGTGGGCCAGCCGTACCCGCGCCGCCCAGCCGGCCTGCGGCCCGGCGTCCAGGTTGACCTGAATCGAGGCCGTCGAGGTCATCATCCGGGCACCCGCCGCCTCGGAGTCGCTGGAGGTGAAGAAGTCCTCCATGGCGACGTAACGCGCGCCCGGGTTGACCCGCTTGGGCACCCGCAACGGGTCCGCGCCCAAATAGACCAGGCCCAGGCCGACTTCCGCGAACGCCTTTCGCAGCACGGCCTGGTCATCGCTCATTGAGCCGATTGCCGCCGCTATGCCGTCTTCGGGCTGCCCGGAAAGCTCGATGGCGCCGCCAGGTTCGACGGTCACCGCGCTCCCGCCGGGCAGTGCCGGCAGCAGCTCGCGGGCCTCGGTGATCTCGTCCCAACTCGGCCTGCGGTGCGGGTCCATCGGGTCGAAGCAGTGCGCTTCCATCTCTAGACCGACACGCCCCAGGGGACCGTCGACCAGACACCCGTCGGCAATGTACTGCGCGGCGGCGGCGGAACTGGTTATCTCGGCATCTTTCAGCCCCGAGGCCGCGACGGTGGTGGCGGCGAACGTCATGTCACGCTCCCTCCGGGCCCGAGCCTGGGTTGCGGACCGCTTCGTTGGCAGCTATCGAAACGATAACCGCCATCTCTTCATCTAGCAGAAGCCGCCGACATATTCCCGATCGTTTTTTGGTGTCCGGCTTAGACAAGTACCCAATTTCATCAGGACTACTGCCCGAGAGCGTTCTGCATAGCCCCGGCCAGCACGTTGACCGCAGGCCCGACGGCGCCAGATTGGCAGACTTTCGCCTGCAGCAACACGTTTTCACGCATCCGGGTTTGAACGAAGCATCGCCGATCGGTGCCCGCTTCCTGCCTGGACCAGCCAGCGTCGGTAGCGCTCGGCGGCCCGCCGTTGAACGACCAGACCCCGGCCCGCGGCGTCTGTGCGGTGGCTCCGTTGAACGAAGCCCGAGTCAGGCTCCCCGCACGCCCTCCTCGACCTTCTTGCCTAGATCGGCGTCGACGTTGCTCCAATACTCGAACACGCGCGATAGCACCGGCTCTTTGACACCCTTGGAGACATGGCCAATGATGTTGTGCGCCAGTCGGTCCCGCGCGTCGTCGTCGAGGACTTCACGGACCATGGTGCCGGCCTGGCCGAAGTCGTCGTCCTCGGCGTGCAGCGTATAGGCCGATCGGATCATCTGCCCGTCGGCGTGCCAGTGCACCTCGGCGGCGCGCGCCGGGTCGGCCACCGGGCCGCCGTAGGAGTTGGGCGCATACACCGGATCCGACGCGTTCTTCATCCGCATCGCGCCGTCTTTGGAGTAGCTGTTCACCTCAACCTTCGGCGCGTTGACCGGGATCTGCCGGTAGTTGGTTCCCAGCCGTGCGCGATGCGCGTCGGCATAGGAGAAGCCGCGGGCGAGCAGCATCTTGTCCGGGCTCAACCCGGTACCGGGCACAGTGTTGTTGGTCTCGAAGGCGGCCTGCTCGATCTCGGAGTGGTAGTCGGTGACATTGCGGTCCAACGTCAGTTTGCCCACGTCAACCAACGGATAGTCACCGTGCGGCCACACCTTGGTCAGGTCGAACGGGTTGAACCGGTAGGTCTTGGCCTCCTCGAACGGCATGATCTGCATCTTGAGCGTCCAGCTCGGATGATCGCCGCGCTCGATCGCCTCATAGAGGTCGCGCTGGTGGTAGTCGCCGTCCTCGCCGGCCAGCCGATCGGCATCCTCCTGAGTCAAAAAGTCAACGCCCTGATCGCTGATGAAGTGGTACTTCACCCAGAAGATCTCGTCGGCTGCGTTGAGCCAGCTGTAGGTGTGGCTGCTGTAGCCGTTCATCTGCCGCCAGCTCTTGGGGATCCCCCGATCGCCCATCAGCCACGTCACCTGATGCGCGGACTCCGGCGACAGACTCCAGAAGTCCCACTGCATGTTGTTGTCTCGCAAGTTGGTTGCGGCCATCCGTTTCTGCGATCGGATGAAGTGCTGGAACTTCAGCGGGTCGCGCATGAAGAAGACCGGAGTGTTGTTCCCGACCATGTCGAAGTTGCCCTCGGTGGTGTAGAACTTCAGCGCGAAGCCACGCGGG
>Ga0182012_10007213_pt1 | contig 11160 bp, 9 predicted proteins | sample 612S2SmetaG_FD_120486 | JGI IMG/M metagenome (GOLD analysis project Ga0182012, IMG submission 120486) | Permafrost microbial communities from Stordalen Mire, Sweden - 612S2S metaG | ecosystem: Environmental > Terrestrial > Soil > Wetlands > Permafrost | place: Sweden: Stordalen | collected...
CAGCGTGTTGCGGAAGTCGACGGTGCGGCCCTGGCCGTCGGTCAGGCGGCCGTCGTCGAGCACCTGCAGCAGCACGTTGAAGACATCCGGATGCGCCTTCTCGATTTCGTCGAACAACACCACCTGGTAAGGCCGCCGCCGCACCGCCTCGGTCAGCGCGCCGCCCTCGTCGTAACCGACATAGCCGGGAGGGGCGCCGATCAGCCGCGATACCGAATGCTTCTCCATGTATTCGGACATGTCGAGGCGGACCATCGCGGTCTCGTCATTGAACAGATATTCCGCCAGTGCCTTGGTCAGCTCGGTCTTGCCGACGCCGGTCGGGCCAAGGAACATGAACGAGCCCATCGGCCGGTTGGGGTCCTGCAAGCCCGCGCGCGACCGGCGGACGGCGGTTGCCACCGCTTGCACGGCTTCGGCCTGGCCGACCACGCGGTTGCCGAGGCTATCCTCCATCTTCAGGAGCTTGTCCTTTTCGCCTTCCAGCATCTTGTCGACGGGCACACCGGTCCAACGTGCCACCACTTGCGCGATGTGGTTGGCGGTGACCGCGTCCTCCATCATCTCGCCGGTGTTTTCCTTCGCCTCCGTATCGGCGAGTTGTTTTTCGAGCTCGGGAATCCGGCCATAGGCCAGTTCGCCCGCGCGCTGGAATTCGCCCCGGCGCTGGGCATTCGCCAATTCGATCCGCAAGCCGTCGAGCTCGCTCTTCAGTTTCTGCGCGTTGGATAGCTTGTTCTTCTCCACGCTCCAGCGTGAGCTTAGCGTCGCCGATTTCTCCTCGAGGTCGGCGAGTTCCTTTCGCAGCGTCTGCAGGCGGCTCTTGGAACCAGCATCGGTTTCCTTCTTCAGTGCCTCCTGCTCGATCTTTAGCCGGATGATTTCCCGATCCATCGAATCGAGCTCTTCCGGCTTGGAATCGACCTGCATCTTCAGCCTAGCCGCCGCCTCGTCCATCAGATCGATGGCCTTGTCGTGCAGGAAACGGTCGGTGATGTAACGGTTCGACAGCGTGGTCGCTGCTACCAGCGCCGAGTCGGTGATGCGTACGCCGTGGTGCTGCTCGTATTTGTCCTTCAGTCCGCGCAGGATCGAGATGGTGTCCTCGACCGTCGGCTCGCCGACGAAGATCGGCTGGAACCGGCGCGCCAGGGCGGCGTCCTTTTCGACGTGCTTGCGGTATTCGTCGAGCGTGGTGGCGCCGATGCAATGCAGCTCGCCGCGCGCCAAAGCCGGTTTTAGCAGGTTCGACGCATCCATCGCGCCATCGCCTTTGCCGGCACCGATCAAGGTATGCATCTCGTCGATGAACAGGATGATGCCGCCCTCGGCCGAGGTGACTTCCTGCAGCACCGCCTTGAGCCGCTCCTCGAACTCGCCACGGTATTTGGCGCCAGCGATCAGTGCGCCGAGATCGAGCGATAGCAACTTCTTGTCTTTCAGGCTCTCCGGCACGTCGCCGTTGATAATCCGCAATGCCAGGCCTTCGACGATCGCGGTCTTGCCGACGCCGGGTTCGCCGATCAGGACGGGATTGTTCTTGGTACGGCGGGAGAGCACCTGGATGGTGCGGCGGATTTCCTCGTCGCGCCCGATGACGGGGTCGAGTTTGCCGTCGCGTGCGGCCTGGGTGAGGTCGCGAGAATACTTCTTCAGCGCGTCATAGGCGTTTTCGGCTGTAGCTGAGTCGGCGGTGCGACCCTTGCGCAAGGCTTCGATCGCCGAGTTGAGATTCTGCGGCGTGACACCGCCTTTCTTGAGGATCGCGCCGGCGTCGCTGTCTTTTTCCAAAGTCAGGCCCAGCAACAGCCGCTCGACCGTGACAAAACTGTCACCGGCCTTCTCGGCGGCCTTTTCCGACGCCTCGAACGCTCTCGCCAAGTCGGGGGCAAGGTAAACCTGTCCGACGCCGCTTCCGGATACTTTTGGGAGTTTGCTGAGCGCTTCCTCGGTGGCTTTGAGGATGGCACGGGAATTCCCGCCGGCGCGGTCGATCAGACCGCCGGCAAGGCCCTCGCTGTCGTCCAGCAGCACTTTCAACATGTGCAGCGACGAGAACTGTTGGTGTCCGTCGCGCACCGCCAACGATTGCGCGGACTGGATAAAGCCGCGCGCCCGCTCGGTATATTTTTCGATGTTCATAATTCGGGTTCCTCAAGCTGGCCCCGACCGACTAGCCGCAGGGTTTGAAACGGCAGACCGGAAAGTTGCAGAGTGAGGTCTTCCGTCAGGTTCCTGACGTCCGTTTTACCATCGACCGGCTTCTTGAAAGCTATGTTGCATCAATCAACTCTAACGAACCCGACTATAACCCGCCGCCGGTTCGCAAAAATAGATTCGGAAATTACTCAGACCTCGGTGGAGGGATAGTAAGTCAGTTTGATTGCGCCATTGTCTGAGCTTGAGAACGGGAGAACGGAGGCGTTTATTGAGATCATGAAAAAGCCCCGCGTGAAAATTGAAACTGTTACCAGTTACCGGATTGTCGTGGAACAAGACGGCCGCAAGTACACGGCAGCAATTGCTGAAACCGCCAAGCAGGCAAAGAAATATGCCAAAGAAGCCGAGAGAGATCACGGCCTCACAAATTCCAGGAGAAGGACTAAAGAAACATAACCTAGCCAAAGGTCGAGAAGCCGCAATTAACCTGCCCCAGGGACCTTGAATATTGGGGCTGACTTACCTCTGAAGTTTCTTGCGGGGTGATCAGAGGCACGGCGGATGCCGAGCAATTTTCCAAACTTGGCGAGGGCGGAGTTACACATACTAAAGCGAGCCTAAAGCGCGGTTCGAGGCCAAGCCTCTAATCAGTGAGCGAGAGGTATTCGGGCACGGAGTCGTTCTGGATTGCGGGATGGCATAGTCGTCAAATCTTACTTAGCTCATTTGCATAGTTTAAGTTGGATACTCCAGCGGTCCGAAAGCCTCGGCTCCGCATCGGCGACACTCGTAGATCACTGCATCATAGCCACCGAACATCGCTGGCCGGATGGTCTTTATGTTCATAACTCTCGACGGGTCGCATGTAGGGCAATGTCGGAGCCATACGGAGATGTCCAATCGTGGCTTTGTCGGTACTGGCTTTTGGCGCATAGTGCCGTCCCCTGCGTGGCGATAGCAGCCACGCTCGTTGTCAGCAGTCGATGCCGCGATGGCCCGACGACTGCGCGAGAATGGCGATTGACGCTTGCTTTCGCTGGTCAATGTTGATCACTTACAGAAAATTAATAATTCAAGAGATCGAAGATGCATCGTCGGTTCTCAATTGTGGTTTGTCATGCAGCACGGCATTCAGCAGAGAATTGTGGACGTGAATTTTTCCGTTGTAGCTGATGAACCCCAATTTTCTGAACTTGTTCATGAAAAAGCTGACACGAGACCGGGTTGTCCCGATCATTTCCGCCAATGTTTCCTGACTGATCTCAATATCGATAGGTTGCGGAACGCCATCCTTACCAAAATGGGCAAGAATTAAAAGGAGTCGTGCTAGTCGCCGTTCGCTGGAATTGAACAACTGATCGATCAAGTCTTCTTCCACTCGGGTATTGCGAGTTAAGAGATAGCTGACAAAAAGCTGCGCGAAATGCGGATCATTCTTGAGTAATTCACGCATGCCGGACTTAGTTATTGAGGTTATTTCACCATTTGCGACCGATACTGCAGTCGCAACGCGAGCAGTATGTCCATTCAAGCATCCTTCACCGAAAAACTGGCCGGCTTCCATGATGGCCACTACGGCTTCTTTGCCATGCTCTGATGTAACATTCAGCCGTATACGTCCGTTCTTAATATAGAAGATCGACTCCGCAGGATCTCCTTGTGAATATATGACGTCGTTCTTCTTGATGCGGACAACGGTTCTTCCAACGTCTGCTTTCGCAAAATACGTATCGAAATCGGGAATGGCAGACGGTATTGTGGACATGTCAGATCTGTGCTTTCTGCAGCGGCGCAATGCGCCTGACCAACCTGTTCTCGTCAATCGCCCTGTCGACGTGACCGCAATTGACGCCTTGAAATATGAGCATCTCGGATCCTATCCGCGATGGTGTGATGCGCATTAGAACCATTGGTCCCAAACATCTGGGACAGTATTGTAATCGAATTGCTGTGCGGCTCGATTCACATAAGACTGCCAAGGGTGGAATGAGCCGCCTTTTGTTCAGGCGAGAGCGCTAAAAAACTTTCAGTCGCCGACAACTACCAATGCCCCTGCTGCGCTTCAAAAGACTTTCACACGTCTGGGCTCAGCACGTTGAGCAATACAGCTCACTTCAATAGAAAATCAACGAGTTGAGCGATTTGCCACCGGTAAAAAAATAGGCACATTTGAATATGTTATGTGGGTTTCACGACGTTTTAATGCTCCGAAAGCTGTTTCCGGTGCACCTCGAACAAAGGACAATCTAGGCTACGCTTGCTTGCTCTTTCCCAGGTGCCTGCTTACGAGGGTATGAGCTGGACGTCTTGCAACTCGATCCAGCTCCCTTTGCATTGCTCTGATGCGGTGTAGTCTTATTCGAGCGTGATTGTTCTGGTGGCCTACCGACCAAGCTGTGGATGAGGCCTGTTGTGGGTATCGGAGCCTAATGCGTAGTTTCCGAACCTCCCGCCCGAACCGATCGTGGGCTATCGTTAGGCAAGTCGTTCCGCGCTTGCCCTTAGCCTCGTGAAGGTAGGCCGTTCACAAAATAGACCATCTTCAATAGCTAGGAGGATTTCATGAAATTCCGTCCACTCCATGACCGCGTTGTGGTCAAGCGCATTGACGCCGAAGAGAAGACAGCCGGCGGCATCATTATTCCGGACAGTGCCCAGGAAAAGCCGTCGCAGGGCGAAATCGTCGCCGTGGGCCCCGGCGGCCGTGACGAAGCCGGCAAGCTGATCCCGATCGATCTTTCGGTCGGCGACCGTGTGCTGTTCGGCAAATGGTCCGGCACCGAGGTCAAGCTCGATGGTCAGGAACTGCTGATCATGAAGGAAAGCGACATCATGGGCGTCCTCACTGATCTGCCCGCAGCCAAGAAAAAGGCCGCGTAAGCACCAGTCATTTTATCCTTATCCTGAGCGTCGGCGTGGCCGGTATCTCGAAGGATGAGGCCAACAATTCAAGTCTCATCCAGAAGATCCGCCCCTTCGCGTGGTCTTTGGGGGGCGGGCTAGTTGAAAGCGGAGATCCTTATGCCAGCCAAAGAAGTCAAATTCGGCGTCGAAGCCCGCGATCGCATGTTGCGCGGCGTCGACATCCTCGCGAACGCCGTCAAGGTGACGCTCGGCCCCAAGGGTCGCAACGTTGTGCTCGACAAGTCGTTCGGCGCCCCCCGCATCACCAAGGACGGCGTCACCGTCGCCAAGGAGATCGAGCTCGAGGACAAGTTCGAGAACATGGGCGCCCAGATGGTCCGTGAAGTGGCCTCCAAGTCGGCCGACGCGGCCGGCGACGGCACCACCACCGCGACCGTACTTGCGGCCGCTATTGTCCGCGAAGGCGCCAAATCCGTTGCTGCGGGTATGAACCCGATGGACCTGAAGCGCGGTATCGACCTGGCTGTGGAAGCCGTGGTCGCCGACCTCGTCAAGAGCTCCAAGAAGGTGACTTCGAACGAGGAAATCGCCCAGGTCGGAACGATTTCCTCCAATGGCGATGCAGAGATCGGCAAGTTCCTCGCCGAAGCCATGAAGAAGGTCGGCAACGAAGGCGTTATTACGGTTGAAGAAGCAAAGTCGCTCGAGACCGAACTCGACGTCGTCGAGGGCATGCAGTTCGACCGCGGCTACATCTCGCCCTACTTCGTCACCAACGCCGACAAGATGCGTGTTGAATTCGATGACGCTTACATCCTGATCAACGAGAAGAAATTGTCCAACCTCAACGAAATGCTTCCGCTGCTGGAAGCTGTGGTCCAAAGCGGCAAGCCGCTGGTTATCGTTGCGGAAGACGTCGAAGGCGAAGCCCTCGCCACCCTCGTCGTCAACCGTCTGCGCGGCGGCCTCAAGGTCGCGGCCGTCAAGGCTCCGGGCTTCGGCGATCGCCGCAAGGCCATGCTGCAGGACATCGCAGTCCTGACCGGCGGCCAGGCGATCTCGGAAGATCTCGGCATCAAGATGGAGAACGTGACGCTCGCCATGCTCGGTCGCGCCAAGAAGGTGATGATCGACAAGGAAAATACCACCATCGTCAACGGCGCCGGCAAGAAGGCCGACATCGAAGCGCGCGTGGCGCAGATCAAGGCGCAGATCGAGGAAACCACCTCGGACTACGACCGTGAGAAGCTGCAGGAGCGTCTGGCGAAGCTCGCCGGAGGCGTCGCGGTGATCCGCGTCGGCGGCGCGACCGAAGTCGAAGTCAAGGAGCGCAAGGACCGCGTTGATGACGCGATGCATGCGACCCGTGCAGCGGTTGAGGAGGGCATCGTACCGGGCGGTGGCGTCGCTTTGCTGCGTGCCTCCGAACACCTCAAGGGGCTTCGTACCAAGAACGACGACCAGAAGACCGGCGTCGAGATCGTGCGTAAGGCGCTGTCCTGGCCGGCTCGCCAGATCGCAATCAACGCAGGCGAAGACGGTTCAGTCATCGTCGGAAAAATCCTTGAAAAGGACCAATATGCCTATGGCTTCGACTCGCAGACTGGCGAATACGTCAACCTGATCTCGAAGGGAATCATTGACCCGACCAAGGTAGTTCGTGTGGCGATCCAGAACGCGGCCTCTGTAGCCGCGCTCCTGATCACCACCGAAGCCATGGTCGCTGAACTGCCAAAGAGGAACGCGGGCGGTGGTGGCGGCATGCCTCCGGGAGGCGGCATGGGCGGTATGGGTGGTATGGATTTCTAAACGGGACGACTGATGCCAAAAAATGCGAAGTGCCCGGCGCAAATGCCGGGCATGTAAGTTCGAAAAGCGCTCGACCAAACTTTGAAGTTCCGGCATGTCCATCCAGTGGAAGCATTGGATTGTCGCATCGCTCTTTCGCGAGCCCCCCAGACAGTCGGCTACAGCCGTCTGTAGCGCCGGAGCCCCGGCAATTCGCGCCTCGTTCGACGCAAAGAAGGCGCCCGACCGGGCGCCTTCTTGCTAACGTCAATATTGAGATCGTATTACTGGCAGGGGTGGCGGCGCCCGTCGTAGCCCAGATAGGTCCCCGACGCCGGGTCATATGACTTGTAGCGCTGGGCACAGTAGCCGTCATCGACGGTGCCAACCGGTCCCTGATAATAGGCATAGGAATCATCGTAGTATCCGGGACCGTAACCGTAATACCCGTATCCTCCGCCCAGAACGGATCCCGCAATCAGGCCGGTCGCGATTCCCGGACCGTAGCCACCACGACGGAAGCCGCCTCCGTGAAATCCGCCTCCATGAAATCCGCCCCCGCGGAAGCCACCTCCCGCGAAGCGAGCACCGCCGCCACCGCCAAAGCCTCCACCATGGAAGCCACCGCCACCACCGCGCCCTCCGCCTCCATGGCCCCCGCCACCGCCGCCTCGCGCCATCGCAGGGGATGTCGCCGCAAGTGCAACTGCCAGGAAAGCCGCGCCGATTTTTGCAAATTTCATCATCACCATTTCTCCGTTGCTGTTCATGAAGAGCGAATGGACCACCCCTTCGATTGTTCCAACACGAACATGTTGGTGGCGAAAGATTCATCCAGCATGTCGACCGTGAGCATCACGTTGGCGTTCGTATTTGCTGCAGGAAGACAATCCGCGTTAGACAGCGGGGACAGGTACCGTCGAACGCATCCATTTCCGTCCGAGGGCGAGATGCGCCATGACCGCAAGAATTCCATTGACCAGCAGGGCGTCGCGCACGCCGAGGAAGCTTACGGAAATCCCGGTCAGCAGGCTCCCGATCGAAATGCCGCCTTGCAAGGCGAGCATGTACAGGCTTACGGCGCGTCCGCGCAGGGCTGGCGACACCGTGGCCTGCAACAGGGAATTCGCCGAGGTATTGCTTACGCTCATCGAGAAGCCGGCGAGCACTAACAATGCAGGCAATCCCCAGAACCATGGGTTCAGCCCGGCAAGCGCCGTCATTAGCCCATAGCTCGCGGCGGACCATGAACTCAGCCGTCGTCGATCGTGGGCGGCATCAACACCAAGCAGGCCGATGGCTCCCAACAGCCCGCCGACGCCAAAGGCGCCGATGGCGATGCTGAACTCGCGGGCGTCTCCGTGCAGGACATCTTTGACGAGCACCGGGCAGAAAATGATGAGCGGCCCGCACAGTGTGCTGGTCACTAGCACCGTCAGCAGCGCACCACGGATATTGGGCTGGCGGGCAATGTCGCGAATTCCGGCTACAAGATCGCTGCGGTCGATTTTTTCGCCGGCGCGCGCCACCGTCGCCTGGTGCGGCAGGATCCACATGGCGACCCAGATTAGGGGCAGGTACGATGCCGCGCTTAGCGCAAAGCAGCCTACCGCCCCCATGCCGGCCATCAACACGCCGGCAAACGCCGGTCCCAGGATGCGGGACAAGTTAAATTGGGACGAGTTGAGAGCAAGCGCCGAGGCGATCTGTTCACGTTTGACGATCGAGGGAACGATAGACTGGAATGAAGGCATCGACAGCGCGTCGGTGATCCCCACGACCAGCGACAGAACGATCACGATCCAGGGCTGCACGGTGCCCGTCAGGAGAAGAATGACGAGAAGCGTTGGACACAGCATCTGGATCGATTGGAATGTAGCGATCACGCGACGACGGTCGGACCGGTCGGCCAGAATGCCTCCGACCAGCGTCAGTATCCATACCGGCGCGGAGATGGCGAAGGCGTCGAGACCTATCAGGAACGACGACGCCCCAAGGCTCAACAGCAACCACGGCTCCGCCACCTGTTGCGCCCAGGTGCCGATGTTCGAGAGCAGGCTTGCAAAGCAGAAGGTGCCGAAACGCCGGGTCCGAAGCAAGCCGAGAGAATCACTGAAGGCGCTCATCTGCTTTCCGAAACGAGGATGGAGCGCAGTGGACGAAAGCCGGATGAAGATTTCCTGCCCGCTTTACTGATGGTGGCGATGACGACGCTGTTTATGCATGACGATGTCTAGCGAAACGATATTCTTGAGATCCCGATGACGCCGGCGCTCTTCTGCGCCTGAGCGCGTTTCACCGCGGCCGTCGTCGTGCTCGATCTCGGCGTTCGGAGCAGTCGTCTGCCTGGCTGTTTCGAACTTCGGCGCCGGTGCATCTTCGGCGAATGATGGTGAGGCAAAAGTGATGGCCGCAAGTGCTGCGAACAAGCATTCGATTTTGATCATTTTTTTTCCTTTGCAAATGAATCCGAAGCGCCAACACATGATGAGGCGAGGGGTTCCCTTAAGGGAGTCAGAACGTGAAATTCGTCTGCGCTTTTTGTTCCGGAAAAATGTCCGCGTTCTTTTCAGCCGCATGATCAAAAGGGCTCAGACTTAGGTCGGGCAATGGAGACTATTGATTTGACCGAGGTACGGCAGTTGTCGCGCCTAACGGTCCCTGTGAACACAAAGGCTACATCATGAATGACAAGCAATTGCAGCAAGCCGTCATCGACGAACTGGCATGGGAGCCGTCCGTCACTTCTGAACACATTGGTGTCACTGCCAGAGAAGGCATCATCACCTTGAGCGGCCATGTGCCGAGCTATTGGGAAAAGCGTGCGGCCAATGCCGCAGCTAGCCGGGTCAAGGGCGTCAAGGCCGTCGCCGAGGAAATCGAAGTCAAGCTGTTCGGTGGCACCGTCTGGGCGGACGACAAGATCGCCGAACGCGCGGTGCAGAGCCTCGTATTCGACGGCTCCGTCCCGAAGGACAAAGTCAAGCGGACCGTTGACAAGGGATGGATCACGCTGACCGGCGATGTCGACTGGAACTATCAGAAGATGGCTGCCGACCATGCCGTGCACCGCCTGATGGGCGTTCTTGGCGTTACCAATGATATCAAGATCAAGCCGCACGTGGCGGCTTATGAGGTGCGTGAGAAGATCGAAAAGGCACTCAATCGCACAGCATCATTCGAGGCGCAGAATCTTTCCATCAACACCGACGGTGGCAAGGTAACGCTCGGCGGCAAGCTGGACAACTGGTACGAGCGGGATCTCGCGGAGACCGCGGCATGGTCGGTGCCGGGCGTTACCCACGTCCAGGACAAAATCGCGCTCACTTGGTGAGCGTGTGATCGTAGGGCGGTCGGCATTGAGCTGACCGCCCTAGATTCTAAATGGCAGATTAGAACAAATGAAAAGTACAGAACAGAATCTCTTCAGACAGCGTATGAAAGTCCTACTTCTTTTCGTATGCGCAGCAGCAGTTATCTTGGTTGTTTTTTCGATCCCGGTCAGGGCTTACGCGCGCGAGTTTGGCAACATCGAAGAAGTGCCAGCAGCTCATGAATATAGTGAGTCAGAGGCGGCAGCGATCTTTCAGGAAATCAGGGTATTCGCCCACGTTCCAATTTCTGTCCGGAATGCGATTGAAATCGCGGAAAAGTTCAAGCCGGGCGCCAAAGTCGTGGATATCAGCTTTGACGGTCGAGCGAAGAATCTGACCTATAAGATAAAGGCCTATTTCCGAGACGAGACGTGGAGTGGCAGTATCGATGCATCAACAGGAGGAATTCTGGGCGATGGAGTGATCGTGCCCGTCGCTAGCTTGGACGCTAAAGATAAATTCGCGCTCGATCACTTTAAGGCGGCCGGAATTTATCTTTCCAATGCGGTGGACATTGCTGAAAAAAGTACCGGAGGGAAAGCAGTGAGCGCAGGACTGGACGAGGCCAGTGGAAAATTATTATTTCTGGTCGTGGTCGTTACAGATAGTTCGCTGACAGAAATATCCATAGCCACCGACCAGGAAGAGAATCAAAGCAAGCGGTCGGCTATGCGCAGAAAGGCGGAAAAGCCTTGACCAGACGCCCGCCCAATCGTCGATATATCTGTCGAATCTACGATTGACGCGGGAGCGCTTCCGTTGCGGCATAGCCAGCTACACACAAGATGAAGGTCGACTTCGCAATGAAAGTGGCCAGGATGCGCGGGAAGAAAAGCCTGCGGCGGCGGTCAGCTCGGTTGGATAAGCCAACCACGTCAAGAATTCTGCATGAACCGCCTTCAACCGGAGCGTCAGAACGCCAGGCAGGGACGATCATATTGTTTCGGCAGCATCGCCGCGGTCAAAAACCGGG
>Ga0182012_10007214_pt1 | contig 11159 bp, 6 predicted proteins | sample 612S2SmetaG_FD_120486 | JGI IMG/M metagenome (GOLD analysis project Ga0182012, IMG submission 120486) | Permafrost microbial communities from Stordalen Mire, Sweden - 612S2S metaG | ecosystem: Environmental > Terrestrial > Soil > Wetlands > Permafrost | place: Sweden: Stordalen | collected...
ACTGATGCACTCTACGGTGCACTCGGTGTCATGGCCGCGGCGCAGGGCACCATGAATAATTTCACTTTTGGAAACGACCAGTATCAGTATTACGAAACGATCTGCGGCGGCTCAGGTGCAGGCCCAGGCTTCGATGGCACCAGCGCGGTACATACGAACATGACGAACTCGCGTCTAACCGATCCAGAAGTTCTCGAATGGCGCTTCCCGGTTTTGTTGGAACGCTTCGCGATTCGCGCCGGTTCCGGCGGAAACGGCCGCTGGCATGGCGGCAACGGTACAGTTCGCCGCGTGCGTTTCCTTCAGCCAATGACGGCCGCGATTTTGTCGAACCACCGACGTATCCCACCCTTCGGCGCAGCGGGCGGTGAACCGGGTCAGGTGGGTCTCACCTATGTCGACCGAGTCGGCGGCACGCGTGAGATATTAGCCGCCACCGATCATGTCAGTATGGCCGCCGCTGATGTCTTCGTGATCGAAACTCCTGGTGGAGGCGGTTTTGGCGCCGCCGATCACGAAACTCCTGGGCTTGCCGCATCAGCCTTCGGCAAATCCGCCGTGTAGATAGTCACTAACGCCGCTCCACATTGCTGCGCCACTGTCCGCATGTGTGCGGTTCCTCCGATACCTTCTGTCTTAACGCCGTCCCACAGTGAGAGCAGTGTGAAGTTCTGCGCATCCCAAGCCAACGCTTCGTGAATCAACCACAAGTTGGCGCGCTGCCAAGGTGTGTAGTCTTTTCTAGCTGATAACCAAAGAGGCAGTTCGGCCTTATCTGCCAAGTGCGGAACGGTTCCGTATTTCTTCAGTAGCTTGTCGAACTGGTCTTCCCAGAACACGCCGCCCGGCGAAACCGACTCGTTCCGGAAGGTATCGGGAGTAAGAGGAAGCAACAGACGGTGCTCTATTTTTAGTTCCTCGCACACGTCATGAAACAGCAGATCGCCGCCGTTCGCCCCGCTGGCAAGGGCCACAACGAGACCCTCCGTACGGCCTAATTCGCGCTCCATTTGCTTGTGAATGGCATCTCTCACTTGGGCGCGCGCGGAGTCGGGGAACCGTGGTGTCTTACGCCCGGGTTCATCAATCATGTGACCGGTAAAAAGAATCACGCGGGCGGGCGGTGCGAAGGCGGCTGTGGGCTCGGTCTTTGGTTTGAATTCCGCAAGCGAGGCCTCGGTGTTCTCTGTCAACAAGCCGAGCGACTGGAAGATTTCCAGTTGTGCGCGGGCCGAATCAAAATAGAAACTGGGAGCTCCTTCCAGTGCCGATTGATACGCGAACGCTACCTTCTGTGGACGTTTATTCGTAAGGAATAAATAGTCGGCGGCACTAATATCAACCCAGCGGTCTTCCTTCCCCGCTTCCTTGAGATCGTATTTCGCAGCTTCCAACGAAATGCCGACTGCGCCTTCCAAGTTCTTACGCTGTGCTTCGAGAGTCTCTAACTCGATTTTTGCCTGCGCCTCGTTATCGAAGCGGCTTTCCCAAACCTGCGGTAATTTCCTGGCAAGTTCGAGGTGGATGGTCAGCATACTCAACGCATTCAATCCGGGATAGAAACTGCCAAGATTCTCTTGGAAGGCCTGCCGATATTTTTCGTAAGATTTGAGAAGATCCGACGATGCGAGCGCTGCCGTGGGTGCCTTCTCCGGCGGCTGCGCACGCCAAGTGGCCCGCCATCGATCCTTAACGTTGCGTGCTATCAAGCCGAGCGCCTCCGCACGATCAGCCCGCGGCGCAGTTTTGCTGCTCACCACTTTTTGCAAAGCTTGGTCGGACGCATCGAGATCTCCAAAGCGCTGATAGACCGTCCCCAAACGTTGATTGGCCTCCGGCTCCAGCGGGTTGAGCTTGTGCAATTCCTCCCACGTAATCTTGGCCTCTTTGAACGCTTTGAGATTGAATTGCGCACGGCCAATCAGGCGCAGTCCCTCTGAAGCCCAAAAGAATCCCTTTGCTTCCATGCCCAGCAAACCTAACAATCCGCGACGGCCCGCTTTGAATGCTAACTCCACATCGTCGCGAAACGTTTGAGGTACGGGAAGAAATCGCGATCTGTCCTGCTCCGCGAGTTCCGGAAGCATCTGAAATACTGGACTATCGCGATTGTCGCTCGCCAGCGTTTGGCGAAGCGCGTCCGTCAGCGTTTCAAGCAGATCAGCCGGCCGTGTCGAATCGTATTCCAGGTAGCGGTCAGTTTTTAGATCGAACGGGATATCGTCTTCCGGCGTTCGATCTTTTGCCTCTTTCAGGCTTTTTGCCCGCAACAGGAATGTGCGCTTAGGCTGCAGAGCGTGGCGAATACCGAGCTCATAAAACACGTTATCGTTGTGAATGGAGATATCGGCCACCACCAAATCTGCTACTAAGAGCTGCTGGAACATGTCGGCGCGAATGTTTCCGGCCTGCAGAAAAGGTGCGGTAGTGCCACCTTGAATATCAAGCGAGGCCAGTGCCGGCGCGATCAGGTCTTTCTGCACATCGTCAAAATTAATTCCGGCTTTAGTGCCGAAAGGCCGAACGATAAAAGCTTTCATGATGGGGGAACCTCCTAAAGATCAAAGGAACGAACCAAAAGGAAGAGGGTCCACACTCTTCCCGGCCGCTCTTCCTGTTTCGAGACGAGCGTCCCAGCGAGCACCCAGAGGCAAGCTGTATTTACCCTCCGAGATATTTGCGTTACAGCTTACCACCGTTTATCGAGAAACTTAGCGTCCAAGATAAAGATCGCGGCCTTTCACCAGTGCTGCTATCTTGCGGTCCACAATAGAACGCTTCAGCATCCAGAAGCCGCAGTCTGGATGAACCCATCCCACACGACCCGCCCCTAACACTTTCTCCGCACCCTCAATCCGGTGAGCTACTTCTTCGGCAGCCTCAATATGATTCACCTTCACGTCGATAACTCCAATGCCGACGTGGATGCGCCGATCCACCTCACGAATGGCCAGCAGATCCTCCGGCGGTCGGTGGGCCATTTCGAGAACAAGATGGTCCACCTGCAAACTGTTGAGAAAATAAAGGAGCGCCTTCCAGGTACCTTGCTGCACCGTCTGCCCTCCGTAGTTACCGAAGCAGAGATGTACCGCGCTCCTGCCTCCAAACGCGCACAGCACGCGATTGATTGCTTCTGCCGCCAACTCTCCATCCTCTGGATTGCCGGGAATGTTGGCTTCATCCACTTGCAAACAATCACAGGGCAAGTCTTTCACCTGTTGCGCGAGCGTGTCCGCTATTGCCATAAGCAGATCTTTGAAGCTGCCATAGTGCCGGTCAAGCAGGGTGCGGGCAAGCATGTAAGGGCTGGTGATGGTGAACTTGAACTTTCCGCCCGCCACACTCGAAGCGAGTTGGCAATCGCCAAGCAGATTCAGTCCGCCTTCTCCAATTGCGCCTTCCACCACGCCCGATGCTTTTTTCCGGTATTGCATGTGACTCCTGAGCCGGAACGCTTCGTGATCGCTGCGGCCCACAGCGGAGCGGATGCCCGACATCGGTCGCAGAAAATAATCGATCATGCCATTCGTATCCGGATGATTACCGTCAAAACGGTAGAGTTCGCCATCCGTCGGCATATCGATGCCGGCTTGCCGTTGAATGTCGAACACCACACGCGTGGCATCCAGGCGCGCCTGCTCATTCGGTACCGCCGCAAGCCAGTCTGGAATCGGGTACGAACCAACAGTCGTCGTCAGAATAGAGAGTTCAGTCATGGCGTGAGTAAGCGGGATTGTATCTCACAGGCTAATGCGGTATTGTCTTTACGCTATGTGTAGATTTCTCGTTTTGCTCATCGCTTCATCGCTGGCCGGGCAGCAATTCCGCAATTCCTTCTTTGTTTTCGATAACGGCACGGGCCGAGATGAAAAGATTCCGCTTGCCGAACAAGCGCACTTGGTGGAACGCACAGGTTTTGACGGTATCGGATTCACCGGTACACAACACATTCCTGAAGTTCTCAAAGAAATGGATGCCCGTGGGCTGAAGTTGTTCAGTATTTACGTGGCCGCGCATGTGGACGGTGAAACCCCAAGCTTTGATGCCGGCCTGCCGGAGGCGATTGCACAACTTAAGGGCCGCGACACCGTCATCTGGCTCACTGTACAAGGAAAGGCACCCGCCGATGGGGACCGGCGCGCGTCTGAAATCGTCCGCAAGATTGCCGATATGGCTGCTGCATCCAGTTTGCGGGTCGTGCTATATCCCCATGTTGGTTTTTATGTGGATCGATTGGAGGTCGCGCTGCGTGTGCGCCAGCTGGCTGACCGGCCAAACATTGGAGTCACCTTCAACCTAGCCCACTTTCTTGCAGCCGGTGATGAGCGAAATCTTGACCAACGGCTGAAAGAGGCCGCGCCCTATCTGCAGATGGTGAGCATCAACGGAGCGGATCATGCGGGCGATTGGCAGCACGGCGATTGGTCAACTTTGATCCAAACTCTCGACAAAGGCCAATTTGACGTGAGAGGCCTGCTGATGAAATTGCACAACCTTGGATATGCCGGTCCAATCGGTTTGCAGTGTTATCGCGTGCCGGGCGACCGGGAAGAAAATCTGAAACGTTCCATGACCGCATGGAGGAAGTTGACAAGTAAGTAAGCACTCACTTACAATAAGGCGTGGCCAGTCGCAGTACCCTTCCTCGAGCACGCAAAGAATCAGCGCATGTCAGACTTTCCGCAGACAAACGACGTGAACAGTTGCTGCAGGTAGCCGTGGATCTATTTGCGCGCAAAGGGTTTAAGGGTACGACAACACGAGAAATCGCGGCTGCCGCAGGCGTAACCGAAGCCATCATCTTCCGGCACTTTGCCACAAAAGAGCAGCTTTACACTGCGATTATTGATCGCCGTCTGAACTCGCCCGATTTTCCTGCCTGGGTTTCCAGCCTGCGCGCAGCCATGGACCGGAACGACGATGAGGCCGTCATTCGGCAAGTGATCGGTGCCATTATCTCCACGCACAAGACAGATCCCCAATTCGAGCGCATCATGATCTACGCCGCGCTAGAAGGCAATGAGAGTGCGGTGCGGCATATGCGGCAACTGACCGCTTCGATTGTGGATCTTTACCGCCAATATGTGTCGCGCCGTCAGAAAAACGGCTACCTGCGGGCCTGCCTTCCCGATGCTGCCTTAACCGCTATTGTGGGAATGGCCCAGCATTACGCACTCAACAAATATGTCCATGAGTTCAAGGAACAGTGCATGTCTGACGAGCAAGCGCTGGAAACCTTTACGCGAATCGCCATGAATGGTCTCAGCACAACGCCACCGCAAAGCAAAGCAAAGTCAAAGAAAAAATAATGAACAGAAATATGATCCTACTGCTCTGTGGGGCAGTTCTGCTGTCTTGTTCCTGCAGTGGAAAGAAGCAAAACGCGACGGTGGAAGCCGCAACCGCCAAGATGGTGGACGTAACCACCATCAAATCCGTTGTGAAGCATGTGCCAGCCGCCTTCGATGAAACCGGAACATTCGTGGCGGAGGAATCTTCCGATATCGCGCCGCCCGTCGCCGGGCGCATTTTACGCACGCCTGTTGATGTTGGCGCATTCGTCAAACAGGGGCAAGTGATTTGCGAACTGGACCATCGCGATGCCGATTTAAAGCTTCAGCAAGTGCGTGCGCAGTTGGCTGAGGCGCAAGCGGCCGTGCGGCAAGCCCAATCGCGCATTGGTTTAGATTCGGGGAAGTTCGAAGCTGCGAAAGTTCCCGAAGTGGCGGCCGCCCGTGCTAACTACGAGTCGGCGGAAGCACAAGCCAGACTCGCCGCTGCGGATGCACAACGCTATGCAAATCTCGTAGCCTCTGGAGATGTTTCACGCAGTGCTTTTGAAAAGGCGCGCACGCAGCAGGAAACCGCAGAAGCGCAAGCCAATGCCAGCAAGCAGCAGTTGGAAGCCGCGCTCAACGCCGCTCGCCAGAGCTATCAGATTATTTCATCGTCGCAAGCCTCGCTCGATGCAGTAGGCGCGCAGGTCGCGCAAGCAGAAAAGGGACTAGCGGATACCTACATTCGCGCACCCTTTGACGGCTACATCAGCGATCGTCCCGTTTCTGCCGGTGAATACGTCGCTCTCACCAACAAAATTGCCACGGTCGTTCGAGTGAGCACCCTTAAGCTCCAGTTACAAACGCCCGAACAGAGAGCCTCCAAGGCGCAAGTAGGCATGGTTGTTCTGGCTCACGTCTCCGCCTATCCCGATCGCGAATTCGAAGGTAAAGTCTCCGCCATTCATCCGTCGGTTGATCCGAACTCACGTGTTTTCGTCCTGGAGGCGCGCTTCGCCAATCCTGATAACTCTCTGCGTCCCGGTATGTTCTCAACGGCTCGTGTAGTCCTTCCGGGCGGCGAAGATGCGGTATTTGTTCCCATTAAGGCGGTGATTCGCGATAAAACAACCGACTCCAACTTTGTTTACGTTGTGGATCAAGGGCAAGCGCGCATGCGCGTTGTGCTAATCGGCGAAGCTATGGGCGACTCCGTACGAGTGCAGTCGGGCCTCTCCGGAAATGAATCCGTTATCACCACAAACCAATCTCAACTCTTCGATGGCGCGGCAGTGCAGGAACACGCCGCTACGGCCGGTCTCTAGGTACATTCATGCAAGCACTAGCTCAATTCTGTGTCCGCAGGCCCGTCTTCGCCACCATGCTGATTCTCTCGCTGGTTGTTGTGGGAGTGTTCTCTTACTTTAGCTTGGGCGTCGATCTTTTTCCGAAAGTTGACATTCCCACCGTGCAGGTGCTGGTAGACGACCGGGGCGCATCTCCCGAGGAGATCGAAACCGAAATCAGCAAGAAGATCGAAGATGCTGTAAACACCATCAGCCAAGTAGACGAAGTGCGCTCCACTTCGTCCGAGGGTCAGGCCTTGGTGCTGGTTACCTTCGAACTTTCTAAGAACGGCGACGTGGCTGCGCAAGAAGTACAGAACAAAGTCAATTTAATCGTCAACACTCTCCCACAAACCGCCAAAACTCCGATCGTACAGAAGTTCGATCCCGATGCGACTCCGATTATGCAGGTGGCCGTGTCAGCCCCGCGTTCTTTGCGCGATGTCACGCTGATTGCCGATAAAGAGATCAAGCAGAAGCTCGAGAATGCAAAAGGCGTAGGGCAGATCACCATTGTCGGAGGCGCCCGCCGCGAGATTCACATTCTGGTCAATCCAGATCGCCTGCGCGCTTACAACCTAACCGTCAATGATGTCTTCAATGCACTGAAACAGCAGAACCTTGAATTGCCGGGCGGCAACTTAAACGCCGGTGCTCGCGAACTCACCATCCGCACCACGGGGAAAATTCTAAACATTGACCAATTCAACCAAATCGCTATTGCCACACGAGACGGTTATGTCGTCAAAGTGAGTGACATCGGCTATGCAGAAGATAGCTACGAAGAACCGCGCACCACGGCTCGCCTGAATGGAGTTGCTGCTGTGACGCTCGTAGTTGCTAAACAGTCGGGCGAAAACACTGTAACCACCGCCAACGAAGTAAAAGAACGCTTGCGTGAAATTGGCCTCAGCCTTCCGAAAGATGTGAAGACGCAAGTGATTGGAGATCAGTCGGTTTTTATCGAAGCCGCCGTCGATTCCATCAAGCACCACTTAGTGGAAGGCAGCATCTTTGCATCCATTGTTATTTTTCTGTTCCTGGCTAATTGGCGAACCACGTTAATTGCCGCGGTGGCTATTCCTACGTCCATCATCTCCGCTTTTGCTCTCATGGCTGCTATGGGCTTCACATTGAACCAGATCACCATGCTGGCTCTCACTCTGATGGTTGGCATCGTTATTGATGACGCCATCATTGTGCTGGAAAATATCTATCGGTTCATTGAAGAGAAGGGAATGACTCCCTTCCAGGCTGCGATTGAAGGTACCAAAGAAATCGGACCTGCCGTTCTGGCCACCACTTTGTCTCTCCTCGCCGTCTTCCTTCCGGTAGGTTTCATGGGAGGTATCGTCGGCCGCTTCATGAGTTCGTTCGGTTTCACCTCAGGCTTCTCCATTGCGGTGTCACTTCTCGTCTCCTTTACCTTGACGCCCATGTTGTGCTCACGTTTTGTCAAAGCTCCGCAGCACACAGCTACTAGTCATGACTCTAAAGAGAGCGGTTTCTTTAAATGGCTGGACAACCGCTACACAAAAATGCTGACTTGGGCCATGGCTCACCGAAAGATGGTCATTCTCGGCAGCGGACTCACCGTTCTCAGTATTGTGCCTTTGTTTATGTTCGTCGGAAAGAACTTTCTTCCGGCCGACGATCAGTCGCAATTTAACGTGCTCATTCGAACTCCCGAGGGCACGTCGCTCGCATCCACGACGCAGATTGCGGAGAATGTAGCCAAACAGATCCGCGCTTTGCCAGGTGTGGAAAGCACCCTGATGACGGACGGTGGGGGCGCTGATGCCTCTGTGAACAATGCCTCGATTTATGTGAAGCTCGCCGACCTTGAAAAGCGCGATCTTTCGCAAACGGATATCATGCAGCGCACGCGCGCGTTGCTCCGCACCTTCCCCCAGAACATCCACACGGGCGTTGAGTTGGTGAGTGCCATTGGAGGAAACCAAAGCAATGCCGAGGTTCAATATTTCATCCAGGGACCTGATCTGGATAAGCTCGCAAAATACTCCGATGCGCTACTCGCAAAGATGAAAAAGATTCCTGGTGTGACCGATGCAGACACAACTTTGCGGAGCGGAAAACCCGAAATTGGCCTTGATATTGACCGTGCTCGCGCCGCCGATCTGGGCGTGTCGGTGATGGATATTGAGCAGGCGCTAAACACTCTCGTGGCGGGTCAAGTGGCTTCGACCTTCAATGCTTCGGACGAGCAATACGACGTCCGAGTTCGGGCACAGGAACAATTTCGCGGCACCATTGAAGGACTGAGCAAAATGACAGTACCATCCACGAATAAGCGTGGCTCTGTGGGATTAGACGAAGTGGTTCACATGCGGCCCAGTACCGGCCCTTCGTCCGTGAATCGCATCGCCCGTCAGCGCCAAGTCACTCTAACGTGCAACGTTCTTCCAGGTGGCTCGCAAGCGGCCATTCTTACCGCTCTCAGTCAAGCCGCTAAAGAGATAGGAATGGATCCGGATTATCACGTGGGCTTGGCCGGCGCTTCTAAGGAGTTAGGTCGCACCGGCTATTACTTCTTACTCGCTTTCTCACTGACATTCATCTTCATGTACATTGTGCTGGCAGCCCAGTTTGAATCCTTTATTCACCCAATTACGATTCTCATCACTCTGCCTCTCGCTATTCCTTTCGGCATCGTGTCGCTTCTCGTCACAGGTCAGACCGTCAATATCTTTTCAGGGCTCGGCCTGCTGCTCCTTTTCGGCATCGTGAAGAAGAACGCCATTCTGCAGATCGATCATACAAATGGTTTGCGGGCTGCTGGGTTACCCCGCTATGAAGCAATCCTGCAGGCAAATCGCGATCGCTTGCGGCCTATTCTCATGACCACCATCGCGCTTGTAGCGGGTATGTTGCCACTGGTCATCAGCAGTGGAACGGGAGCTGCTACCAATCGGTCCATCGGGGTCTTAGTGGTCGGCGGGCAATCGCTTTGTTTGATTCTCACATTACTCGCTGTTCCTGTTTTCTATTCCTTCTTTGAGGATCTCTCGCAATGGCCCGCTTTGCGGAAAATAGGCAAACTCACCGGAGGCATCCGGCGCTTCCTGCCGGTACGCAAGGTTGTTGCTGTGCAGCCAGTAGCTTCGGGAGATGCGGCATGAAGTCTCGTTCCACCTGGCTAACGCTGCTCTGCGTCACCACTCTGCTGGCACAGAATCCCCCAGCCCCCATCGCACCGAATGAACCCGCCACCCCGGCCGTGCCTTCGGTGAAACCGTTGGAGGTTCCGGCGCGCACCGGCATTAGCTGGGAAGTGAACCTCACCTTAGAGGAAGTTATTCGTAGAGTTCTCGACAATGACCGTGATCTAGAGGTCGCGCGCATCGTCGCTCAGGAGGCCGTGCTCAATGTCAACGGCGCAAAAGGCGCCTATGATCCGATCCTCGGCCTCAATGCTTACCATCTGAAGAGCGTCACACCCGTCGCGTCTCTGCTGGGCGGATCGGCCGACGGAAAGCTGACGCAGAAGCAGTTGTATGCCGACCCGCAGCTGAGCGGCAACGTCCCCTGGTTGGGCGGTACCTACGCTCTCGATTTCGCTTCCTCTCGCCAATCAACCGACAGTACCTTTGCTACCCTCAATCCGCAATTCCCCACCTCTGTTAACTTGAGCCTCACCCAACCTCTTTGGCGGGGTTTGCGTTTTGACGAGAACCGTTATCGTCTGCAGGTAGCTCGCAAAAACGTCTCGCTCAGCAACGAGCAACTCCGCCAGCGTGTAATTGAGATTGTTACGCAAGCAATTCAGGCTTATTGGGAAGTCGATTATGCCTACCGAAATCTGGCAGTGCAAATTGAAGCCGTGCGTCTCGCGGAGCAGCAGGATTTGAGCAATCGCCGTCAAGTGAAGCAGGGCATCCTGGCTCCAGTAGATGTTATCCAAACCCAAACGCAGATCTCCACCTTTCAGCAAAATGTATTTACTGCGCAAGCCGGCTTGACACGCGCGGAAAATGTTCTCAAGCAACTGATTCTGGCTAATCAGCAAGATCCCGCGTGGAACGCGGCTTTAATTCCAACCACGCCTCTCCATTACGAAAATGATCTGCCGCTCTTGTCCGATGCATTGCAGGAAGCACTGAAAAGCCGTCCTGAGATTGCCGAAGCTAAGGCCAATATCGACATCAATGGTCTCGATATCCGTCTGAATCGCGAACAGGCCCGGCCGCAAATCAATGCTGTCGCGAAGGTCAGTGCACAAGGGCTATCAGGACGCGCCCTCCCTTTCGTCGCAAACCCTTTCTTAACCGAACTCGGTTTGACTGGAACACTACCTGCGATTTTTCCAGGCGGCTATACGCAATCGCTCAACAACGTGGCGAGCGGCATTTTCCCGACGGTTCAATTAGGCGTGCAAATGTCTTTGCCCATTCGTAACCGAACTGCGGTGGCGCAAGTAGCCGTGAGTGCGGCAGAAGGAAAACGTTTGGCCGCGCAGCAGCAGTCGGTAGAAATGGCCGTGGAGGCAGACGTGCGCAATGCACTGCAGTCTTTAGCA
>Ga0182012_10007215_pt1 | contig 11158 bp, 9 predicted proteins | sample 612S2SmetaG_FD_120486 | JGI IMG/M metagenome (GOLD analysis project Ga0182012, IMG submission 120486) | Permafrost microbial communities from Stordalen Mire, Sweden - 612S2S metaG | ecosystem: Environmental > Terrestrial > Soil > Wetlands > Permafrost | place: Sweden: Stordalen | collected...
CGAGATAGGCGAGCAGGGTCTGGTGGCTGCCGACCGGGGCATAGATCCGGCACGGACGGTTCAGCCGGTTGGCGCCGACGACCTGGTCGTACAGCGACTCGCCCATGCCGTGCAGGCACTGGAATTCCCAGTCCCCGACTGCGAAGTCGGGGCCCGCGAGGTGGTAGATCGCGGCGAGCGTCTGGGCGTTGTGGGTGGCGAACTGTGGGAATACCGCAGCGCGTTCGGCCAGCAAGTGCTTGGCGCAGGCGAGGTAGGACACGTCGGTATAGGGCTTGCGGGTGAAGACCGGGAATCCTTCCAGCCCATCGACTTGCGCGCGCTTGATTTCGCTGTCCCAGTAGGCGCCTTTGACCAGGCGGATCATGATCCGCCGCTGGTGGCGCTTCGCCATGTCTATGACATGCGCAACTACGTGCGGCGCGCGCTTCTGATAGGCCTGGATCACAAAGCCGAGCCCGGCCCAACCGTTCAGCGCTTTGTCGGCTGAGAGCGCTTCGAGCAGGTCGAGCGAGGGGTCAAGCCGGTCGGCTTCCTCGGCGTCGATATTGAGGCCGATATCGTAGTGCATAGCCTGGGCGGCGAGGGCGCGCAGGCGGGGGAGCATTTCCGCGGTCATGCGATCGGGCTGGGCGTAGGTGTAGCGCGGGTGGAGCGCGGAGAGTTTTATCGAGATGCCGGAGGCGCGGTAGACGCCGTGACCGGCATTCGCCGCGCCGATGGCGTCGATGGCTTTGCGGTACGCATCGGTGTAGCGGTCGGCGTCCGCCGCGGTCATGGCGGCTTCGCCAAGCATGTCGAACGAATAGCGGAAGCCGCGCTTTTCGAGCGGGCGGCCGTGGTCGAGCGCTTTTTCGATGGTTTCGCCAAGCACGAACTGGCGGCCGAGCATGCGCATGGCGAAATCGACGCCGGCGCGAATCACCGGCTCGCCGCTGCGCGCGATCAGGCGGCTGAGCGCGGCGGACAGGCCGCCTTCGCTGTTGGTGGCGACGAGTTTGCCGGTGAGCAACAGCCCCCAGCTTGCGGCGTTGACGAAGAGGGAGGGGCTGGCGCCGAGATGCGCGCGCCAGTCCGCGGGGCCGATCTTGTCGCGGATCAGGCGGTCGCGGTTGTCGGTATCGGGGATGCGCAGCAGGGCTTCGGCCAGGCACATCAGGGCGATGCCTTCCTGGCTGGACAGCGAGAACTCCTGCATCAGCGCATCCACGCCGGAGGCTTGCGATCGCTCCTGGCGGAGCTGGCGGACCAGGCTGGCGGCGAGGTCGCGCACCGGGGCGGCGAGATCGGGCGGCAAGCGCGCGGCTTCGATCAGCGGTGGGACGCAGATCGGCTCCGGCGTGCGGTAGGCGGCGGCGATCGCTGCGCGGGTATCCGTCACGGAATGACCGGCGGGGTGTAGGTGAGCGTACTGCCGAAGAACCACAGCATGAACAGCAGCAAGGGCGCGTGAACCAGCAGCTGAAGGAACGAGAATCCGACGATGTCGCGCGCCTTCAGCGACAGCACGCCGAGCAGCGGCAGCATCCAGAACGGGTTGATCAGATTCGGCAGCGCTTCCGCCGCGTTATAGACCTGCACCGCCCAGCCGAGATGCACGTGCAGCGCGTTGGCGGCTTCCATCACGTACGGCGCCTCGATGATCCATTTGCCGCCGCCGGAGGGGATGAAGAAGCCGAGCACGGCGGAGTACATGCCCATTACCACGGGGTAGCTTTCCGTGGTGGACAGGCTGATGAACAGATGGGCGATGCGGTCCGATACCGTTATCCCGCCGGTGCCCTTCGCGGCGGTCATGATGGTGGCGATCGCGCCGTAGAGCGGGAACTGGATCAGCACGCCGGTCGTCGCCGGCACCGCTTTGGCCACCGCGTTGAGGAAGCTGCGCGGGCGCCAGTGCAGTAATAATCCGATCATCAGGAAGACGAGGTTGTAGGTGTTGAGGTTGGAGATCGCGATGATCGGGTTCTTGCCGGCGAATTCCTCGATCATCCAGCCGATGGTCAGCGCGACGATCAGCAGGGTGAGCAGCGGGGAGTATTCCAGCCACTCACCCGGGCGTTCACGCGGAGGCAGGGGAGGGGCGACGGTGCGCACGTCCACGCCCATCATTTCCGCGGTGACGGCCTGCGCGCCGGAAGGGGCGGAGAAGCGGCAGATCAGGACGGACACGACCAGCAGCACCGCCGCCATGGTCATGGACTGCCAGAGGAAGATGGTTTCGGTGAACGGGATCACGCCCGTGATCGCCAGCAGCGGCTTCGGCAGGCTGGCGGCGTTGGCCTGGAGCTGCGCGGCGGAGGAGCTGAGGCCGAGGGCCCAGGTGGCACCCAGGCCGAGATAGCCGGCGGCGCCGGCCGCCCGGTAGTCCATGCGCAGATCGGTGCGCGCGGCGAGTGCGCGGGCGAGCAGGCCGCTGAACACCAGGCTGAGGCCCCAGTTGAACAGCGAGGCGATCATGCTGATGGCGGCGATGAAGGCGACGGCGCCGGGGCCGGTTTTCGGCACCGAGACCATGCGCTCGATCAGCCGCGCGGCCGGCGGCGAGCTGGCGACGACGTAGCCGCTGATGGCGACGAAGGCCATCTGCATGCTGAAGACGATGAGCGTCCAGAAGCCGTCGCCAAAGGATTTCGACACCGCGGCAGGGGAGGCGCCGTTGAGCATCGCGGCGGCCGCGACCACCACCACCGCGATCGCCGCGAAGACATAGGCATCGGGGAACCATGTCTCCGCCCAGCGCGTAAACCTCAGGGCGAGCCGAGCCATGAAACCTGCGCGTATGCCGGCATCATCCGATGGGGTTCCGGCGGCGCCGGTGAGATTGGTGGACATGCGATGCTCTCCAGACCTCCGCTGCTCAAGCTGGGAGCATGCGATGAGGCCCGGGCGGAAGTCTAATGCGGAGTGGCGGCGGTTTGGCCGGGGGCGGGCGATGTGCTCTAGGTCGGTACTTCAGTGGAACAAGGGGTTGGTCGGATGGTGCTGAATATCGTGATGCTGCAGCCGTTGATTGCGCTTATTGCGGGCATATTGATCCTGCTGATTCCCCGCCTGCTGAACTTCATCGTGGCGATCTACCTGATCCTGATCGGCATCGCAGGGCTCTGGCCGCATCTGATGCACTAGCTATCGCGGCGTGTCGCCCGCCAGGGTGATGCGGTGCATGACGCGGCGGTGACCGTGATAGTCGTTGATCGGGTTGTGCAGGACGCAGCGGTTGTCCCAGAAGGCGATCGAGCCGGGTTCCCAGCGGAAGCGGCAGGTGAATTCCGGGCGGATCTGGTGCTGGAACAGGTAGTTCAGCACGCCGGCACTTTCCTCGTCGGTCATGCCGGCGAGGCGCTGGGTGTGGGCGATGTTGACGTAGAGTGATTTGCGGCCGGTTTCGGGGTGCGTGCGCACGACGGGGTGAGCGGCTTCGTACTCCTTTCGGGCGTCGTTTCGGGCGCTGTCCTTGATGCGGTCTTCGCGCGTTTTGGTGACATCCGCCTTGGCTGAGGTGTTCACGCCTTTCAGGCCGTCGAGCAGACGCTTCATGCCGTCCGACAGGGCTTCGTAGGCGTGGGTACCGCTGGCGAACAGCGTATCACCGCCGGCTTGCGGGACTTCGCGGGCGATCAGCATGGTGCCCATCGGCGGGACGTCGAGATAGGCGGTGTCGGTGTGCCAGACGCCGCCGAAGTTGGAACGTTCGTGTTCGAGTTTGATGACCGGAATGATCTCGGGATAGTCGGCCAGGCCTTTCACGAAGGGGTACTCGACGACCTCGCCGAAGCGGCGGGCGAGGGCGAGGAAGCGGGCGGGGGGCAGGTTCTGATCGCGGAAGAAGATGACGCCGTGGTCGAGCCAGGCTTGGCGGATGGTTGCGATGGTTTCATCGGGCAGATCGCGTGAAAGGTCGATGCCTGAGAGTTCGGCGCCAATTGAGCCGGAGAGGGGGCGGAGTTTGATCTGGTCTGTGAGGTCGAGCATGAGGGCCTCCCTGGGGACGGACTGACGTGCCGTCTGCGATGGATCATTGTGCGTCCGCTCTGTGCGGCTGCGTCAAGCCCAAGCCGCGCGAAGGCGCGCGGTCGCTTCGCGAGGCTTGACCCAGCCGCACAGAGCGGAGCGAGGGCATTGATCGCAGAAGCGGTAGGTCTGCACACCTGGAGCTTCTTCGGATCACAGCCACTCTTCCCGGCGGACGATTGGCGATCGATGCAGCCTAAACCACGCCCTCCGCGCGAAGATTGTCGATCTTGGCTTCGGAAAACCCAGCCTCGCGCAGCACTGCGTCGGTATCCGCTCCCAACCCGGGCGCCGCGCGCTGCGGCAGTTCGTCCTCCACCACGATCGGCGTCGCCACCATCCGCAGCGGATCGTCGGATGCGTGTTCGTAGCTGCGGATGTTGCCGCGCTCGCGCACGAACGGGTTCTCCAGAGCCTGCTCGATATCATTCACGGGTGCTGCCGGAACGGTGCCGGCGAAATGCTCCAGCCACGCTGCGGTGGTGCGTGTGGAGAGCGCGCCGTCCAGCAATTCCGTAATCAGATCGCGATGCGCCAGACGGTCCTTGAACGTGCAGAAGCGTGGATCGTCGCCCCATTCCGGATGCCCGATCCGGTCGCACAGAATCGGCCAGAACTTTTCCTTGTTGCACATCAGCAGAATGAACCCGTCCGCCGTGCGGTACAGCTGGCTCGGCACCAGCGAGGGATGACCGGAGCGCTTCTCCCGCCCCTGCACATGACCCTGATTGAGATACCAGGTCGCGAGATAATTGAGATTTTGCAGCGCCCCGTCGAAGAGGCTGACATCGAGATCGCGGCCCGTCCCGGTGCGCCGCGCATCGAGCACGCCGGAGACCAGCGCGAAGGCGGCGAACAATCCGGTCATCAAATCGACCATCGACAACCCGAACCGCGCCGGCGGGCCTTCGGGCTCGCCGGTCAGCGACAGATATCCCGCCTCTGCCTGCATCAGATAATCGTAGCCCGGCCAGGCCGCACGCGAGCCGGTGCGTCCATAGGCGGACAGATGAGTACAAACGATCTTCTGGTTGACCGGCGCCAGCGCTGCATAGGTTAGCCCCAGCTTCGCCGGCTGATCGCCACGCAGATTGTTGAGCACCGCATCAGACCGCGCAACCAGCGTATGCAATACGTCCCGCGCACCCGGTTTTTTCAGGTCCAGCGTGACGCTGCGCTTGTTCCGATTGAAGCTCTGGAAAAAATGGCTGTCCCGCGGACCGACATAGAACGGCCCAACGCCGCGCGACATGTCCCCACCATCGGACGGATTCTCGATCTTGATCACCTCCGCGCCGAGATCCGCCAGCTGCATCGACCCATAAGGCCCGGCGCCGTACTGCTCAACGGCGATCACGCGCAGTCCCGCGAGCGGACCCATCTCAGACCGGGTTTCGCGCGATGAGCTGCTTGGCGATGATGATGCGCTGCATCTCGTTGGTGCCCTCGCCGATCACCAGCAGCGGCGCGTCGCGGTACAGGCGCTCCACATTGAATTCCTTGGAATAGCCGTAGCCGCCGTGGATGCGCATTGATTCCAGCGAGACGTTCACCGCGGCTTCGGTCGCGAACAGTTTCGCCATGCCCGCCTCCATGTCGCAGCGCGCGCCGCGGTCATAAGCCTGGGCGGCATTCTCCACCAAAAGCCGGGATGCCTGTACTTGTGTGGCCATCTCGCCGAGCTTGGTCTGGATCGCCTGGTGCTCGCAGATCGGCTTGCCGAAGGTCTTGCGGATCTGGCTGTACGAAACCGCCTCGTTCAACGCCGCCTGTGCCACGCCGACGCCGCGGGCCGCAACATTGATTCGGCCGAGTTCCAGGCCGCCCAGCGCGTGCTGCAGCCCGTGCCCCTCCACACCGCCGATCAAGCGGTCGGCGGGAATGCGGTAGTCCTGGAACACCAACTCCGCGGAATCGATGCCCTTGTATCCCAGCTTCTCCAGCTTCTTGCTGACGGTAAAGCCGGGACCCTTCTCCGCCAGGAACAGACTCATCCCCCGATGCCGCGGCTTGGCATCCAGATCGGTCTTTACCAGTAGCGCGAAGACCTGGCCCTGGATGCCGTTGGAGATCCAGGTCTTGGTGCCGTTGACAACGTACTCATCGCCTTCGCGCCGCGCGGTCATGCGGATCGCCTGCAGATCGGTGCCGCAATCCGGCTCCGTCAGCGCCAGGCCGCCGCGGAATTCCCCGGTCGCGAAGCGGGGCAGGAATTCCTGCTTCTGCGCGTCCGTGCCGAAGCGCTGCACCGCGGCCGCCATGATCAGATGCGAATTGAAAATGCCGCTGATCGACATCCACACCGTGGACACCGCCTCCACGATCTTCGCGTAGGTGCTGCAGGACAGACCGAGGCCGCCATACTCAGCCGGGATCGTCGCGCCGAACAGGCCGAGCGCCTTCATCTTCTCGACGATCTCGGCGGGGTAAATATCGTCGTGCTCGAGGTGATGCACATACGGCTTCACGTCGCGCTCGAGGAAGCGGGCGACGCTGTCCAGGATCATCGCATCCTGGTCGGCGGCGAGCGCCGTGGCGTGGGTGTCGGGGGCCATTCTCAGCATCCTCCCAGCGGTGTTTTTGCTTATCGGGGCTTATTTGTCCGGACAAATTACCGGCCGTCGGCCGAAAGTCAAGTCGCGCGTTGATCCCGGCGCAACGTGATGGAGTAGCTGAACCGGTCCGCCGGATGCAGGTTGAACGAGACCTCCGCCAGTTTGCCGGCGGCGGTGCGGTAGGCGCGGCTGATCTCGATGGCCATGCTGCCCGGCTCCGCGGCAAGGCGGCGCGCGATCGCGGCCGGGATGGTGGTCGCACGCAGCGTCTGCTCGATCTCGGTGACCCGCTCGCCGTACGTCGCCTCGATCCAGCTGTAGATCGGGCCGGCCCGCTTGCCGACCATTTCAGCGACGCGGGCGTAGTCGGCGTGCACGAACACCTCGGTCCAGCATATCGGCGGTGCGTCCGGCGCGCGGTAGCGATAGCCGTCGAAGCGCTGCCAGCGCGTGCCCACGGGGCAGCGCAACCGCGCGGCCAACGCGTCGTCGGCGGTGACGATGTCCCCGGCTTCGGCCTCGTAGCGGGTCTCCGCCGCGTACTGCAGCAACTCGTCCACTGAGGCGACGGCGTGGACATAAAGCGGGTTCGGCCGCGTGCCGATGACCGTGGTGCCCGCACCCTGACGGGATGCGACCAACCCTTCCTCGCGCAGCGTCCGCAGCGCCTCGCGGATGGTGTGACGGCTCACCGCGAAGCGCCGGCACAGCGCGTCCTCCGTCGGCAGGCGCGTGCCGACCGCGAAGGCGCCGGACTCGATCTCCGCGCGCAAATCGCGCACCACTTGGCGGTAGAGCGGGGCGTCGTCCTCGAGCTGGATCACGTCGTCGTTCATGGGCATGCCTTGACGGGGTCTGGGGCGCAGGGTTAGCGTGGTTGTCCGTACATATTCAGGATACAACAAGAATGCGGCAGGGTGGAAATGGCTGAGGCGGTGGTTCTCGCCGCGTCGGACGCGGATGTCGAGCGCGATGCGGATGCGGTGTTCGCCGCTCTGCGCGAGGGCGGGGTCGCCATCCTGCCGCTGGACGTGGCCTATGCGGTCATCGGCATGAAGCCGGAGGCCATTCGCGCCATCTTCGCCGCCAAGGCGCGCAGCTACGAAAAGCCATCGGGGATGTTCGGCAGCTGGATGCTCTCGCGTGAAGTGCATCTGATGGCGCCGGAACATCACGAAATCGGCCGCGTCATCGTCGAGGAATACGGGCTGCCGTTTTCCATCGTGGCACCATTCCGGGCGGACCACCCGCTGTTGCGTGCGGCCGATCCATTCGTGCTCGAGAATTCCACCAAGGCCGGCACGCTGGACATGCTGATCAATGCGGGGCGCTGGCATGATGCAATCGCGCGCAAGTCGCTGGCCGCGGGCCTGCCGGTGTTCGGCTCCTCCGCCAACCGCTCGCTGACCGGCAGCAAGTATCGGCTGGAGGATATCGAGCCCGAAATCCGAGCGGCCGCCGCGATCGCGATCGATGGCGGCCTGGCGAAATACGCCAACCCCGAGGGCAAATCGAGCACCATCATCGACTTCCGCGACTTCCGCCTGGTGCGGCGCGGCGTGGTCGTCGACAAATTGATCGCGATCTTCAAGGACCGCTTCGGCATCACGTTGACGGACTGAGCGCTGCCGGGCTTTATCGCTCCGCATAAACGAAAACGGCCGCAGAGCCGGATTTCCGAGGGAATGGACAAGATGGCTGTCAACGCAGGCGCGCGGCTCGATCGGCTGCCGGTATCCAGTTTTCATTGGCGCATCCTCGGGCTGATCGGCGCGGGGATGTTCCTCGACGCGTTCGACATCTATCTCCAGGGTGGCGTGCTCGGCGCGCTGGTCAGCAGCGGCTGGTCCACCGCTGCGATGAATGCCAACTTCATCTCCACCACCTTCGCCGGCATGGTGGTCGGCGCGTGGCTGGCAGGCGTGTGGGGCGACCGGTTCGGGCGGCGCTTCTCCTATCAGATGAACCTGCTGGTGTTCGGCACCGCCTCGCTCGCCGGCGCGCTGGCGCCGACGATGCTGTGGCTGACCGTCGCGCGGTTCTTCATGGGCATCGGGCTCGGTGCGGAGATCGTCGTCGGTTACGTGCTGCTCAGCGAATTCGTCCCGCCCGGCAGCCGTGGCCGCTGGGGGACGGGGCTGGCTGTGATCACCAATTCGGCGCTGTTCTTCTCCGCGCTGATCGGGCGGTTCGTCATTCCGAATTTCGGCTGGCGGTGGATGTTCGTGCTCGTCGGCGTCGGCGCGCTGATCGTGTGGTATCTCCGCAAGTCGATGCCGGAATCGCCACGCTGGCTGGAGAGCAAGGGGCGCCTCGAGGAGGCCGAGGCGGTGATGATCGCGGTGGAGCGCGAGGCCTCGAAGGGCCAGCCGCTGCCGCCGCCGGTGGTCGTCGAGATTCCGGTGATCCAGAAGCCCTCGCTGGCGACACTGTTCTCGCGCGGTCTGGCGATGCGCACGATCATCGGATGCACGATTCTGATCACGATGAACACCGCGATCTACGGCTTCATCGCCTTCCTGCCGACCTTCATGGTGAAGCAGGGAATCAACATCGTGACGTCGCTGAACTATACCACACTGATGTCCTTCGGCGGGCCATGCGGCGCGCTGGTCGGCATGTGGCTGGGCGACCGGATCGGACGGAAGAGCTGCATCATCTGGTTCTCGCTGGCCGCCGTCGTGTTCGGCGCGTTGTACCCGCAAACGACAGATCCGAATCTGCTGATGCTGATCGGCTTCATGCTGGTCGCTTCGGTCTACGTGCTCGTCGCCATCGCCTGGGGCCTGTATGTGCCGGAGCTGTTCCCCACCGAAGTGCGCATGCGCGGCGCGGGGTTCTGCAACACCGCGGGACGGATGATGACGATCCTGACGCCGCAGCTCACCGTGCCGCTGTTCGCCGAGTTCGGTGTATCCGGCGTGATCAGCATGGTCGCCGGGCTGCTGATCCTGCAGGTGATCATGGTCGCACTGTTCGGGATCGAGACGCGCAAGAAGGCGCTGGAGGCGCTGGTGCCGCGTGGCGCGGGTGCCGCGTCCGGCCTGGCACCGGGCCCGGCTTCGGCCGACGCGATCTAGCGTGATGGCGATCCATCGCGGATGACGGTGCGCGGCGCCTGCGACTGCCACGTGCACGTGATCGGCGCGGTGGACGCGTATCCGCAGGAGCCCGGCCGCGCCTACACCGCGGCACCGGCGTCGCTGGCGGCACTTGAGCAGGCGGCGGCTGCGTCCGGCGTGTCGCGCTTCGTCATCGTGCAGCCGAGTTTTTATGGCACGGACAATCGCTGCACCCTGGAGGCACTCGACGCGCTGGCCGGGCGCGGACGCGGCGTGGCGGTGGTCGATCCGGCGACGGTCACGGCCGCGGAGCTGCGCGATCTGGAAACGCGCGGCGTGCGGGGCTTACGAATCAATCTCTACAGCACTGTGCGCGGATCGCTGGCGAGGCGGCTGGAGGACCGGTTGAATCCGCTCACGGCGATCGCTGCCCGGATGGGCTGGCACGTGCAGGTGCTTGCGCCCGCCGATACGCTGATCGACGCGACGATGCTGATCGAGGACGCCGAGGTGCCGGTGGTGATCGACCATTACGGCCTGCCCACTGGTCTCGACCCGAACTCCGTGGAAGGCGGCCAGCTGCTGTCGCTGTTCGCGCTGCCGCATGTGTGGGTCAAGCTGTCCGCGCCCTATCGCGTGACAGAGGATCCGCTGGCGACCACACCTCCGCCGGGTTGGGTGGGCGCGATGCTGTCTGTCGCCCCGGATCGCTGCGTCTGGGGCAGTGATTGGCCGCACACGCCGGTGCGCCAGCACGGCGAGGGCGCCCCGGTCGATCTGCCGCATCGCGCCATTGCCTATGATCGCCTGTTCGGCGATATCGTCGCAGCCCTTGGCGACGACGCCAGGCGCGTGCTCGTCAGCAACCCGGAAGCTCTATATGGATTCGACACCGGCGCCGATTGACGCCGCTGCCGCGGATCATGTGTTCCGCAAGATCGGCATGCGGCTGATCCCCATCCTCGGGCTCGGCTACTTCGTCAATTACCTCGATCGCACCAATATCGGCTTTGCCGCGCTGACCATGAACAGCGCGCTCGGCCTGACCGCGACCGAGTTTGGCCTCGGCGCCGGCCTGCTGTTCATCGGCTACAGCGTGTTCGAGATCCCCAGCAATCTCGCGCTCTATCATTTCGGCGCGCGGCGCTGGATCGCGCGTATCCTTATCAGCTGGGGGCTGATTTCCGCCGGCATGGCCTTCGTGACGGGGCCGCGCAGCTACTACGCGATGCGGCTCGCGCTTGGCATCGCCGAGGCCGGGTTCTTTCCCGGTGTGACCTTCTATCTCGCGATGTGGTTTCCCGCGCAGTACAGGGCGCGGTTCTTCGCCTGGTTCCTGCTGGCGATTCCCGTCTCGTTCCTGCTCGGCGGACCGCTCGGCGGATTTCTGCTGGAGCTTGACGGGGCGCTCGGCGTCGCCGGATGGCAGTGGCTTTTCCTGGTGGAGGGTATCCCCGCCGTTATCGTCGGCATCCTGGTGCTGCGCATCCTGGCCGATCGGCCAAGCGACGCGTCCTGGCTGACGGC
>Ga0182012_10007216_pt1 | contig 11157 bp, 13 predicted proteins | sample 612S2SmetaG_FD_120486 | JGI IMG/M metagenome (GOLD analysis project Ga0182012, IMG submission 120486) | Permafrost microbial communities from Stordalen Mire, Sweden - 612S2S metaG | ecosystem: Environmental > Terrestrial > Soil > Wetlands > Permafrost | place: Sweden: Stordalen | collected...
ATGCAGGAATGACTTTGACCGCCCACTTTGAGATTGGCTTCGATACTTCCCGACAAATTCCCCAGGACATCCCTGCCAGTGGTGCAAATCAATTGGATCGAACCTTTGTCTCCGTTGGCAATTAATCCGTCGAGGCCGGCGTCATTTCCGCCTTCGCGCGGGGCAAGGGAAGGATAAATCTGACGCAGAAGATCGGTCGCGCACGACTCAAAGGCGTCACCGTCTTTGAGATTACGCAATCCGCGACGGATTTGCCGGTATAAAGGGTCAGCAAACACTGGCTTTAAATGTGACGGTACAGGATTCGGAGCCACGGTGGCAACATTGATTGCTGGGGACGATTTGGAAATAGGTTTATGCAACTCGAAAGCCATGGGACCCGGCCTTGATCACAACATGCGGATGCGCACTTGGCAAAAGGTCGGTTTTTGGTATTCTGTCTAAAATTTGTGCTCCCATAGCTCAAATGGATAGAGCAGCGGATTTCTAATCCGCGTATCCCGGTTCGATTCCGGGTGGGAGCGCCATTTTTTACCTTAAATTCTCGCAAAGCGTTTCTATACTTTTTTCTATACTGACGGCTGTTTTTTGGGCAAAAATTAGCTAATGACAGCAAAAGCCGAAGTCTCATAGAACCCTTGTAAATATTGAATAATCTGCGACGGCTAATCAAAATCAACGATGGCAAAAATTGGGTTTTTCGCTTAGAAGGCGGATGCTCTATCCAACTGAGCTACGGGCGCAGCCAGACAACAGTAGCCGCCCGCCCGCCGGCGCGCAAGCGTGGTTCTTACGGCATTCCCGGCGCGGCGTATTTTTCATGTTCCCCGGGGCGGGATTCGCTTAGCTTGACGGCCATGTTGACGGACAAACCCTGGCGGGCGGAGGCGGTGATCCTGTTTTTGGGATTGCAACTGGGCGGCCTGTGCCTGGGCGCGCTGGTCGTCGGGCTGATGCAGAAGCTGGGGGTGCCGGGGTTTCAAGTGCCGGACGGGCCCTGGGCCGTGGTGGTGGGGACGCTCGCGTTTCAAGGGTTGGCGTGGGGGCTGATCGCAGTGTTTCTGTGGCAGCACGGAACCGATTGGCGGACGGCTTTTGGCCTGCGCGATCCCCGGCGGGCGCGGGCGTGCGGGCTGGGCGCGGGGCTGGCGGTGGTGCTGTTGGCGCTGTTGGCGCTGCAATGGGCCTGCGCCTGGTTGCTCGCCCGGCTGGGGATGAACCCGGTGGAGGAAAACGCCGTGGAACTGGTCAGGAACGCGAAATCCGTCTGGTTCCAGGTGTATCTGGGGTTCTTTGCCGTGGTGCTGGCGCCGGTCGCGGAGGAGTTCATCTTTCGCGGCATGCTTTTTCCGTTCCTCAAACGACTTGACCTGTCCTGGCTTGCCGGACTGCGGACCGGCGGGTTAATTTCCGTGCGTCCCACCGGCAACGGGAACCGGATCAACAACGGGCTCGCCTGGTTCGGGGTCAGCGGGTTGTTCGCCCTGATCCATTACAACGCGGCCTCGTTTCTGCCGCTGATGTTGCTGGCGCTGGCGCTGACGTGGCTGTACAACAAAACGGACAACCTGCTGGCGCCCATCACGGCGCACGCGTTGTTCAACGCCATCAATCTGGTGCTGTTGCTCACCGTGCCCGACGCCTCGTTGACCTAAGCATGAACGAATTCGAACTCATTGCGCGACTGACCGCCTCCTTGCCGGCGAACCCCGCCGTGGTGGTTGGGGCCGGCGATGATTGCGCCGTGCTGGACCTGGGCGCGCCGGGGAAATATTTTTTGTTCAAGACCGACGCGGTGGTGGAGGGCGTGCATTTCACGGCCGAAACGCCGCCGGAGAAAATCGGGCGCAAGGCGCTGGCCCGCGCCTTGAGCGATCTGGCGGCCATGGCCGGCACGCCCATCGCCGCGCTGGTGACCATCGGCCTGCCGAAAAACTTTGCCGTGACGTTTGTTGCCGCCATTTACGGCGGCCTCAACGCGCTGGCGCGGGCGAACGGCGTGGCCATCGCCGGCGGCGAGACGACGACCAATCCCGGGGGCATCCTGATCTCCATCGCGCTGCTGGGGTGGGCCACGCCGGGCCAGATCCCGCTGCGATCGGGGTCCCAGGTGGGGGACGCCATTTTTGTGACGGGCACGCTCGGCGGTTCGCTGGCGGGCAAGCACTTGGATTTTGATCCACGCCTGGCGGAGGGCCGCTGGCTGGCGGCACAGTTTGCCATTCACGCGATGATTGATGTGAGTGACGGGCTGGCCGGGGATTTGCGCCATCTGCTGAAGGGGGCCGGCGTGGGCGCCGCCTTGCGCAAGCCGTCCATCCCCATCAGTCCGGCCGCCCGGGCGCGGGCGCGCACCGGCACCAACGCCAAGCCGGCGCTGCTCGCCGCGCTGACCGACGGCGAGGATTTTGAACTGTTGTTCACCCTGGCCGCCGGCGACGCGGTCCGGCTGGTGGACGGCTGGAAAAAACAGTTCCCGCACACCAAACTGACGTGCATCGGCAAAATTGTCGCCGGCGAGGGGATCACCCTCAGCGACCAAAGCGGCGCGCAAACCTTCAACGGCGATGGCTACATACATTTCGCATAGTCCGGCGGAGACGGAAGCGCTGGGGGAAAGCTGGGGCCGGGCGGCCCAGGCCGGGCTGGTGCTGGCGTTATCCGGGGATCTGGGCGCGGGCAAGACCCAATTGGTCAAGGGCCTGGCGCGCGGGCTGGGGGTGGCGGTGCGGGTGCATTCGCCCACCTTCACCCTGGTCAATGAATATGCCGGCGGCCGGCTGCGGCTGTTTCATCTGGATTTGTACCGGCTGGAAACGCCCGCGCAACTGCGCTCGGCCGGCGTGGAGGAATATTTGCAGCCGGACGGCGTGGCGGTGATCGAGTGGGCCGAACGCCTGCGTGAAGAACTCCGGCAACCGCCGGCCGGCGGTCCGGTCCGGCTGGTGCGGGTGATGATTGAAATCACCGGCGATACGGGGCGGAAGATTACGTACGACGACTTATGACAATTCTGGGCATTGAATTTTCCGCGCCGGAGCGGAGCGTGGCGCTGCGCCGGGACGCGCTGCTGGCTCAGGCGGCGGAGGCGGGCGGACGGCACACCGCCGCGCTGGGGATGATCGAACGGGTGCTGGCTGAAGCCAGGCTGTCGCGCGGCGACATTGACACGCTGGCCGTGGGCCTGGGGCCCGGCTCGTACACCGGCATCCGGGCCGCCATCGCGCTGGCGCAGGGCTGGCAACTGGCCAATGGCGTGAAGTTGCTGGGCGTGAGCAGCGTGGAGGCCATCGTCGCCCGGGCGCATGAGGAAAACCCGGCCGGCCGGGTCGCCGTGGTGATTGATGCGCAACGGCAGGAATTTTATCTGGCCATGTATGAGCTGTCCGCCGCCGGTTGGACGGAGGTGGAACCGCTGCGGATTGTGTCCCTGGCCATGGTGCGGTCGCGGGCGGAGGCCGGGGAGCGTTTGGTGGGGCCGGAAGTCACGCGCTGGTTTCCGGCCGGACAGCTCCTCAGCCCGACGGCGGCCGCCCTCACCCGGCTGGCCGCCGGGCGGACGGAGTTTGTATCGGGCGACAAATTGGAGCCCATTTATCTGCGGGAGACGGCCTTTGTGAAAGCTCCGCCCAGCCGCGTGGTGCTGTTGCCGGGGTGAAGTCTTATTCCGACGGTTCCTGCCAGCGGTTTTGATGCCGGCTGCCACGGGCCCGGGGGTTGCGGCTCACGGAGGCGCAGATCCCGTTCGCGGGGTGCGGCCCCGCAGAGCGAAACCGACGCCAGGTGTGGATGAGGAAGCACGGGTCAATGGGCCGGTAGACTTTGGCCGTTGAACGGGCACGGAGAGGTATTTTACGGGAATCGTCCATAAATCCATTTTCATTTTAACGCGTAATTTTGCCATTTTTTTTGGATGAAAGAACGGTGGCTCCGTTTTTTTACATCCTCTACCGCCCTTATCGGCTAATCCGGGCCGGGCTTTAGCCCACTTTTTATTACCACGGCGCGGCCGGATGTGATATGCTCCCAATATGAATATAGACCAAACGACCATTTCCAACCTGCTCGGCACGGCCCTCATTGTGTTGGTGCCGCTGGTGATTGTGCTGATGGTGTTGCTGCCGCAAACGATCCGCATCCTGCGCGAATATGAACGGGGCGTGGTGTTCCGCCTGGGCAACCTGATCGGGGCCAAGGGGCCGGGACTGGTCTTCCTGATCCCCTTCGTGGACCGGATGGTCAAGATTGATCTGCGCGTGGTGACCATTGACGTGGCCAAGCAGGAGATCATGACCAAGGACAACGTGCCGGCGACGGTGGATGCCGTGGTCTATTTCCGGGTCGAGGATCCCATCGCGGCGGTGATCAAGGTGGAAAATTTCTGGAAGGCGACCTCGCTGATCGCGCAGACGACCTTGCGCAGCGTGCTGGGCCAGGCGCCGCTGGACGACCTGCTCTCGCAGCGGGATGTCATCAATTTGAAGTTGCAGGAGATCATTGACCGGCAGACCGGGCCGTGGGGCATCAAGGTCACGGCCGTGGAAATCCGCGAAGTCGCGTTGCCCGACAGCATGAAGCGGGCGATGGCCAAGCAGGCGGAGGCGGAACGGGAACGGCGGGCCAAGGTGGTCAACGCGGAGGGCGAGTTCCAGGCGGCGGAAAAGATGGTCCAGGCCGCCGGGATGATCGCCAAGGAGCCCATCGCGCTCCAACTGCGCTACCTGCAAACCATGCGGGAGATGGCCAGCGAACACAACACCACCACGTTCCTGCCGCTGCCCATTGATTTGTTTTCGGCCTTCCTGAAAAAATAAACCGCCGCGCGCGCCATGCCGATCTACGAATACGAATTGTGTGAAGGCGAGTGCAAGGTCTGCGGCGGCCGGTTCACCCTGCACCGCCCGTTGTCGGCCAAACCGCTGACCCAGTGTCCCGCCTGCAAGAAGCCGGTGCGCAAGATCATCTCCGGCTTCAGCACCCCGCACTACCTCAAACCCCTCTCGGTCACCGACGCCAAGAAGGCCGGCTTCACGGTGCTCAAACGCGTCAACAAGGGCGAATACGAGCGGCAGTGAGGGTGAAGCGGTTTTTAACCACGGATTGCAGGTATGACGCGGATGGGACACTGAAACTGAGACTGAAGGCTGTGGGCTGACGGTCGGGGACGTGGGAGCAGCTCAGAGCCTCTCAACACCACAGGCACAGCCCGGCCCGGAGGCCGTGACTGCTGGCATTGTATTGCCGCAGGCTCTGGCCGTAGCCGGTGAAGTATTCCACCTGGATGGCCGGATTGAATTTGCTCAAATACGGCGCGCCCGCCAGGTTGAACCGCACGTCAAACCACAGACCCGCATGGCCGCCGTCGTCGCCCAGGCGTATTTTCGAGGCCAGTTGGATGCGTTCCAGGCTGCCGGGGTCGGTCCAGGTCAGATCCGTGCGCAGGTCGGCGTAGCCGCGGTACCGGGCGATGTCCGGGTTGTTGTCCCCCACATCCTCATAAACCCAGGCGCGCGGCTGGAGCCGGAATTCCCAATGGTCCGGCAGGTCCACGCTGGCGGTGGGCTGGAGGTACGCGGTGTATAAACTGCGCTCGTCCGCGCCGCCCCGGCCGTTGGACTCATGCTCGAACCCCGGCTGGAGATCCAGATGAAACCAGTTTTCGCGCGGAACATTTTCCAGCACGTTCGTATAATAGAGAAACGCGGACGGCTTGTGGCTGGTGTCGTAGAAGGACGGGTCCGACGAGACGAGGTCCCAATCCGAGGTCTGGGTGTAGGCGAAATACAGATGCCCGCGGAGGTTGGCGCGGTTGGTGATGTTGAAGAGCCGGTGCTTCAGGCTGAATTGGAACTCGGCGGCGGGATAGGTGCCCAGGATGAAATAAATGGGCTCGTAGGGGGACAGGTGCTGCTGGAGATAATCCCGGTATGGGGCCAGGGGACGGAGTTGGTGGCAACCGACCCGGCGGCGGGCGCTGCCGGTCCGGCCGCTGGCGGCGCGGCGGCGGCTTCGGCCACGCCGAGGCCCACCGGATTGAAGTTGCTCACCGTCAAGGTGAAGTTGCCGCTGAGGTCCGCCGGTACCCACCACTGGTATTCCACCCGGACAAAGCCGCCGGGGCCAACCACGGCCGTGGTGCCGCTGCGGTTGGTGTTGAGGACAAGCACGATCGGCACCGGGCCGGCGGCGGTGGTCCGCGTCCCCTCGAGCCGGGCCTCGAAGGTGCGGCTCACGGCATTCGAGGAGCTGTTCACACAGTAAAGCCAGAGGCCGGCCTGGCTGCCGGCGGGGAGGGGATGGGACGGCGCCACGAAGAACGGCGAATCATCCTGCGCGCGGGCCGCCGCGGCCGCAAACAGGAGGATGGCCGGCAGGAACGAGCATAGCCCGCCGCCGCCAACGAATTTTTTTGCCCGCCTCGCGATGAACTTCATCGCGCCCGATTCCAACGATGTTCCCGGGTTTTGTCAAACGCGGACCAGGCAAACGCGCCAACTCTTTAACAGAAGCACACGAAGGGAACGAAGGGCTGGGCGGAACCGGATTCTAACCACGGATGGCGGATGGGACCCCTTTCAATTTTCCGACAGGCTCTCAGTGGTTTATGAAGTCTTGGCGGCCCCCACAGAATTACCCTATTTTGGCCATGCCATTTCCCTGGACAACCCGGGCGGGGGCGGCGAGCTTCTAGCTGACCCTTCGGGGATGGTGGGTATGGCGCGACGCAGAAAGAACAGCGGTCACTGGATTGAGGCGGTCGTCCCGTTGGTGGGGCTGCCGATCCTCGCCCTTGTTGTTTTGTCAGGGGCACCCGGTGCCATCGCCGCCTTTTTCTCCGCCCCTCTGCCCGTGCTGATGCTGGGAGCCCTGCTCGCCTTGGCGGCGTTAATCGTCTATTGGGTGTTTAAGTACACCAACACTTCCGCCTGGGAATTCGGCAGCCAACGAACCCTTCGCACCACCCAGCCGCTGCGGTCCGTGGATATGACCACCTTGGAATCCATGGACCAAAATACCGCGGCGGACACGGAGGCCGACCCTGGCGCCGACACTGATGACAAGCCGTATGCGCCCGAGGTCTGGGTGTCCCCCAGTCCCATTATCATCCGCCCGGAATCACCGTTTACCGCCGCCGATCCCATGTCGCCCGAAGTGACCGGCCAGGCTGGGCGGGCGCGCCCATGGAGCGGACAGACGGCGGGTTGGGAGGCCCGCCACACCCCCGACCAGGAAGCCGGCGGTGCAAAAAGAACGCCCACCCCATCGGGATGCAACGCCGCCGATCTCGTCGACCGGCTGCACTCCATCGACTGGTTTCAATTCGAGAAAATCGTGGCCCGGATTTATGAAAAGCAGGGCTTCGCCGTCACCCGTCGGGGCGGGGCGAATCCGGACGGGGGCATTGACATGATCATCGAAGCCAACGGCGTGCGGAAAGGGGTCCAATGCAAACAATGGAAGCAGTGGAAAATTCGCGAACGGACCGTGCGCGAATTGGTGGGGGCGTTGCGCATCGAGGGTCTTGACCAGGGCGTGTTCGTCACCCTCGGCGGCGGCTCCAACCCGGCAAGGGAGCTGGCGGCCAGACAGGGCATCGAAATTGTGGAGGCAGACCAGTTGGCCCGCTGGTTGGAAGAGGTGGACGCCCGCTACGACCCCGAAATGCTGGACTTGTTAAATGGCCGGAGCAAATTGTGTCCCAAGTGTGAAAGCGAAATGGTGCTGCGCACCAACCGGACGGACCCGAACAGCCAGTTTTGGGGTTGTTCGACCTATCCGCGCTGCCACTTCACCATGCCGCTGGCGGAATAAAGCGGGGATTACTTAACCGCAACCCAGCGCGGCGGAGCCGCAACCACAAAGCGGGAAACGGGGACGTCAACGCAAAGGCGCAAGGGCGCAAGGGCGCAAAGAAACACAGGGATTTTTTAACCACGAAATACGCGGAATACACGAAATGGGAAAATGGCGGGAATGGTGTTAACCGCAAAGAGCGCAAAGAACACCTAGATTCATTCGTCTCGTCTCTGCGGTCTATGCGATCTTTGCGGTAAAAATCTCTCGGTCAGGGGGTTGCTTCCACCGGGCCGAAAACCACGCCGGGCGCGAGGCGTTGCGCCAGCGCCACGGCTTCGGCGTAAGTCGGCCGGTCGGCAATGTGTTCCGGCAGACCGTCCGTGCCCATACCGTACAGGCCAAAAAAATGCCGGCTGGTGCTGGATTAACCTGAACCCGCGGTCGGTATCCGGGAAATTGCCGGGCGGACCATGTCCAGACTGCCTCGCGGGACACCTCGGCACTTTTTGGAGTGCGGCGACACGTCATCCCCCCGGTCAAACGTAAAAGTTTTGCTTTCCGTGAAGGGCATTCTTTGGCTACTTTGGCCGCCGAAACCATATGTATCTTCCCGACCGCGAATCGGTCATCATCCCGCGCCGCAAAGTTGAGGATTATTTATTGTGCCTTGAGCATCCGATTGGCGGCGGAAAGGCCAGGTTTTTTATTCATTTCGGCTTTCAACGCGAACATTGGCCGGAATTGGCCGCCGCACTGCGCCGCCATGCCCAAGACCATCCCGTCACCGACACCTTGCCCGACGCGGATGGCATTGTTTATGTCATCGAGGGGCGGCTGACGACACCGTTGGGACGGTATCCGCAGGTGCGTACGGTCTGGCTGGTGGAAACCGGCGGACTTGCGCCGCGCTTCATTACGGCTTATCCTTTGGAAGCATGATTGCTGAACTTGACAGCGTGGCGTTGACGGTGGACCTGCCGGAGCATGGACTGACGGCCGGGGACGTCGGCGCCGTCGTGCATGTTTACGAGGGGGGCAAGACGTTTCTGGTGGAGTTCACCACCTTTGCCGGTTCCACCGTGGCGGTGACCAAGGTTACGGACGCCCAAATCCAACCGCTGTCGCGCCACGAAATCCATCATGCCCGGCGCTTTGAGCCGGTGGCGCGTTGACCCCGGGAACCGCTCGTTCAACATCAAGAGCCGTTTCTTTAACCGCGAACCACGCGAAATACGCGAAAACAAGACCGGGGCATCCTTAACCGCGGATGGACGCAGATCAACGCAGATGAACTCGTAGCGGTCCCGCTTTGCAGTGGCAGAGCGCCGCATTCTTCGCTTCCCTGCTTATTACGGCATCCCCACCAACCGCCGCCGCCGGGCGGTTGCAGCCGGCGTGTGCCCGCTCATCCGGTCGTACAGGCCGCACCGCTGGGCGTCGGACATGGATACAGTTCGCCGCTGGTAAGCTGGCCAGCGCCGGCGCGCGGCCAACCGCTGTCGGTGGCTTCAGCTCGCGTGAAAATTCAGACCGGGGGCGAGCCGTTGCGCCAGGGCCAGGGCTTCCGCGTACGTCGGCCGGTCCGCGATGTGCTCGGGCAGGCGGTCCGCGCCCAGGCCGTACAGGGCGAAATAGGGCGGCCCAAAAGCCGCGTCAAAGGGGTCATCGGCGGCGGTAAAGGGAACGCAATCATCGTGCGCCAGTTCAGTGCGGACGGTTTGAATCCGAAACTCGCGGAAGCCGGAGTTGGCGAGCGGATTGGGGGCGGAAACGTCCACCGGCACGGGGAGGCCCAGGTCCAGCCGGACGGGCAGGCGGAGCCGGATGGCGGCGCGCAGGCAATCGTGGTCGGTGAAGGCGGCGAGTCCGGCGGGGGGAAGGAGTTGGAGACAGGTCTCGCCGAATTGGTCTTGCAGAAGGCACGGCCACGGCTGGTCCAGATCGGCAAAATTGAGATGCCGGGAGGCCCACGCTTCAAACTGATTGGCCACCCGCAACACCACGCGCATTAAACCGTCCAAGCCGTCATAGCTCTCGTTGAAATCCAAATTTGTGTCAATTGCGGCCCGCCTAGGCCAGCATTCCCACAGAGATAGGGCCGCCGCAAAGACGGCGGCAGGGTCGGGCATTTCAATTCCGGGTTGATTGGCTGGCGATTTAGTTTTGGTGTTCATATTTCGCCATATACACCTGGCCAGGTTTACGGGTGAACGCAAGCATTTTCTGGTTTCCGAGACAATTATTTTGTGACACGATTCCGGCATGGCAAAGGCAACACCGGTAAAATGGACGCGCGAGCACACGCTCATCGCGCTGAACCTTTACACCAAGCTGCCGTTCGGGCAGTTGCACCGCCAGAATCCCATCATTATCGAAGTGGCGGCCAAGATGGGGCGCAATGCCAACAGTTTAGCGATGAAGCTTGTTAATTTCGCTTCGCTTGATCCGGTGCAACGGGCGCGCGGCATCAAGGGCCTGGAAGGCGCGTCCCGTCAGGACCGGGAGATGTGGAATGAATTTCAGGGCAACCTGTCAACGCTGGGCACCGCAAGCGAAGAACTGCTGCACAACCTGTTCACAAAGGACGAAACCAAGGAAGTGGATTTCCTCCAGCACGACCGGGTGCGGTTGGTGGCCCCCGACGGGCCGACGGAATCGCAGGCGACCGTGAAAGTGAGGCGCGGGCAGCAATTTTTCCGCCAGGCGGTCCTGACCGCCTACGATGTCCGGTGCTGCATCAGCGGCATCAACGTTCCCGGCCTGCTGGTGGCCAGCCACATCAAGCCGTGGGGCCAGTTCCCGGATGAACGCCTAAACCCCCGCAACGGCCTGTGCCTATCCAAACTGCACGACGCCGCCTTCGATGCCGGGTTGATCACGCTGGACGAACATCTGCAGGTCGTCCTCAGCAAGCGCCTGCAACAATACTTCCCCCAGCCGGCGTTGGAACAGAATTTCGCGCCCTACGCCGGCAAATCGATCCGGCTCCCGGAAAAGCTGGCGGAGCCGGATGGGGAGCTTTTGCGATTCCACCGGGAAAGGGTCTTTGAGAGTTGAAGGCAACCTGATGCTGAAATGGCAGACGATTGGACACGAGAAGAAGCGGAAGCAACCATATCAGATTATTTTGATATGCTGGGGATGGAGCTTCGTGAAGAGCCATTTAACAAGGCTGAGCATAATCGAAATCTCCAAAAGCTACTAAATGGACGAAGCAAGGGGGCGATTGAAAAAAAGGTAACTATTCAGGTTAAGTGCTGAGAGCTGGAGACGCAGGCATGAAGGGCTGGCCAATGAGGGCTAATTTAGCCGCCTCCCATAAATTTTCGCCCTGTTTGCGGGCGGTGGAGAAATAGCCGC
>Ga0182012_10007218_pt1 | contig 11156 bp, 14 predicted proteins | sample 612S2SmetaG_FD_120486 | JGI IMG/M metagenome (GOLD analysis project Ga0182012, IMG submission 120486) | Permafrost microbial communities from Stordalen Mire, Sweden - 612S2S metaG | ecosystem: Environmental > Terrestrial > Soil > Wetlands > Permafrost | place: Sweden: Stordalen | collected...
ACGCTTTTGCACGAAGCCGGACAGCTTCCGCAAAGCTACAAAGTCCCCTGCCGTTTGTTGCCCAAAGGCGCCGACACGACCGAAGTCAGTTTGGCAGAGAACGTTGAACGTCAACCATGAACGCACTAGACGAGTGTCTGGCTTTTCAACGTCTCGCCTCGAACGGGAAATCCATCGCGGATATAGCCGCCCGTTTCGGCTATTCCGAGATGCTCATCGAGCGCCGCCTCGCACTCGCGCGACTCAGCCCTGCACTGATTGGGCACTACCGCAAAGGTAGCGCCAACCTCGACTTGCTGCAAGCCTTCACACTCACGAGCGATCATTCCCTTCAAGAACAGGTTTGGAACCAACTCCCCGAATGGAATCGCAATCCCGGTACCGTCCGCCGTCTCTTGTCTGACAAAGATATCCCGGCGTCCGATCCGCAAGTTCGCTTTGTCACCCTCGCCGCCTATGAAGCCGCAGGAGGCAAGACCAGGCGCGACCTGTTCGCCGACGAAGATGGCAACGGCATTTTCATCACCGACGCCGACCTGCTCACGCGTCTGGTAAACGAGAAGCTGCAACAAACTGCTGCCGCCACCCAGACAGAAGGCTGGCGGTGGGTCGAGATCCATCCAGACGCCGATTACAGCACCCTCGCCAAGTTCCGCCGCATCCCCGGTGAACCCGAGCCTCTGCCGCGCAAACTCGAAGCCAAGCGCAAGGCGCTTCAAAAGGAACTCGATACTCTAACCGGGCAGCTTGACGGCCAGGAAGAAGAAACCGAGGAATGCGAACGCGCCTACGACCGCATTCAGCAGATCGAAACCGATCTTGAAGAGATCGAGAACACCCGCCCCGTCAGCTACCCCGAAACCGTGAAGCAAAGTTGCGGTGTCATCGTCTCGCTGGATTCGAACGGCCAAGCGCGGATTCTTCCCGGCCTGCTCCGCAAAGACGACGAAGCCGCTATTCGAGCAGCTCACGAATACCGTACCAACAGCGAAGCCTCTAGCGATCAGCCTGAAGGAACCCGCGAACCGGAAGCTGGTTATTCAGCCGCGCTTATCCAGTCACTTACCACTGTCAAGACTGCCGCCATTGCCGCCGAACTGGCGCGGCAACCTCACATTGCGCTGGCCACCGTCGTCTACACAATGATCCTGCAGGAGTTCAGCTTCGAACTCGAAAGTTACAAGTGGCACAGTTCATTGCAACTTTCCATGACACACACCGACCTGCGAGAGGCCGACGATTCCACCCCCGGCAAAGTGCTCAGTGAACTGCGGCAATCATTACGCACGCAACTCCCCGCAGGTGCCGAACTCTGGAAGTGGTGCCTTGGTCAATCCGAAGAAACGCTGCTGTCGTTCCTGGCGTTCGTTACCGCTAAATCGGTGAACGCCATTCAGATCAAGGGTCAATCCGATCACGCCCTGCGCCTGGCTCACGCCAACGCTTTGGCTCAGTCGCTCCATATAAACATGAATCGTTGGTTTGTGCCGACCGCCGACAACTTCTTCAGCCGCATCTCAAAACCGCAGATCGCGGACTCCCTCGCCGCCGCTGGCAAATCCGCCGATACCGCCAAACTCAACCTAAAGAAGGCACAGCTTGCCGCCGCTGCCGAATCTGAAGTCGCTGGTTCGGGCTGGCTCCCCGAACCCGTTCGCGTCCCTGTGGGGACCAGCGAATGACAAGCAAGGCCGAGACGAGTGAGGGAACCCCCTCGCTCGTCTTCTTTCGCTCAGTCGAGGAAGAACGCCGGATCTTCTTTCTTTTGTATGACTACTTCAACCGCCACGCCCCGCCAAGCATCCGGGCCCTGCTTTCGATGGAACTCCAGAACTTAGCCTGCGATGATCATGAACCGGCAATCTGCGCTTACTCTCAGCAACACCGGTGAGCCCTTTGTCTACCGGCACTAGTCAGCCAAACACTTGACTTCAAGTCTCTCTGTGCTGCTGCTGTCTTTCGATCGTAGCGGACGGGTCAAGGGTAAATGGCACGTCGCTCCGCGCCGCCCTTGACCTCGCCCGCTCCCGCTCCGCTGTGCAGCTAGCACATCAGGAGATCAACAATATGTCTTTCGATTCATCCAAGCCTGACCTCTACGAACAGGTCACCCAGGCTCTCATCACTGCGCTCGAAGAAGGCGCCGGAGAGTACCGCATGCCGTGGCACTCCCTCGCCCATCCGGTAAACGCCGCCAGCCAGAAAGGCTATCGCGGCATCAACACCTTGCTGCTCTGGGCAGCCGCTCAGAAGCGCCAATACGAATCCAACGAATGGGCCACCTACCGGCAATGGCAAGACCTCGGCGGCCAGGTCCGCAAAGGCGAAAAAAGCACGCTCATCGTCTTCTGGAAATTCTTCGACTCCAACAAAGAAAGCGATGAAACAGCCGACGATGACAGCGATACCTCAACCAACAAACGGCCCCGCTGCATGGCTCGCGCCTATCACGTTTTCAACGCCACGCAAGTCGATGACGTGCCAGTAAGATCGCACGATGATCTGCCGGAATCTGAACGCATCGCTCGCGCCGAAGAATTCTTTACCGCCCTTCCCGGCACTGTCCTCTACGAAGGCGAATCCGCCTATTACTCGTCGGCGAACGACAGCATCCACATGCCGCCCTTCTCCAAGTTCAGATCCGGCTCTGCGTTTTACAGCGTTCTCGGCCATGAACGAGCTCACTGGAGTGGCGCACCCGCCCGCTTAAACCGCGATCTCACCGGGCGCTTCGGTGATGCGAAGTACGCCATGGAAGAGCTCATCGCTGAAATTTCTAGCGCTATGCTCTGCGCACACCTGCAATTGGCTCTCGAACCTCGCGTCGATCACGCCCCGTACGTAGCCTCCTGGCTCAAGGCTCTGCGCAACGACAAACGTGCCATCTTCACCGCCGCCAGCAAAGCACAGGAAGCGGTCACGTACCTGCAAGAACTCGCCGGCATTCCGGTCCCCCGCGCCGCCTAGCGGGGGCTCTCTTTTCAGCCTTTTGGGTTTCACTGAGACCCATGTCCTGCCTGCTCCGGCGATTTTAGCTCCGGGGTCAAGGGTGAATAGCACTCCGCTTCGCTACGCCCTTGACTCCCTTCGCTCGGCCAGTTCGCTGTCCAGCAGGACAGAAAGGAATTTTTCCACACTATGACCACACAACCTTTTCAATCGCGCAATGGCGAAACGCTCCTCAAGCCTGTTCTTACCGAAGAGGAATATCGGAGTTTCCAAAACGACTATGCCGGCTTCTGCCTCGCCTGCGGTGAGACTGCATACAACGTCGAACCGGATGCACGTCGCTACGTTTGCGAGAGTTGCAGTCGCCCTAAAGTGTACGGCATCGAGGAGTTGCTCTTGATGAACTTGATCGTCTTGCAGTAAGCGCAGTTTTAACAACAAGGTGCACAATTCCAGCAGTGCGAACAAAAGGCGAAATGCTATTCTTTTCCAGTGGCATTCTGCCGAGTCAAGTATCGCGACATCGAAGGGATTGTGCACCAAATCGATGTTCAGGCCGAGAGTCTTGTTTGAAGCCGTGGCCGCCGCCGTCCATCAATTCCGCAAGTCTCATTGGTGTGGCAACCCGCCTGGCCCCGGCTGTGAGTTCAGCGTTAAACTGCTGCCCGAAACGCCGACGCAAACGTACACCGTTACACTCTCAGCCAAGTCGAACAGTTTGCCAGATTTGGCGTTGCGAAAGGATCTCCAGGGATTATTCGCAAGAACAAACTCCGCGAATTGCTCGGCATTGTGGATTGATTACCGCCAACCACAAAGGCACTCGGCAATATGTCCCGAGGGCTTCCGTGGCTGCTGCTTCGTCCCATCCTAGCTGGCGGTCTAAGTTGCACTCCGCTTCGCTCCGGCCTTGACTCCGCCAGCTCCTCCGGTCCTGTGCAGCAAGCACACGACAAAAGGAGATCACTATGAATTCAGACATTGAAGGCAAGAAGACACTCAGCGCGAATGACCTGGCGCATTTCACGGGAACGGAACAGTGGTACCGACACTCAATTAATCGAGCAGTTCTTTACACGGAAGGCGCGCAGTATGTCGCCGAACACGGTCAAGCCTATTGGCTTCTCGACGAGATCGCTCTTATACAGCCTTATGACGCGAATGTTTCCGCTGAAGAATTCCAAGTTTGGAAACTTGCAGTTCGGCCAGACAAGACGGCTACCCTGACTTGCGACGATGGAAACGGGCACGTTGTCTTCAGTAAAGAAATCCCGTACACTGATTTTCCGCTCGAGACCATCACACTCTATTTTGCAAATGATGTAATCCACTTGCCAAGCGAATATTGATCATCGCCACTCAATGCCACGCGAGGATTCTTCGCGTGGCATTCAAATCGATAACCCTCGTCGCCGGAAATCAGTCATTTCAGCGCTAGACAAGGCTCAGCTTCACCTCGCCCCACACGCTCGGCGATTCAAAACTGCGGCCTGTCTCTTAAACGCGCTCTATGCTGAGCAGGTGGCGGACCCAAAATTGAGCGGCTCCGTACGGAGGCCAATAAGAACACCAACTGTGGTGAGGCACTTATGCTGTATTTCTACAGAACCCGCTCCTCTGTTCTGAGTACCCAAGCAATGCATCAAGTCCCGCGGAGGAGATTGCCGATATTCAAGAAGCACGCGCCGCACGGGAGCCAAAGATTGAGCATCCGCCAGAGCCGGAAATCAAATACCTTGAGCGCCTTTTGAACGAGGGAATTCAGGCGAAAGGGCGCACTGAGCAGATGGAGCTATTACGATCATGCGAACGCCATTCGATAGAATGCGGTATTCATGCCCATTTCGCCGGAGGATTTCCAGCAACGCGTCAAGAAGATCGTCCAGGATCACTACGCCTCTACACCGACCCCGTTACTTTTGGCCCATTTAGGTTCGCAAATTGAGAAAGAGGACGCATGGCCCACAGATCGCGGGCAGCGCAGCCTCAAGCAACTCATTTCCGATACTTGCAGTCCCGACCTCGCAGTAGTCTTCGACAGAAGATCCCCAGCATATGTTGCGGTCGTAACCCCAGAAGTTCGCGCAGCGGTAGAAGCCCACATTGCCGAAAAGTTGGGTGAGAAGGATACGACGCCGGTCCGATTAGAAGAGTTAGCGCGGCCGGTGCTGCTTGCATTCTGCATCAATGTGCAAAACCAGCCTGTCTATATTCGGCGAATGCGGCCTTTCCGGTATGAGATTGGCCATATTCCAATTGATAAAGCCACTGAATATGTAGTGGTAGAGCCGGAATTTAGAAGGCCGGGATTGAGGATCGAGCACCCGCATCTTTTGCCGCTCAGCGACCGGCGCGATCTTGAGAACCTGATCCAGAAATGGGCAGTAGTTCACGGGCTTGAAATTGAGCAATTCTCAAGGCTTGAGGCGGAGGAAAGAGAACAGGCTGAAAGTGGCAAGACCGCGCTTGACCGCCTTATGGCAGCCCAGGCACCCGATATTGCTCAGAAGTTGATGATACCCGCCGACATCGCGTTAATACTATCCAAGCTTCGCTAGACGTATGGGCAAGCAAAAGCAAAGGTCAATTCCCCAACAATTGTCATCAACCAATGCGGTTGATCTTTTCTTGCTCGCCGGTCTTCCTAATCCGCTGCATCAGCGGATCGAAAAATTCTTTCAATCTCTTGCCGGCACGAATGCGAAAGTCATCTCACATCCATCGCCTAGCCATAATGGGCCGCTCTATAAAAAGAGCGCGGTAGCGATGTTGTTAGAGGCAACAGCGCGATTTGCGATCAGAAGATTGAAGAATCGGAGTGATGATCAGTCTGCCAGGCCTAAACGCATTGCCTTGTTTTATGTTCCGGCGGCCGACGATCACATTTTGCTGTCTGCGTTCGATTTCTTTGTTTTTCCGGTCCCGCTCAGGAACCTTGCAAAATTTGATGAATCCGGCTATCAAAAACGACACGCCCCCCAAAGCTGCGAAGAGGCAGTTCGCCACGGGATGGAAGTTTACAGACAAGAACTGATCCGCATCGTTCAACAGAGGATCGAGAGCAGAAAATCCTCCGAAGCTTTGCTCCTTCCACCAGTGAATTTTCATTTAGAGGATCAAAGGGCGAAGCACACATTCCGTGAATTGACGAGAGGTGCTAGGGCATGGCAGAACGCTTTGCCAGATGGAATAGCACCCGAGCATTTCGACAATGACCGACTCCCGGATTTTTTGCGCCATCAAGAGACGCAATTTATATATAAGGACAGCCGTGGGGTTGTGTTTCCTTGCGCCCGCGCATCCGAACCGCATGGTGGAACGGAATTTGACCACGAGGCCAAAATCGAGGTTCTTTGCGACGTACTCCAGAGCATATATCGTTTTGGGGCGGCGCTCCCGACCGGCTTTCACCATGACGCGCAACTTGAAGGGGGTAAGCACCTCAAAGATATGCAGTTCGATTGTTCTCGTAAGGGCAGCTTATCGGTAACGGCTTCCCATGCCAATATTTATCCAAACGATTTCGTTAGGGCATAAAATGAAATGCCGCAGCGCTACAAAGTAGCATCTGCGGCGAATATTCTTGAACATCTGCGATTGCGATAATTTACGTCCCAGCCGGTCGATCTGGTTAAGTCCTAAACCTAGCCTGACCACAGCCATTCCAGCGTACCGGAATGACCGGACCCAATCGGGCCATCGGATCTCAAAGCCGAAGCTCTGGCGCTTGTCCGACTCTCCTAAAAATCGGTCCGCGCGGATGCCATTAAGACATCGTAGATATAGTTCCAATTCCATAGTGACAGCATGTTGACAGGCAGTCAATGGGTAGAATGTTCTACAGTACAGCATATTCCTTTATTTTCAATGCTTTGCGCATGGCCGTTACAGACTTTTCTTGGAAAAATCGACCGCCAGCGACAGTTTTCGCCATTTCATCGCGGCGTGAGTAGCGCTTCATATCGCTCATCGTAAATCTCCTTCACTTCGAATATTCCCATCATTGCTTCCCACATTTTTTGAATGCGCTCGTCGATCTGATGCCCTTTGAAGCGAAAGTAGAGCTGAAGTTCGGTGACGATGCACAGCAAGACAAGCGCTGCACGGCCAAGGTGTCGGGTTAGGACGGCCAGATACATCTGATCCACTTTTGTGCGTTCGTCGTGAGGAAGGCGATCAAGCACAAAATACGACCCCGCCGGCAACTCGCCGATATAGCCATCAAAACTCGCGTGTGATAGTCCAGAATATTGTTTCCACTGCAAATAGGTGAACCGCTTCAAGAACGACTGATGCGGGGTAGGATTCTCTTTCTTGCCTTGCAGAATATAAATTCCCATCGGTTGCCAGAAATCGGCAGAGCGAATTTCGGCTTCGGTAAACCCGCTACCTTGAATCAGAAAATCCAACGATTGCATCTGCCGGGCGTTGTAGTCGTCCCATTCAGGCTTTCCCGCGTATCGCTCTATGTCTGCATCAATGTCCAGAAGCCGCTTCTTCAAACCGCTCTTTTGATAAGCAACGCCGTTCTCGCCGGGCTTCTCAAGAATCATTGTGATGTTGTATAGGCAATCAATCAGCGTGCGAACCAGCGGAGCCGTCACCACGCCATAGGTGTTGTTCCAATAACAATCGTTCTCGCGACGCTCATCGGCATTCAAATAGAACAGCAGGTTATATGTTGCGATGGCGTGCCGAATCATTGTCTGGATATTTTCGGCCACACATGAGGGCGCAGGCAACTGTTTGTGGCCCTCTCGGATGACAAGCTCCGCCATTGCCTCAGCCAATTTCCAAAGCGGTTCCTGAAAGTCCTTAGCGTCGATTCTCGGCTTTTCATCCATATCTCTATCGTAGTGACCGAAAACCCAGAAAATTTATCGGTTGACATCTCGGAATGTGCGAACTAGGTTCGCCCCTGCCACCAGCAATCAAGCTTGGCGATCCGAGCATTTGGAGCTGATAGCTGCTAAAGACCACGCTCGGAATACAGATCGAGATTCGCCGAAATCCCCACTTTCGAGACGACGCAAATGAAGTAGCGCGCCTATTGCGGGCGCGGTTAAAAGCATTCCTCCCTGGGAAATCGGCTAGCATCCGCCGACTCGTTGAGCTGCCACTTGCCCTCTGACACGAATCTGGTCCAGGCGGAACTCTTAAAAAAAGCAGAGGTTCCATTTTGGAAAGCTCAGTCAAGTCGGGCCGCAGTCGCGTATTGGGGCGATGGAACTGGCCTACGAAAGAAATCCTAGGCGGCTCCTGGGATCAGTGCTGTTGTAACTCTGTCAGACCGTTTTCGATTCGACGCAAATGAAAGCTGATGTTTTCAAGGCTATCTGTATTATGTCGCTTTTCCAAGACTTGGCCGTAGGACGATCCTAGAAGAAACAAAACAATTCCCAACAGGCACGCCCATACCCATTTCGTCATCTTCTGTTGCTTAAGAAGTCGAGCATTCTCGTCCTCTATTTGCCGGACTGAAGCTAGCAGCTTCTTCGTTTCATCCGAAAATGTTGCCGAAAGGGGTTTCAGCTCAGTACTGACCTCACCAGAGAGCGACTTCAACGTGATGACTGCGGCTTTCAAAAGTGAGGCTGTTTCCTGCAAACCGCTAACCGCCAATTGTTGTCGAAAACTTTCGCTCATGGCTTTGGCAACTGCAGCCGGGTCGATGCCATCCGCAATATCCTTGGGAAGGTTGGCCAGTCGTGCCTCTACCTTTGCGCAGTACTCGGCCTCCGCCTTGGCTTTTGAACGGAATTCATCCAGGAATTCCGCGAGCGCATCAGGTATCCGCTGGCCCAGCAAAGAGAGCAGGCCGAGCAACTCCGCCAGCTGGCGAAATTCATCGCCCGGGGGCAATCGGTTCAGATAGCACATTAACGATGAATAGGTCTCGCGATCCTGCGTGTTCGTCAGGCGATCTGCTAGAGAGGAGATGACGTTTGGTGCCGGCCTTGCCATCACAACAGTAATAGGCCCTTCACCCGATCCAGCTCAGCGAACAAATTGCGGCGATAAGCCTGGGCACGCCAGACACTGGCGGTCAGCTTCAACGCCGGCACATCGGTTTTACGCTCAGCGACCGCCTGTAGTGTGAGTCCATGCTCGCGCATTTCTTGCTCGATTTCCGGTATCCGATACTCCATGCTTATGACCTCAGGCTGAGCGACGCGGCGGAACGCTTCTGCTTCACTGTCGTTTTCCCAACAACTAAAATCAGCTGGGTCGCTGGTGGAGTTCTTGACGATCAAATATTCAACGCGGTCCTGCAAGAATCTTCCCCAAGTGAGGATGCTGGAGACACTGGCTGGATCAGGCGTCACCAATCCGATGGCTGTGAAAGCAACGCCATTGTTCTTGGCTTGTTCGTGCATGGAATCGAACCATCGGTGCGCGACCTCGCCCGCCCCTGCGCCCATGTCGGCGACGACGATGGGCGCACCTTCGTCCAAAACGTGAACGAAGTCATCAAGGCCCCGCGCTCTTTGAATATTCGCCTTGCGCGCCTCTGGGAAGAAGTGGGCGAGTGAACCGCGGGTCTTGTTCTCGCTGTCCATATCGATGAGCGCGAGCGGCGCCTTTTTGCTTGCGTACCACTCGACCAACAAAGTGCTGAAAGCGGTTTTGCCGACTCCGCCCTTGCCTCCTTGTGTGAACACGATGCGACTCGTCGGCTTCGTCTGATGAACCGGCATTTCAACTACTGGGTTTGCTGTAGCCATTTCTGAGAATTCTCCTTAAAGTTTTTGGATAGTCCGAGGTTTGTCCACATCGAAGTTCCAACCGGGCTTCGGTTGCTCCTCTGATGTGGGCTGATTGAGAGAACGAATAAATTCAACTTGCGCAGCGCGTTCTTCGGCAGTCAGTTTCTTCGTAAGCCTTGTCTCCTGCTCTGCTGGTATCGCCGGCATGCTCTGCTCTTCAATTTGAGGTTCGGGATTCAGCTTGCGCTTTCGTGAACGCCGTTCCACAAACTCAAAGATCGTAGACTTGGTTGCCCGAACGCGGCATTTTTCCTGTAGGATCAGCCGAATCTCTTCGTACGAACGGCCTTCCCGCCGCCAGCGTAGAATGAAGGCCCGAAATGGTTCCAAACGAGAACGAGGTTCGCCAGCAGGCAAGTTGTCCAACACTTCCTGCAGCTCGGGAGTAACAACGAAAATCTCCGGCTTGGGCATTAGTTGACCTCCGCAGCCTTATGACGATAGCGGCAGCGTGGGTACCCGGAACTACAAACTGCAAAAACACCATCCCTAAGCCTTCGGCTTAGGCCAGATTCAACGCTCGAAAACCACCCGTTTCGTTCGCTTCCGTTCGGCCTTCGTTCGGTAATCGTTCGGTCTCGTTCGGTCTCTGTTCGGCCTTCGTTCGGTAGTGTTTTGAGCGTAGTTTGCTGTAAGGTGGAATACATTTGCGGATCTCTTGGGCGGTGACTACTCGAATTTCTCTACCGTGATGGCCGTGATCGACGGACCGCAGTACTGATTGGCATTGGGTCCACGGACCGCAAATCTGGCCTCGTTCTCCGTTGGCTGAACGAGCCGGAAGAGGCGCTCCGTGGCAACAGCGGATAGTAGCGCGGCCAAACCGTGGCCGGTGACCGTGACCATGTGAGAGGCAAATACGATCTGAACGCTCGAATTGTCGCCCTGGGCATAAACAAACCGGAACCACGGCAGAGCGAATACCTCCCGGCGAAGCTGAACGACGAGAGAGGCCGGCTTCGAGCCTTCCTCTGCCAAGTGCCAATCTTCAGAGACTTGAATGGGGGCGGATGCTGGCATGATCTGAAACACTCTCCTTTTGATGAAATTGCGCCCAGTGCGTTTGGCTTTGCCGCTGAGCATGATACTGGTGGAAATCTTCGGTCTGGGAATGCCGCGCATAGCGGTTCGCTTGGGCCATGGCAGAAGCCCTGCGGGCTAGTTCTGTGGCCGACTGCCGATCCCCCGACACTCCGATAGATTCCTGGAGGGCAGCAGTGTCACTGGTTACTACGGTTAGTCCTTCGCGCGCGCGCGTGGCGGAAACGTAAAACAAGTCCTTCGGCATGCGGTCGGCCGCGATCACTTCGTAATCGACCGTCTTGCCCTGGCTGCGATGCGCGGTAACAGCGTAACCGTAGGTGAATTGCCGATAGTTTGGCGGCAACTCGCGACCACCCTGCAACTGAATGGCGCCTGGCCTTACCGCAGCTACGGTGA
>Ga0182012_10007221_pt1 | contig 11147 bp, 22 predicted proteins | sample 612S2SmetaG_FD_120486 | JGI IMG/M metagenome (GOLD analysis project Ga0182012, IMG submission 120486) | Permafrost microbial communities from Stordalen Mire, Sweden - 612S2S metaG | ecosystem: Environmental > Terrestrial > Soil > Wetlands > Permafrost | place: Sweden: Stordalen | collected...
AGCGCTTCGCCATCTTAGAAACGATTCTGGCTTACAAGGCCGAGCCGCTCCGCTACGGCATGCTGCGGCTCAAAGACGGCACGCCGGTCACCAGCCATACGCGGATGGTCGAATATACGTCCGAGGTTTCCGGCGTCTCTCGCTCGCAGCTCTACCGCTGGCTCAGCGCTTTCAGTGAGGGTGGCAAGCCTGCCCTGGTAGACCGACTAAGACGAGACAAAGGCAGCAGCCGCTTCTTCCGGACCTATCCCAAGGCCGCGTGGCTGGCCTGCTACCTCTTCTTCGGCGATCCGGACGCGCCGGAAGCACAGCGCCGGTTTATGGGCCAGAGCTCCCGTTTCTGCTTTGAAGCCATCCTGCGCGATCTCGACATGCTGGGCATTCCGGCAGAAGACGCGCCGTGCTATGACACCGTCCGCGCCTATCTGGCCTCAATGCCGCCGTCGCTCACGGTCTACGCGCGGCTGGGTAAAAAGGCCTATCGCGAGCGCATGGCGCCCTACTTGCGCAGCCAGTTCACCGACCTCTACGCCAACCAGGTGTGGGTGGGGGACCACATGATCCACGACGTCGAAGTGATGAACGATTGCTTTGACAACGTGGAGTGGGGCGCGCCGATCCGCATCCGCTTCAGCGTCATGATGGACCGGCGCTCGCGCCTGTTCGTGGGCGGGAGCTGGTGCTGGGAAGGCAGCTCGCGCGCCATCGCGGCATGCATGCGCCGCGCAATTCTCAAATACGGACCGCCGGAGCACATCTATGTTGACAATGGCAAAGATTACCGTAAGGTGGCGCGTGGAGCCCTCCCTGGCTACCTGGTTGAGTCACCGCTTGCGCCCGTCGACTGGTGGCGCGCGGAACTCGATTCCATCGCAGCAACTGGTTTCCTCGCTCGGCTCGGCATCGCCGTCACTCATTGCCTGCCGCATCACCCTCAATCCAAAAATGTCGAGCGCGCCTTTCGCACCGTGCATGAGCGCTTCGATAAAGCCTGGCCCACCTACACCAGCGGCGATCCCTTCACCCGGCCCGACTCAACCGAGCTAGCCATGATGCAGCACCGGCGGCTGATCAAGGCCGGCCGCGTCGAGGACAGCAAGCATCCGCTGGCGTCAAAGTTCATTCTGGCGTGCCTTGCGTGGCTTGAGGAGTACTCCGACACGCCGCAGACCGGCCAGGGCATGGACGGCGGGACGCCGCGCCAGGTGTTCGAGGCCAACCTCAACCCAAACCAGAAGCCCGCGCCCGAGCCTGCCGCGCTGACCCTGCTGATGGCTGAGCGCGAGAAGCGCGGCGTGCATGAGTGCAAGGTGCGCCACGCCAACCGCTTCTATGAGGCCGCGGACGAAACCGGCTGGGCCGTAATGCACGCGTTCAATGAGCGCGATGTCCTGATCGTGTTCGACCCAGTAGACCTGAGCAACATTGCCGCTGTGGATGAGGACGGCAACTTTCTGGCGTGGCTCCAGCCTGAGCAGTTGACGCGCTTCGCGCCCTATGACAAGCGCACCCAGCTGCAAATAGCCGACAGCATGGCCACGCGGCGGCGCCTTGAAAAAGGGAACCGCCAGGTGCTTGAGGTGATCAGCCATGCCGCGCGCCAGAACGGCGGCCTCTCGCCCCTTGAATCTTTGGTCAAGAGACTCGAACTTCCAGCAGGTGAAACGGGCGCAGACCTGATCACCCAACGCAAACCGCGCTTCGCTCCGGATAACGATGAACCGCAGAACCTCATTCCGGGGGAAGCCGCAGACCGCATGATTGCTTCGCTTAAAAGGAGTAAGACGAGTGGGACACCTCAGAACCAATAAGCCTCATCTGCAGAATCTCGGCCTGCCCAGCGATGAGGAAATGATCCGCAGGGCGCGCGCCTTCGAGCTGCGCGCCGGGCTCACCCATAACGAAATGGGCGAGATGTGCGGGCTCAATCCGAATAGCTTCCGCGTGTGGATCAGCGGCAACTACGACCGCCACGCCAAATCTGACTCGAACACCCTGGCCGTGCGCGCGGCCGTCAAGCAAGTCATCGACCGGCACGAGCTGGCGGACCTGGCTGTCGTGTCGGGCCCGCATTATTCCACAGCTGAATATGACAAGGTTCGCGGCTCCATGCTGGCGGCGCTGCAGCAGGGAACGGCGTTCCTGGTCGATGGGCCGCCGGGAACGCAGAAGACTTACACCTTCCGCCGCGTGGCGGAGGAGATCAACAAGAGCAGCCACGGCCGCGCGGTCTACATCTATTCCCGCGTCGACCATTCGCCGCAGGCCTTCCTAGTGGAAGCGTGCACTGAGGCCGGCATTCCCAACCGGGGCAGCATCGACCAGCTGCTGCGCAAGCTGCGCTACTTCCTCGGCCTCCACCGGTCGCTGCTGATCGTGGACGAAGGCCAGCATCTGCCCATGTCCACGCTTGAGATTCTGCGCCAGCTGCTTGACACGCCGCCTTACTTCGGCGTGGTGCTGGGCGGAAGCCACGACTTGAGCGTGCGGCTGCGCGCATGGCAAATGGAGCAGTGGAGATCGAGACTGCGGCGCACGCACATCCTGAAAGGCCTGTCGGATGCCGAGGCGGCGCAGATCCTCAACGGCGAATTCGGCGCGGTTCCCCAGGAGTTCATCGCGCAGAGCATCCAGGATGCAACCGTCCAGGCCGTGCGCAACAAGATCCCCTTCAAATACATCTCCGCGCGCAACCTCTTCTTTGCGATCGAGGACACGCGCAATGCATTGGCTGATGCCGAAACACCCAACTTGAAAGAGGCGCTGGTATGAACGAATCCGAAACGCACGAAACGTACAAATTGCCGCCATCGCTGGAGAACTTGCTCGATCGGTACGACGGGCAGGCGGAGAGCGAACGGCACAGCCAGGGCGTGCTCAGGACCGCGGTGCGGGGCTCGCATGTGGGTGTCACGGTGAGGCTGCGCACCTGGTGGACATGGCTGATGGATCTGCAGCTCTCAGACGAGCAGCTCCGCCGCGTTGAGAAGTGGATCCGCAGGACAACGAGCGTGGGCGAGTTCTGGCTTGTCACCTTCATTATTGCGGCCGTCGCGTTCGTCGCCATTCGAGTAGTCGAGGCCTTTCTGCCCGGCGGCGCGGTCGATCGCCTGATCGGAGGCCGTTGATGGCCCGGCCCGTTAAATGCAACCTATGCTGGCATGTCTTTCGGGGCGGCGGCGCGGCGCGCACGATGCGCAAGATCGCCTTCTTCTTTTGCGATAGCTGCTGGCGCAATCGCAAGCGGTGCGAAGAGTGGATGAGGAAGGTGGCGCTATGACCGGCAGAAGCGTTCTTGCCTACGTCGATAGCCAGGGCGATCTCCGCTGTGTCTCCGGGGCCGGGCTGATGGCGATCTCCGACGAAGGCTTCAAGGCTTTGACCGAATTGCAGGGGCACTTGGAGCTGGCCATCGCCTGCCGCGAAACGCTGGGCGGCATCCCTATCCCAGTGAAGCAAGCCTGCAGCCGCGACGCGGGCGCCATGCGCGACGCCCTGGCCGCCGCCCACCTGCTGCATGACATGGCGCTCACGCTTGCCGGCGAAAGGAAGGCCAACTGATGGATATCGCCACAACAGCATGCAACGTCTGCGGGCGGATGAAGCGTGAGACCAACCATTGGCTCAAGGTCTACACCACGCCGTTATCTACCGCCATTTTGTTCGCGCCGGCCGCCGAACCGATTGATGCGACCGGCTATGTGAAGGAAGACATCTGCGGCCAGGAGTGCCTGCACAAGCGGCTCTCGCGCTGGCTTGAATCCCAAACCCCTCAACCCGCACCAGTAGAAAGTGTGACCGCATGAACAACGACTTCTTCGAGCAGCTCTTGGCTGTTCACGAACCCGCAGCCGGCGCGCCAAGCGAGCCCGCAGTTGAGGCCTCCGCAAACGGGCCGGACCCCGGCCGGCCGGCGCCCGCGCATGTCGACGAACTATGCATCTCCTTCGACGTGGCCAAGGCTACAGCCGAGCTGGCACAGCAGAAGCTCTCCGAGGCCAAGGGCGAGCTGCTTCCCCTGGTCGATGCTTACGGCCATGTGCCGGAGCATGCGCCGAAGACCACGCGCCTGGAAGGCATTCTCTACACGGCCGACGCCACCACGTCTTCAACCGTAGAAGTGAAGGAAGAGCCGGTGGCCACGTTGCGCGCCGAGCTTTCGCGCTTGGGCAAGCCGCGGCTGTTCAAGGAAATCTTCGACCGCCAGGTGAAGCACTCGCTAAAGAAGGATGCCGGCGGCATTCTCAAGATCGCGATCGGCGGCATGGCCGAGGATAAGCAAGCTCATCTGCTGGGCCTGTTCGCGTTGTGCTTCAGCGTGGGCACCAAGGCTCCGTCGCTCAGCGTCGATCTCAGCGAAGCGTTGAAGGCCAAGGAAGCCGAGAAAGCGCAGAAGGCCGCAGCCAAGGCCGCCCGCGCCGCTACGCCGAAGAAGGCGAAGAAAGCAGGCAAGTGATGCGGAAAACCTCAGCCAAGATGTTGTGGCGCCGCGTGATAAACGTTGCGGCAGCGCTGACCGCCGCGCAGGAGTATCTCTCCCAGGTTCTTGCCGACGGGCAATGCTCGCAGAGCGCGAGCTGCAGCGTGCTGCAGGCGATCAAGGACGCGGCGAAAGCGGCGGACGAGATGCACGTAATCGCGATGAGAATCTGGCACGAGGAAAAGCAGCCCGCGAAGAAAGTAGGCAAGTGATGGCGAAGCCCCCACGTACGGAACCGATCACACCTCAAGGCATTCGCCGCGAACTCGGCCTTTACCTCGACAAGAAGCGGCTCGACTCAGCGACCCGCATCGCCGTCTATGTTGGGCCGCCCACGGCGTTTGAGGGCGCGTGGTTTGCCTTCAGCTCAGCGACCCGCATCACCGTCTATGTTGGGCCGCCCCCGAGCACGCCGGAGCCGGATGAGAAGCGATTCTTTCTCTCGCGCTTCGGCGCCCATGTCGGCGTCTTCCTGCCACGCACGGATGCCGCGAAGAAAGCGGGTGAGCGATGAGCACGGCTGTTACCACGCCCGCGCCGCGCGGCACACGGTGCACTGAATGCCTATGCTGCGACGCGGAAATCATTGTCGAGTTCGAGGGCAAGAAGCAAAGGCTCTGCGCCGCGTGTGACGAGGGCACGCACCCGGACCTCGGGGCCGCTGGCGACTGGGAAGCAATCCCGGAGCCGACCTCGCCACCGCAGGCCGTGGCCTTTCGCGATCTAGCCGCGCCTATTCCCCCCCTCCGCCCCAGAAACACTTCCACTGCCACACCCATTAAGGAGACCACCGTGAACTCTCAGAAGACCGCCATCACAGTCGAGCAGATCCGGGCCATCAAAGATGCCCCCGCAACCGAGAAGGCATGCGATACAGCGCGTCGGCTCGGCATCACGCCACACCTGGCATATTACTGGGTCGACAAATTCAGAAAAGCGGCTGGCGTGAATGTCAACCCGACACCCGCAAAGCCAGCCGCAACGCAGATCGTCAAGCTGCACGTGCATGCAAAGCCCATAGCCGCGGAGAAGACCGCGACGCCTGCCCCGCAGGACGGTCAGGTGGTTGAGGTAACGCTGAGGCTCACCGAGGGCACGCTCGATAGCTGGTGGAGCAAGCTGCCGCTCAATGACAAGGCAACGATCATGGGCGGCAACTATGATTCCAAACTCGACAACATTCCACTGCTAGGCACGGTCGGCTAATGACGACGCGCACGCACACAATGGTTATCCGGATCACCTGCCGCACGGCGCACAAATGCGACGAATGCCATGAAGCTATTCAACCAGGGGACACGATGGTTGTTTATGACGACATCGCCGTGGATAGCCTAGCGTCGTTCGCCACCGGCATCCAGCACACCCACGCCAGGCGGCGTTATTGCAAGAGCTGCGGCGAGCTGCTGGAAGACTCGCTCACAACAACGGGGGCCTGGGCGGCTACGAGCGGCCCGAGTTCGAGAAAGGACCTGTAATGACCGACAAGCCCACAGCCAAACCAGCCGGCGCGCTGATCGACGCGCTTATGCGTCAGTCGAAGCAGATCACGGCTGACCTGTTCGTGCTTAAAACGGAGATCGGCGCGGTGATCCCCGCGGTTCACAGGCGCGAGGCTTCGATCATCGAGCAACGGCTCTACCTCATCTCCGAACAAGGATATGACTTTCAAGAAAAGCTTCGCGCTCTCGGTGGCGTGGTTCGAGGGAGCAATCCGGATGAAACCGTTTAACCCCGCCTCGAAAGGAGTCTGCTAATGCCATTCATCATCATCCCTATGAAAGACGGTCCGGTCACCGCGCATATTCTCCGCCGCAATCGCCGTTTCGGAAGCCTTTGCGAGTTCTGCCGCAACCGATACGTCTCGAAGCTGTGCGACTTCGCCACCGGCAAGAACAAAACGTGCGACGCCGGCATGTGCGACAAATGCGCTACCAACGTCGGCCGCAACCGGGACTATTGCCCGGCCCACAAACACCAGGCCCTGCCGCCGCAGCGGTCCCTTTTTGGAGGTCCAAATGAAGCAGCTTAGCCCTGAACAGCAGGAACGCCTCGATGTGCTCTATACCACCGTGGAGGCGCATTATGCCACGCTTCGGAATTTTACTCGATTGCAGCGGAACGGGCTCCGCCGCGGCGCTGCGATGCAGGTCCGGGTTTGCGATGCCACCATAACCACGCTCTCCCACAACGTCGGTCAGGTCTGGGCGGAGATCCTCTCCATCGTCAACCCGGCGATGAAGACGAAGCCGGAAGAACCCGCACCCGAACCAGAAGCTGCAACAGTCCCCGTAAAGGAGTGGAAACAGTGAGCACACTCTTTGAGATGAAGACCGACCGGGAGCTGCGCGCCGAGGCCGTGGCGGCCAATGGCCTGCTGATTCACCAGGCGCTGATGGGGCGCGGGCCGTATGAGCTGACCGACAGGCAGCGCCGCCTGGTGGAGTTACTGCGCGGCCGGCAGGGCCAGCTGCTGGCGACGCCCTGCGGCAACCTGGAGAAGGCGCTGGGCTGCGACGACCGCGCAATACGGCGCGAGGTGCGCGAGCTGGTGATGTTGTTCCGGCTGCCGATTGTGGCCAGCCGCGACGCCGAGAGCGGCGGCTACTTCTTCGCCATCACGCCGCAGGAGCGGTTCACATTTACCGAGCAGTACATAAAGGAGGGCCGCAGGCTGTTTGCGCGCGCCGCCATCATCCGGAACGAATTTGACATCGCCAAGCTGCTCGGCCAGACCGTCATAGATCCGGAAGAAGCGGCAGGGAACAGGGACTAGGGACTAGGGAAGAGCCCTAACTGAAAGGATCGCAATGAAGCTCAGAAGCTCTAATCCGTCAACCGCGCTGGTGTTTGCGCTCTTCCTCGACTTCCTCTTCATCGTCGGGGTCGTTGCAATCGTCTGCATACTGCACGCGAGCGTGCACAACTGCAAGTGAAGCACGAACAAGCTGAAAACTGAAAGCCGAATAGCCATGCTAGCCAAACAGAGAGTCATCGCCGAAGTGGACCGCATCCGCAAGGAGTCTGGCGTGCAGATGATTGTGGTGATCGCGGCGGAGTGGGGACACGCCAGCGTGGATGCAGGCCTGAGCCCCAGCGAAGCCGCCGCGCTGATGCGCAACGAAGTTCCAGCCGTCCAGAGTTTTCTGGATTCGAAAGCGGGCAAGTGATGCAAGTGCGCGCCGCAAAGACCGCTCAAGCCGGGCTGCATATCTGCCAGGTCCCAGGCTGCACGCTTGCTATCAGCCGCCGTCACCTGATGTGCGCAGCGCATTGGTTTGAAGTGCCCATGCCGATCCGCACGGAAGTCTTCAAGACGCTGGCCGGCTGGCTCAACGGCGAAGACAGCGCGCGGCCCTATCTGATAGCGCGGCTCGCCGCCATCATCGCCGTAGCCACGCTCCACAAACTGGACGTGGCGGAACAGGAAGCAGCCAGGGAGCGCCTTCTCGCCACATTCAACCCATTCAACGCTCACGGAAACGCTGGAGAATAACCATGAAATCCAAGAAAAGAATCCTGCTCGCCGCATCGCAAGAGGACCGCGCGAGTGTTTTGAAATTTACTCTGGAGACCAACCGCTTTTTCGTCATCGTCGCGGCCACGTCGCAGGAAGCAATCGCCAATCTGCCCGGCCGGGCGTTTGACCTGGTGCTGGTGGATTGGCCGCTGGACGGATGCGCCGCGGTGCTGGATGCCGCATACGCAGAAGAGACCCGCAGCCTGGTGCTGGCGGCTAAAGAGAAAAAGCGGCCCGGCTGCTGCGCGGACGACGTGATTATTTACCCCGCTTCGCCAGCGTATCTGATAGACCGCATCAAGGTGATGTGCGCGCGCAAGCGCGGCCCGCGGCCGACGAAGAAGCCGGTTGTCTCGCTGCCGGCGCTTCCGCACGCATACATGGAGCGGCGGGCATAAAAGCTTGGCTGCCGTGAAGGGCCAGGAGAAAGCAAACCATGCGTCTGGGACGCTTGAACTTTTCTTGAACAAAAAGCAACCAGTGTTCCAGACGTGAGGATTTAGAGATGGAAAACTACGACTTTCGCCCCAACAATCTCCTGAGCAACGCGGTCGAAAAAGTTTGCCAACAAAACCCGCGTTTGGTGCTTATGCCCTACGAACAGATGAGGGCCGCGGCTTTGGAACTTGCTCGGCAAATTGTGGCGGCTGCGGATGACGCCAAGGTGCAAGTATGAACGGGACTGCCAGAATTCAACGCGTAATCGCCCGCTGGGTCGAGTCGCGGTTCGGCCACCTGAACCAATCGTGCCCCCAGGAACGTGCTATGCGTGTGCTTGAGGAAGCGGTTGAGCTTGCGCAGAGTGTTGGTCTTAGCCAGGCCGATGCTACTCGCTTGATGAATCACGTCTATTCAAAGCCGACGGGGCATTACGCGCAGGAAGCGGCCGGATTGAACGTGTGCTTGCTAGCCTTTGCGGAATGCGTCGGAATCGACCTTGCTCACGAGACCAGCCGCGAGGTTACGCGCATTCATAAGATTCCAATCGATCACTTCAGAGAACGTCACCAGGCGAAAGCGCGTGCAGGCGTTGCGCTCTTTTTATCCGGCACGGAAAAGGATGACTAACCAAATGAGCCAGATCACACCGAAACAACTAACCCGCCTGCAGGTTCTCTATAGCCAGCTCGCCGCGCACGAGCTGGGCGTGGGCACTGACCGCGAGAGCCGCATGCGCTGGGCCACGGAACGGCTGCGCAAGCCGGTGACGAGCTTCAGGAATCTCTCGGTCGACGATGCCGGCTACCTGATCGATAGCATCCGGACGCACCTGGGCGTGAAGGCCCCGCTCAAGAAACGCTTGCCGCGCGATCAGGCGCGCCGTGCAGGGCTCGACGGCCGTAAGGATGGCATTGAGTATAAAAACGCGCCGGAGATGGTCAGGGAGAGCGATTTGCGCGTTATCCAGCGGCTGCTCTCGGAACTCAACTGGGGCGAAGACAGCCTGCGTAAGCTGCTCGACGGCGGACGCTCGCCGCTGGGCAAGCGCGCCGACAAACAGATCCGTACCGTGTCTGACGCGAATCACGTGATCTGGGCGCTGAAGCGTTTCGCGCGCCAGAGGGCCAACGCCAACAAGGGGCCAGCATGACAGAAAGCGCACAGCTCGTTCTTCCTTGCGCGGAGATCCAGGACCTCCGGGCTGCGGCTCCGCATTGGGAACGGCGCGAGCCGGAAAAGCAACGCCAGCAAAGGAGAGCCGGCATGACGCAGACACTCCAGACCCTTCTTCCTTTCGCCGAGCGCGAATATGTGGACGCGGCGCGCGGCGCCCGCATTCTAGGCGTGAGCTTGACCACTGTGTACCGCCTGGGCGCGACGCTGGACTTTTATAATAAGCCGCTGATTACGATGGTGGAATACCGGCGCGGCTCGCGCAAGCGCATCCTTTATTCCTCCATCGTCTCCTTTTGTGACAAGCTCCGCGCGCACTACATGATTGCCGATCGGCGTCCTGCGTTGGCCAATCGGCTCTTCCGGCATAGGGATGAGGATTTGTTGCCCTTCCCGCTGGCGGATACGATCCGCTCGGCGGAGGCGCTGGAAGCGCTGGGCTACCTGAGCAATAAGCCGCTGGTGGCGCTGATTGAGGAAGGACACTTCGAAGCGTATCGCCTGGTGCTCGATAACCCGTGGCGGATCTCGCGCAGTAGCTTTGCCGCGTATCTGCACGGCCTGCACGATAAACCCATCGAGGCGGTGGCACCCTACAAACGCGTGCCCCGGCCACGCGAGATCGGGAGTACCTGCGCCTGAACTATTCATCGCTCGCCTATAAATGAGGCCTGCCGCCGCGCACCCCGCGCGCGCGTAAAGATCGAGAGCAACATGGCCTCGATCACTATCGCTTCCGTCACCATTCCAGCCTGCAAACGCGCGCTCCGCTCATTACTGGTTATTTTCTCGATCCTGCTCGTGCCTTTGGCGACCGCGTTCGCGTCCGTTTCTTACACTCTAATCACCGCGTCCCAGATTCAGGATGTGGGCGCCAACGCGCTGCAGAACGGCAACATTACCTTTGCTCCCGTCGATGCTTCAGGAAGCCCTCTCGCATCGCGGGGGATTATGGCCCGCAGCGTGGTGTGCCTGGTTGTTGCAGGCGCGATAACCACACAGCAGAACGGTTTTTCCGCCTGTCAAGTGGCCGACGCGCTGGCGGCCAACCCCACGCTGTGCTACAAAATAGCGCTGTACGACACGGTTAAACAGTCGCAGATTCCCACGCCTGGCCAATCGTGCGTGCAGCCGACGGGCAGCACCTGGTCGTATGACGCTTACACCCCGATCAATGCGTCAGTGCCGCTGCAGGTTGTCGCGGGGAGTGGACTCAGCGGGCTCACCGCGGATGGCGCAGGTGGCATCAATGTCGCGGGAAACGTCACAGCGGCGGGTGCCTTTTCAGGCGCGGGCACAGGGCTCACAGGCACCGCGCCGGCGTTTAGCATTGGCGGCAACGCCGCAACGGCTACCAGCGCAACCGACGCAACGGCCAGATCGGCGGCGGCGGCGGCTCAATCCACAGCCAACACCGGCGTCGCGAACGCTGCCACGGCGGCCACAGCGGCCGCGGCCGCACAGGCCACGGCCAACGCCGGAGTGACAAACGCAGCGGCGGCACAGACGACTGCTAACACCGGCGTCGCGAAC